>Ga0160422_10000059_pt1 | contig 54918 bp, 50 predicted proteins | sample Fk160mmetaG_FD_108192 | JGI IMG/M metagenome (GOLD analysis project Ga0160422, IMG submission 108192) | Marine microbial communities from the Central Pacific Ocean - Fk160115 60m metaG | ecosystem: Environmental > Aquatic > Marine > Oceanic > Photic zone | place: The Central Pacific Ocean... | reverse complement strand
GTATTAACCTTACTAGTATAGATTCCATTAATCCCACTAATATAAAAATTTGTGGTGACTTTTCATCAGCATCCTTCTTTATACTTGCAGCTTTGATTTGCCCCAAGTCAGAACTTTTGATTAAGAATGTTGGTATCAATAAGACAAGAATAGGATTATTACACGCTTTGCGACAAATGGGTGCAAACATTCAACTATTGAATCAAACCGAAAATATTGAACCCACTGCGGACATTTTGGTAAAGAGCTCAAATCTAAAAGGCATTATTTTGAATACAAATTTAGTAGCAAACATGATTGATGAGATGCCTGTTTTTTTCATTGCTGCAGCTTTGTCTGAGGGCATAACAATTGTTAAAGATGCCAAGGAGTTGAGGGCTAAAGAGAGCGATCGTCTTCAAGCTATGGCAGAAGCATTGTCATCATTTGGAATAAAAAATGATCTTGCAGAAGATGGAATAAAAATTTACGGGCTGGGAGCCAAAGGTATATTAAATTCAACAAATATCAGTTCTTATGGAGATCATAGGATAGCAATGGCAAGCGCGATAGCTTCTCTGAGATCTGATGACAAGGTAAGAGTACTTGATTGCTTAAATGTAAATACTTCTTACCCTAACTTCATTGATACTTGTAAAGAAATTGGTATTCAAATAGAACAATTATGAATGATTTAAATATCCCCGTAATTACAATAGATGGCCCTAGTGGTGCAGGTAAGGGCACAATTGCTCAGATGTTAGCTTTGGAACTGTCTTGGAATATTTTAGATAGCGGAGCTTTGTACAGAACCTTAGCTTATTTTATGCAAGAAAATAAAATTTCTCTGAATAATTTCAAAGAAAAAAGAGAAGAGATTGAGAAAAGATTTCATGTTTCATTTGATCCTGGGGTTCCAGGAGAGCCTGTGAAAGTTATATTTGAAGATAGAGACATAACATCATTGGTTAGGACTGAAGAGATAGCCAAATTGACCTCTGACCTAGCTGCGGAGCCTATGATTAGAGAATTTATCAAGCCTTGTCAAAGGGACTTTATGCAACCTCCGGGTTTGATAGCTGATGGCAGAGATATGGGGACTGTAATTTTCTCCGACGCTAAGTACAAAATTTTCCTAACTGCTTCAGCAGAAGAAAGAGCTAAAAGACGACAAACACAGTTGAAAAGACAGGGTTTGGAGGTTAACATGCCAATCCTTTTACAAGAGTTAGAGGAGAGGGATAGAAAAGATACTGAGAGAGAGCACTCTCCATTAATACCAGCTAACGACTCTGTAATAATTGATACAAGTAATTTAAACCCTGAAGGAGTGGTAAAGGAAATAAAAACTTACCTTTGAGAAAGTATATGGCAGCAAGCTTTGAAAAATTATTAGATGAAAATCTAAGCACCGTAATCATGAAACAAGGCAGTCTTGTGACTGGTATTGTTATAGATATTTTAGACAACCACGTAGTAGTTCACGTAGGTCTGAAGTCTGAAGCAGTAGTGCCTGTTTCTGAATTTTATAACGAATCAGGAGAGTTAGAACTTCAAATAGGTGACGAAGTCCAGCTGACCTTAGAGGCTATAGAGGACGGCCATGGTAACACTCGTGTTTCGAGAGAGAAAGCAATCAAACAAGAAGTTTGGAAGAGAATCGAGGATTGTTTGTCACAAGATTCAATACTTAAGGGGTTAATTACAGGTTCAGTGAAAGGTGGTATGACAGTAGATGTTCAGGGTATCAAAGCCTTCCTTCCTGGCTCCTTAGCCGAAGTTATTCCAACCAAAGATTTAGAGCATCTCGTAGGCAATTACGAGGAATTTAAAGTTATAAAGCTCGATAAAGACAAAAATAATGTAGTGCTTTCTAGAAAAGCTGTTCTTCAAGAGGTCAATTCAGAAGAAAGAGAAAAGCTACTATCCACACTAGCTGAAGGTCAAGTTATACAAGGAGTGGTGAAAAATTTAACAGACTACGGAGCTTTTGTTGATCTAGGAGGCATAGACGGCCTCCTTCATATAACCGATATATCTTGGAGTCGAATAAATCATCCATCTGAGGCTATCAAAATTGGAGAAAAACTTGATGTAAAAGTTATTAAGTACGATGCCCAAGAAAAAAAGGTTTCCCTAGGTATAAAACAACTTATAGATGATCCGTGGATTGGCATTGAATCAAAATTTCCACTTAATACTTCGGTTATGGCATCAGTAACAAATCTTACTGACTATGGTTTCTTTGCCGAGATAGAACAAGGAGTTGAAGGTTTGGTGCACGTATCTGAGATTGATTGGACTAATAAAAATATTCATCCCTCAAAAGTGGTTCAATTGAAAGACGAAGTGGAAGTAATGATCTTGGAAGTAGATGAAGAAAAGAGGAGAATTTCACTAGGGTTGAAGCAATTAACCGAAAATCCATGGCAAGTTTTTGAACATACTCACAAAGAAGGAGACAAAGTTTCTGGAGCTATCAAATCCATCACAGATTTCGGTGTATTCATCGAATTACAGGGAGGGATTGATGGCCTTGTTCACCTTTCTGACATATCTTGGGATGAGAGCGAGGAGTCAGTAAGATCTTTGAACAAAGGAGATATAATTGAAGCTTTAGTATTATCAATCGAAGCTGATAGAGAAAGAATATCTCTTGGGATGAAACAGCTTACGTCTGATTCTTTTGGAGATTTCGCCGAAGCAAATAAAAAAGGCTCCAGAGTTATTGCCAAAATAATTGGGTCTTCTGATGATAAGGTAGACTTAGAGTTGGGTGAAGATGTACACGGTTATCTTCCTATGAAAGACTACATCAATTCAATGTCTGATACTCCTCTTGAAGAAGGCACTGAAATTGAGGTAGTTGTAGCCAACATAAATAGAAAAGAGCGCGAAATTATTCTGTCTCTAAGAGCTCTTGAGAAACAGGAAGAAAAAAGTGCCCTTAAAGATAATGCTCTAAAAAATAAAGAAATAGAGGAAGCTTCTAAATCAAACATCGGTGATCTGATAAAAGCTGAAATGCAAGAGTCCGACAAAGGTGATGAACAAATCTGATTTAGTAAATAGTTTATCGTTAAAGACTAATTCATTTTCTAAAGAAGATATTGAGAAATCGGTAAAATCTATTCTTCTATTATTATCAGAAGCCATGTCAAATGACCTAAGAGTCGAAGTGAGAAATTTTGGCACATTCTCAACTAGAGAAAGACAACAAAGATTATCACGAAATCCCAAAACGGGAACCTCAGTTCTTGTAGAGGAAAAAAAGCATCCCTATTTCAGAGCTTCTAAGAATTTAAAGCAATCTTTAAACAAATAAAATAAGAAGTTGTATAGTATCCTGCTGATGAGGGGGATAGATGTCAGAGAATATAAAAAATAAGGTAAAACTGGCTTTCCAAGAATCAATCTCTGTAAAAGAGAAAATAATTGGTAATAAGTCCTACAAAGTTCTTCTTGAAGCGGGAGACATTATTTCTAGTTCAATATCTAATGGCGGAAAACTACTCCTTTGTGGTAACGGTGGCTCAGCTGCCGATGCTCAACATCTTGCAGCAGAATTCTTAATACGATTGACATCTGATGTTAATAGAGAAAGTATTCCAGCCCTGTCTCTTGCTCAGGATACATCTACTCTAACTGCTTGTATAAATGACTACGGTTCTGACGACGTTTTTAAAAGAGTTTTTTCAGCACTATCTTCAGATGGCGACATATTGTTAGTGATTACTACTTCAGGCAATTCTAAAAACGTAATCGAGACCCTCAAGCTGGCAAAAGAAAGAGGGATTTATTCACTAGGATTTTTAGGGAATGGCGGAGGAAAGGCATTGCCATATTGTGATTCTGCTTTTATCGTACCAAGTAAAATAACTGCAAGAATACAAGAAAGTCACATAACAGCAGGACATGCCTTACTTCAATATGTAGAGGACAAATTGATTGAGAGTGGTTGGTTGGAAGAAAAGTAACAACACCAATTTATAAGGTTGTTAATTGCACAATTATTGTGTTGGTTTATCTTTCTTTTCTGCTTAATAATGGAAAATAACTTTTAAACCTGTAGTGCAAATTAGAATTTTCAGGAAGATTTATTTAACTTGTTTTAGCAATTTTTATATTGCAAAAAAAAATGAATGATATTAGAAAAAAAATTCAAAAAAAAATCTTACTTCTCTCAAAGGATATTATCGAAAAGAATATTTCTGATTTTCATAATGAAGAATTAGAAGAACACTTTTGTATAAAAAATGATTTTCTAGATTTTGATTTTTCCAAGCAAAAGGTTAATAAAGAATCTTTTGATTACCTTCTACAAATACCTGAATTAATAAATTTAAAGAAAATTTTAGATTCTTTATTCGCAGGTGAATTTGAAAATACTTCTGAGAATACAAAAGTTACACATACAATTTACAGGAGTGATTTTAATAAAAAGTTCCCTGAGATTTTCTCTCAAAGAAAACAATTTAAAAAATTTTTAGAGAGCGTTAAAGGTAAATCAACCATAAGAAATTTAATTTGTATTGGCATTGGTGGGTCTAGACTTGGGCCCGAATTCCTTTATGAGTTCCAGGGAAAAGATGAACCTTTCAAAGTTTATTTTTGCTCTAGTATAGATCTATTGGAACTAAAAGATGCCTTAAGAAAATGTGAACAAAGTCAAACTTTGATACTCACCTCCTCAAAATCGTTCCAAACAACTGAAATCATTAAGAATTTAAATCTAGCGAAAGAATGGTTTAATGAGAGGCCTGATATAGATTTTAAAAATCATCTTTACGCCGTTTCCTCAAACACTCAAGCAATGTCAAATTTGGGTATTAAACAGGATAATCAACTTCATATATTAAATTCCTTAAGTGGAAGATTTTCTTTGTGGTCTTCCATAAGCTCTCCTGCATTTGTTAATTCAGGTTTCACATCTTATTCAGAGCTTCTTGAGGGTGCACATATGGCAGATGACCATACACAGAATACTCCTTGGGAATCAAATATTCCTGTTTTGATGGCCCTTTTGAGTGTATGGAATACGAATGCCCTGAGTATAAATAATCATGCTGTATTTACTTATAATTATAGGTTGCGGTCCTTAACCAGGTATATCACTCAACTATCCATGGAGAGCAATGGTAAGTCTGTAAACACCAAATCAGAAGAATCACCTTTTTTAACTTCACCTTTAGTTTGGGGTGGTTATGGAGTGGAAAATCAGCATTCTACTTTTCAATGGCTGTTACAAGGTAAGACTCCTTCTTCATGTGACTTTATAGGTCTTGATGCAAGTGTAGATGAATGTTCTGATTCTGAAAATATGCTTTTATCTCAAGTTATCGCTTTAACATTCGGTAGAGGCAATGTTGACGAACCTTTTAAGGCAATTGAAGGTAACAATCCATGTTCGGTATTTAGGCTTAAAAAGGCTGATCTTAAGAGTCTGGGATATTTGTTAGCATTGTATGAACATAAGATATTTATAGAGGCATATATATTAGGCTTAGATCCATTCGACCAATGGGGTGTTCAACTGGGAAAAAACTTACTATACGAATTAAAAAAAAATAAGACTGCTCTATCTAAATATTTTTCCTCAAAATTCCTAGCCAAATCATAGTAATTTGTTTCTTATTGTATAATAGAGAAAGTCAATGCTTCATTTTCATTTATTTCAAATTTTATGGTGTATTTTGATAAATAATTAGTAGTAGCCTTAACTACGCTAATAAAAGTTATGTTGATCAACTCAAGAGAAGAATCTGTATTTCCTTTACCCGAAGGAAAAGATGCAATTAGAAGATTCATCAAAGAAGTTCCTAATTTGCCTGGAGTCTATCGATTTATTGATGGTTCAAAAAAATATCTTTACATAGGAAAGGCTAAGTCTCTTGATAAGAGATTAGCATCCTACTTTAGAGAATCTTCTAGAACAAAAAAAATAAATAAATTAATAGAAGAAGCACAGTATATTGAACTTTCTCTAACTAATACTGAGCTTGAGTCCTTACTTTATGAACAGTTCTTGATAAAGAAACATAAGCCAAAATTTAATGTTCAATTTAAAGATGATAAGGGTTATCCGTGGATAAAAATTAAAGGTAATGATAAGTTTCCATCAGCTATTTCATATTTAGGTAAGAAGGAAAATAATGGCAAGTATTTTGGACCTTTTCCTAGCCCTTATGCTGTTAGAGATGCTTTAAAACTTGTTCAAAAAACCTTTAAATTAAGAAATTGTTCAGATATATATTTTAAAAACAGAACACGACCATGCTTGCAGCACGAAATAGGAAGATGTTCTGCACCATGCACCGGACAAATCAGCTATGAGGAATACCAAGATGAAGTTAAGGGTGCTGAGCTTTTGTTGTCTGGTAAATCGGAAGAACTAATAAAAGAGTTTTATTCACTAATGGATAGTTTCTCGTCGAATAGGGAATTTGAAAGAGCTGCTGTTTATAGGGATAGAATTTCTGCTTTGAGAGAAATTCAAAGATCTCAGAGTATATCTGGCTTTCGTGAAAATAGAGATGCAATTTTTTTATCTACTAAGACAAACAAACCTAAAATTGGTGTCAGTCGCGTCAACCAAGGCTGGGTCATTGGACATAAAAATTTCATTTTGGAAGATAATTTTGAAGATGATTCAATATTAGAGCGCTTCATTAGTCACAACTACTTTTCACATGAAGAATGTCCTTCATTTTTGGTAGTAAATCAAAAGCTTAAGAATAAGAGTTTACTTGAAAAAAATCTTAGCGAGTTTCACTCAAGGAAGATATCTATAATTTCTAAACCATCTAAAAAGGATCGAGGCCTACTAGAAATTTGCAAGACAAATACAGAATTTATACAGAGAAAGAATCGAAAAGATTTTGATATTGATTTTAAATTAGAGGCCTTAAAAAAAGAACTGCGTATTGTTCACGATATTCAGACAATAGAATCCTATGACATTAGTCACCATTCAGGAGATAACGCAGTTGCCGGTTGCGTTGTCTATTCGAACGAGGGGAAAGTAAAAGATTTATATCGAGCATATAATATAAGTTCAAAAAACCAAGGCAATGATATAGGTTCTATGATCGAGTTGGTGGAAAGGAGATTTTCTTCCAATACCAAGACCCCCTCACCGAGTCTGATCATAATCGATGGAGGAAGAACACACTTAAATACTGTAAGTAAAAAACTTCATGATCTTGGCATGAATAAAACAAAGGTGATATCTATTTCTAAAGGAGTACGAAGAAGATCCAGTTTTGACTCTATTCATCTCGAAAGCGGAGAGTCCATGATAGTCAAAGAGGGCTCCATTTTTCACCGTTTCGTGCAAGAAATTCGAGATGAGACTCACAGGTACGCCATTTCTTTACAGAAAAGAAAGAGATCTAGATCATCACTCAGTTCATCTATCGATGGCTTATCTGGGATAGGAGGTAAAAGAAAGCAACTTTTATTGAGATATTTTGGATCATATGAACAAATTAGGAGAGCAAGCGTCGAAGATTTATCTGAAGTTTCAGGAATTGGCATAGCAACTGCTACTTCAATATATAGACAGCTTCATAAATCATATTGATGGCAAATTTTATAACTTTCTCACGAATTGTTTTAATATTTCCAGTTCTCTATTTTGTAAATGATCAGAGTAGTTTCAGTAATTGGGTTGCGTTGATACTTTTTATAATAGCTGGAGTTACGGATCATTTGGATGGTTTGATTGCAAGGAGAACTGGAACCTCAAGTCCTTTGGGTGGGCTTTTGGATCTTATTGCAGATAAATTATTAATTTGTATTCCTCTCGTATATCTTATATCTCATTCACATTTTTCCGAATTGGCTTTACCTGCAATAATTATTGTTGCAAGGGAGCTCATAATTTCATCTTTTAGACAGTTTTTGGTTGAAATTCTAGGAGAAAATCCAGTTGAAGTAAGCTTAATGGCCAAGAGCAAAACTACTCTTCAGATTACGTCTTTATCCTTTTTGATCATATCTCCAAATTTTGGGGAAATTTTTTATTTCATTACTATCATTTTATTCTGGCTTGCAGCTCTTATCTCAATACAAAGCCTCCTTGAATACTTGAGAGTTTATAAAAATTTTATTAAATAGCTGGTCTATTTTGTGCAGATACATAGAATACTTAAAAAGGCTGAGTAGCAAAGTGGTTATGCAGCGGATTGCAAATCCGTCTACGCCGGTTCGATTCCGACCTCAGCCTCTATTGAGCTTAATTGATAAAAAAATTAAGAAGATGTATCAGCCCGGGTGGTGGAATTGGTAGACACAAGGGACTTAAAATCCCTCGAAGGAAACTTCGTGCCGGTTCGAGTCCGGCCCCGGGCACCATTTTTTTCTTACCACAACTTATAATTAAAAAATTAAAATGAAAATATCAGTAATAAGCGGTGGATTTGATCCTTTACACTCGGGTCATCTTGCTTATATTGCAGAGGCATCTGACTTATCTGATAAATTAATTGTTCTCTTAAATAGTGACGATTGGCTTATAAGAAAAAAAGGGAATTTTTTTATGCCTTTTCATGAAAGAATTACAATCTTAAAAAATTTGAGTCTTGTTGACGAAGTTCTCTCTTTTGAGGACGATGAGCTAGGAAGCTGCATCAATGGTTTAATATCTATCAAAAAAAAATATCCTCATGATGAGATTATATTTTGTAACGGCGGAGATAGAAATAAATCAAATATCCCAGAAATGACTTTAAATGGTATTACTTTCCAATTTGGAATTGGTGGTGATCACAAGATGAATTCAAGTAGTTGGATACTTAAAGAGTGGTCTTATCCTAAGGAAGATAGAGTTTGGGGAAGATTTTATGACCTTTATAAAGATGAGACCATAAAAGTAAAAGAATTAATTGTCGATCCTGGTAGGGGTATGAGTTTCCAGAAACATTCAAAGCGAAATGAATTATGGCTTTTATCAAAAGGCTCTTGCTGTGTAGTTCACTCTAAAGGTATTCCTGAGGAATCGACTAAGACATATCTAAATCTTCATGATACTTTTTTCATAAAGAAGGATGAGTGGCATCAAATAATAAATGAAACAGATGAAGAATGTCGGATAATTGAAATTCAGTATGGCGAAGAGACTTCTGAAGATGATATCGAGCGTCTTTTTTATTATGAAGGAAACTGAGTTTTGCCATTATAATGTTCTGCTATAAATGAATGAGATAGATTTAAACGATATTATAGATTTTTTGTGGTCGAGGATTATTTTAATTTGTGCTTCTTCTTTTTTATTCGCATGTTTAGCAAGCGTTGTGGCACTAAACCTTAAGGAAATCTACACATCCGAGGCTATGCTTCAAATTTCAGAAGGAAGTTTTGGGGGACAAAGCTCTTTATCATCAAGCGCCCAAGGTCTAGCTTCTCTTGCTGGTATTAATTTAAATAGTGGTTCGCAAGGAAAAGATAGGTCGCCTGACTACGTGGAAGCTAAAATCAGATCAAGAGTTTTCTTTGATCACCTTTTGACATTTCCCAATGTGAGGCAAGGTATCTATGCTGGTAAATCCTTTGACCCCAACACTACTGAAATCATATATGATTCGGGCGTCTTTAATAGTTCAACCAAAGAATGGTTTACAAATAACACAAAAAGAAAGGGTGAATTTCCGTCCAATCAAGAAACGCACAGACTCTTTCTTGCTCAACTTTCAACTACTACCGATAAGAAAACCGGTTTTATTTATTTGACTTATGAACATTCCTCTCCTTTTTTTGCAAAAGATCTAGTGGAGCTCATTGTAGATGAATTGAACAATCTTCAACGAAGTCAAGATCTTAATCAGTATGAAAAAGAAATGGAATACCTTCTAAAGCAAAAGTCTTCTAATAAGCTTTTATTCCTAGAGCAATCAATATCATCTCTTCTTATGAATCTTTTACAGGAGCAAACCTTAGCAAATTCAAAAGACCAATATTTAGTTGAATATATTGATACACCTTATGCCCCTGAAAGCAGAAGCTGGCCTTTAAGAACCAGACTGGTCCTCATTTCAACTTTTATTTTTTCAATAATATTTGTCTTCAGTTTGCTCTTCAGAAGATTCGTCCTAGAAAAAAATACAAAATAGTACTTCCAGCATGAGTTATTTCTCACAATATTTTGATGAACTCTCAGAGTTTTTTAAAAACGTAGATGAATCTTTGCTGATTAAATCAGCTGAGATGGTTCAAACTATAAAAAAAAATAAATCCAAAATAATTATTGCAGGTAATGGTGGCAGTGCAGCGATTGCAAGTCACGTAGCAGTAGATTTCACAAAGGCCGCCAAGGTGAGAGCAATAAATTTTAATGAAGCTGACTTAATAACCTGTTTCGGAAATGATTATGGCTACGAAAATTGGATTAAGGAGGCGCTAATCGCTTACTCTGATCCCGGAGACTTGTTAATATTAGTTAGTAGTAGCGGGCAATCCCCTAATATTTTAAATGCAGCAAGAGAAACTAAAAAACTTGATTTAGATTTGATTACATTATCTGGATTTCTAGAGACAAACCCACTTAAGGATCTGGGAAGCATTAATTTTTGGATAGATAGCTCGAATTATAACTATGTTGAGATGACTCATCACATATGGCTATTAGCGATATGTGATTATGTAATTTCGCAAAACTCATAGTGTCTCTAAAAGCTTTACTACTATCAGGAGGATATGGAGAAAGGTTAAGTCCTCTAACAAAAATATGGCCCAAATGTTTAATGCCAATCAAAGGGACACCTCTGCTTGAATTGTGGATAGATAAATTATTAGAATTAAATGTAAATGACATATTAGTAAATGTTCATTATCTCTCACAAGAGGTAATTGAGTTTTTGGAAAGAGATAGGTTCAAAAATTGCATCAGCTGGTCTTATGAAGAAAACTTGCTTGGAACTGCTGGTACATTATTGGCAAACAGAGAATTTTTTAGGGGTTCAGAAATCCTTCTTGCTCATGCTGATAATTTTTGTACTGCTGATATGAATGAGTTTTACAAATTTCATAAAGAAAGAGATAACAATAGTTTAATGACAATGATGACTTTTAAGTCAAAAAATCCCGAAGATTGTGGAATAGTTTTAAATGATAAAAAAAATATTTTGACTGGTTTTTATGAAAAGGTCCCTGATCCTCCGTCAAATCATGCGAACGGTGCTGTTTACCTTCTTGGTTTAGAATTTTTAGAGTGGTTGGAAAAACAAGATCATGTAAGTGACTTTAGCACAGAAGTGATTCCTCTCTTGATTGGAAAAATACAATTGTGGAAAAATCAAAATTATCATGTAGATATAGGGACTATTGAAAATCTGGTTAGCGTTCAAGATCTTGTAAAACAATTACCTAAAAAAGATTACGAGCAAAAAGATAATTGGTCTATAAATTTTTTGGATCACCCAATTCATGAACTCTTAAAGGAGCATATTAGTGATGCAGGAAAAGCTTAACTTTTTAATAATTGGCTCCAACTCTTTTACAGGTTCACACTTTATCTCTCATCTTTTAAGCCTAGGATATAGAGTTACAGGCTTAAGTCGTTCTCCAGAACTTGATAAAGCTTTCTTGGCTTATGAGTGGGGTTTACACAAGATGGAAACTTATAAATTTTTTCAATATGATTTGAATATTCATCAAGAGGAAATTTCTGAGTTAATAAAAAAAGAAAAATTTTCGCATATTATCAACTTCGCAGCGCAAAGCATGGTAGGACAAAGTTGGTCTTTTCCAGAAGACTGGTACAACACTAACTTAGTCTCATTAACTAAGCTTATAAACAAAATAAAGGATTATGATCATATAGAGAGGTTTGTGAGTATTACTACTCCAGAGGTTTATGGATCAACAGCCGGGTGGGTAAAAGAAAATTTCAATTTTTGTCCATCCACACCTTACGCTATTTCTAGAGCTGCTCAAGACCTTCATCTAAAGGCTTATTTTGACAATTTTAACTTTCCTGTTAATTTTACAAGAGCTGCAAATGTTTATGGTCCCGGGCAAAGCCTTTATAGAATCATACCAAGGGCAATGATTGAAGCTTTAACCAAAGGAAAATTGACTCTTGATGGAGGGGGCCAATCTGAAAGATCCTTCATACATGTAAAGGATGTTTGTGACGCTACGTTTAAAGTTTCTCTAAAAGGATCTGTGGGAAGTTCATTTCATATTTCTACCAATGAAACTATTAAAATCATAGATCTAGTAAAATTAATTTCTAACATTTGCGGTGTAGAGTTTAATGATTTCGTTGAAGTAGGTCCAGATAGAGCGGGTAAAGATGCAGCGTATTTATTAGATTCAAGTAAAATCAGAAAAGAGCTAGGATGGTCAGATTCAATATCTTTATTAACTGGTATAGAAGAGACTCTAGAATGGGTAAAGAAAAACATTAAATTTTTAGAAAGTTACTCAAGAGAGTACAAACATAAAAAATGAAAAACATACTAGTCACTGGAGGTTGTGGATTTGTAGGTAGCTCACTAGTGCATGAGCTTCTCATAGATGGCCACAAGATTATGGTTATAGATACTGAATGGTTTGGAAACTATTTAATTAATCATGAAAACTTAACCTGCATAAAAATGGATGTGAGGGATATAGAAAAGATTCCCTTTGAAGATGTAGATACCATTATCCACCTTGCTAACATTGCAAATGATCCAAGCGTTGAAATGAATCCAACTTTGTCATGGGAAGTAAACGTCTTGGCAACACAGCAATTGGCCGACAAGGCAAAAAAAAATAAGGTGCAAAATTTTATATACGCAAGCAGTGGTAGCGTTTATGGTATAAAAGAGGAAGAGAAAGTTACAGAAGATCTAGACCTCGTTCCTATATCTGTTTATAACAAAACAAAAATGGTTGCTGAGCGAGTTCTTCTAAGCTACAAGGATGACTTCAATATTCACTGCATAAGGCCTGCAACAGTATGTGGCTGGTCACCAAGAATGAGATTAGATGTCAGTGTTAATATGTTTACATGGCAAGCTTTGAGAAATAATGAAATGACTGTTTACGGAGGAAATCAAGTTAGGCCAAACATACATATTAAAGATATGGTAAATGTTTATAAGCATTTTCTGGAAAATCCTCGTATTGAATCTGGTTGTTACAATGCTGGATTTGAAAATATCTCAATAATTGATATCGCGAATTTGATTGAAAAGAAATTACAAGGTACAAAAATTTCTATTTCAGAAAGTAATGATCCGAGGTCTTACAGACAAGATTCTCAAAAACTTCTAAACACAGGATTTATTCAAAAATATTCCGTGAGTGACGCTGTAGATGACATCATAGATGTTTTTGAAGCCGGAGATTTACAGGAAGATGAAAGCTGCTTCACAGTTAAATGGATGCGTCATCTAAATCTTGATGAAAAGTCCTAAGTAGTGAAAATGAAGTTATTAGAGAAAATAAAAGGACAAGATGCGACTATCGCCATCATTGGGCTTGGATATGTTGGCTTACCATTAGCACTTGCTTTTTTAGATAAGAAATTTAAGGTTTTGGGCTTAGACATAGATGAATCTAAAGTTGATTCTCTAAAGAATGGCAAGTCTTATTTGAATCACATCTCAGAGGATTTAATAAAAAGTCATTTGTTAAAAGATCGTTTCGTCCCTTCAACTAACTTTAAACTTATAAAAAAAGCTGACGTCATAATAATTTGTGTTCCAACACCACTCAATAAATTTAGAGAACCTAATCTCAAGCCGGTACTAGATTCTGCATCTTTGATAAAAGATCATTTAAATATAGGTCAATTAGTAATACTTGAATCTAGTACCTATCCCGGCACTACGGATGATCTGCTATCTAAGGAGTTAGAGAAATCGGGATTAAAAGCAAATGAAGATTTTTTCCTTGCTTATTCTCCTGAAAGGGAAGATCCAGGGAACAAGAAATTTTCTACCCAAACAATTCCAAAAATTGTTGGTGCCGATACTTCTTCATCAAGAAGACTAGCACAAAACTTATACGAGCAAGTTATATCTGAGGTTATTTCGGTTTCGAGCTCTAGAACTGCTGAGGCTACTAAGCTAACTGAAAATATTTTTAGAAGTGTAAATATTGCCTTAGTTAATGAACTCAAAGTTATTTACGATGTCATGGGAATAGATATTTGGGAGGTTATAGATGCGGCCTCTTCAAAGCCTTTTGGCTATATGCCCTTTTATCCCGGTCCAGGTTTAGGAGGTCATTGTATTCCTATAGATCCCTTTTACCTCACATACAAAGCTAGAGAATATGATGTACCGACTAAATTTATAGAACTTGCAGGTGAAATAAACACCAGCATGCCTCATTTTGTTATGAGAAAGATAATTGACAGTCTTAGCCTTTTTTCTAATAAATCCATAAGTAAATCTAAGATATTAATCATCGGCATGGCATATAAAAAGGATATCGATGATTTTAGGGAGAGTCCATCTTTGACTTTAGCAAGTATATTGAAAAAGAATAAAGCTAAAGTATCTTATCATGATAATTTCATTCCCAAATTGCCTGAGCTAGGTGACTTTCCTAATTTATCAGGTATGAAGAGTGTAAATTTAACCAGGAAAAAAATAGAATCATATGATGCGGTTTTAATTATTACTGATCATAGTTATTTAGATTTTGAGCTGATAGCAAATCACTCTAATCTGATTATCGATACTAGAAATGCTATGGTAGGGATCAAAACATCAGCTACTGTAATAAAAGCATAATATGTCTCTAAATAGTCTGAAGGTATTTGGGTTGATACCAGCAAGATCAGGATCCAAAGGGATTAAAAATAAAAATATGATCGAAGTGAATGGTAAACCTCTAGTTGACTACTCTATTGATGCTTCGAAGGCTTCTCATTATGTGGATGAAACTTTTTTGTCCAGTAATTCTAAGGAAATACTTGATCATGGTCTTTTAAGAAATATCTCAATTGTTAAACGACCAGATAAGTATGCAAGCGATGAAGCAAATGCTACCGATGTAGTCTTGCACTTTAATGATTATCTGGTTAAACAAAAAATAATAGCTGAAGATGAAGACTATTACCTGTCATATTTACAACCTACTTCACCTTTAAGAAATTCTAAAATACTGGACGAGAGCTTTAAATTGCTTGTTGACTCGTCTGAGGACAGCCTTATCAGCTTGGTAGAAAATGAACATACTCCATTTAAATCATTTTTTCTCAATGATGATGGACTTGCAGAGTCTTTATTTGAAGAATCTTTAAGTAACCAAAACAGGCAAAAATTGAGAAAAACATATAGAACTAATGGGGCAATTTATACTTTTTTAATGTCTAAATTCCTCAAAAATGGTGGTTTTCCATCTAATTTTTCTAAACCTTTTATAATGAATAAAACAGAGAGTTTAGATATAGATAGTTATGAGGATTTAGATGTTCTAAAATCTAGATTTTAGGAAGGAAGTGAAAAATGTCTAACGAAAGAAATCCAGAAATATTAATTGGTAAGAGAAGAGTCGGTTTGGATTTCGACCCTTTGATAATTGCTGAAATAGGCATAAATCACAATGGTTCTTTGGAAGTAGCTAAAAAAATGGCGAAAACCGCAATAGACGCAGGCGTAGAAGTAATTAAACATCAGACACATATCGTAGAAGATGAGATGTCTCACGAGGCCGACAAAAATAAAATAGATTACATTGGGAAATCTATCTATCAACTTATGAAAGAGTGCTCTCTATCAGAGAGTGAAGAGTATGATTTAATGCAGTATGTTAATGAGCTTGGAGGAATTTTTCTTAGTACTCCATTCTCTCGTGCTGCAGCTGACAGATTAATCGAATTTGATGTGCCCGCATTCAAAATAGGCTCTGGGGAATGTAATAACTATCCTTTGCTAGAGCACATTGCTGCATTTAAGAAACCTGTCATATTGAGTACCGGCATGAACACTATCAATTCAGTTAAAAAGGCTGTAGACATCTTTAGTTCAAATGGGGTCGAGTGTGCAATCCTTCATACGACAAATATTTATCCTACACCTCCTCATCTAGTTCGCCTTGGAGCTCTTGAAGAGATAAAAGAAAATTTTCCTGATCACGTAATAGGACTGTCCGATCACACAACTACTAATCATGCTTGCTTTGGTGCCGTTGCCCTAGGCGCAAGCATTTTAGAGCGTCATTATACTGATACGATGTCAAGACAGGGACCTGATATTGTCAATTCAATGGATCCTGAGTCGGCTTTAGATTTAGTTGAAGGTTCGAAGATATTGAAACTTGAAAGAGGAGGACACAAAGGTCCCATAGAAGAGGAAAAATCAGTTATTGATTTTGCTTATGCCTCTGTAGTTACCATAAAAGAAATTAAAGCAGGAGAGTCTTTCTCCAAGGAAAATCTATGGGTTAAAAGGCCTGGCTCAGGACCAATATTTGCTGAAGACTACAATTCTATCTTAGGAAAGAAAGCAGCAAATGATATATCTATAGATAGACATTTAAAATTGTCGGACATAGAAGATTAGATGACTAAAAGAAAAATAACATGTATCACTGGAACTAGAGCTGATTACCCAAGAGTACGAAGTGTTTTGAGGGAAATAAGAAGTAGGGAAGATCTAGAACTTTCGTTAATAGTAACTGGCTCCCATTTATTGAGTGAATATGGATATTCTGCCCAAGAAATAATCGATGATGGCTTTGAGATATCGGAAAAGGTTGAAATGTTTATTGGAGAATTTGATACACCTCTTGGTATGACTGAGGCCTCAGCCCGTTGTACAGCTGGAGTAGCCAAGGCTTTGGATCAATTAAAACCAGATCTAGTTTTAATTACAGTTGATAGAGTAGAAACTTTAGCCAGTACTACTGCTGCAAGTTTGATGAATTTTCCAATAGCACATATCCAAGGAGGCGAGGTTACTGGTACTATTGATGAATCTATAAGACACGCTGTTACGAAACTTAGTCACATCCACTTTCCAGCAACAGACGATGCAGCGCAAAGAATAATTATGATGGGCGAAAATAAAGATTTAGTTTTCAATACAGGATGCCCATACATAGATGAAATACAGCAGGTTGAACTAATCACCAGAGAAGAGCTAGCTTGTAAATATGACCTGGATGAGAAAAAAAATTTCGTAATCTTTACTCAACACTCCGTTACAACAGAATTCAAAGAATCGTCTTATCAAGTAGAACAAACCATCGAAGCTATCAAAGGCTTTTCAGATATACAGGTTGTATGTTTTTTCTCAAATACAGATGCAGGCGGCAAAGAAATAATAAAAAAAATAAAAGATCAACATAACTTTAAAGTAATTCCAAATATGTTAAGCAAAGATTTTCTAAGCTTAATGTCTCATAGCTCTCTCATGATAGGTAATTCATCTGCTGGAATTCGAGAGGCACCAAGCTTTAAGTTGCCAGTAATCAATATAGGCTCTCGACAGAATGGAAGACTTAGAGCTCCTAATGTAATTGATGTTGATCATGATACAAAACAAATTAAAGATGCGATTAATAAAGTTTTTTCTGATCAAGAATTTAGAGATTCTCTAAAAAACTTAAAGAATCCATATGGAGATGGTAAGGCTGCAAAGCGAATAGTCGATGTATTATCTAGTGTGGAATTAAATCAGAAACTAATTCAAAAAGAAATTTGTTATGACATCTAACTTTAAGAAGGTTCTCATTACCGGTGGAGCTGGAACGATAGGTCTGCCTTTAACAGATGAATTAATATCTAGAGGAGTGGAAGTTGTCGTTTTTGATCTTGAGGAGCAAATCAATAGGTTAGATAAATATATTAATCCGAAAGCAAATAAGTTCTCAGGATCGATTTTAGATAGCGCGGCTCTTAGAGATGCAATGTTTGATTGCGATGGAGTAATACATCTCGCAGCACATTTGGGAGTTCAACGAACCGAGCGAAATAGATTACGGTGCTTGGATATAAATATTAATGGAACACAAAAGGTTCTTGATTCTTGTGTTATGAGTAGAAATGTTAAAAAGATAATTTTTGCTTCTTCTTCTGAAGTTTACGGAGAACCTTTGTCAAACCCTATAAATGAAAATGCTATTACACAAGGAAAAACAGTTTATGCTGTATCTAAATTAGCAGGAGAAGAATTAGTAAAGGCCTACCATTCTGAATTTCCAGATTTAGATTATTCCATTCTGAGATTCTTCAACGCATATGGTCCTCATCAAGTTAGTCAGTTCGTTATATCTAAATTCATTCATAGAGTATCTCAAAATCTTGCTCCTATAATATATGGAGATGGCTCGCAAAGAAGGTCTTACAATTATTCAAAAGATACTGCTAGAGGAACTGCCGATACTTTATTTTCAGATAAAACCTCTTCTCAAATAATAAACATTGGTAATAGCAATGAACCAATAACTTTAATTGATCTCGCGCAAAAAATTATTCGATTAGCTGGAAAAGAGGATTCACTTGAAGTTGAAATCAAGAATTCATTTAAAGAAACAGATAGAAGTAGAAATCGAGAAATTTTCCAGCGATTTTGTGATACTTCTAAAGCTAAAGAGCTAATAGAATATCAGTCAACGATTAATCTTGATAATGGAATTAAAGAAATTTTTAAAGTAGGCTCTTTTCAATCAACATGGATTACTTCAGAAAAGGATTATTTAATTGATTAATCCATAATCTAAGAAAATTGAGATGACATATAACCTAGAGGAACTTGAACACAATATGCTTCGAATAAGATTGGTAGAGGAGTCTATCGCAGAGAAATACTCGGAGCAAAAAATGAGATGTCCTACCCATCTATCAATTGGTCAAGAGGCAGTTTCTGTAGGTGTTTGTGGAAATTTATCTAGTGAGGATTTTTTGATGAGTACTCATAGAGCCCATGCACATTATTTAGCTAAAGGTGGAAACTTGAATGCAATGCTTGCTGAAATATACGGAAAGAAAACTGGTTGCTCAGGAGGTATGGGGGGATCAATGCATCTTATAGATAAATCTGTAGGATTTATGGGAAGTACAGCAATTGTAGGAAATACTATACCTGTAGCTGTTGGCCTTGGAATGTCTTTAAAAATTAAAAAACAAGAACACATAAGTTGTGTTTTTTTTGGAGATGGAGCTGTTGAGGAAGGAGCTTTCTACGAATCAGTAAATTTCGCCTTAGTGCATAGATTGCCCGTTTTGTTTGTTTGTGAAAATAATCTTTACTCTGTTTATTCTGGTTTAGAAGTTAGACAACCCAAAAATAGGAAAATTTATAATATGGCAAAAGGTTTAGGTATATCTGCTAATTGTGGTGATGGTAACAAACTTGAAGAGGTTTATGAGATAACTAGACAAGCCATAACCAAGATCGAATCTGATGAAGGCCCTCAACTATTGGAATTCTCAACCTATAGGTGGAGGGAACATTGTGGTCCAAATTATGACAATGATATAGGCTATAGAGACGAAGAAGAGTTTCTCAAATGGAAAGAAAAAGACCCTCTCAAAGAGTTATTGCTAAATGACGAAAGACTCTCACTCATCAAAGAAAATTTAGAAAAGGAAATCAGCGAAGCTCACAAATTTGCTGAAGAATCTGCTTTTCCAACGACAGAAGAATATTTCAAACTTATAAATCAAACATAATGAGAAAATTATCCTTTGCAGATGCAATCAATGACGCAATGCACATTGCAATGGAATCTTCAAATGAAGTGATAACCTACGGGCTAGGTGTACCAGACCCAAAAGGTATTTTCTCCACCACCCTAGGGTTACAAGAGAAGTTTGGTACTAGCAGGGTTTTCGATATGCCCACATCCGAAAATGCTATGACAGGAATTGGAATAGGCGCTTCGTTAAATGGAATCAGGCCTGTGATGGTTCACCAAAGGGTTGATTTTTTTCTTTTAGCTTTGGATCAATTAATAAACAATGCTGCTAAGTGGAATTTTATGTTCGGAGGAAATAATAACGTCCCGATAACCATTAGACTTATAGTTGGACATGGTTGGGGGCAAGGCCCTACTCATTCTCAAAATCTTCAATCTTTATTTTCTCACATACCAGGATTGAAAGTAATAATGCCCGCATCTCCATATGATGCTAAGGGCCTCCTGCTAGAAAGCATTTTTGATGATAGCCCTGTAATTTTTTTAGAACACAGATGGCTACATGGTCTAGAAGGAGAGGTCCCTGAAGGCGATTATAGAGTGGAACTTGGCAAAGGAAAGGTAGTGAGCGAAGGTGAAGATATTACAATTGTTTCAATGTCTTACATGACAGTTGAAGCTATCCATGCTGTAAATCTTTTGAATAAAAAAGGAGTATCTTGTGAGTTAATTGATCTAAGATCAACCAGTCCTCTTGATTGGAGCCTCATCGAAGATTCAATTAAAAAGACAGGCAGATTGCTTGTACTTGATACGGCTTCTGAAAGTTACTCTGCTTCAAGTGAAATAATATCTCGAGCTTCTATTTACTGTCACGAATATTTCAAAATAGCACCATCCAGAATGGCATTAATTGACGGCCCTTCTCCCACGAGTTTTGGACTAACTAAGGAATATTACTATGGAGCTAAAGAGATTTTTATTAAAGTTAATGATATTTTTAACTATAAGGTAGATAATGCCGATCAGTTATTTGAAAAGGACTATCCTCATGACATTCCGGGAGATTGGTTTAAGGGACCTTTCTAGTTGTTTTCTAAATTATTGATATGACTATAGATCTATCTAATATAATTAAAGTTTCCCAAACAAAGTGCCCTTGTTGTGGTTCAGAAACAGATATAGTGATGGATATGCCCAACTATCCAGTTACTGAGCTTTTCAGGCCTGCAAGTGACGAAAGTGACCCGTATGGATTTATAGATCAGAAAGGCAGATTTTGTTCTAATTGCGGCCATTTTTTCTTACAGAATATACTTGATCCCGATGTCATATACAGTGATTCAAATTACATAACCTCTACGGTATCAAGCAAGGGCGCTACTGATTGTCTTGATGAATTTTATGAATTCATTCTTAACAATTCTCCAAACAAAGAGTTTGATAAAAAAAACATAGTAGACATTGGCGGTAATGATTCTTATTTATTAAAAAAATTCAATGGTAATGCAAATAGGTTAATTAATATTGATCCTCATGCTTCTTCAGATAATGAAAACATAGAAATTGTTAAATCTTTTTTTGAAAAAATTGAGTTTTCTGAATATAACAAAGAGACAGGCTGCTTATTTGCTTCTAGCCATACTTTTGAACATCTTGAAGACCCTGTTGGGGTTTTAGAATTAATAGCCCAACATATGACTGATAACGATAGTTTATTTCTTCAATTTCCGTCAATCGAAAAGCTAGTTGAATTTTCCAGGTATGATCAGATCTGCCACCAACATATAAATTTATTCTCTGTTAACTCTGTCACTAAAGTTTTAGAAAATCTTGGGTTAAATCTAAATGCCTACGAGTACGATACGTTTCATTTTGGAACTATCCGTCTTATGTTTTCAAAAGAAAAAACTAAATTAAAACTAAATCATTCCCTATCAGCTGATGATATTGTTTGCAGCTATGGTAATTATAAAACTTACTATGGTGCTCTTAATAACCTAATTGAAAGTAAGTTTATTAATGGTCAGGGCTTCGGTGCAGGATTAATGGTACCTACCTTAAACTATCATTTACCCGTTATCGGAAAGCTTAATAAAATTATTGATGAGAATCCTTTTAGGATTGGAAAGAAATTTATTAATCTCCCGCCCCCGGTTTGTGGTACTGACCAATTTGATATGGATGAGCCTATTTTGATAACCTCCATTAGTACAAAAGCTGCAGCACGAGTTATTTTCAATAAACTAAGTGATTTAGGTTTTAAAGATATTTTCTTACCCACAATAGGATCTTAATATGGATTTAAAAATACAAAATAAATGGGCACTCGTAACGGGCGGGGCAAATGGTATAGGTGAAGAAATTTCAAAGGAGCTTGCTAAAGCGGGAGTTAATTTAGTCGTAACTTCTAGAACTCTGTCCCCTATAAATAAGCTCAAACAGAACTTGAAAGATTATGAAGTAAGTGTCGAAGGTATAGAGGTAGATTTTCTAGATTCAAACTGGGCGGATAGTTTTTCTAAGAAAATAGAAAGATACGATATAGAAATTCTAATAAATAATGCGGGTCATAATCTAAATATTACAGATCCATATTGTTCTAAACAGGATTGGGAGCGTGTGATGAACTTAAATTTTTATACTCCTGTTGAATTATCTAATCTTTTAATACCAAAAATGAAGTCTCTAGGTTACGGCAGAATAGTAAACATTACTTCATGTGCGGGTGTTGAGAACATGGGTCCTATTACCTATGGAGTTGCTAAATCTTCGCTTACAGTTTACACAAGAACTATGGGAAGAATCTTAGCAACAGAAGGCGGAGAGGTTGTTATGACAGCAGTTTTTCCCGGAGTAGTGGTTACTGAAGGCGGTCATTGGGAAAAAGTTTTAGAAGAAGATCCTGATAGAGCAAAAAAATATTTAGAAGACAGATGTCCACTTGGAAGATTTGGTGAGGTAAATGAGATAGCACCAGTTGTGGCTTTTTATTCGTCAGTTCATGCCTCCTTTTCTCACGGAGCAATAATTCCTGTGGATGCCGGGCAAGCAAGAAGCTATATGTTTCACAACTCTTTATAAGAATGCAATACTCAAATTCATCTGAAAATCTTGAAGGACAGAAAATGTTCCAAATCTTGACTGAGGCTAAGAGACTGGAATCTTTAGGTCAAAATATAGTTCATTTTGAAATTGGAGATCCGGATTTTAATACTCCAAAGCATGTAGTTGATAGATGTGTAGCCGAATTAAAGAATGGAAATACACATTACACTTCAGCTGGCGGTCTAGAAAGTTTCAAAAAGGCTGCTGCGGATAGGACATATTTATCAAGAGGCTTCAGGCCTACACAAGAACAGATTTTGGTAACTCCGGGCGCAAATATACAAATTTATTTTGCTTTAGCATGTATAGCCAATCCCGGAGATGAAATCATAACTATAGATCCTTGTTTTGTCTCTTATAAGTCCATAATTAAATTTCTTGGAATCAATGGCGTCTTTGCTCCACTAAGAGAACAAAATAAGTTTAGACTTGATCCGAAGGACATTGAGAATCTTATAACAAAAAAAACAAAAGCAATTCTCATCAACTCACCCCATAATCCAACCGGATCAGTTATGACACCTGATGAGATAAAAGAGGTATATGATTTAGCTGAGAAATATGATTTGTGGCTACTTAGCGATGAAGTCTATGGTCGTATGGTTTACGATGATGAAAATACAAAGTTTTCGTCGCCCTCTAGCTTTGATTTCTGTCAAGAGAGAACAGTAGTTATTCACTCTTTTAGTAAATCATATGCAATGACAGGATGGAGAGTTGGTGCGATAACTGCTCCGGAAGAATTAACTAGAAGAATGACTTTATTAATGGAAACATTAGCTTCTTGTGTCAGTCCTTTTATCCAGGCCTCAGCTGAAGAAGCGATTATGTCCAATCAGGATTACATTTCAGAAATGATCAATACTTTTAGACTTAGAAGAGATTTAATGCATAGTGAGCTGCAAGAAAATGTCTATCTCGATTCTCTACGACCTGAAGGTGCTTTCTATATATTCTCTAATATTAAAAAAACTGGGCTTTCTGATATAGATTTTTCTGATCGTCTCTTAAATGAATATGGGGTTGCTTCTTGTCCAGGAAGCTTCTTTGGAGATAATGGAAAAGGATATGTTAGATTTTGTTTTGCTACCTCTGATGAAAATATTTTAGAAGGAACAGATCGAATAAAAAAATTCACATCTAATCTATGAAACTTACAAATATAGTTGCTAAAACTTTAAAGAAAAACGGTATTAATGACGCTTTTGGGCTGCAGGGAGGAGCTGTTGTCCATATTTTTGATTCCCTAGAAGCTGAAGGATTTAATGTAACATATTGTCATCATGAGGAATCCGCAAGCTTAGCTGCTGTAGCTAATGCAAAAGTAACAGATTCGCCCGGATGTGTGGTTGTTACTTCTGGACCTGGATGTACCAATGCCATAACTGGTTTGCTTGCCGCATGGCAAGACTCCATTCCATGTATTTTCTTGTCTGGTCAAGTAAGATCAAGTCATGTTTCTTACGGCAAAAAGATAAGGCAGTTAGGGACACAAGAGGTTCCTATATTAGATATTGTTAAGCCGATCGTTAAAAAAACTTTTTTGTTAGACGATAAAGAAAAAGTTATAGATATCATGCATGAGGCAATTTTAGAATCTTTATCTGGTAGGCCAGGACCTGTTTGGATAGACATTCCACTTGACTACCAATGGGACGAGGCTCATATAGAACAAGGGGATTTCAAAGTATTATCTCTAAATAAGAAGCCTTTAGCAAAACAGGATGAATATGAGAAATTTTATTATTTGATGGATGAAGCTATTAGCCCTTTAATCGTTTTAGGATATGGAGTCCGCCTTTCGCATTCTTTAGATTTGTGTAAAAGCTTTATAGAAAAAAATTCTTTAGATTTTGTTACTACTTGGACAGCTGCTGATTATTTTCCAACTGATCATAAGAACAATTTAGGCATTATTGGCATGAGAGGCCAGGAAGGTGCAAATAAGGCAATCTTTGAGTCCGATCTAGTTATTTGTTTGGGCACCCATTTATCAATACCTCACACAACTACATTAACTGAAACTTTTGCCCCTAATTCTAAAAAGATAATTATAAATATCGATAAAGACCAATTAGAAGAGTTGAATATTAAATTTGATCTTAAGATACATGAAGATTTAGAAATATTTTTAGATAAAGTATCTAATGAGTTATCACATAAAGATTACAAAACACTTTCATATCTCAAACAATTAAACTGGTATCACCCTTATGAGGAGATTAGACCTAATCCAAATAATTTCTTTAGACAGTTAACAAAAGCATCAAAAGACCGTTCTGCTTTTATAATAGATGGTGGCGGAACAGCTTTATATGCTGGATTTCAAAGTGCTTTTATTAAAGAAGACCAAAGAATAATATGCTCATCATCTATTTCAGCTATGGGTACAGGATTAGCTGAAACAATTGGAGTGCATAACTCAAATAATTTCACTAATCTGATTTGTATAATCGGTGATGGTAGTTTCTTAATGAATATCCAAGATCTTCAAACAATAAGATCGCAGAATATTCCGGTAATAATTTGTGTTATCAATAACAATGGCTATTTAGCTATAAGAAATACTCAGAATGAATTTCTAGAAGGAAAGCTCTATGGCACACATCCAGACTGGTCACTTGAAATGCCAAACATAGAAAAACTCTCTAAAGGTTTTGAGATACCTTATTATCTTTTAGATAACAAACTTGATATAAAAAAGACAGTTCAGAAATTAATAGAAGAAACGGGACCAGTTATATGTGAAGTTCTTGTTGAAGAAGATGTGAAAGAGCTCTTCAGTCAGGGATACAGTTCTAATGATGACGGAACTTTTACTCCCTTACCTTTATATGAGATGAGAAAGCATTAATATGCCTGAAATTAATCTTTTGAAATTTTACCCTACTTCAAATCGTCCCATTGACGAAAGAGGCAGTCTCATAAAAGAAAGCGATAGAGCTATAGCAAGGAAGTTTGATGTTGAATATTTTGATGGAGACAGATTAACAGGTTACGGTGGTTATTCATATAATCCTAAATTTTGGACTGAAACAGTTAGATATATTGTGGATTATTATGGTCTAGACAAATCTTCAAAGATTTTAGACATAGGTTGTGCAAAGGGTTTCATGATGCATGATCTCTCTTTACTCTTACCAGAAGCTGAAATAATTGGAATCGATATATCTGCTTATGCCAAAGAAAATAGTATCGATAGTATGAGAGACAAAATACATATAGGATCAGCGAATAATCTACCTTTCGAAGATAACTCTTTCGATCTAGTTATAGCCATTAATACTTTGCACAATTTACCTTTAATAGATTGTAAGCAGGCTTTTAAAGAGATTAATAGAGTTTCTAGAAAGAACTCTTTTGTAATGAATGATGCCTGGAGAGATGAAAAGGGAAAGCAGTCAATGTTGAAGTGGAATCTTACTGCGCTGACTTACATGAGTTGCAATGACTGGGAAAAATTATTTAAGGAAGTAGATTATTCAGGTGATTATTATTGGTTTTTCGCCGAGTAATATAAATGTCTAACCCTTGGCAAAAAGGAAAGGTAGTCTATAAAAATAAATGGAGTAGAGTCCTTAAAAACTCCTATAAATACAGAGACAAGAAAAAAGAGATTTATACTGTTGACTTCGGTAGAAGGGCTGCAGTTATCCTATGCCGAAATGAAGAAATACTTTTCGTAAAACAACACAGAATGTTAATAGGACAATTTTCTCTCGAGATTCCTGGCGGCAAAGTAGAGAAAGGAGAGTCATTTGAGGAAGGGGCACTAAGGGAGTGTTATGAAGAAACTGGTTTCAAATGCAACTCTTTGGTTGAAATCGCCTTTTTTCATCCTGGCCTAGAAACCCTTAATAATCCTACAAAGGTATTCCTGTGTACTGAATTCTCTGATAGAAATATACAAAATATATCTGAAATAGAAGAGACTATCTGGTTACCTGCATTAACCGTCCAAGATATGTTAGATGAAAATAGATTTCAAGATGCTCTTACTCAAATAGGATTGATGTCTTATTTCAGAAAGAAAAAATAACCTCATACATTCCCGTCATAGTGACTAAGGATTGCAGAAGCTTTAAAATGAAGAAAAAATATTGACATGCCCCTCATTAAAGCAGCAGTTCTTACAGAAATTAATAAACCTCTAGAAGTTAAGAAATTTTCAGCCGAGCCTTTAAAAAAAGGGCAAGTACTAATCAAGATTCTCTATAGTGGAGTCTGTAGAAGCCAATTGATGGAAATCAGAGGTCTGCGAGGCCATGATAAATGGCTTCCCCATTTACTGGGTCATGAAGCTTCAGGATATGTTATCGAAGTTGGAGAAGGAGTTAAAAAAGTAAAAGAAGGTGATGAAGTGATTCTTTCTTGGATAAAGTCTGAGGGATTAGAGGCTGAAAAGATAAAATTTGAGGCTGATGTTGGAGTTATCAATGCAGGTCCTATCTCAACTTTCTCAAATTATTCAATTATTTCAGAAAATAGATTAGTTCATAAACCAAAAGAACTCTCTATGAGGGAAGCTATGTTGTTTGGATGTGCTATTCCAACAGGTGCAGGTATTGTTATTAATCAGGCTAAGCCTAAATCTTCAGATAGTCTTTTAATATTGGGCATGGGAGGAATAGGTTTTTCAGCTTTCATTATGGCTATAGCTATGGGCATAAAAAAATTGGGTGTCATTGATATTAATGATTCAAAACTAAAAATTGCAAAAAATCTAGGTGCTGAATTTACTTATAATGCAAGTGATCCTGATTTGAAGGAACTGGTATTCGATGATCTGCAGGAAGGTTATGATCTTTGTATTGAGTCAGCTGGATTGACAAAAACTATAGAGTTGGGTTTCGATTTAATTAATAAAAACCATGGACAGCTTTTTTTTGCTTCCCACCCACCACATAATGAAAAAATTTCATTAGTACCTCACGAACTTATTTCTGGAAAAAAGATCTTCGGATCATGGGGAGGGAATGTTAATCCAGATAAAGATATTCCATTAATATGGGATTTAATAAGAAAAAATGAGACAAAATTGAGCAGTTTTATACAAAAAGAATACTCCTTAGATAATATAAACATTGCGTTTGAAGATCTAGAAGATGGCAAAGTATTAAGACCTTTAATAGTTATGGAACATTAGATGATGAGTAAAGTTACATTCATATCAGGTAATTTTAATATACTCCATCCTGGCCATTTAAGAATTTTGAAATTTGCAAAAGGTTTAGGTGAGAAGTTAATTGTCGGTGTTTATGGAGATGCCTTAGGCGGAAAGGGAGTGCATGTACCTGAAGATATGAGACTTGAAAATGTGAAGTCTAATATCTGGGTTGATGAAGCCTTTTTAATTACTGATTCACTAAAAGAATCTATTGAATCAATAAAGCCGGATATTATCGTTAAAGGCAAAGAATACGAAGGTCTATTGAACCCTGAGTTGGAAGTTCTTGAGAAATATGGAGGTAAATTAATATTTAGCTCTGGGGAGGTTGTCTTTTCCTCAGCTGATTTGATAAATAGAGATATAGAAGCTGAAAAAATATTCACTCTAGATTTCTCCGATGGCTATTTCGAAAGGCATAATTTTACGAAAGACTCCTTGAAGGAAATAATATCTGAATATAAAAACCAATCTGTATGTGTTATTGGGGACTTGATAGTTGATGAATATATAACCTGTGATCCCCTAGGAATGAGCCAAGAAGACCCAACAATTGTAGTTACGCCCGTAGATACAAGAAAATTTCTAGGGGGATCGGCCATAGTAGCCGCTCATGCTTCCAGGTTAGGCGCAGAGGTGTCATACATATCAGTATCAGGACAAGACTCTTCAAGAGAATTTGCTCTAGAAGAGATGGAAAAGTTGGAGATAGATTGCGCAATATTCACTGACTCTAGCAGGCCCACAACTTTAAAGCAGAGGTATAGATCAAAAGATAAAACACTTTTACGGGTAAGTCATCTTCACCAAGGCGCTATAAGCAGCGAACTTCAAAATGAGATATTTGAAAAGGTAAAAGTTAAGATAGATAAATCAAATATTTTAATCTTTTCAGATTTTAATTATGGTTGCTTACCTCAAGACCTTGTTAACAAAATCACTAAATATGCAAAAAGTAAAGAAGTGATAATGGCTGCTGACAGCCAATCTTCCTCTCAAATTGGAGACATAAGTAGATTTAAAGGTATGAATTTTATTTTTCCTACTGAACATGAAGCAAGATTATCTCTCAGAAATTATGACGATGGTTTGGTTGTTCTGTCTGAGAAGTTGTCTCAATTATCAGATTCAGAAAATGTTATCCTTAAACTTGGTTCTGATGGTGTATTGCTGCACTTCAAAGATAGTAAACTTGATCATTACAAAACAGATAGATTAAAGGCCCTTAATTCTTCACCTAAAGATGTCGCAGGGGCAGGTGATTCAATGCTTATCTCAACTCTATTGAGTTATGCTGCTGGTGCAGACCAATGGAAAGCAGCTTTAATAGGAAGTGTTTCAGCGGCAATTCAGGTAGGAAGAGTTGGTAATTTACCTATTTCTAGGGAAGAACTTTTAGATTTCCTTTATTCTTAGAAAGTATAATGAATATTCTTTCAAGATTTATAGATTTTATATCTTTTCATTCTAGATACTTACTACTTACGCCTCATTATAGAAGCTTTGGCGATTCTGCAGAACAAATATACTTTGGCTTACTATATTGTTATGAAAAAGAAAAGAAACTTGTATTGGTAAGTCCTTATGAGAGATTTTTTTCAAAAAAGATAAACGTGGCCAATATTTTTTTATATCAACTTGAGCATGAATTGATATACAGACCTCCATTATTCATAGAATGCTTTCTGAGGTCAGTAATGACATTTCTTGTAGGAATAGCCTTCTTAAATACTAGAGTTAGAAAACTTATCGCAACTGTTTTTAATTTACCTAGTGACTTTTATGCAAGCATTGATAGGAGTTACTCATCATATCCTGCATTTGGAAGAAAATTTCTTTATAGTTTTTCAGAAAATGTTACTTACACAAAAGAAAAATGGTTCGATTTAGAAGATCAATTTGTTCCTCTTGCCTTGCCAAAAGAATTAGAGGAAAAAAGTTTAAAATTTTTATCATTTAACGCTCCCGAATCCTTAACTAAACCTTGGATCGTTCTTCACGTATTAGATAACACAAAGATTAATTATGCTAGAGGAGCTAACATTGAAAATTTTTTAGAGTCAATCAAATACCTAGCTGGAGAGGGTTATCACATATTCAGAATAGGTAACGATTCAATGCCAAAAGTTCATGAATATGGTCTAACAGATCTTGCTCATATCAATCATGAAAAGTATCTTGATTTATACTTAATTAATAAGGCAATATTGTTGATCGGCACTCAATCTGGCCCTGCATACTCAACGAATCTATTTAACACAAGTCTACTGACAACTAATCTAATTGAATGGAGTACAGCCATTCCTAGAAAAAAAGGAGATCTTTTTATCAATAAAATATTTTATGAAAATGATACGAAAGACCGATTGTCTTTATCTAACTTATTGACTAGAGATTTCAACTTTCAAATAAACGTTGATGGTATTAAGGGAAGGGACATAGTACTTGAAGATAATTGTTCAGAAGATATTCTTGAGGCGCTGAAGGAACAACTAACAGCTATCAAACAAGGAATAACTATGTCTGAGGAACAGAAGGATTTTTTAAGTGCTAAAGAAGGTTGGTTGAAAACCAACTTACTAGAAAACAAAGACCTTAAGATACACTATGCACCAACTAATCATGAAGAGTTTACTAGAATACGCTCTATAGCTTTAAGTAGCACTCGAGGAGTCCCAAGTAAATCTTACTTGAAGAAATACTGGAGATAGTTTTGATAAGAAAAATTATTCAACTTATTGAGCCCAAAGAATTTAAAAAGTTTTTACTATTAATTTTTTTATTTATCTTATTGGGTTTTGTTGAAGTAGTTGGTGTTGGTTCAATCATTCCTTTTCTAAATAGTTTGAGTTACTCTGATATTGAGGAGAGTGATAGGCTTACTCAGTTCTTATATGCTTTTTTTAACCCTAAAGATTACAAAGAATTCTTGTTAATTACAGGTTCTTTGGTCATATTTCTTCTCATTACTTCAAATTTTTTGAGAGCTTATGTTCTTTGGTTCACCTCTTATTTTGTCTGGAATAATCAAGCAACAATGTCAGTTAATCTTTTAGGAAATATACTAAATAAACCATATGCTAATTTTTTGTTAGAAAATTCTGCTGAGTATTCAAAGGATGTTCTAGCTGAAACACAAAACTTCATTTCTGGTTTGCTTCTTCCTTTATTGACTATAATCTCTCAATCTGTAATTTGTTTTGCAATAATACTGGCCTTAGGGATTTATGATCTTAAGGCCTCTTTAATAGCAATTTCTTCAATAGTCTCAATTTTTGGTATTTTTTTTCTGATCATAAATAAACCCATTCAGAGAGAGGGAGCCTCACGATTTAAATCTACTAATGCTAGATTTAAAGTGGTTGACGAATCTCTATCTTCTATAAAACTTCTAAAACTCCTAAATAAGGAAGATTATTTTGTCAGCTTATTGAAGAAACCTTCATACGATTTTGCTTCTGCCATGGCATTTCAAACCTTTACCAAAAGTCTTCCAAGATATGTCTTTGAGGTAGTTGCTTTTGGAGGAGTAATACTTATTGCATTAGTTAACCTATTTTATGGTAAGAATATTAATGATGTTATAACTCTTGTTGGGCTTTTTGCCTTTGCAGGGTATCGACTCTTGCCAAGTATGTCTCAACTCTATGAAGCTTTTAATAATTTAACTTTTAATAATGTGGTCTTAGAGCGTCTCCACGAGCAGAGCTTATCTGAGGAAGAAAAACTTGATGACAAAAGAATTCTTGAATTAGCCAACGAGGAACCAGAGTACTTGTTTAATAATGTTTCTTTTTCTTATGATAATGCTTCTTCCAAAGTTCTAAAAAATATTAATTTAACACTTAAGGGACCCTCTTATATAGCGATAGTAGGGACAACCGGATCGGGCAAATCTACAATTTTAGATATTCTTTTAGGTCTCCTTGAGCCAACTGAAGGTGAAGTAAAGCTCAATGGCAAAAATATTCAAAATTATAGAAAAGGAGAGCTAGCAAGCTTAGTTGGTTATGTACCTCAAGAAATTTATTTGATTGATGACACGATCAAAAGCAATATAGCTTTCGGGATTGATGACGGTGACGTTGATTTTGAAAGACTAGAGAATGCAGCAAAGTTAGCTAATATTCATGATTTCATTATAGATAATTTTGAAAATGGTTATCTTTCTGTCGTTGGGGAAAGAGGAACCAAACTTAGTGGTGGCCAAGTTCAAAGGATTGGAATAGCCAGAGCTTTGTATAACAAACCTAAGGTGGTTATACTTGACGAAGGTACTAGTAATTTAGATCAAATTACCGAATCGGAAGTGATTGAAAATTTGATTAATAACCCTGATACAAACCTATTAATTACTGTAGCACATAGATTAAAGACCATTACCAAATGTGATGAAATTATCATTCTCAATAATGGCTCAATTCAGGATATTGGAACTTATGACAAACTAAGAAAAAATAGTAAGTTATTTAAGGGAATGCTAGAAATTTAACATAGAATTTATATTGCTATGAAATATATAAGTGCTAAATTAACCGGAATAAGATTACTTTTACTTGGCTTATTTTTAAATATCCCGTTCGTATGGAAATTCTTCAACATAAAGGGTGTTCAAAAGTACCATCGATATCATGAGGCTAAATCAGGTAAGGAAGAGGAGATCTTGAGCGAACTATTAACTGAAGGAATTGTTGCATTTAATATTAGCGATATAAGCAATACTACACTTACAGATCTTCAAAAATGGATGGAATCAAAAAAAAATGCAACTATTACTGGCACTCACAAAGACTCATTTTTAAAGTACTATCTTGGCGGCAAATACCTCACTGAAGAACAGTTTTTTGAAGTTTCTAATCCATTAATTGACTTTTCTTTAAGCGATAAACTTTTAGGTGTAGTAAATTCATACTTTTCTATGTTCGCAAGACTTATTTACCTTGAGTGTAATGAAACTATAGTTTTAGAAAAATCAGATAATCTTACGCTCTCACAGAAATTTCATCGTGATCCAGGAATAAGAGGGTGCCTTAAAGTTTTTGTTTATTTAACAGATGTCGGCGAAGGTGATGGAGCTTTTACGTATATAAGAAATACTCACACTTATGGAAAATTTTGTAATTTTTTTAAGCAGCGTTTTTTTGGAGTGGGTGGAGTCTATCCTGACGATGCTGATATAAGAAAAATATTCGAGCCAAAAGATATTTATGAAGTTTTGGGAGATGCAGGTACAGTAATAATTGCTGACACTACAGGCATTCATAAAGGAGGGTTATCGGTAAATCGTGCAAGAGAAATGACAACAAGTGTTTTTTATCCCCCCGCAGATTATCATAAATCTAAAATAAAAATTGGACCTGGCTTTGATCAACTTAAAAAATCTCATTCACAATTTTTTGCCTTAACTGGTAAATAAAAAATAAACTATTTGGCCTTAAATAAAAACAAAAGAATATTACTTCTGTTGCCCGAGGGGACAACTCGACGCAACTTTTTGACAACAGGAATAGTTGAAAATCTTCTTGAAGATCCAGATGTGAAGATAACATGTGCACTTGATAGACCTCATTATTTTTCGACTTATATAAACCACCCAAGAATTGAATTCATACAATTTAAAAAGAGAGGAAGAAATAGTATTCTAAACTTTTTACTTCTTATTCTTAGATCTAGATTTTACTCCTTGAGATCTAATTCCACATTAGAGACCTTAAAGAAGAGTACAAATCTTTATTGGAAAGAAAATATACTCCAATATCCTTTTCCAAAGAGTATAAGGCTTTATAAGATTATTGAGGGACTTCACTCTTTCTTGTTCTATCCACTACAAGAAATAAGACAACTTTTTCATGAAAAGCAGTTTGATCTTGTCTTTGCAACTCACTTAGTTAAGCGAGATGAATATGATTACCTTCAATTGGCTGAGACTAAAAACATCAAAACTATCGGAATGGTAAAAAGTTTTGATAATTTGACCGGCAAGGGCTTCTTAGCTTTCAAACCAAAAAAGGTTATAGTCTGGAACGAGCAGATCAAAAATGAACTTAAAGATTTATACGATTATCAATCTGAAAATATAGTTGTCACGGGCATTCCGCAATTTGATCTATATTCGCATCCTCCTATTATATCTAGGAAAGATTTCTTCCATGAAATAGGACTTGATTACAAAAAGAAAACAATCCTTTATGCAACAAACGCACCGATATTTGGCAAAGATGATTGTGAAAACGTAAACTACATACAAAGTCATTTGAATAAACTTAATGCTCAAATGATTGTAAGACTCCATTTCGATGATTATTTGGAAAGATATCCAAATCAAAAACTCGAGGATGTATACTTTCAAGTACCAGGACATGAATATGGAAATACTCCAGATAGTAGAGTTTCCTATAAACAGTTCATCAGCGAGCTTCGCGATACATTATTTTTTTCAGATGTAACAATAAATACAGCCTCTACAATGACATTAGATGCGATTGCTGCAAAAAAACCTATTATCAATATAAATTTTGATTATCTTGAAAGGTCTAAAGAGCAGTCAATTAAAAGATATTATGAATTTGTTCACTACAAACCTATTGTGGACTTTAAGGCAGTTGATTTAGCTAATTCAAAAGAGGATTTAATAGTTAAAATACTATCAAATTTAGAGAACCCAGAGCTTAATGCAGCTGGACGCAAAACAGTGGAAGAAAAGATTTTGGCTGGAAACTTTGGCGATAGCTCGAGGCGTATTTCTGATGCTATTTTAAGCACATTGATGGAATAGACTAGAGTGAATATAATCATTTTAGACCCTTTTTCAGCAGTACCTCAATATACACTCCCGTTATGTGAGGCATTATCCAAAAAGGTCAGCAAAGTCATTTTAATAGGCAATAATAATTTAAAAACGGAAAATGAAGAAGAAGGTGGGAATTTAAAGAACATACCTTTTCTTCATCCCATCTTGGATAATCCTTTACCCAAAAAGCTATACATATTACAAAATCTGGTCAGAGTTATTATGTACCCCTTTGCCTTGATACGTTTATATTTTTTAGTTATTAATCACAAAATTGATGTTATTCATTTTCAATGGTCCTACATACCAATTCTTGAAGGGCTATTTGTTTTCTTTTTAAAAGATAAATGCAAGTTTATTTACACTATTCATAATAGTACTCAAAACCATGGAGAAAAAAACATTATCAAAGATTTTCTGAATATTGGCTTTACTTTTTTCTTAAAAAAATTAAGTAAAGTCATAGTGCATACAAATTATTCTAAAAAAGTTATTGCAAAAAAATTTTTAACCTTAAGCAATAAAATTGAAGTCGTCCCACATGGTTTGAATACCTTTATTAAAGAAAATTTGAAATATCAATCCCAAGCTAATTCATCTAGAGTCAAAATCCTCTTTTTTGGACAAATAAGCTATTACAAAGGAGTTGATGTATTAATAAAGTCTCTTAAATTTTTAACAAGTGATTTATTCGAAGTTCATATCTGTGGAAGACCTGAGATATCCATCGAAAATCTTAAAAACCTAGCCAAGAGTGAAGGAGTAGTTGATAAGTTATTTTTTAAAATAAGATATTTATCAGATCAGGAAGTAGATAAACTTTTTTTTGAATCTGATATCATCGTGTTCCCATACAGGCATATTGATCAAAGCTCGGTCCTTATGGGGTCCCTTAGTTATGGAAAGTCTATTGTTGCCTCTAATGTTGGAGGGTTTGCAGAAATTTTGAAGCATAATAGTAATGCTCTTCTATTCGACAGTGAAGACGAATCTCAACTTGGTAATCTTTTAGATAAATTAGTTTCTTCAAAGGAAATGAGAAAAAAATTAGGCAAAGCATCTCTTGCTTTATATGATAATTGGCCCTCATGGGAAAATATTGCGACAGAAACAGTGAGTATCTACAGAAAAGGATAAATTAGAATTTCTATTAGAATGCAAATATATTATTACCTTTTTGCTTTAGGACTCAGTCTTCAGTCAGTACCAGTTTTGACTGGCTTTTCTATTTATTTGTCAGATATAAGTGCGCTACTTTTCGCTCTCTTCGCATTATTGAATTATAAAAAGGTAAATTTCGACTTTTTAATACTGTCAGCGTCTTTTTTAGTTGGCTATATCCTTATAGCAAATTTATCTAATTATTATTTAATAAAGGAATTTTCTTTCTTAGGGTTTTTCACCAATTTTCTAAAGCTACTGGCTATTTTTTTTATATTACTTTTCTCACCTTCCTTAGTAAGAGTCTTAGATACTTATAAACTCATAAAGGCAATTTTGGTAATATTATGCTTTCACTGCTTAATTGTAATTTTAGATCAATATATTGTTTATCCGTGGGGCTTTAATAATGACGGTCTAACTTTTAATGCCCCTAATGAACTGGCTAATCTTGCTGGTCGAGCTAGAGGCTTATTCGAGGAACCTTCTTTTTTTGCTTTTTATGCCGGTGTAACAACATCGGTTATTCTGCAGTATGAAAAAATCAAGAAAGTTAAAGTTGTTAATTTTTTTCATGTTTTGATAATATTTTCAGGGCTTATCGCAGCAGGATCTTTAACAGCTTTGGCCGCATTATTCATAGTTTTTGTACAACTTCTAATAGTAAAGAAGGAAGAGTATATTAATTTTAGAAAATTCTTGGAAAGTTCTGCAGTTTTACTAATCTCATTTCCTCTTATCATTACCTTATTACTTAGTTCAGTTACATATTTATCTGGAAGAATTACTGATACTGGAAGTCCTATTGTCAGACTCTACGGAGGAACAATGTTTACTGTTGCTGTAGTTGAAGATAGGCCTCTAATAGGAGTAGGCCTCGGAGGCAAGAACCAAGATAACTTTTATGAAACGTTAGAGGATACTATAAATTTTGACTTATTTGACATGGACGCAGAAACATCTTTCTCCACAGTTACTTTTTGGTCTGCATTAGTAGCTGCAGGAGGATTGCCAGCTTTTTTTATTTATTACTTATTTATTAATGGGTATATGATAATTAAACCTGCTTTAAGATATTTAGGAATAACCGTATTAATACTAGGAGCAACAAAAGGAGGAGTATTCGATATCTTCCTATGGTGGCTAATTGCTTTCTCAATATCTGTGCCCTCTAGAAAAAAATCTGAAGCTTATGAGTAAATCAATAAGTATAGTCTTCCCTTATAACTCAGTAGGAGGTGCTTTCAGATCTACCTATGAAATTTCTAATAGACTTAAGGAAAGAGGCTATGAGGTAACAGTTTATTTCCCTTTCTTTGCTCCTAATGAAGGAAAAAATATATTCACTCGCAAAGGTTTTTTCCTTTTTGTAAGGGGAATAATTCGGAGTATAGTAAGAAGAAATAAAATAACTTGGTTTGAAACATTTTTTAAAGTTAAGCAAATTCCTTTAATACATTCTTTATTTATGCCTGATGCAGATATAGTTATTGCCAATCATTGGCAAACTGCGTCTAAAGTTTACAAATTACCTCTATCAAAAGGTGAAAAGTTTTATTTTATACGGGACATAGAGCAATGGGCTGATTTTTTTCCCGATGAAATTGAAGCTTTTAAATTAGATATGAAAAGGCTTGTTGTGGCTCCGTGGATAAAAGAATTCCTCGATAAAGAGCTTAATTTAGGAGTTGAGGCGGTGATTACAAATGGTTTTGATTACAAAAAATTTCACGTTGAAAATAAAGACTTCTTTAAAAAAGATATTACTATTTCGATGATATATTCTTCTCATCCTATGAAGGGTTTTAAAGACGCTAAAATTGTTTTAAATAGAATAAAAAATCTATACCCCAATATTCAGATTCTTTTGTTTGGATTTGAGCCGAAACCTAAGAGTACAGGATTTAATTTTGAATACATCAGAGGGTCAGCTGGCGATGAAGTCAAAGAAATTTACAAAAAAACAGACATATTTTTTTGCCCCTCTTTGCAAGAAGGTTTCCATAATCCTCCTTCTGAAGCAATGGCAGCTAAATGCGCTGTTTTGGCTACCAATGTGGGGAGTGTCACTTTTACAATGAAAAATAAACAAAATGGAATAGTTGTAATGCCAGGGGACACTGAAGGGATGATTCAAGGACTTATAAAACTCATAGAAGATAGAAATTTCAGAGAGCAGTTATCAAAAAATGCTAATGAGAGTATAAAAAACCTAACTTGGGATAAGTCAATCGAGAAATTAGATGTATTATTCTCTAGTAAGTAGGTACTAATTATGAAATTAAAACTTATAACTTTACTGCAAAAATTTCTTTCAATTTCTGAGAAAATTAGTCCTTATCTATTTCTTCTCGTTGTGAATCTTGTTTATCTAACAATAAATAAAAGGGTTTCAATAAGGCTTGAAAAGAAAACTAACTCTTACTACGCATATGATAAGGACCTGCAAAAAAAACACTTTTTTCTTATCGCATCAAGAGCTACTGGATTTATAAGAGGGTTGGAAAGAAGATTTTTAGGAATGGCTAAGAACTATATGATAGATGATTTAGACTACAATGATGGAGATATTGTGGTAGACGTTGGTGCAAACATAGGTGACATCAAAGGTTTTACAGACTTGCTCAAGAAGGAAATTCATTATTATGGATTTGAACCCTCTGCAAATGAGTTTAACATCCTAAAAAAAAATTGCGGAGACGGAAAAGCAGTGAACAAAGGATGTTGGTATGAAGAAGGAGTTTTGAAATTTTTTGTCTCTTCCGAAAGCTGTGATAGTTCTTTCGAAGAACCTTCATCTCAAATTGAATCTATAGAAGAAGTTAAGGTTATCCGCTTGGATGAATTCTTTAATGAAAATATAAAGCTGGTAAAAATGGATGGTGAGGGATGTGAGCTTGAAATCTTGCAAGGATGTGAAAATATATTTTCTAAGATTGAATACATAAGTGTTGATGCTGGATATGAGAGAGGTAAAGAAAACTTATGTACATTTACTGAGGTGTCGAATTATCTATATAGTAACGGATTTATTCTTCAAAACTTTCAAGCAAAAAGCAGAGTAGTCGGTCTTTTTAGAAACCATAATCTTTAAAAGTTATGGAGAAAATATTACTCACAGGTTGCGCAGGATTTATAGGTTATCACCTCTCAAAAAAACTTCTCAATCAAGGTTACGAAGTCATAGGGATAGATAACATAAACGATTATTACGATGTTTCGCTTAAGAAAGCTCGATTAGATTTAATTCCTAGAGAAAGATTTTCATATATCCAAGAGGATATAAGTAACAAATCTAAACTAATACAGGTCTTTGATGAATATTCACCTTCTGTAGTTGTAAACCTAGCTGCGCAGGCAGGAGTGCGATACTCTATTGAGAATCCTGATACCTATATTAAGTCGAACATTCAAGGTTTTCATAATGTTCTAGAGGCCTGCAGATTATTTAAACCTAAACACTTATTATTTGCCTCATCAAGCTCAGTTTATGGCATGAACGAATCAATACCATTTTCTGAAGGTGATAGAACCGACTTCCCTGTGAGCTTGTATGCAGCTACAAAGAAATCTAATGAAACTATGGCCTTCACATATTCACACCTCTTTGGAATACCAATTAGCGGACTAAGATTTTTCACAGTGTACGGCCCCTTTGGTCGACCCGATATGGCATATTTTAAATTTACGAAAGCAATATTCGATGAAGAGCCTATCGAAGTTTATAACGAAATACACATGAAAAGAGACTTCACTTACATAGATGATATAGTGGAAGGCATAGCTAAGTTAGTTGAGAAATCTCCAAGAATGAAAAAACATATCAGCACACAAGCAGAGGCTGCTTTTGAAATATTTAACATAGGTAATAATTCCCCAGTTTCACTTCATGAATTCATTGCAACTCTAGAGAACCTGATAGGCAAAAAAGCAAACAAAATTAAACTTGGCATGCAACCTGGTGATGTCCTTGAAACATTCGCAGATGTCAACTTACTGAGTAGCAAAGTCGGATACCAACCTAAAACAAATATAAAAGAAGGTCTTACGCATTTTGTGAAATGGTATCGAGAATACTATAAATTTAATTAACATTACCTAGTTACAACAATATCGGGGGCGTGTATCATGATTTTCTCGTCATACGACTAACTTTAAAGTTTAACCATGAAGAATAATCTTTCTATAATCGTTCCTGTTTATAATGAAGAGAAGGCTGTAGAGGAATCAGTTAAGAATCTTTTAGAAATTAAAAACTCTAATCCTGAATACGATCTTGAAATTATTATTGTAAATGATGGATCTACTGACAATACTGCTGACATACTTATAGATTTATCTTCAAACTCAACCCTCTTCAAGCTAGTCTCTTATGAAGATAATAGAGGTTATGGTGCTGCAATCAAAGAGGGTGTAAAGTCAGCATCTCACGAGCTTGTTGCTATAACTGATGCTGATGACACATATCCAAATCACAGGTTAGTTGAATTTCTTAATATCTCTGTTCAATCAAATTTAGATATGTTGGTTGGATCAAGAGTCGGTAAAAATGTACATATTCCTTTATTAAGAAGGTTTCCCAAAAAATGCTTAAATCTTTTAGCAAGTTATTTATCTGGAAGAGATATTCCTGATCTTAACTCTGGGATGAGAATTATGAGAAAAGACTTAGTAGAAAAATTTTCTTATATTTTACCCAATGGATTTTCATTAACTTCAACGATTACTCTCGCCATGTTAGTAAATGGATATAATGTGAAATATGAGAAGATTGATTATTTCCCCCGAAAAGGTTCTTCTAAGATAAGACCCATTCAAGATACATTAAATTTCTTAATATTAATTATAAGAACGATTCTTTTATTTAGACCACTTAAAATTTTCGTACCCCTTTCATTGATATTACTCATTCCCGGTTTGGTTTTATTCTTAGTTAGAATAATCTTAGGAGAGGGTTTTGCCATATCCTCCATAATCTTACTTCTTTCTTCAATTCAGATAATGGCCCTCGGTATGCTAGCAGATCTTTTAAATAGAAAATTTCCTGATAAATAATGAGTAAAGACATTTATGCTAAATATGCTTTGGAGCAAATACCAAGAATTCTCGGAAATCAAGACAGAAATCCTTTCTCTCCAACTTACGGATGCTTTCATCGTGACTATTGGTTAGATAAAACAAGTGATTTTCCTGATGCTGTAAGACAATTTGGAGTGCAAGCTCTGGCTCTAGTTTATGCTAATGATATGCCCAATAATATTTATTATAGGAGTCCTAAGATATTGGAATGGACTATTGCTGGTATAGATTATTGGTGCAAGATTCAACATTCTGACGGATCATTTGATGAGTTTTATCCTAATGAAAGAGGATGGGTGGGACCAACCGCTTTTACTACATATGCTGTAATAAGTGCTTACGAAGAGATTAAAAATGATTTATCTGATGAAAAAATAAACCAATTAAAGAACTCAGTCAGTAAAGCAGCTGACTTTATTGCCAAAGGAGATCAAGAAGAAGACCATTTGGCCAATCATCATGCCATGGCTTGCCTTGCACTTTGGAAGTCTTATAAATTGTTAGAAGATAATGATCTTTTTGATTCTTACAAGAAAGCTTTCAAAACTTTCCTGGAATATCATGAATCTGATGAAGGATGGTCTCGTGAATATGATGGTATTGATCCTGGTTACCTTTCTGCAACTGTATCTTTTCTTGGAAAAATCTATAAAGACAATCAAGATCCAGATATAGAAAAAATATGTCATTCCTCAATTAAAATGTGCAGTTATTTTGTTTATCCTAATGGCTTTTATGCAGGTAGTTCTGGCAGCAGAAATACTTTGCATTTTTATTCTCATGGTTTTGAAATATTTGGGGCTAATAATAATTTAGCAGAAGCTGCAGCAGAAAAAATGCTGACTGCTCTGGGAGAAGGCAAATTAGTTCCTCCGAGTATTATGTCTGACAGATACCTCTTTTACAGGGTACCTGAATACTTACAAAGCTATCTAGATTTTTCGATGAGAAGTACATCTCTAGCTAAACTACCATATGAAGAAATTAACTTTGAAAAATATTTCAAAAAAGCAAAGGTCTTTATCAAATCAACCTCTGCGCATTATATTTTGATCAATGCTGCAAAGGGAGGAGTTACGAAAGTATTCAATAGTCTAGAAAACACTATGTTAAAAAATGACTGCGGAATGATAGGCACATTAAGCAATGGTAAAGTTATAAGCTCACAATGGATTGATGAAGACTATGAAATTGAACATAATCAAGAAAAGCTAAAAATTTCTGGTAGATTAAATTACGTGCCAAGCAATAAATACTTCAATGTTCCAAAACAAATTCTCTTTAGGTCATTTCTTCTTTTAGTTAATTTATATCCTCCCTTATCACATGCACTTAAAGGCTGGATTAGAAAAATTTTAATGTTAGGCTCGAGGCCAGTAGAGTTCAGGTTCGAAAGAACTATTTATTTTAAAGACGACGAAATCAAAATAATTGACAGAATAAAATCCGAGGGTAAATCAAAGTTAGTGCGTTTAAATATTGGGGATGAATTCTTTGTTCGCTATGTCCCCCAGTCAAGATATTTTCAATCTCAAGAGCTCGATATCAAGGGAAGAGAAGTTAGTCAGGATGTGATACGAAATATCAATGCCTCGCAAGATTGGATTGAAGTATAACTTGAGCAAAAGCTTCAAACTTTCGGCAAGAATTTTTTCTTTCTTGTTGATATTCTTAATCTTTTTTCTCTTATCAAAAATTATTAGTTTTGAAGAAGTTTACTTAGCTTTGTTGAATGCCGACCTTAAACTTATTCCATTATTGATTGTAATATCATTTTTCTATCCACTCATAGGATCTTTTAGATGGAAGTCAGTTTTAGTATGTTTTGAAAAAAGTCTTAGCTTTAAAGAAGCCCTAAAATCTGTGATGATTTCTTACTCAGCAAATCTTATTGCCCCAGCAAAAACAGGTGACTTTGCTAAAGCTTTTGTAACAGAAATCAATTTAAGCAAAGGAGTACTAACTTCAGCTGTCATATCTGAGCGACTGATAGATTTATTATCTTTACTATTGCTGAGTGCTCTATTTTCTTTTTTTCTCTCTGAAAATATGTACTTTGTTTTTTGTAGTCTGTCTTTTCTATTTATTAATTTCTTTGTTTTTTTAGTGAATAAAAATGTAAATTTTTTCAGTCGTTTCGCTAGCAATGTACTTCTTAAATTCTTTTTTGATATTTTTCTGATTTGGCGCACCAGGCGGCTTAATCTAATCAGAGTTTTTTCATGCTCTTTGGGAAACTGGATTTTAGGAGGATTTCAGGTTTGGCTTTTGTTCATTATGCTAAATGTTGAAATAAACTTATTTTCCGTCTTATCGCTATATCCTATTTGCGTATTAATTTCTTTAATTCCTTTAACGCCAGCAAGTATTGGTTTGAGAGAATCTGCTTTTATCTTTATTTTTCTACAATATTCATCCCCCGATATCTCAATCTTAGTGAGTCTTCTGTATTTCTTTTTTACTGTTGTAGTAAATGGACTGTTGGGTATTTTTTTTACATATCTTTTTATAAATAAATCATTAAAATAGTTTACGTTATGTCTATCGAAGAAAAACACGGTGTCCTTGGTACAGATTATGCTGAAGGTAGAAATGTAAATACAGCCTTAAAATACAGGCTTTTGAGAAGAACAAGAGAGGTCAGAGAAGGAATCTTGTCTTATGTCGGCAGCGACCCTAAGCATATAGTGGATTTTGGGACTGCAGAAGGGAAAATGCTTAACGAATTAAGTATTTCTTTTCCAGAAGCCAATTGCACCGGGATCGAATATAACCCTGATTTAGTGGCATTAGGTAAAAAACTTTTCCCTCATTTGAGCATATTACAAGGTGATCTTGAAAACCTAGATAGCCTTGAAGACAACAAGTATGACGTTGCTGTTGCAACTGCAGTCATAGAACATCTTGAAAACCCTTTAAAATTCCTAGAGCGTGCCTATCAGGTTCTTAAACCTGGTGGAATTATCATAATGACAGCCCCTGATCCATTTTGGGAACATATAGCAACAATGGTTGGGCATTTAGCAGACGAGCAACATCACGAGGTTCCAAACTTGAAGAAAATGCAAGAATATTTATCTATCTCTAACTTTGAAATACTGAAAGCTCAAAAATTTATGCTCTCTCCTATAGGCTTGCCTGCCGAAATATTTATTGAGAAATTGGTTAGAGGATTAGGCTGTAATTTCCTTTTCGCTAATCAATTAGTTATTGGAAGAAAGCTATCTGTCTAGAATATTTTTTATTCCTTGAAATCTAGGTGATGGTAAAGGGCTTATACTTTAATTTTTTACACTTAATCGATAATGATAAAAATAGCTTCATTATCTTAATAGCTTCTTTAATAGTATTAGTTACATTTCTTTTTTTTTCTGGCTATGCCTCGCTTTCTGAACTAGCGTTAGTGTCGGGTGATGTACCTAGTTATCTCCTTTTTCCTTTTCATTCTTTAACAGAAGCCTTTTCTTCGCATAGAACTTTTGGATTTTCTGCTTTATTGCAAGGTTATGGCATCTTAGACAAAGATTTAAGTTCACTTCCCCTTTTTTTAATATTTCTTTATTCACTTGGAATAGTTTTCCTCTACTTTTCATTAATTAACATCAAATTACGACCAATAATTTCATTAGCTGTCTGTATTTCCTTAATGTTGAATAGCTCTTTCTTAACAGGCTTAGAGACTTTAACAGCTGCAACCTTGGTTGCAATATCCTTACTTTTTATACTTGGTATGGTTTTTAGATTTAATGAAAATAAAGTTTTTAAGCACTTGTCTATTCTTAGTTTTTTGATTTTTATTTGTTACCAGACCAGACCTAATATGGCTACATTAATCATATTAGTTCCTATATGGTTGGCTGTTATTCAGATTTTATTTAGGAAGAATACATACGAGTATGCCTTTAATATATTTATTAAATCTATATTTATTAACTTTATCCCTTTGATTCTATTTTTGTTGATTAGATTTTTATCAGTCGGAGAAATAGGTATGAATTCTTTTTCGGGCACTGTTTTATCGGGCCAATCAACTTCATATTTAAGTAGCGCTCACATTCCCTTTCTTGAAGGCGAAACGAAGAAAATTGCGGATGGCATTCTTGAGAGGCGTAATAAAGTTTCAGCACCTTGTAACAAAGCTTATTACGATATCACGAATGAAGATCGTCATTTTTGTGGAAATATATTTGTTATGATTTCTTGGTTGGAGGCTATTAAATACCATTATAATTTAGAGCCATTTGAAGAAGTAGAGAAGAATATAGAGCCTTGGCTACATAAAGAGTTAAGTGCGTTTTTTTCTATAAATAATCTAGAAGTTGATAATACTCTTAAGGAATATTCTTATACTATTATTAGGTTGGAGCCAGAAAAGGCCTTTTCAAGAGCATTATTTGAATATAAATTTGCGCTAGCCAGCCTTTTTGAACTCCTTACCCAAAAAACTTTTTATAGGTTACTCATATTACTATTTTTTTTGAGTATTTTTCTGAAGTTTATATTTCGTTTGATGGATAAAGACATCACTTTTAAGCCTAATACTTATAAAAATGACTTTTCATTTTTTATTTGTCTTTCATTTATTTTTGCAACATACTTTTTGCAAGGAATTTTGGTTTCTGGGGCTCTTTTACATCTGGATTATAGATATATATCAGCATCTCTTATTTTTTTGCCTGCAATTTTCTTTACTGCAACTGTTTTATTACATTCTACCGATACTTATTCTGAAGAAGCGAAATGAAAATTTACTTCGATGCCCTAATAGTTGGGTCTGGAGCTGTCGGCTTATCAATTGCTAGAAATTTTCTTTTAAGAAATAAGACTGTCTTGGTGATAGAGAAAGAGCATAGATCAGGAGAGGGTATATCTTCAAGGAATTCAGGAGTCATTCACGCGGGAATCTACTACCCTAGTAATTCTTTAAAAGCAAAGCTCTGTATAGAAGGGTCTAAACTCCTTTATAAATATTGTGAAGATAAAAATATTTCTCATACGAAAACAGGCAAGTTAATAATTTCGGCTAATAAATATGAGCACAATTCTTTAAAAAAACTTTTTAAGAAAGGATTGGACAATGGAGTTGACCTTCATATGTTAAACAAACAAGAAGTAAGAGAATTTGAACCGTCAATCAATTGTTATTCAGCTATATTTTCTCCTAATAGCGGCATTATAGACGTACCAGAATACATCAATGCTCTCGAGTACGACATTCAAAACCTAGGTGGATTAATTTCTTATAAAACTCAATTTCTTACAGCCAAAAGAAATAAATCAGAAATTGAAGCAGTTGCATTTTCAGACGAAAAGGTAACTATCTTTTGTGATTATCTGATAAATTCCTCGGGACTCGGGTCTTTTGAGACTCTGAACAACATAAAAAATTTAGACAAAAAATATATTAAAAGAATATATTACGGGAAAGGTCATTATTTTAAGTACCATGGAAAAAATCCATTTTCTCATTTAATTTATCCTTTGCCGGGGAAAGGAGGTCTTGGTATACATGTTGGATGGGATTCCTCTCACCAATTAAGATTTGGCCCAGATATTGTTTGGACTGAAAACCTTGACTATACATTTGATGCCTCTTTAAAGACAAAGTTTTTAGAGTCTATTAAGAATTACTGGCCTGAAATTGATGAAAATAAGCTTCAACCAGACTTCTGTGGAATAAGACCAAAGTTATATCAATTAGGCGAAAGTCAAAGTGATTTTTCTATTAATGGACCAAATATTCATGGATTTGAAGGTTTAATAAGTTTACAAGGTATTGAAAGTCCGGGCTTAACCTCATCTCCTGCGATAGCTGAATATGTTTATGATTTAGTGGAAGAGAATATATAATTTGTACAATGCCATTTCAAAATATTACTATTTTAGGTGCAGGATACGTAGGTTCTTCTCTTGCCTCCCTTTTTGGTCAGCGATTAAGTGTTAACCTAGTAGATGTTGATGAAGAAAAGATTTTAAAAATTAATAATGATGAATCACCTATTGAAGATAATGAAATAAATAATTTTCTAAAAAAAGGGAAAACGTCTTTTACAGGTCATTTAAATTTAAATAAATCTTTCAATAATACAGATCTTTATATAATTGCATTACCAACCAACTATGATGAAGAAAAGAATTTTTTTGATACTTCAATTTTAGAGGACGAAATAAAGAAAATTATCTCTAAAGATCCTGGAATTCCTATCCTTTTGAAGTCAACTGTACCTGTTGGATTCACTAGAAAATTAAATTCACAATATGATGATACTAATATAATTTTTTCACCTGAGTTTTTAAGAGAAGGCAGCGCTTTAAGTGATAATCTCAATCCCTCAAGAATTGTTATCGGAGAAGATTCTGAATTGGGCAAGAAAATTGGAACATTATTTTACAAATTTTCACTAAATGAGCCCGAAGTTTTTTTTATGAATTCTGATGAAGCTGAATCAGTTAAATTATTTTCAAATTCTTATCTGGCTATGCGAGTTGCTTATTTTAATGAACTTGATTCTTACGCTATGAAAGTAGGCATCGATTCAAAGAAGATTATCAAGGCAGTCTCAGCTGACTCAAGAATTTCAGATGGCTACAACAATCCTTCTTTTGGTTATGGCGGATATTGTCTGCCTAAGGACAGTAAACAATTACTAGCAAATTACGCGTCTGTGCCTCAAAATATAATAAGCGCTATCGTTGAAGCAAATGCTTCAAGAAAAGACGTTATTGCATCAGATATACTATCTATGAATAAGCATTCTATTGGTATTTATAGGTTGGTTATGAAAGAGGGTTCTGACAATATTAGACAATCTTCAATTCAGGGAGTTATGAAACGTCTCAAAGCTAAGGGCAAGAATGTAATAGTTTATGAGCCAATGTTGAAAGACGACTCATTTTACGGATCGAAAATATATAAAGACTTAGATGAATTTGCAGCTGATTCTGATTTAATTGTAGCGAATAGAATGCACAGAGAGCTAGAGCCATATTCTTCAATTGTTTATACAAGAGATGTTTTTAGAGAAAATTAGCTGACTTCCATTGAATCCAAAGATTACATCTGTTGATATATTCATACTTACTCTTAACGAAGAAGAGTATATTCAAAATTGTATAAATTCAGTTTTATCATTTAATCAACCTTCCAACTGTAAAATAACAATATATGTAATTGATGGCGGATCAAATGATAAGACTCTCGAGATAGTCGAAAATTTTCAGAAAAAAGATATATTGAAAGTACTTCATAATTGTAAAAAAACCCAATCTGCAGGAATGAATTTAGGTATTTCAAATTCCAGTGGTGAATATATTATGAGATTAGATGCTCACAGTGTATTCCATAAAAATTATTTAAAAAATTGTCTTGAGACAGCTCTAAGAACAGGAGCAGAAAATGTTGGAGGTATAATTAATACATTACCTGGTTCAAATAAATATAGTGCGAAAATCGTTCAAGCCTTGACCTCACACTTTTTTGGTATAGGAAATTCAGGTTTTAGAACAGGAAGAGAGGAGGGTGAGTCAGATACTGTACCTTTCGGATTTTTTAAAAGAGAGATATTTGACGAAATTGGTTTATTTGACGAAAGGTTACTAAGAGCACAGGATTACGAGTTTAATTGTAGAATGAAGGAAAACAATAAGAAAATTTGGCTTAATCCTTCAATAACTTGTGACTATTTTAATCAACCGGATTTGATAAGTTTTCTTAAAAAAACGTTTTTTCAAGAGGCTCCTTTCAATGCTTATATGTGGTTTTTTGCTCGTTATAGTTTTTCCCTAAGACACTCCATTACATTATTTTTTTTCTTAGGATTGATTGTCGGGCCGATCCTGTCTTATTTCAGTGCTTCAATAAATTTTCTCTTTATGCTTATTCTGTTTATTTATTTGCTTTTGGCTGTTTTTTCGTCAGCTCAACTTTCTATCAGAGATTCAGAACCGCTTCATTTATTATCAATGCCTCTTTCGTTTTTAGCATTTCATTTCATACATGGTTTTGGTATTTTTATAGGATTAATTAATATCTTGTTGGGAAGAATACCTAAACATTAGCATGTCATTTTTTTTTAGCTACAAGTGAGAAGTAGAAAGCCGATTTTTTACACTTAACTAACTCATCAATAAAAGCTGATAAGTATTTTATTTTTGAGAAGTTAGGAAAAAAGGATAAAACCCAAGTTGCAGAGCCAAAAAACTTTATTTCACTTTTTTCAAAGTTTTCGAGAAGATTTTCAATAGACTTTATGGTAGGTATGTTTTTATAAGTCATATAAGTTCTCTTGCCTCTAAAAACATCGATTAATCTCTTTAATCTATAAATGGGGTTATCATTTAGTGCATCTACACATATTAAAAGCCCACCCTTTTTTAAGACTCTTAGCAACTCTTGTTTGACTATAATGAACTCTCCATAACTTAAAGAGCCAGAAGAGAGAATTGCATCAAACTCATCAGATTCAAATGGTAGTTTTTCTATATCAGCTATTTTGAATTCAATATTATCAAATTCGGCATTTAGGATTTTTGATACCTCTAACGAATTTAACGAAATATCTGAAGCGATTACTTTTGCACCAGTTTTAGCTATCTGCCCAGTATAGTTACCTGTACCTGCTCCAATTTCAAGTACCTTCATCTCCCGAGTCAGACTTGAAGATATTATATTTTCATAATCTATAAAAGGGTTCTGATAACAAAACTTAAATTTTGCATGGCCGGATAATGTTTTATCAAAACCTTTCTCTAAAAGCTTTAATGAAGCTCTTTCATACTTATCCTTTTCGGTTGATTTGTGAGAATTGTGAGAAGTTTTTTTAAACATATCACCAAGTTTAAATAATAGAAATCTTAGTGTAATAAAATTTTATCACGAAAGTGTTTTATAATGTTTCCCTTACCTAAGATCTTCAAGATATGAAAGAAACAAACCTTTATCAATCCATGCTCTCAATTAGAGCATTTGAAGAATCTTTATGCGAATACATCGATAATGGAACAATTCAGACACCGTGCCATCTTTATATTGGTCAAGAAGGGATAGCTACGGGCATATGTGCTAATTTGTTTGATGAAGATTTATTATGGGGCAACCATAGATCGCACGGCCACTACATAGCTAAAGGTGGAGATAAGCAGTCTCTTATGGATGAAATTTTCTGCAAAAAGAGTGGATGCAGTAGTGGAAGAGGAGGTTCCATGCACATAATTGCCAAAAATAAAGGCATTCTTGGAACTGTGCCCATAGTTGCCGGTACAACGCCTCTTGCTGTTGGTGCAGCATTAAAATTTAAATTGAATTCCGAGAAATATATTTCTGTAGCTTTCTTGGGTGATGGGGCTACCGAAGAAGGACATGTTATAGAATCAATGAATATAGCAGCACTTTACAAACTGCCAGTTTTATTTGTAATTGAAAATAATCTTTATTCTAGTCATATGCATATGCAAGAACGAAGAGTTCAACATGATTTACAAGAAATAGGTAAATCTTTAGGAATTAAAACAAAAAAAATAAGTGGGAATGATGTCCAGGAAGTTCTTTCTTTTTCAAGGCAATCTACAGATAATATCCGTTCTGGTAAGGGACCTGAAATTCTTGAGTGTATGACATATCGCTGGAGAGGTCATGTAGGATCAAGTTACGATGAAGATGTAGGAGTTAAAAGAAAGGATGAACTCTCAATTTGGCGTAAAGAAGATCCAATTAAGAGAGAACGAGACAGGTTGTTGGGTGTTGGGGTCGAAAAAAGTTCATTAGACGACATTGTGTCTAAAGTTCAATTTGAAACTGAAATACTTATCAAGAACACATTGAAATCTGAGTTTCCGCAGCCCAAATCGCTTATGGAAAATATTTTTTCTTAAAAATGTCAAAAATTTTAAAATACTCAGAGGCAATTTATGAAGGCTTCACGCAATTATTGGATGAAGATGAAGATGTTTTCATTATCGGGCAGGGCTTGTGGAGCCCATGGTATGTTGGAGCTACCATGACAGATTTTGAGAAAAAGTATGGTAAGGACAGAATTTTAGACTCTCCGGTAAGCGAGAATGCTACAACAGGAGTAGCAATTGGAGCTGCTTTGGCAGGAAAAAAATCCATTGTAGTTCATCCAAGAATGGATTTTATGTTGCTGGCCATGGATCCTATTATCAATCAAGCTTCAAATTGGTCTTATATTTTCAATGGACAAGTTCCTGTTCCAATTGTTATTCGCTCAATTATCAACCGAGGAGGAGAACAGGGAGCTCAGCACTCTCAAGCTCTTCAAAGTTTTTTTTCTCACGTTCCCGGTATAAAAGTTGTAATGCCCGCAACACCTGAAGACGCAAAGGGCCTTTTACTTGGTTCAATGATCGATAAGAATCCAGTTATTTTTATTGATGATAGATGGTGCTACGATATTAAAGGTGAAGTAGAGGATGGATATAGTCCTATAAGGCTAGGCAAAGCAAAGGTCGAATTGAATGGTTCTGACTTAACTATAGTAGCTTCTTCCTATTTAGTTAATGAAAGCTTAAAAGCTGCTAAAAATCTCAAAAAACAGGGATTGTCAGCTGAAGTTATTAATCTGAGAACTATAAAACCTTGGGACAAAGAGAGTGTTTTGAATTCTGTAAAGAAAACAAAGAGGATAATAATTGCTGATTCAGGCTGGCTTGAAGGAGGAATAACTGCAGAGATAGCGGCTTTTGTTTATGGTAAGTGCAGGGGATTAAAAAATTTGTTAAGAATAGCTTTGCCGAATAGTCCAGCTCCATGCTCAAGAACACTTGAAGAAGCCTACTATCCTAAATCAGAAACAATATTTGAAGCTGCAAAAATATTAATGTCAGATAAAGAAATACCTCATATTGAGTGCCTCACAAAAGATATACCGGGAATCATTTCATATTAATTAAGGAGAATTATGAAAATACCTTTTTTTGATTATCCTCAACTTTGGCTTAAGGAAAAAGAGAAACTATTATCTATAATTGATAAGACTGCGTCTAATGGGAGTTTTATAATGCAATCTGAATTAGAAAGTTTTGAAGGAAAACTTTCTGAATATACTCAAAGTAAATATTCCCTCGGAGTAGGAAACGCAACAGACGCAATGGAAATTTATCTTCAAGCGATAGGGTTGCAAAAAGGAGATGAAATTATCATTTCCTCTCATACAATGCTGGCAACTGCCTCAGCAATTATTCAATCAGGAGGACAACCTGTACCTGTTGATATAGGGCCTGATAATTTGATAGATCCTAAATCTATCGAAGAGGCTATTAACTCGAATACCGTTGGAATTATGCCAACTCAATTAAATGGAAGAACTTGCAATATGGAACCAATAATGGAAATTGCTGATAAAAATAAACTATTTGTAGTAGAGGATTCAGCACAAGCACTAGGTTCTAAATTTAAGGGTAAATTTGCAGGTACCTTCGGTCAAGCCTCTTGTATAAGTTTTTTCCCTGCGAAGGTTTTGGGGTGTTTGGGTGATGCAGGAGCAATTCTGTGTCAAGACCAAGCTACTTATGACAAATGCTTTCAAATAAGAGACCATGGTCGTGATCAGAAAGGAGAGGTGCTCTGCTGGGGTAGAAACTCTAGATTAGATAATTTGCAAGCAGCAATTTTGAGTTACAAACTGAGAGATTATGAAAATGTAATCATAAGAAGAAGAGAGATAGCTTCGAAATATCATGAACAACTCTCCTCACTTGAGGAACTGACATTACCGCCTTCGCCGGATTCAGATCCAGACCATTTTGATGTTTATCAAAACTATGAATTGGTAGCAGAACAAAGAGATGACCTTAAAAACCATTTATTTGAAAATGGAATCGGCACTTTAATACAATGGGGAGGAATGGCAATTCACCATTTCAATAATCTAGGCTTTAATCAAATTCTCCCTAAGACAGATGCCTTTTTCGAAGGTTGTATTATGTTGCCAATGAATATGTTTATCTCTAATGATGATATTGATTATATTTGTGCCTCAATATCAGACTTTTACCGTAAATAAATGCTTAAAAGATTTATAGATATTATTGTTTCCCTCTTTGCATTGACAATATTTTCCCCTTTATTAATTTTTATTAGCTTATTAATCTTCTTACAAGATTTTAAAAATCCTTTATACATAGCCACAAGAGTTGGTAAGGGGGAGAGGCCTTACAAAATGATTAAGCTTAGATCTATGATCGTCAATGCCGACAAGACTGGTGTAGATTCGACTTCATCTGATGATCATAGAATTACAGTTGTCGGCTCTTTTGTGCGGAGATACAAATTAGATGAACTGCCTCAGTTCATCAATGTTCTTAAGGGTGAAATGAGTCTTGTTGGACCTAGGCCGAACGTTGAAGCTGAAACAAATATATACTCAAATTTAGAAAAGAAGCTTTTGTCGGTCAAGCCTGGCTTAACTGATTTCGCTTCAATTGTTTTCTCTGATGAAGGGGAAATTCTCAAAAACTCTGCAGATCCAAATTTGGACTACAATCAGCTGATAAGACCTGGAAAAAATTTATTAGGTCTTTTTTACATTGATAAATCAAATATCTTTCTTGATATTTATTTATGTTTTCTTACCATTGTTGCAATCATTTCTAAGCAAAAGTCTCTATCATTAATGAATAAGCTTTTAATTTATCTCAATGCAGATTCAGATACTATCGATATTGCTTCCAGAAAATATCCACTCATACCAAGACCACCACCTGGAATGAATGAAATCGTACAGGCCAGATAACATCTTAAGAATTTCATAAGAGTAGAATGCAGAACTTTCTTTCTTTTTTAACTAATTTAAGTAGATACCAAAAAATTATTATCGTCGGATGTGTTGATTATCTCTCCTTAAGTGCAGCTGTGATTGCTGCCTTACTGAGCAATGATATCCACCTTCTAAGTTACAAGAGTGATTTCATTATTTTTGTCTTTCTATTGCCCATAATAACAATAATCATCTTTTCACAATTAGGAATCTATAGATCTGTTCTGAGGTATCTTGATCTTTTTCTAATTTTTAAGCTATTTATTGGCCTGATTTTGTCTCTTTTGACTATTGCTCTCTTTTTATATTTTGCAAATGAATTAAAATTTTTTAAAGTTGAGGAAGTAAGATTTAATATTTTTGGATGGATAACCGGACTTTTATTTTCTCAAATTTTCGTCTCGGCAAGTAGGCTCTTTGCAACTTTTATATTTACGAAACCGTCAGAAAAAAGAGTGGTGATTTATGGCGCAGGCTCGGCTGGCATTCAACTAGCGAGCGCTTTAAAAGTAAGTTCAGAAATGCAACCTATTGCATTTATAGATAGAAAAAAATCGCTGCAGAACACTTTTGTTGGGAATCTAAAAATATTAGCTCCATCTAAGTTGAGGAAACTTGTAAAAAGGAAAAAGGTAGACGAAGTTCTAATAGCAATCCCATCTGCCTCTAAAGCAACACTAAGGTCCTTACTGACAGAAGTAGAACAGTACCAAATTAAGGTTAGAATATTGCCTGGTCTTGCAGCAATCGCACAAGGCAAGATTCTTGTTTCGGAGTTAAAAGAAGTTGAATCTTCTGATCTTATGGGAAGATTAAAAATTGAGGCTCATCAAAGACTGATAGATAAAACAATAAAAAATAAAGTAATTTTGATAACTGGTGCAGGAGGATCAATAGGTAGTGAGATTGCTAGGCAGATTGCAGCTAATGAAGCGAAGAAAATTGTCTTATTGGATTCGAATGAATTTTCATTGTACGAAATAAAAAAAGAACTTGATGACATAGATAGTAGATCAGAAATATTTGCTATTTTGGGCAATGTTACTGATAAAAAGAAAATTCATAGAGTTTGTCTCTCCTTCGGTGTGCAGACTGTTTACCATGCAGCGGCCTATAAGCATGTTCCTATAGTTGAAGAAAATCCTTTTGAAGCCATAAAAAATAATATATTTGGTACGAAACATTGCTTAGAAGGCTCTTGCGAGGCCGATATTGAAACTTTTGTTTTAATATCAACTGATAAGGCAGTAAGGCCTACGAATATAATGGGCGCAACTAAG
>Ga0160422_10000058_pt1 | contig 55288 bp, 41 predicted proteins | sample Fk160mmetaG_FD_108192 | JGI IMG/M metagenome (GOLD analysis project Ga0160422, IMG submission 108192) | Marine microbial communities from the Central Pacific Ocean - Fk160115 60m metaG | ecosystem: Environmental > Aquatic > Marine > Oceanic > Photic zone | place: The Central Pacific Ocean... | reverse complement strand
ATTGCCAATGGGGAGGGACCTCGCATCTACCTGAGCGACCGGAGTGGTAACCTGATCTCGCTCGCGACCTTCGGGGATGAACTGCTTTGTCTGCCCGGGGTGCACTCCAGGGAAAACGGGGCCCTGTTGTGGGAGATCAACGCGACCCAGCTACCGGAACTGGGGACTGAGGTGATTCTGCGCTTGCGTCCGAAAATGAGAAAAAAGTTTCCTTTGTCCCCGGAAAAAAAACTCCAGAAATGAGTCAATCCATCAGAGTTATCGCCATTCGTATTGCGGCCATATTCCTTGCCCCATTGGGCACAGCTGGCGCGCAGTCGTTCTACAAGGAGCCACATGGACTGTTCTCCACCCGGCCAGGGGAAACCAAGTCCCTACAGACCATCAAGCGCTTCGGTCCCGTGGGCATGGGGATAGACCTGCTTCAACCGGCCTTTGTCATGCGGATCAGCAGCATCGAGGAAGGTTCGCCGGCTGCGGAGACAGGTAAACTGTCGAAGGGGCAAATCATCGAGTCGATCAACGGGCAGGTGCTCAAGGAGATTGACCCCCGCATTCAACTTGGCCGAATCCTCGCTGCCGCGGAAGCAAGCGATGGAATTCTCAAGTTCGCCATCAAGGGCGAGTCGGGGCCTGTCAAGGTAAAGGTGCCGGTGCTTGGGGCCTACAGCAGGACCTGGCCTCTCAACTGCCCGAAGTCAGATAAGATCGTGCGCCAGGTTGCCGATTATCTCTCCAAGCCGGACACACAGAAGGGGCTGGCCGGCATTGGGATGTTATTTTTGCTTTCCACTGGAGAAGCGAAGGATCTTGCGGTGGTTCGGCAATGGGCCCGGGCCGTAGAACCTCACAGGTATCCCTGGTATATTGGCTACGGGGGCATTCCATTGGCTGAATGCTATCTGCGGACAGGGGACCCCAAGATCCTCGAGAACATTCAGATAGGCGTCGAGAATGCCGCCAAGTCCCAGCATAACGATGGCTGGGCGGGGCGAGGAAGCGCCCTGACCTCTTATGGGGCCGGGCATCTCAATGCAGCTGGAACCCATGTCGTGACGTTCCTCATGCTGGCCAAGGAATGTGGAGCTGAGGTGCCGGACCATTTGCTCCTGCGTTCTCTTCGACATTTCTACCGCTACGCCGGTCGGGGCAATAACCCCTACGGGGACCATCGTCCGGAGGTTGGCTTTGTTGACAACGGCAAAAACGGAAAACTCGCCTTCGCCATGGCCGCAGCGGCCGCACTCACGCCGGATGGCGAGAATTCGCTCTATGCCAGAGCCCGCGACGTGTGTGCGATTCAAAGCTTTTACACGACCAGCTTCATGTTGCACGGACACACCGGCGGGGGCATCGGAGAAATCTGGCGCAGCGCTGCCATGGGCCTGATGCGCGAGAAGAAGCCCCGGCAATACCGGGATTTCATGGATAACCGCAAATGGCACTATGATCTATCCCGCCGTTTCGATGGTTCGTTTGGTATCCTTGGGGGCTCCGGTTATGACAAGGAGCAGTGGGGCGTGGCTTACCCGTTGGCCTACACCATTCCACGCAAAACCCTCCGCGTCGCTGGGGCCCCACGCACAAAATTTTCCAAGCCCTGCCAATTGCCCAGGCAGCTGTGGGGAACTGAAGCGGATAATACATTCCTCTCGCTCGAAGCGGTGGCCGACGAGGACGGCAAGAAGCAGGACCTCTCGAAGGAGACCCTCGCGGGGGATTCCAGCATGGCCTTTATTCGCCGTTTTCACGGTAGCCAGCAACCGACCGACGATGAGATCCGTCGTTATGTCCATCATCAGGAGCATAACATTCGGAACATTGCCGCCTGCAAGGCTCTAGGGATCAACAGCGGTTACATCGGCTGGATAGCAGGGGGAGGAAAGGTGCGGATGAATCTGGTGATGGAGTTCCTGAGGCACCATGATCCTCGTGTGCGCCGGGCCATGTTCGGGGCCCTTTTGAACAAGCCGGATGTGATTACTCCTGAGGTTTTCGAACTCGCGGCTCGGGCGGTCAGGGATCCGCACGAATCGTGGTGGGTCAAGGATGCCGCGCTACAGATTATCGGTCGTGGTTCGCCGGACCAGATCCTTCCGCTCGTTGAGCTGCTTCTTCCATATCTCAGGCATGAGGAGGACTGGCTGAAGAATGCTGCTCTTACTGCGTTAACTCCAGTGGTGGCGGATGAACGGTGCTACAGGCGCGTTCTACCGGCGATTGGAGACCTGATCCGGAAGAATCAGCGCGTGTCAGTCACGAAAGGGCTGGGCCCCGGAATCCGGTCAAGGATCAAGGAAGCGGGTTCTGCGGTGCAAGAGTTGGCCACCCAGACCCTGGAAGGGACCTTCACTGACTATGCCGGTTCGAAGACCGCTCCCGGAGGACTGGACACGACCTCAACCTTTGAGTTCCACCTGGAGGCCATCGCCGAATCACTGGCGGACGTGCCGGGTGGGCTGGACGTGCTCTACGACATTGCCCGTCAGCGTAAACCGAAGGAAATCCTTCCTTATAAGGAGTTTTTCCTCAAAGCCGACTCAAGCCGCTTCGGGCCGAAGCTGAAAAAGGCGATGAATCCGATTATCATGGAGGAGCTGGTTCCCGAGTATGTCGGAAGAAACAGAGGCAGGCTGAAACAGTTGGCTGGTGGTGAAATCCAATCCGGCTATCCCGGTGGCTCGAGGGACGTGATCGACGGGTTGGTCGCCCTTTACGACCGGGCTGGCTACAGGGATTACGGGTGGAAGATCTTCATGGATCTGCGCAACGCCAAGTGGGACTACCACAGCTTCGCCCCGGTTCCTTCCGAACAGGTGCCTTTTGACCAGCTCATCACCCGTTACCGCAAGGTAACCCTTCCGAAAGGTCTGGAAGACTGGTTTTCTGCCGATCACGCTTCGCCCTTATGGAAGCGGGGTCAAAGCCCCTTTGGTCATTATATGGGAAAACTTCCGACCGGCCCGGTTCACAAGTGCCGTTCGAGTTGTGTTGGGCCGGGCTGTTATGGGGCCACCAAGATCAATACTTTCTGGGAAGAAGAGGTGCTTTTGCTGCGCCAGCGTTTCGAGGTTCCCTCCCTTAAGCCCGGTCACCGTTACCGCCTCCGGGTCAATGACGGGAACCATGTGGGCTCCGGTGGGGGGCACGTTATTTACATCAACGGAGAGCAGTTGATCGAGACCCAGAAATGCAACGGACGGAATTCGGGAGGCCTGCCCAAGGGGGCCTACATCACTCGGGATTTCATGGACGACTTTAAAGGCGGTAAGGTGTGCATCGCCGCGATGACCTTCCTGCGCAACAATGACAAGTATAAGGTGAAGCCAAGTGAGGAAGTTCCCCAGGGTAAGTTCAGCCTGCATATCGAGGAGCAGAAGCTTCCGCCCATGGAGGACGAACTTGTTTTCAAGTCCGCCTCCATCATTCCCATGCTCTCCTCGGAATGGCAGGATCGGCAGGATCCGGAGGACCGGGAAAAGTCTGCCTCCGCGGTCAAGTATCGCTGGGACGGACGGTTCGTGAACAACCCGAAGATCTCGGGGGCATGGAAGGTTATTGCCCAGGTTGCCGATATCGCCGACTTTGATCCTGCCAGGAGAACCCGTGCCAAAGGCTCACCGTTCGCCAGTCTGACCCTCAAGGATGGCGGCAGGACGGACAACCCCGTCTGGGCATGGTCGGGGAACGTATTGATGGACCTGACCAGATTTCAGGCCCTCAAGATGAAATCCCAGAAGATCGACGGTAAGGACTACCTTTTTGTGGAGGCCGGAGGTTTCGGCACTCGCAAAAAACCGGGCTGGAAATCGCAACTTTTGGTCCTGGCAAGGTAACGTTCTGTATGATTCTGGAATTCAACTTCTACAGTATCACAGCATGAACAAAACATTCGTTTCCGGTCTCCTCGCACTATCGATGCCACTCAGCGTGTCGGCCGCCGATCAGCAGCTGGAACTGGCGGTGGCCTTCACGGACAACATGATCCTGCAACGGGAATCCAAGGTGCCGGTCTGGGGTTTTGATGAACCGGGAAATGAAGTCAGTGTGAAGTTTGCGGGGCAAACCAAGACCACCGTGGTGGATAAGAATGGTGACTGGATGGTGAAACTCGATCCTCTGCGGGCGGCTGGGGAGGAACGGGGGTTCGAGGTAAGGAACAACAAGGGTAAATCGATCTCTCTCAAGGGTGTGCTGGTCGGAGAGGTCTGGTTCTCCTCGGGGCAATCCAACATGGTCTGGACGGCGAGCAAGAGCATGTGCAACGAGCTGGCAAAGCAACTCACCTCATCCAAGGAGGACGTGCCCATACGGGAAATTAACATCAACACGGTGTCCGCCCTCTATCCGCAGAAGAGGGCTGCCTCCGAGGATGGCTGGAAGAAAGCCAGCGCCGCACGTGACTTCTCGGCTCTCTCGTTATCCTTTGCCCACGAGCTCTATAAGGAGTTGAACGTTCCGATCGGAATCCTGCTCAGTGCCCACAGCAACACGAGGATTGAGGCCTTCACCCAGCGGCAGGCGATTGAATCGCACCGGGAGCTCCAAAATGATAAAGACCTCATTCGCGATGCGGATCCACTTACCGAGCAGGGTCGCAAGGCCTTCAAGCAGTATTATGACGACCTGAAAGCATGGCAGGACGTGGCGGGTCATACGGCGGAGGCCGGAGGGAAGGTGCCTGCTCGCCCCAGTCTGCCTGGGATCGCCGGGATGTGGCGCGGTCCTTCCCAGTTCTTCAATGGCAAGATTGCTCCCGTGATTCCCTACGCAATCCGCGGTGCCATCTGGTGTCAGGGGACCAGCAACAGCGGGGACGGCAGGATCTATGCAGCGAGGATGGAAGCCCTGGTCAGGGGATGGAGGGATGCCTGGGAGATGCCCGGAATGCCCTTCTATTTCACGCAGATGCAGCCCTACGGGTCTGCTGACCCCGAGAACGTCGGATTTGCCGATATTCGGCAGGTGCAGCATCTATTCTTTACCAGGAACCGCGAGAACGTAGGCATGGTGGTGCAATCCGATCTCAATTCGGCCAATCCCGGAGGTATCCACTACTACAACAAACTGCATCCCGGGATGCGGATGGCCCGGTGGGCCCTCGCCAAACAATACGGCAAGGACGTTGCCTTTACCGGTCCGATTTACAGCGGCCACAAGGTGGAAGGAAAAAAGGTTAGGATCTCCTTTGAGAAGGAAAGCCTCTTTGGTGGCTTGATGGTGGGCAGCAAGGGAATGGCCAAGGACCGCCGGGAACCGGGGAAGTTCGTCGAGCCCGCCAAGCCCACCCCGGGAGCAAAGCTGAATCACTTCCGGCTTTGTGGCCAAGACAGGAAGTGGCACGGCGCGAAGGCGAAGATCGTCGGGGAAACCGTGGTGGTCACCTCTGCAAAGGTGCCTGCCCCGATAGGGGTGCAATATGCCTACAGTGCAGTGCCCGAGAACTCCAACCTCTACAACCGAGCCGGGCTGCCGGCGACTCCCTTCGCTGCGATCGACGGTGAGTTCATCTTTGAAGAGGACGACCTCGAAAAAGCGGCAGCCCTGAAGGCAAAGTATGCGCGCTGGACAGACCCCGACTATCCCATTCTGCAGGTGGCGGAGTATTACCGGGATGGAGTCATTCTGCAGAGAAATCATCCGATCAAGATCTGGGGGCACGCGAACAAGGGTGTGGAGGTGACTGTCACCCTGGATGGGGTTGCACAAAACGCCTCTCCCAATGACCTGGAGCAGTGGTCGGTGACCTTCCCGGCAAGGAAGGCCTCGGCTGAACCGATCATACTCGAGGTCAAGTCCAGCCATGGTTTTAACCGCACGGTCAGGGATATTCTTATCGGGGACGTTTGGTATCTGACAGGGAGCACGCTGCTGTCTACTGAGTGGCCTTACGACAGGCGTGCCAAGGAGATCGAGTTGCCCAAGACAATGCCGCTGGTGAGGGAGTTCTGTCGGAAGACCAAGTCCAGCAGATTCCCCACCCCGAGGAAGCGTCGTTTTGAGACTGGCAGCGGAAAATACCGCTCTCATTGGTTGGACGCTGATTTCTCCAAGGAAGGCAGCGGGGTCACCATGTTTGCCTATGAGTTTGCCAAGGCCTTGAACCGACCGGGTATCCCGCAGGGATTTATCACGATGTCAGCGGGGCGGGGAGGGCGTAATCGAGAGTTCGCCTCTCCGTTGTCCTGGACCTCGTTCCATGGTGTGAAGGATGTGAAAAATCCTTCTTTCAAGGACCGACTCGATGAGTTGTTCCTGCAGTTTCCAGGGACGAGCATCGCAAAGAAGGCCGTCGACGGGCACCTCGCGGAGGTGCAAGCCTTCGTCAAGACCATCAGCGACGCCGGAGGCCCGAGCCCCAGCCTTCCCCTCCAGGCACCCGCGTTTCCGGAAGCAGGAAAGCGTGGCACAGTGGCCCCGGACATGATTCCAACGTATGCCTATAACTGGAATGTCAGCCCCCTCACACCCATGGGCGTGGCTGGCGTCATCTGGGTTCCTTCCGAAAGCAACATTGGCGAAAATCCCGGGGAATATGCTTCTGAGATGGAAATCTATGCCCGGAGTTTACCCGGGACTTATGGTCAGGCGGAAGTAGCGTTCCTGTATGCACAGCCAGCGCAATCTCTTGTTGAGGGGATCACTGTTCCAGAAATTCCCAGGGCGAGGAGCATTACCTTCGAACAATGGCCAAAGAGCCTGAAGGACATTGCCATTGAGCTGGCACTATTATCACAGCGATCAGAATGAATTCTCGTGTTTCCTGCTTCGCGATCATGACATCGTTCATGGTGGGAGGACCTGCTTCGGCAGCAGACAGCCTTCAGGATGTCTCTCCGAAGGCCAAGGTTCTGTTGGAAGCTTACTGCATGGACTGTCATGGAGAAGATTCGCAGAAGGGCGATGTGCGCCTCGACAACCTGGCAGGTATGGCATTGGAACCACGGCTCGAATTATTGAATCGTCTTCAGGAGCAACTGTTCCTGAAGCAAATGCCACCAAGGAAAAAGGAGCAGCCAAGCGATGAAGACCGGGAGTTAATCATGGTTTGGGTAAGCGAAGAACTGGGTAAACATAATGCTTCCCGCCTGGAGGAGAAGCTGCGTTACCCGGGTTATGGAAACTATGTCGACCACGACAAGCTCTTCAGTGGCGAGGTGAAGGAAGAGGCTTGGTCGCCGGCAAGAAGGTGGCTATTAAGTCCACAGATATTCCACGAGCGGATCATGGATGTGTTCCGGATGGATGGCAGCGAACGGTCCGGTTTCAGGACACGCAAGTTTCATGGAGTGACCAATCCTTTCATCCTGCCCGATCATTCCGGAGTACGCGACTACGATGTGACCACTCTTGACGGGGGACATTTGCTTGTGATGCTCAGCAACGCCAAGTGGATTGCCGGGAAACAAATCTTTGCGGCACAACTCAAGACACCCCGGAAAGAGTTGTTACTGGGAGCATTGAATGCTCAGGACCGATGGTATCCGAGGGAGACTGACCCGGTTTTTGAGGCGATTTTACTCAGAGAGGAGATGCCGACCAGATCGGAGATGTCGGCGGCGATTCAGCGCCAGTTCGAGCTTGTCCTCCGAAGAGGAGCAACGGATCGGGAAATGGAAAAATATCTGTCACTTCTTCGCACTTCCATTGAAGTTGGAGGCAATATTGCAGGGTTGCAGCAGATGTTGACGGCCGTGCTTCTGGAATCGGAATTCCTTTACCGCATGGAATTTGGTGACGGTCAGCCAGATAATAATGGACGGGAGAAGTTGACCCCGCGAGAAGCGGCCAATGCTATTGCCTACGCGCTGGGAGATCGGGGTCCTGATGCCGCCCTCCTGCAGGCGGCTGATAATGGAAGGCTTTCCTCCAAGGAAGATTTCCGGCGAGAGGTTTCGAGGTTGCTTGAGGATGATCAGAGGTTTGCGGGGCCGGTTGATCCCAGCCTGAATGGCAAGAATATGCGAACGCATCAGAGCACGCATCCGAAGCAGGTCCGATTTTTCCGGGAATTCTTTGGGTATCCCAATGCCATTAAAATATTCAAGGACGTCCCGCGAAGTGATGGCTATTGGCAAAACCCTTCACGGGGCACAGCTGGAACTCCGGGATTTCTTGTGAAGGAGGCCGACCGCATTGTCGACAGGATTCTTGAGCAGGATGAGGATGTCTTTCGGCGACTGCTGAGCACCAACGAGTTCTTCGTATATCACGATAAGGACAACGAGACAGGCCGCAAGGTCATTGAGGAATGGACGGAAGTGTACCATTACTTCAGGGACAAGGACTGGAAGAAGAATCCTGAAAAGATCCTTGAGGATAACCAGGAATATCTGAAGACCAAGAAGTCCGTTCGAGTGGCAGGCGCAAAGTCGAAACGGGAATTCATTCGCCACATGTATTTCTGGGGGGAAACGATTGGCAAGGGGCTCACTCCATTTACCACGCCTTCCTTTGCGCACGGATACTACTACAATCACTCGGTGTTCTACAGTCTGCCGCCTACTCCGAACCCTTTCCGCTACGGGGGAGTAGAGTCTAAAAACTACAAGGGATTGAATGATGTAGAATTCTGGGATTATCCGGTCGAACAGCCCTTTCCAATCGCGAATCGCAAAGGGTTACTTACCCATCCGGCCTGGCTTATCGCCCATTCGTCCAATTTTCATACTGATCCCATCAAGCGCGGGCGCTGGATTCGGGAAAAGCTCCTCGCTGGACGCGTTCCGGATATACCAATCACTGTTGATGCTCAGGTCCCGGAAGACCCACACAAGACATTTCGCGAAAGAGTCGAGACAGTTACCCAGAAGGCTGAGTGTATAAAATGTCACCGGCAGATGAATCCACTGGGGTTGCCTTTTGAGGTTTTTGACGATTTTGGCCGTTATCGCCTTCAGGAACCGTTGGAGTACGAGGAGCACGTGCTGGCCAAACCCAGCAAGAAGAATGGTGCCACTACCTACAAGACTAGGCCGGTTAGCACACATGGTGAGCTCACAGGTTCAGGCGATCCCGTTCTTGATGGCAAGGTTGCCGGTCCCTTTGACCTGATAGACCGTCTTTCCCAATCCGATCGCGTGCGCCAGAGTATCATTCGTCATGCATTCCGCTTTTATATGGGGCGCAACGAGATGCTTTCGGACTCCCGGACTCTGATCGATGCGGATCAGGCCTATCTTGAGAGCAAGGGAAGTTTCAAAGCTGTCATTCTGTCTCTTTTAAGTTCGGACTCTTTCCGCTATCGTAAACACAACAAGCAGGAACTATGACCCATCGCCGTGATTTTCTTAAACGATCCCTATTGAGTGTCGGGGCGCTGGCAGCCCTGAACACGCCTTCGCTTGCCGCTACTTCATCGAGACCACCAACACGATTTATCTTCATGCACCGAGGTAACGGTCTGTGGCCCCGCGTGTGTGTTCCTCCGAGTCTTGATAAAAAGGCGATGGAGTGTGAGAAGCGTAAAGAGGCTATTGATGCGGATCTTGATGGTCACGATTTGCCCAGGTGGCTAGGTCCGTTGGCAGAGCATCGAGAAAACCTGACCATCCTGCAGGGAGTTTCCGGCAAGATGTGCACGACAGGGCATCACTCATGGTGCTCAGCGCTTGGCGTGTTCAAGGCGAACGAGCGTCCCAGCTCCATAAAGTGGGCCACGGTTGATTTCGAGTTGGCCAAGTTGTTTCCGTCTCCCGCTGGTCACATTGAGCTGGCGTGCTTCCCGCTTGGTGGAGGTAATGCACGTGGCAGTCTCGATGGGGTTGCTACTGGGTTTTCAGCAAGGGGACCGCAACAGCCCAATTATGCGTTTGGTTCGCCCCGGGTGGCCTTGGAGGAGCTATTCAAGTCCGTCTCTGATGATCCCAAGGCGCGCACCCAGTATCAACTCGACCGCGGAGTACTTGATTTCATTGCGGGTAACGAGGGCAGCATTGCTGACTCATTGGCCGGAATTGAGAAAGCCAAGGTTCAGAACTACGCAGATTCCGTAGAGGCCATACGTGAGCGCAACCGGAAGATCGATGCGATGGCCAGCACTATCCGCAAGCACGTTCCCCAGCTTGATGCCAAGTATCTGGATCCGGCAGTGAACACGTTTGACCGGCAGATTGGTCACACCGAAGTCCTGCTAGGGGCCTTGATTGCAGGCCTTACTAATGTAGTGGCCTTTACCGTTGACGAACTCGGGCACCGCTACACGGGTATTCCTGGCATCGAGGGTGAGAAGGTCAATATGCACGATGTCGGTCATGGTAAGAGTATCGGCGGCCTCGATGCGGAGACTATTCGCGAGCTCGCGCGCACGCATCACATGACGCTCGTTGATCGCATTGTCAAACGACTCAAGAGCGTGCCCGAGGGTAATGGCACAATGTTCGACAATACGATGGTCTTTTATTTTCCGGATGGAGGTGAGACGCATCATAGCCATGGCTGGGAATATCCTTTCATTATTGTTTCTGGTGACAACGCCCGCGTCGATCTTCGCCGCCGCTACATTCGACTGCCGAATTACGGACAGCCGGGTCATAGTACACTGGGCAATTTTTACACCACCCTTCTCAACGCCTATGGCAACCCCGTTGAGCACTACGGTGCACTTGATACGGGTCTCAGCAAGTTCGGACATGGTCAGACTGGTCCTATCAAGTCCTTTCTGAGCGCATGATGATTCGAGAGTTGACAATAATCGCTCTGTGGATTTTCGGCCTGCTTTCGGCTTGCAACTACCCCGATGTAGCTACCGGTAACTTACCGTAACCATGAAAGTAATCCTGACCATTCTTACATCCCTTTTTTCCGTCTCGTTTTCGTTGTCGGCCAAGCCACTGAAAGTCTATCTGTTGGTTGGCCAATCGAATATGCAGGGGCATGCGGCCGAGCGAACCTTGGGGCACCTGGCAATGGATGCGAAAACGGTCCCCTTACTCAAGGCGATTCAGAATGCCGATGGATCGGCCAAGATTCATGATCAGATTTGGATTTCATCCGTTGAGATAGCCGAGGAATCCGGGGTGAAGGAGGGAAAGCTTACCGTTGGGTATGGTGCGGGTGGCCGTGACCCCAAGATCGGTCCAGAGCTGACTTTCGGCATCACCATGCAAAAGCATGTCGGAGAGCCAATCCTTTTAATCAAGACTGCATGGGGCGGCAAGTCGCTGAACACGGACTTCCGGCCACCCAGTGCTGGCCCCTATGTTTTCAACGACAAGCAAATCGAGAATTTCAAGAAGCGAGACAGGAATCTTGCGGAGGTGCGCCAGGAAAAAGTCAACGCCACAGGGGTGTATTACCGGGCCATGCTTGAGCATATCCGTAAGGTGCTCGGTGACATCCAACGCGTGTATCCAGATTACGATGCCAAGTCCGGCTACGAGTTGTCGGGTTTTGTCTGGTTTCAGGGTTGGAACGATATGGTTGATGCGGGAACCTATCCTTCACGGGGACAGGTGGGAAGTTACGATGCCTACAGCCGGAATCTTGCGCATTTCATACGCGACGTGCGTAAGGATTTGAACGCTCCGAATTTGCCGTTTGTGATCGGAGTGATGGGTGCGGGAGGGCCCATTGCCAAGTATGGTCCGGACCAGAAACGCTACGCTGATATTCACGGTGAATTTCGCAAGGCTATGGCCGCGCCAGCTAATTTGCCAGAATTCAGGGGTAATGTAACCGCTGTGCGGACTGAAAATTACTGGGATGGAGAACTCTCAGAACTGGTCGATCGTCGTAGTAAGATCAACGCCAAACGCCGCGAGCTTTCAAAGGATGAATCACTCAACCGGGAACAACGTGATAAGGCCCTTGCTGATTTCAACTCCAAGATGTTTACCAAGGAAGAGCTGCAGATCCTGGAACTTGGTGTCTCTAATGCGGCCTATCACTACCTGGGATCAGCGAAGATTCTTGGGGAGATCGGCAAAGCCTTTGCTGATGCGCTCGCTGGAATGAACTAGACTGCAAAACCTATTCGTCCAATCAAGATGACCCGTTTGTTTCTACTGCTTCTGCTTTATACTTCTGTGTTTAATGACTTGGATGCCCAGCATGGAAATCCTGCTCCGGGTGACCTTGATGATGACCTTTGGTTAACCTATTCAGGGTCCAATGGGCCGGGAAAGGGAAAGCATGTGGTGCTGATCGCCGCCGAACAGGAATACCGCAGTGAACAATCCATGCCGATGCTGGCGAAGGTTCTCTCCAGTCATCATGGATTTAATTGTACCGTTCTGTTTTCAGTGAATGAAAAAGGGGAAGTCGACCCAACGATGCCGGCACCGTTTAAGGATAAAGAAGAACGCCATAATATCCCGGGTCTTGATCACCTGAAAAAGGCAGATTGCGTGATCTGGATCTCGCGTTTTATGCATCTTCCTGAAGCTCAGATGCAGCATTTCTATGACTACTTTGATTCAGGAAAACCGCTCATCGCCCTGCGAACTGCCAATCATGGTTTCTGGGGTGGCCTCAAATACAGAAAGGGAGGTAAAAATGTTTCCCTGCGTACGCTGTTGGGTGGCACTTTCATGGGTCATCACGGGGGTTGGCATCGTGAAGCAACACGTGGAGTGATCGTTCCTGAGAAGGGGAAACATCCAATTCTCACCGGAGTCGGGGATATCTGGGGAACCTCCGATGTCTATCGCTGTCATAATGACAAGCATCCTTTCCCGGAAGATTGCGAGTCCCTGGTGCTCGGTCAGCCATTGATTAATCTTGAAAAGGACGCGCCGCCCAATACCCGTAAGGAGCCATTGCCTGTCGCCTGGACAAAAACATGGACCGGAAACAAGGGGCTGGAATCCAGGATATTCCATTTCACCATGGGCTCCGGGATAGACCTGGAAAATGATGGAGTGAGAAGAATTACGGTAAACGCCGTCTACTGGGGCCTTGGTATGGAGGACGCAATCAAGGCGGACAGATCGATCGCGATCATTGGTGATTACGCCCCCCTGAAGTCCGGGTTTAATTACGAGAAGCTGGGTGTTAAAGCGCGTCCGGTTAAGTATTACCGGTGATATTACCCTGTGAGTTAGCAGGAATTATCAGCGTTTTACCGATTGCTGCAGGATTCGAAAGGGCTGGAATAAGAAAAGCGTAAGAATCATCGTGCTGGAAGAAATGAACCTGTTTCGATTGATAGTCACAGCCCCGCTTGTTCTTGCTGGATTATCGGTTGCCTCCCGCGCCGATCACAGCTTGGAAGCTTTTCTCGGGAAACCGGTTTTCGAGAAACAGCGCCTGTTCGATGACCAGCGCTATCCCAACGTGGTGGTGACTGCCCGGGGCACGGTGGTTTCGGTCTGGGGCAATGACGGGGTAGTGGTTCGCCGGAGTGAGGATGGAGGCAGGACATGGGGTGGAGCCATTACCGTCTCCGAAAAGGGATACCATGGTGGAGGCACTACAGTTGATGAGAATTCAGGGGACCTCCTGGTCTTTGTGGAGGACCGGCAGCCACCGGCACCCTTGACCGTATACCGGAGCCGGGATGATGGCAGAACGTGGCAGACGCAGGTCACGGTTATTGAGAAGGACGTGAATGGCAATACCCCTTCCATGCATATGAATGAGCACGGTGTCACGCTGCGGCATGGAAAGCATAAGGGGCGCCTGCTGCGACCTACTCGCTACTACGGACCCAATGGTGGTGGTGTGGAATGGCCCCTGCAATACACCAATGCCATCTACAGTGACGACGGAGGAAAGTCATGGAAGACGAGCAGGCCTTTTCCTGAAAAGGGAACGGGGGAAGCGACCCTTGTGGAGCTGTCGGATGGGAGTATTTACTATAACTCGCGTGTGCACTGGTCTGAGCGGCCGCAGAATAAACGGCGAAGGGAGGCGTGGAGTGACGATGGGGGGGTGACGTGGAAGAAATGGCGCATCATAGATGTACTGCCGGACGGGGATCAGGGGAGAACCTACGGGTGCATGGGAGGATTGACCCGGTTGCCGTTGAGAGATCGCGATATCCTTCTTTTCAGCAACCTTGATACCGAAGCCGCCCACCGCGAGCGAGTTACCGTATGGGCGAGTTTTGACGGAGGCCGGACCTGGCCCCTCAAGAGGTTGGTGGACGCGGGCCGAAGTGGTTACTCATCGCTGGCCGTCGGCCGGGGGAATACTCCCTCGGAGGGATGGATCTATCTCTTCTATGAGCACGACCCCATCAAGGGTGCACATATGGCCCGGTTCAACCTGGGATGGCTTCTCGGGGGCGAGTCCACAGGAGATGGCCCCCTGCCGGAGTTGAAGACCAGGTAGATTCGAGGAGGATCAACGGAGGTTGCTTCGGCGCTCGAAGTGCTTTTGTAGCTCTTCTCTGCTTAGGGAACCGTTTTCGTCAGTGTCCATCATCTTGAAACGGTCGGCCATCGGTCCGCGTGCCTCCTCAAGCGAAATGACCCCGTCTCCGTTGGTATCCATTCTTTCCAGAATCCGTTCTGCATCAGGTCGTCGGCGTTGGCCGAAGCCTCCCCGTCCGCCAGGTCGCTGGCGTCTGTCAAGACCTCTGCCTCCTCCGGGGGATCGCACCGAACCGGCATCCCGGTCACGCCTGAGTTCTATCTCGTAGCGATGGGTGACCGCCCGGCACCAGCCTTCCTCGTCATCACAGGCAAAATAGGAGACCTCCAATTCGAGGGGTTGCTCAATTCGTCCAGCGGAGGAATCGACCTCGATTAAAAACTCGCGTGGATCAATGTCCGAGGGGGCCTTGACCTTAGGGGCGGACCCTTTGCTTGTGCTCATTTTGATTCCCTTGGGAGTCTTGAATTCGAAATAGAGAGGATCTGCAAGGTTGTTCCAGTGCACCGTATGGAGAGGGTCAAGGTGGAAGCCGATATGGAGTTTCCCCTTTCCTTGGTCCATTAGTCCCCGGTCCGCCTCGGCCCGGAGCTTGATATAGAATATCTCCTTCGCCTTTTCCTTGTCGCTCTTTGGAGTGATGGGACGGACAATCACAGCCATTGCTCCTTCGGGTTTTGGCGTCCGAGGAACGATCCCGCTGGCGATCTTGCTTATCGGGGCAGCCTTGGTTTTTCGATTCAGGTCGGATGGTGAGGTTACCGTCCTGGTCTTCCCGATGAGCTTTTCCAAGTCAGCTCTCAGAGTTGCAGGATCGCTCCAGCTTCGGGAGACTAAAATTCTGCCCTCCGGCGAGATGATAAATTCTGAGTTGGGCCTGTCCCCGAATGCATGCTTGAGATCGTTCGTCATGGTATCGGCAAGCCATGGGATTTTTGTGTCGAGCTGCCTGCGGGCTGCAGAGACATGTTTGAGCCTCTCCTCGATCGTTACGGGTTGGACGAGTCGGTCGCGTTCCGGATGAGCAAGGGATTTGTAAACATAGTAGAAATTCAGTTCCTCACTCTTCTCCCGGTAGTCATGATGGATAGCCTCCAGACCGGAGACGTTACGAAGGAAGGGAGGTCATGTTAGACAGCCAAAGACGATCACGGTGTGTCGGCCCTTGAAATTTTCCCGAAGGATGAAGTTGCGCCCCTCGGAGTCGAACGCGCTCACGTTGGGAATCAGGCTGCCAACCTTGGGCATGTTTTCGCTACTACCTCGGCGTTCACGGTCCTGCCCCAACACCACAGATTGCAAGGAGCAAGTGTTTAACAGGACCGCCGTTAGAGTAGCGTATTTGTTCATCGTGCCTCGAGCTAACAGACCATTGGTGAATTTTACAAGTATGGGAGTTGTAATTCGTTGATTTTAAATGCTCGGATGGCGCGCAGGTGTGATGCATCAACGTGAAAGAAGCCGACGAACCTGTGTTCATGGTGGGTCCTGTCTTAAAAACGCGAAAAACTCGCATTTGGGACTTGATTACATCTACGATTAGGAAACTATTGCGAAGAAATTGCATTAAACCTATGAAATCTCTCTTCAGCTTCTTCTGCGCCTTAAGTCTTTTCGCGACTCCGTGGTCCTTTGGTGCCCTGTGGCAATCAGGGCATGGGGACATCGGCATTGGCTTCGACGGGACAAATTGGGATCCACACTTTCACTTCCACGAGGAGGAAGGGGAACATGAGGGAGAAGAGCACAAGGATGACGACCACGACGACCACGAGGGCGACGAGGACCACGATCACGACCATGAGGGAGATAATCACCCCATTATCGATGGTGAGGAAGCCACCCAAGAAGAGTATGAGATCGATGCGCTAACTCTACTGGTATCAGGGGGACGTCTGCCGGGTGCAGGTGTCGCAGATTCTGGAGCGGCGGACATATATGTCCTCGCGCAGGATGAGTCTCTTGCAGTCGCGCAGGGAACGCCCTGGGTTGGTATCGCCGTTGAGGAAATCGCTCCGGGCCTGCTTCTTGATGATCTGGTCACCTTGAGCCTCGTGGATGTGTCAGGTCCGGGAGTGTATTCACTCTGGACCACCGACTCTTTTGGTGGAGACAGTGTTCTCATGTCAAGTGCTCTTGGGTCAGATGCGCCGGACAGCGTGGCTCTCCCTCTGGAGCCCGGCCACTATCATTTCAATATGGGCTTTAGCGAGGAGGGCATCTACGATGTGACCTTCAACAGTTCAGGGACAACCGTCGATGGAGTGGAGACGGGTACTGACTTTACCGTTCAGTTCAACGTCGTGCCTGAGCCGTCCTCAGTTCTGCTGCTTTCCCTCGGTGCGGTTGCGGCTTTGCTACGGAGGAGGAGATAGAGTCGCAATGTAGTGTTCGAAAACAGTTGGTATCAGCGCTAGGAATAGAGTCCAAGCGTAATGAAAAGGCGGGGATTCACGATGGTTGAGATTCTGGTGGTGGTTGCCATCATAATTTCTCTCTCGGCTCTCGGATTCGGTGCTGTTCGTAGCGGGATTGCCCGGGCGAAGCAGGCTCATTGTGCGAGTAACATGCGCCAAATCGGTGTCGCGTTAACTTCCTATGCGGTCAATAACAACGGCTTTTTCCCAGAAACTACGCATACTGCCGCGCTTAATAAGGCGTGGATCGCAGGTCTTGAGGAGGAATTGGGTCCCCATTACGATGAACTGCGGCTTTGCCCAGCAGATCCCTACAAGGACGAAAGACTGGACAGAGGAGGAACGAGCTATGTCCTAAACAGCTATATCTTTGTCCCCGAAATCGGCCCTTTCGGCGAAGAGCTTAGTAAGCCCTGTAACAATATAAATTGTATACCTGATCCTGCTCGTACGGTGATGGCATTCATCGTCTCGGAGGATCAGTCAGTTGAAGCAAGCATGGATCATACCCACTCACGGGCATGGACCCGAAGCTGGGAAAGTGTTCTCAGAGATATTCAGCCTGATCGTCACCGCACCGGTGCTGGAAATAGTGATCATACGGCAGGTTCTTCAAACTATCTCTTCATTGACGGGCACGTTGAGACATGGAAGGCCAGTGATGCGAAGCGTCAGATTGATTCCGGAGAAAACTTTGCTGAGCCTCCAGGTTGGGAGGACGAGTCGTAAGAAGGAGAGTAGTAGTGCGGGGCGTTAGGTGATAATGAAGGTCTTGATTTTTTTCCTCTTTGTGTGGATTTCACTGCAGGAGCTCCAAGCTGGAAATCTCCTGAGGCGAATTCACGTTGATCATGCTTTTCGCTATCAGGGAAATGAAGAATGGGAGATTGTCATTCACGGTAATGATGGAGATCCAGATCTCGACCCGGATGAAACCGTAATGGTGGTATTCGACAGGCCATTTCCAAACGAAGGGGGACGAGCAAGGCGTCCCGCAAGTGATCAATGGGATTTTCTTGGTGTCGAGGGTAACGAAGATGTCTGGATTATTCCGCAGAATTTTACTCCTTTAATCTGGCCGGGATGGCGGTCAGAGGGAGCCTTTGCGACCTACTACAATGATGATGCAAGGTTGGGATTTTCCGCTCCCTTCGTTGGGATTTCGGTCGAAAATGTTGCCTATTCAGGGCTAGGTGAGGGACATTACTCAATGTGGAGTAATCAGACCGGAGGAATCACCAAGATATGGATTTCAACGGATGATGGAATCTCGGAGGACGATGTTTACTATTTTTCCTCGGGCCATTCCCATACCAATCAGGGGTTCAGCGATCTTGGGGTATATCGAGTAGATTACAGAGCTGCAGGGTTCCTTGGGAATGATGCGGGAGATCCTCCGGCCGGCACCCGGTTGGTTACAAGTCAGCTTCAGAGTTTTTACTATGCGGTTGGTACTTACGCCGAGTGGAAGGCGACCTATTTCGAACCGCATGAACTGGTGGGGGAAAGCTCTTCCGATCCTCCCCCTGAGGCTACCCGTTATACCGGAGATAGCGATGGAGATGGAATTCCTTTACTCTTGGAATACGCGTTCAACCTTTCGCCAGCTGAATCCGATTATCGGGTTTACACCCCCAATTCAGCGGAGGGAGGGCTGCCGTCAGTTCGTCTTGATGAGTCCACCCCACAGCCAAGACTGGTTATTGAATATCTGCGCCGGAGGGCACAGGGAGCACCGCGCCTCTCCTATTATCCCGAGTTTTCGTCTACTCTAGAATCTGGCTGGGCTGCGGTGGGGACCGAAAGTGTCTTTCCGATCGATTCGATCTGGGAGCGGGTTGTCGTTGTGGACGAGACTATTGAGCATGCAGACACTGTACGCTTTGGGCGGGTTCGGGTTGAGCTGGAGTAGAATCCTGCCGAAAGAGGACTTGTTGCATTAAAGATTCAGGGTTTCGACCTCGTTGCGAGCGACCTTGATGAATACATCATCGAGATCTTTGCCTTCAAACCGGGACTTGATCTCTCCCGCCGTCCCAGAGGCGAGAATCCTGCCCTGATGAAGAAAGAGGACGCGGTCGCACACTTCCTCGATATCGCGCATGTTGTGTGAGGTATAGAGGATGGCCGGAGAGCGCTCTTTCTGAAGGCGGCGCACAAGTTTGCGCACCTTATCAGCAATATCTGGGTCAAGGGAGGCAGTGGGTTCGTCAAGAAGGAGCAGTTCTGGATCGTTGAGCAAGGCCTTGGCAAGATTCACCCGGGTGCCCTCTCCTGCGGAAAGGCGACCCGTAATACTGTTCCGCAGGTGATCAATGCCAAGCATCTCAAGAAGCTCTTCGATTTTTTCCCCTGATTTTTTTACTCCGTAGAGGCCGGCGAAGACCTGGAGGTTTTGCCAGACCTTTAGATTTGATGGAAGATTAGCATAAGTCGTACAGAAATTCGTCCGCTTCAGAATCTCAATCCGGTGCTTCTGGAGGTCCTTCCCGAAGACGTGGATACTTCCTTCATTTGGGATGGTAAGCCCCAGAATCATGTTCATTACGGTGGTCTTCCCGGCGCCGTTAACTCCCAGAAGACCGATGACCTCACCGGCTCGGACCTCCAGATCAAGGCCGTCCACCGCAACGATGTCTCCAAAGCGCTTAGTAAGAGAACGAGCCTGAAGGAGAGGGGGATTCATAGGGAAACAGGTTTTTGAGCGGCCGAGGAGGGTCTTAGCCGAGAAGCTTTTCTCGGATGGAATCCGTGACCTGCTTGGGATTGGCCTTGCCTTTCGAAGCCTTCATGACTTGGCCCGTCAGCCAGTTAACAAGTTTTTCGTTACCGTCTTGAATCTCAGAAACCTTGTCCGGGTTGGCAGCGATTGCTTCGTTGATCAGGGCGTCGACCGCTCCGGTATCAGCAGGTTCGAATCCCAGATCCTTGGCAACCTCGGCAGGACTCCGGGAGGGCTCTGTCCAGAGCGTATTGAAAACTTCACGAGCCTGATTATTGGAAATCGTTCCTTCCTCTATGAGGTCCACTATATTGGCCAGCTTCTCAGCAGAGAGGGGACAAGCCCCGGGGGTGAGGCTATCCTCATTGAGATGTCGTAGAAGAGTATTGATTACCCAGTTGGCGATTTTCTTGGGATGCGCCTGCGATGCTTCAGTGGCGCTCTCAAAGTAGTCTGCGAGTGAGCGGTCAGAGGAGAGGACATAGGCATCATAACTCGTTACCTCAAAATCTCTTTCAAAACGTGCCGACTTGGCTGCAGGGAGCTCGGGTACATGGACTCGCACTTGTTCGACGATATCTCCTGTCCGAACCGGAAGGAGATCAGGATCAGGGAAATATCGATAATCGTGGGCATCCTCTTTTCCCCGCATGAACTCTGTTACCCCGGCATCATCATTCCATCGCCAGGTAGCCTGCGCGTGTGTCCCTCCTTTCTCGAGAACCGTGACCTGACGCTCAATTTCATGGTGAAGAGCACGCCGCACGGCAGAAATTGAGTTCATGTTCTTGAGTTCGATCTTGGTCCCGAGTTCGTCGGTATCTTTTTTACGAACGGACACATTCACGTCACAGCGCAGTTGCCCCTTTTCCATGTCAGCATCTGATATCTCTCCATAAATGAGGATTTGCTGGAGAGTCTTGAGATAGGCGAAAGCCTCTTCCGGTGTTTCGATTTCTGGTTCAGAGACAATTTCCATGAGAGGAGTCCCGGCACGATTGAAATCAATTACACTGGAATTAGCCAAGTGAGTGGATTTCGCGACATCCTCTTCAAGATGGATACGGGTTAGTCCGATTTTTTTTCCTGGGTGAGCAATGTCCTGCTGATAATCCTTGGGGTAGCTGTGGTCAGGCAATGGGACGCAGCCTCCAAGACAAAGTGGCAGATCAAATTGTGAGATTTGGTAGTTCTTGGGCATGTCAGGATAGAAATAATTTTTTCTATCCCACTTGGATATTTCCGGGGTCGTGCAATCGAGAAGTAGTCCAGCTAGGATGGTTTGCTCGATTGCGACCCTGTTGAGAACGGGAAGAGCTCCGGGAAGGCCCATGCAGGTTGGGCATACATTGCTGTTCGGTTCTTCTCCAAAGCTGGTTCTACACGAACAGAACATCTTGCTCCGGGTCTTGACCTGGCAGTGGACTTCGAGCCCGATAGTAGCGATATAGTCCTTGTGCATCGACAGGAATGGGGAGGCAACGTTCGTGTATTAGGACCGAAGTGTGAGGCCCGGGGGAGGCAAGTGCAAGGGCGGGAACCAAGCAGGATCTCCGGGGTTCAATAATCAAGAACCTCTAATGTCAGGACGATACTGCACGCTGAAGTTCAGACTTTAATTGCCTTCTCGAGCTGGCAGCAGCCCGATAGCAGCTTCGATATCAAGATCGGCCAGCTTGGAACGAGCGTTTTCCTCCGCGCAGACTTGCTTGATTGAGTCGGAATTGAGTAATTGAGCAGTTTGCCCCTGACTGTAGAGAGCTTTCAGCTGAGCTTTCTGTTCCGTTAGCAGATAATTAATCTGAGCCTGCTTAGCTGCTGCCCGGACATCCGGCTCCAATTTAGCGCGGGTCCACACTCTTTCGTTATCAACAAGAAGGGTAAGTTTAGATAGATTTGCACGGGCTCGGCTGTTGAGAAGATCGAACTTCTCATGGAATTGTCCAGCGAGGCTGGCATCCACCTGTCGTTTCAGTTTTGAGAGAGCAGGCTGGGCGGGCTGCTTGGAAAGGCGCTCTCCGGGACTCGAGGCATTAAGCCAATCCTTGTTGGAGAGTGCTGCCCTCACCCAGTTCAGTTCATCGAGGGTGCCTACGTAGCGAATTCCAGAAAGGCAGAACCATGTGAAGGCAACCCCCATGACAAATCCGAGGATGCCTCCGCTTGGAGTGAATTTTCTTTTTGCGCCGTCTTTTGACTTTGCGGGGGTCATTACGATTCCGAACAGAGCACGGGAGACAAAGAATGCGGCGAATCCAATTATGAGCCCGACGGCAACAGACATCCATGGATCGGGATCATCAATCAGGCGTCCAGCCCATGATGGTCCGTTCTGAAATCCCTTAAAGCCAGCAAACGCTCCAATCGAGAGAGCCATGAGGCCAAACGTCATACGCATAAATCCCTTGAGCAGGCCGATGACAATGAATGCTATAATAATTAGTCCGAGGACGCCGTAAATTGAGAGATCAGAGATCGCGAACATATCCGAAAAGACGAGAAATTATTTGGAAGCAGCAGGCAGGACACCGCATTGGGCCCTGTGACGGAGCAGGTGATCACAGAGGACCAGAGTCGTCATCGCCTCTATCATGGGAACGGCGCGTGGAAGAACACAGGGGTCATGTCTGCCGCGACCTTTCAGTTCTGTGTCAGAGCCGGTGTTGCTGACAGTTGCCTGCTCGGTCATAATGGTCGCCGTCGGCTTGAAGGCGACTCTGAAGAGGATCGGTTCTCCGTTAGAGATGCCTCCTTGGACGCCTCCTGAATGATTGGTCTGAGTCCTCACTCTGCCATCTTCCATGTAGAAGTGATCGTTATGTTCCTTTCCTGTGAGCAAAGTACCCTTGAATCCAGACCCGATCTCGAATCCCTTGGTTGCAGGGAGACTCATCATGGCTTTGGCGAGTTCGGCTTCTAACTTGTCGAATACTGGTTCTCCGAGGCCCGGCGGGCAACCGCGAACGACGGCTTCAACTGTTCCACCAAGAGAATTTCCCTCACTCCTGGCCGACTTGATCAGATTGATCATTTCATCGACTTTGGAGAGATCCCCAGTTCTTACGATGTTGCTTTCAATCTGCTCAGATTTGATGGATTCAGGGTCCACATTAGCTTCCAAATTCTGAATCGAAGAGACCCACGCAAGAATTTCAATTCCCGGTGCGAGGGCATTGAGGACCTGTCTGGCGACTGCGGCTGCTGCAACCCGCCCTATGGTCTCTCGTGCGGAGGCCCTGCCTCCACCCTGCCAATTTCGAATTCCATACTTCGCATCGTAGGTGTAGTCCGCATGGGAGGGCCGGTATTTTTTCGACATCTCCTCATAAGCCGCAGGACGAGCATCTTTATTTCGCACCAGAATAGCGATAGGGGAGCCCAAGGTAACGCCCTCAAATACACCCGAAAGAATTTCGCATTCATCAGCCTCATTCCGGGGAGTTACAATCTCACTTTGCCCTGGCCGTCGCCGGTCCAGTTCGCGCTGGATCTGCTCTTCGGCGAGAGGAATTCGAGGAGGGCATCCATCGATTACGACTCCTACCCCACCGCCATGGGATTCACCCCACGTAGCAATATGAAAGCAACGGCCAAGGAAACTGGACATCGTGAGCACTTTAAGGGTATAAGATTATCAAGGCAATCACTGCTTCGGAATGATTGGGGATGGGGTCCCGGGATGGGTTACGGATCGCTTTCCCTTGTTCCGGGCAAACCCCATGGTAAGCTCGATACTTGTAGTGCCTGAGCAGGTTAATAAATTGTTACTGGATTGTCCGGTTCTCGTGTTGAATCGTCTTTGGCAGCCCATTCACACTTGCTCAGTCAGGCGGGCCATCAGGCTCGTGTGTCTCGGGCATGCTCAAATCGTTCAAACCGACGGAGAGGCCCGGTATCAGACTCACGACCTGATTTCGTGGGCGGATCACTCCTCGGGGCATTTAGCAGGAGAGCTAATCAGGACCGTGCGTCACGCGTTCCGAGCTCCAAGAATTATCGTACTGGCCCTTTACGACAGAATCCCCCGTAAAGAGGTGAAGTTTACCCGGCAAAACGTATTTCTTCGGGACGATTTGGTGTGTCAATATTGTGGACAGAGGTTCGTGGAGCGCGAGCTCAACCTTGATCATGTCGTGCCACGGGATAAGGGCGGTAAAACTACTTGGGAGAATATCGTTACTTCCTGTATCCGCTGCAACACGAGGAAAGCGAACAAGCTGGCCTATGAAGTGGGAATGTCCTTACTGCGGAAGCCGAAGGCTCCGCGGTGGCGTCCGATCTTTGGAAAGCGACCTGAACTTTCTGAGGATGAAAGTTGGGCGCAGTTTCTGCAACCAGATCGGGACCAAGTGAAGGTGAGCGGCTGAGTGCCCTCCGGGAAGGTTGTTCGTAGCTAACCGCTTATTAGCCAAAGGATGGGATTTGGCCAGAATCCGAGGAGGATAGTAAGTGTAGTCAGGGTCAGGATAACGGCTCGGCTGATCCTGGGAACCGGAACCTCTTCCTTATTAGCAGGTTCCCGCCAGTAGATCGCCCGAACGACCTTGAGGTAATAGTAGAATGATGCAGCGACGCCGATGAATCCGACACCAACACCCAGCCAGAGTATCTTGTTGGTGGCAGCGGAGTTGATCGCCAGTTGAAACGCAAAGAATTTCCCAATGAAGCCCGCAGTAAGGGGAAGGCCTGCGAGGGCTGAGAGGAGGATCGTGGCGCAGACCGCAAGGGAGGGGTTACGCTGACCGAGTCCATCAAAAGCTGAGATTTCGTCACTGTTTTCCGAATTCCGTACGACTACGAGAACAAAAAAGGCTCCCAACGTGATCACGAGATACGTTGCGAGGTAGAGTGAAATCACCTGCCTCGTGCTGAGAGAACCAGAATCTTCAGGGTGCCACGCTGCTATGGCCAGAAGGAGAAAACCCGCATGGGCAATCGAAGAATAGGCAAGAAGGCGCTTGAAGTTGGTTTGCGAGATCGCGGCAAGATTACCTACCAGTAGAGTCAGTCCTGCCATTATCAGCACAATAAGTGTCGTCTGATCTCGCGTGATCTCTGAGTTGAAGAAAGGCTCGAGGACACGCAGGGCAACGATGAAGCCAGCTGCTTTTGATCCAACCGAGAGAAATGCAGTGATCGGGGTGGGCGCCCCCTGATAAACATCTGGAATCCAGAGATGCATGGGCACTGCTCCAATCTTGAAGGCAAGGGATAGGAGCATCAACGAAAGCCCGAAAAACAGAGGTGAGGGGTTTGCCGCGAGCGCCGAGTCTGGATTGGAAATAGCAACTCCGATCTCAGCGAGATTTGTGCTTCGGGTAACGCCGTAAATCCAGGCAATTCCATAGACGAGAAAGCCAGTAGACAAAGCCCCGAGGATTAAATATTTCACGCCGGCCTCGAGGGATCCAACTTGGCGGCGCATGTAGGACACCAGAATATAAAAAGTGATGGTGACTAGTTCAAGAGAGACAAAAATGGAGACAAGATCTCGGGCTGAGGCCATCCACATCATGCCGGCACAGGCAAACACCGGGAGAGCGTAAAATTCACCCGTGCCATGCTCCGTGCCGGGTTCTTCTGTGAACTGGTTCAAGACCTTCCGATAATCGTAGGCCATGAGGAGGACCAGGATCGTGGCCACAATGGCGAGAAGCTTGAAGAAAGCAGCCCACTGGTCGTAAATATAGAAGCGAGCCAATTCGGCGTTGTCAGCGTGAGGGGCAACTGCGAAGTAGAGGGGAACAAGCGTAAAGGCGAGACCTCCAATCGAAATTCTCCGAACCAGCTCTCGACTGATTGATTTTCCAAAGGCCTCAATCAAGAGCAGAATGAGGCCCAGGATAACGACAGTAGCTTCTAACCAGTAGGCAGGCATGGCGAAATTCTCAGTTGGCCAGCATGACTTGCCGGGGTTGCAATGCGGGGTCCGGCGCGAGTTGCTCTTTCGAGGTTTTCTGCACTTCAGAGGGTTCAGAAGTGCTGCTTTCCGAGGATCCTATGAGGCCCAGCAGAAGATTGGGAAAGAGCCCCACGATCACAAGAACGAAGGCGAGAAAGATTGCCGGGCGCCGCTCGTTAGGAGACAGATCTTCAGCGTTTTCGGTATGAGATCCCCCAGGCCCCTGAAATGTGCTGCGGAAGGCCCGCAGCATGTAGACGGCGCTGATGACCAGCCCCCAAAGGGCGATGATGGTAGCAATCTGTACTGATCCCAGCCCGTTGTCTACCTGCCATCCTCGAAACCCGGCAATAAAGACCATGACTTCTCCAGCGAAGTTCGCGAGACCCGGCAGTCCGATGGATGCCATAGCCGCGAGCCCGAAGAGAAATGCCAGAGTGGGTGTGAGGCTGGCCAGCCCCCCGAGGTTTCGCAGGTCGAGAGTCCCCGTCTTCTTCTCGATACGATCGGTAAGTCCAAAAAGCATGGCGATGGTCACTCCATGGGCAAACATGAGGAGAATTGCAGCAGGCATCGCTACAGGGTTTTCCGTTCCTCCTCCGGCTTCAATCAGGGCCGCAAAGGCGAGGAATATATAACCCATGTGCATGACACTTGAGTTGCCCAGCATGAGATCAAGGCGCTTCTGGTTGATAGTCACAAATCCAACCCAGAGGATATTGCCAATGAGGAGAACGATCACCAGATTAAGCCAGTGACCCATCCCCTCCGGAACGAGTGGATGGAGTCTCAGTAGCCCATAGAGACCAAATTTTTTCAAGACACCAGCATGCAGCATGGAAATAGGCGCGGGGGCACTGGCATAGGTTGGTGCTGCCCATGAATGGAACGGGAAGAGAGATACCAGAGTGCCAAAGCCGATAATGAGAAAAATGGCGATGCCCCGCTGGTCTTCAGCCGGAATGGAAGTTTTGAGCAAGTCCTCGAAGGCGAGGCTGGATGTTCCGCTGGCAGCTATGAGCCAAAGTAGTCCAGCCAGCAGGACGATTGATCCGAAAGCGAGGTATATGGTAGCCTTCCACGCGATAATTTTACGTTCTCCTCGACCAAGAATTCCTATCATTAAGAAAGTTGGAATGAGCGCCAGTTCGTGAAACGCGTAGAAGAAAAAGAGGTCGGTTGAAATAAATGCACCGACGGCTCCAGCTGCGACCAGAAGAAGGGAGATGTTCCAGAGGCGCGCGTGTCTATCCTTGCATGAGCCCGTCCGGGCAGCAGCGAATGCGACTGTGACAGAAAGCAGCATCATGATGACGCTCATGCCATCATAGAGTCCCAGCCCAAGACGGATCTCGGGTTTGCTGAGCACGACCGGTGCAATGGAAAGTCCATCCCGGATACCCATGGCCCATAATCCGGCGAGTAGAACGCCAGTTGCGAGCATCAGGGTAGTTGTCAGTCTCGCAGTTGTCCTTGGATCCCTACCCCTGAAAATCGCGATGACTCCAATGAGTGGTATTAAAAGAAGGCAGGCAGTCATTGGTTCCTAGCGGGCGAATACGGTGAAATAGATAATCAAGATGATCCCTGCGCCGAACAGGAATGCATATCCCTGCAGGTTTCCACTCTGAAGCCTCCGGAAAAGGTTGCCAACTCCCGTTGCAGTTCTCACCAAGCCCCCTACGATGAGGTTTCCAATAACGAAGTCATCGAGGAAGTGGACAATTATGGCTATCGTGTTCTGAAATACCCGGACCAGAACCAGATAAGCCTCGTCAAAGTAGAACTTGTTGCGGAAAACCTTGAATATTGCGTTTCCCTGAAGGGGGTCGGAATCCCGCCCCCGGTAGAGAAAGATACCGCTGCCTATCCCTACAAGAAGGGCGGCTAAAGAGATCAGAAACACTGGATTTGCCAGACTGAAGGAATGGGAGGGGTGGTGAAATGCCGGCGATAATATTTCCGCGACAGGAGTAAAACCGGCGATCACCGCCATGCAGGAAAGCACGAATAGCGGATAAAGCATGAGAGGTGGAACTTCCGTGGCTTCCTTGGCACCATGGCCTCGGCCTTTTCCGAGGAAGGCGACAATGAAGAGGCGTGTCATGTAAAATGGAGTCAAGGTTGCAACAATAATCGCCAGCCAGAATAGAACAGGCTGGTCGTGGTGAGCTGCCTCAAGAATTTGCTCCTTCGACCAGAAACCTGAAAGAGGGTAAATGGCCATGAGAGCAGCTGTTCCTATCGCAAAAGTGATCGTGGTCTTCCGCATTCTTCGGAAGAGGCCCCCCATCTTCCAGATGTTCTGTTCGTGGTGACAGGCATAGATTACTGCTCCCGATCCGAGAAAGAGCAGAGCTTTGAACCAAGCGTGGGTGTAAAGGTGAAACATGCCGGCCTCGGCGCTATGCCCTCCTGCAAGTCCCACTGCCATTACCATGTAACCGAGTTGAGAGAGCGTGGAATATGCCAAGACCCGTTTGATGTCGTCCTGCTGAGTAGCCATCAAAGCGGCTAGGAGGGAAGTAATTCCACCGATCCATGCTATGGTGGTTCCGGCGAAACCTTCAAAAATTTCAATGCCGGCTGAGATCTGTAACCGGAACAGCATGTAAACGCCGGCCGCTACCATGGTCGCCGCGTGAATCAGGGCAGAGACCGGAGTAGGTCCTTCCATGGCATCTGGCAGCCAGACATGAAGGGGGACTTGTGCAGATTTCCCGAGGGCGCCACAGAAGACAAGAAGGACAGCAATTCCTATGAGGGTGCTGCTGCTTTCCGCTATCGCTGTTGCGCTCTCCGACATCTCCCGGAAAGCAAAGGTTCCGAGGACACCCCAAAGCATGAGGATGCCTATCATGAAACCGAAGTCGCCGATTCGATTGACGAGAAACGCTTTTTTGGCAGCTTCCGCGGCTGAGTTCTTCTGAAACCAATGACCGATGAGGAGGTAGGAGCTGAACCCGACTAGCTCCCAGAAGATAAACATCATGATGAAGTTGCTCGCGAGTACGATGCCCGTCATCGAAAACATGAAGATGGAAAGTCCTGCAAAGTAACGGGCTCTTGCCTCATCCTCCTTCATGTAGGCCAGTGAAAAAAGATGCACCAGTAGACCGACTCCTGTGACTACGATCATCATACCGCGCGAGAGGTCATCGATGATCAAACCGATCTCGATATGAAAGCTACCAGCGGTTGCCCATCGGACAGCCAAAGTCCTGTCCTCGCTTCCAAGCAGGGCAAGCGCGATCACAAATGTCGCAGCAACGGATCCGACCGACACTCGCACAGCTGGTCCAGCGATCTCCCGGAGCAACAGCTGGATCACGGCTGCAGAGCACAGCGGAAGCAGCAATATCGACCAGGAAAGAAGTTCGGACATGGCTTAGAGTTCCTAGGAGTTGGGATCAGTTTGGCGGTTCTTCGATTCGGAAATTAATCCGTTGGGCTTTCATCCTCTCATGGAGGTGAGATCTTTAACGTCAACTGTCTGGCGAGCGCGGTAAAGAGCTACGATGATCGCGAGTCCAACCGCAACCTCCGCAGCTGCTACAGTTATAATGAAAAAGACCAGCACCTGCCCGTTGTAATCTGGCAGGCCATTCTCTCCAGTATTGAAACGGGAAAATGCTACCAGAGTAAGATTTGCAGCGCTAAGCATGAGCTCGAGGCACATGAAGATGACGATGATGTTGCGCCGGATTAGCACACCTGCCAGCCCGATGGCGAACAGGAGGCCAGATATGAAAAGGTATTCCTGAAGAGAGGCCATATGTTATCTTTCAGGTCCTCCGGATTTAGATTTTTTCTTCTTTAGAGAGAGAGCAACGACCCCAACCGTTGCTACGAGTAAAAGGACTCCTGTGATCTGCAGAGGAAAGTTATAACCCGGCGTGCGGACGGAGGCATTATCGCCCTTGTGACCAAAAAGTGTAAGGCCGATAAGGTTTACATCAGGAAGAGATTTTTTTTGCAGGCTGTTGTATATTTCCGACTGGTTGTCAGGGTCTCTCTCCAGATCGTAGAAGCTTTCCGCAGCCTCTCGGAGAGGAAGTGTATTTGGACTTCCGCCACGAACTTCAGATAGCACGGTTGACAGTTGAATAACGAAGGTAAAGGGAATGATCAGGCCGCCAACTACGATTAGTGGACTTGAACGCTTGAAGGTAGAGGGCGTCTTCAAATCCAGCAGCATGATGATAAAAAGAAACAGCACCATGATAGCGCCCGCATAGACGAGGATTTGGATGATCCCTACGAAATAGGCATTCAGTCCGATAAAAAGAGCTGCCAGCCCGACGAACGAGCCGACCATGGAAATCGCAGAACTCACTGGATTGCGAAAGCACACTAATGCGATTGCACCAATGACGGATAAAGCAGCAAATGCGTAGAAGAAAACAGGCATGCCTATAAGGTCGCTTCTTGTAGCGTCTCGACTGCCAGATGCTTCCCGGAGAAGCCGGCCAGAACAAGGTTCTCGGGTATTACCATTATTTCAGCTCGTTCCATTTGTTCACCAAACCTTCCCGAACGCCTCCGATTTTGTAGAGGCGGTCCTTATCGTTGACCATTTCGTCGCGGGTTGTGCCGGTCATCGCATAGTCCTGCCTCAGGAAAATGGCCTGTTCGGGACAAACTTCCTCACACATTCCACAATAAATGCAGCGAATCATGTCGATGTCGAATGCCTGCGGTGCCTTTTCTACCTTTGCCCATGGGTCATCAGATTGAATTTCGCCAGGCGTTATAGTTATGGCCTTAGGGGGGCAGATAAATTCGCAGAGTTGACAGGAGACGCACCGCTCCCGCTTCTGCTCGTCTGTGACAAGGGCAGGTACGCCTCGGTAGTAATCGGGTAGTTGATCATCCCACTTCTGTTCAGGATACTGCATGGTGACTCCCAGACCAGATGATGCCAGATCCTTGCTACCCTGAGCCTTTCCGCGGAACGCTTTCAAACCGTGTTTGAACGTAATGACCAATCCCTTGAAAATGGCGGGCAAGTAAAGATGCTCATACCAATATAACTTTGGGCGTTTGACTTTGACAGTGGCCATCAGGGAGGGGTGGAGAGAGGTCTTAAGATCCGGAGAAAAGGTGAAGGGAAGGGCGAGATTTGATCATGTAATCTTAGCCTTGCGTTTAACTTCGTTGGCTTTCGTGATGAAGAACATGATCAGGGCAGTGATAATCAGGGCAGGTATTCCAAAAAGAAACGTGTTGAGAATACCGATATGTGGGGCCGCCATGATCAGTGCTGCCAGAAAGATATTGAAGAGAGCGAGTTCAAAGAATACGACCCAACCCAGCTTCATGAGTTGGTCATAACGAAAGCGCGGGACGGTCCAGCGTACCCAGATGAAGAAAATAATGAAGGCCACTGTCTTGGCGAGAAACGCTCCCATGTGAATGAGGCCAGCATACCATTTCCAGCTTCCCTCCGCGGTCTGAAGTAACGCGCTATCCAAGCCGAATCCAAGCGACCAACCTCCAAAGAATATTGTTACGATGAGGGCGGAGCCCACAATCATGGCGGCATATTCTCCCATGAAAAAGAGAGCAAATTTCATGGATGAATATTCGGTGTGATAACCGCCCACGAGTTCGGTTTCACATTCGGGGAGATCGAAGGGCATCCGGTTGGTTTCGGCGAAGATAGAGGTGGTGAACACGAAGAAAGATATTCCCATTGGCAGAAGGAGCAGCCATTGTTGCACGCTATTTTGCCAGTATCCGGCGTGTATCAGGGTTCCTCCTTCATTCCAGAGCGGTAAGAGAAGCCATCCGTTGGTCGCCTGATACGAGACGATATCACTGAGGTTGAGTTTCCCAAAAAAGAGAAGCACCGGAATGAGCGAAAGGCCGAGGGAAATTTCGTAGGAAATCATCTGAGCACATGAACGCACCCCACCAAAAAATGGGTATTTCGAGTTCGAGGCCCAACCTGCAAGTGTGATCCCGTAAACACTGAGGGAGGCAATCGCGAAAATAAACAAAGGGCCGACCCCTATATCGGCGATGACCATCTTGACTTCGTATCCGAAAATTGTAACGGCACTACCGAAAGGAACCACACAGAGGCTGATGAATGCGGGCGCGGCGGTGAAAGCCGGAGCCATCCAGTAGAAAGATTTCCGGACGTGGGCCGGGGTGAAGTCCTCCTTCAAAAGTCCTTTTACGCCGTCGGCCAGTGGCTGAATCAGTCCGAAGAGCTTCAGATCCTTCTTGAAACCAAAAAGAGTGGCTGGAATTCCGACTCTGTTTGGACCGACTCGATCTTGGAGAACGGCAGATACCCTGCGCTCTGCGTAGGTTGAGTAGGCTACGATGGGAAGGACCACCAGAAAGGTAAATCCAAAGATTTTGATGGCTGATGCGATAATGAAGGCGAAATCCATTGGAATAAGTTCGAGTATTCAGCCAACAATTTCCCCGGCAGTGATCCGGGCCTTTTCCGATTCAAGCAGGGGAATGCTTTCGCCTGTTTCCATTATGGCAATCCCCAGGTTCTGGATCTTTGAAAGAGTCAGGTCCTCAAACTCTTCTACCTCGTCCGCGATTTCACCGAAGACTTCTTCCAGCATGTATCGGGAGGGCTCATCAGGAGCGAGGGCTTTGATCAGGTCTCGAATGATCTCCCAGTCATCCATAGCTCCGGGCGGTGGAGAAATTGCCTGATTGAGGCGCTGGAGGCGTCCGGTGATGTTCACCATGGATCCTCTTTTTTCGGCAAAACCTGCACCCGGGAGAACAATGTCACTGGCCTTTGCTGTGCCATTAGTCAGGATATGGTTCGAGACGAGAAAATCCAAATTTTCGAGGTCTTCTGCCTTAAACTCAGCGTCTCCGAGAAGGTCTTCGTAGAAGACAACCAGCGCTTTGATTTTGCCATCGACCACTCCTTTACGGATTGATTCCAGCTTGGAGTAAGGGTCTCGGGAGGCCCAGATCAGCTTTGCTCCGGAGGTGTTGGGATTTCGGTCGGCAGCGATCAGCTTTCCGTCGGACTCTCCGATCCTCGGAACTAAGGAGAGAAGGTCTGTTTCGAGGCTGTCAGCAAGCCGCCGGAGCAGATAGAGCTCCTCATTCGTCATTCGGCCTGACCCAATCACTGCTACCTCTTCCCCATTAAATCTAGCAAGCCCCTCAGCGGCCTTTGATATCGCACCGGGCCAATTGGAAACCTCATGGTTCGGTCCGATTTTCACAAAAGGATCTCCGAGACGGGTTTCCGCATGAAGGTAGTGAAAGTTGAGACGATGACTATCGGGCATCCATGAAGAGTTTACCTCATTGTTCTCTCTCGGAGTGATCCGGAAAACTTCGTTACCCCGGGTCCATATGACAGTGTTGCATCCTGTGCCGCAGTTTACGTCAATGCTCTTGGTTTCCTTCAGGAACCACACTCTCATCTGGAAGCGAAAATCGTTTGAGGTGAGGGCTCCTACCGGGCAAATGTCGGCGGTGTTGAGTGAGTAGTTATTATCAAGACGGCGTCCCGGGTGGACTGTCAGAGTTGTGTGAGTGCCACGATCAATGAAACCGAGAACGGGATCATCGGCAACCTCGTCCATGAAGCGGATACACCTGCTGCACATGATGCAGCGTTCATCATCGAGCCTGATCCGAGGTCCGATCTCGACATTCTTAGGCTTCTTGACTTTCATTTCCTCAAATCTTGAGGAACCTCTTCCGTGCTCGACTGAGAACTCCTGAAGCCCGCATTCACCAGCCTGGTCGCAAATGGGGCAGTCGAGTGGGTGATTGATCAGGAGAAATTCCATTACTCCGTTACGGCATTCTTCCACAAGTTCGCCGGTGGTTCGGATTCCCATGTTTTCAGTGACGGTGTTAGCGCATGCTATAACGGGTCGAGGCATCCATGAAATCTTCTGGTAGCCGTCACTCTCGTAGCGGGGGGATTCACCCGGAGGGGGGCGATTCGGCATTCCCATTTGGACGAGGCACATCCGGCAGTTTCCGGGTGATGAAAGCTTGGTGTGGTAGCAGTAATGGGGAACTTCTTTTTCTGCCAGCTTGCATACCTCAATCATGCGAGTGCCGGCTGGGACCTGAACCCATGCGCCATCGACCTGCACGTTCACGAGACCCTTCTCTGCGGCGAGGTCCCTCGGCAGCTTTTCAGCAGTTGCTGGAGCAGAGTCTGCCATGAGTCAGGTTCGGGCGGAGCTACCCATTCGGTTCAGTTGAAAATATGCATTGAGGAACCAACAGGGACAAGCGCACTTTGTGAAATTTTTCACAAGCGATGTAAGGTGCTGATCTTGTAAGTATTGCGTCATTGTATCCCAAGGTTGGTGCTCCCTTCTTCAGGAACTTCCAGCCGGGGCACCGGCTTCCTTCAGGTAGCGCCTCTGCGCTTTCTGTTCCGGGTTCCGAGAAAAGGCGGCATGATCCTCTGCCGTGTCTGCCAAAAGCTCGTCGCGGAACTTGTCTATCATCCCTTCTACTGGCCATGAGCATGCCTCCCCGAAGGCGCAGATTGTGCGCCCATCAATCTGGTAGGCCACCGACTCAAGAGTGTCGAGGTCTGCAGGGGTTGCTTTTCCAGCCACCAGCCGATCAGTAATCTTTTTCATCCAAGTAGATCCCTCTCGGCAGGGAGTACACTGGCCGCAACTTTCGTGGGCGTAGAACTCATTAATGTTGTTAAGTACCCACGACATCCTCCGGGAATCATCCATAACGATAACCCCTCCGGATCCGGCCATGGATCCACACGCGGCCATTGTATCAAAGTCGAGGGGGATGTCATCGAACGTAATCTCCCGTTTTTCTGACCCCGGTGGACTGGAGACGTTGTAGGTGTCTGAACATCGAAGAATCTTTGCTGAGGACCCTCCTGGAATTACAGCCTTGAATGTTCGCCCTTCAAGCGGGCCACCGCAGACTCCATGCAGGAGCTCTCCCATCGTCATCTTTCCGACCTCGATTTCGTAGTAGCCCGGCTTCCTCACGTCGCCTGAAACACAGAGAATTCGAGTTCCGGTATTACGCGGTGTACCAATGTCAGCATACGCCTTCCCACCCATTTCAATGATGTGCTTTACGTGGCATAGAGTTTCCACGTTGTTGACGATGGTAGGACACATGTAGAGGCCCATCGCGGCAGGGAAGTAAGGGGGTTTGATTCGAGGGTATGGGCGCTTTCCCTCGAGGGATTCGATCAGCCCGGTTTCCTCTCCGCAAATGTAGGCACCAGCTCCCCGGTGAACGTAGAATTCGCAACTGAAGTCACTCCCGCAGATGTTTTTACCGAGAAAACCAGCCTTCTTGGCCTCCTTGATGGCTGTTTCGACAATCTCTGCAGCTTCAGGGAATTCCTCGCGGATATAGATGTATGCGAGTTTGGCTCCAACTGCGAAGCAGGAAATAACCATGCCCTCGATGAGTTGGTGGGGATCTTGGTGCACTATGTAACGATCCTTGAATGTTCCGGGCTCGGACTCGTCGCAGTTGCAGATCAGGTAGACCGGCTTTTGGTTTCCAGGGGGAATAAATCCCCATTTTACTCCCGTTGGAAAGCCCGCGCCTCCTCGTCCGCGGAGCCCGGAATCTTTCACCTCCTGAGTGACCTCTTCAGGTGCCATCTGGAGAGATTTTGCGAGGGATTCGTATCCCCCTTCCGAAACGTATTTCTTCAAGGATGCGTTCCAGCCTTTTCGGTCAACATTCCGAAAGATCAACCGGCGTTCAAGCTTGTGAGGCTCCTTGCCTTCTATGTAAGTAATTTTTGGCATTCTGACCGACTACTTGTAGCTCTCGAGAAGTTCCGATGCTTTCTCTGCTGGGAGATCCTCGTGAAAATCGTTGTTAACGAGGCACACAGGGGCGGTGCCGCAGGACGCAAGACATTCGGCAAACTCGACCGACCACGTCCCGCAGGGAGACACCGCCACGGGGTTGTGATGCGAGGTCTGAGAACGATCGATGCCAGCCAGCTCACAAATCTTATCCATCAGCTCGTAGCTTCCCCCCATTGCGCAGCTTAGAGTCCGGCAGATCCGAATGTGGTATTTGCCCGGAGCGTGCTGGCGCAGCCCGGGGTAGAAAGTTACGACCTCCGCGACCTTTATGGGCTCCAGTTCGAGTTTAGTTGCTACCCACTGGATGGCATCGGAGGAAATGTAACCAAATTTCGACTGGACGATGTGCAGAAGGGGGAGAACCGCTGAGCGTTTTTGTTCAGCGGGATACTGCTGGATGCGCGCGTTTGCCTCTTTTTCAATAGTCTTGTCTACCTTGAAGGGAGGGTGGTGCTTTGTTCCGCTGGTCTCAATAGAACTGACCTGGTCGGTAAGGATGGTTTGGGCCATGGTGGTAACTCGCCGTGAGAGTGGCTGTTCAGACACTTTGGGTTTTCATCGGTCACACTCTCCCATTACGAAATCGAGAGAGCCCAGAATCGTGGGTATGTCAGAGACCATGTGGTCAACTAACAGGTCGGAAAGAATCGAGAGATTCACAAAGGAAGGGGCGCGGATTTTTAATCGATGAGGAACACCTCCTCCTTTGGAATTGATGTAGAATCCAAGCTCGCCCTTAGGGTTTTCAGCACCGAAATAGACTTCGCCTGCTGGAGCCTCTATTCCTTGCGTGGCAACGATAAAATGGTGGATAAGTTCCTCCATCTTCATCATGACTTTTTCCTTTTCGGGAAGACTGCTCTTAGTGTCCGCAACATTGACTGGGCCATCCGGTAGAGAGTCGAGAACCTGCCTCACGATTGAGATGGACTGGCGCAACTCTTCCATCCTTACTAGATAACGGTCATAGCAATCACCCAGCTCTCCGACCGGCACATCAAAATCGTATTGGTCATAACCGAGGTAAGGGCGGTCTTTCCTCAGGTCACGGCTTGGCCCCGAGGCGCGAAGGTTCGGTCCCGTCAGACCATAGGAGATGGCAGTCTCGGCAGATATGATCCCCACGTCTTTCGTGCGGATCAGGAAGATTTTGTTTCTGGTGAGGAGCCGGTCCACTTCATCCACAGTTTTTTCGCATTCCTCGAGGAACGTGCGGACGTTGTCGGTGAAGCCCTCGGGTAGATCGCGGATCTGTCCGCCAACCCGCGTGTAGGAGGTGGTGAAGCGGGCCCCCGTGAGCTGCTCGGAGAGGTTGTAAATCTTTTCCCTTTCCGTAAAGGTGTAGAGAAAGACAGTCATGGCTCCAACGTCCATCGCGTAGACACCGACACCGAGGAGATGGGAGGAGATCCGGGCAAGCTCGCAGGCGAGAACCCGGATTGCCTGTCCCCTGGGTGGGAGCTCCCATCCCATCAACTTTTCCACTGCACAGGCGTAGGCTACATTGTTGGCCAGAGGCGCGAGATAATCCAGACGGTCCGTGTAGGGGACAAACTGATTATAGTGCATGTTCTCGGCGATTTTTTCATCACCCCGGTGGAGGAAGCCAATGTCTGGTTCGGCCTTTGTGACTACCTCACCGTCCAGCTCCAGGATGAGGCGAAGAACTCCGTGGGTGGCCGGGTGGGAGGGTCCCATATTGAGCACCATCTTTTCCCCCAAAAGGTCTTCGGTGCCGGACTGATAGTCGGTGGCAGCCTGCGCTGCTGTGGCGGCGGCATCGGGAACCTCGTAAATCGTTGTGGGAGAGGTCTCGCTCATTGACGGGCGTCATAAGAATAAGGCCCCAAAGAGCCCAATCGCGCAAGGACTTTGTGAAATTTTTCACAAAGTCCGTTAGGGCCGGTAAATGGTAGGCTGGAGGCAAAAACCTCGGTAAAAGGAGCTATTTTTTAACCTGGTTACAATATTTAAGAAATCCTAAGTATTGCCATAAGTAGCTATTTTTGGCAGACTATCATCATCTGCTGATAGTTATGGGTTATTCAATGCGCTGCTTCTACTCTCCGGAGTTCTACCTCGATCTTCCGGCAGATCACCCCTATCCCATGAACAAGTTCCGCATTTCGAAGGAGATGCTTCTCGAGCGCGGGACTGTGAGGCCAGAAGATATCGTGGAGGTGCGCCCGGCTGCCACTCACGTCCTTGAGCGGGCTCATACTCCGGCCTATCTGCATAAAATCTATTCGGGCCAATTGGATCGGAAAGAACAAATCCGGCTTGGGTTTCCCCTAACGCCTCAGCTCTACACTCGGAGCGCTCTTGAAGTTGAGGCAACCCGGCTTGCATGTGAAGCCGCTCTCCAGGACGGCGCCGCAGTGGTTCTTGCTGGAGGAACGCACCATGCGTTCCGGGAACACGGAGAAGGCTACTGCGTATTCAATGATATTGCGGTTGCGATTCGCAGCCTCCAGGTCAAGAGGCCAGGGATCAAGGTCATGGTGATCGACACTGACGCTCATCAGGGGAATGGGACAAACAGCCTGCTCGATAACGATCCGAATGTTTTTACGTATTCGATTCATGTCGGACGCAATGACCCGGCGCGCAAGGTGAAGGGCTCAATGGATGTTGAGACCGTGCGGTATGTCGAGGGTGAGATGTATCTGAAACAGCTTTTCTCAACGTTGGCTGCGGCGATGGATGTCTTTTCACCAGACCTAGTTATCTGGATTGCGGGGGCAGACAACCATCGTAATGATCAGTTCGGGCAGATGATGCTCACGGTGAAGGATATTCAGAGACGAGATGAAGTAATCCTCGGGGCCATGCTTCGCAACCGTATCCCAATCGCGATGCTCTACGGCGGGGGCTACAACCGTCAGCCCGAATACACAGCAAAATTGCACCGGAACACGGTCGTGACGGCCAAGCGGATCCTCGGCGAGGTGCAAGGGCTTGTTTCCTGAGATTGTGCTCCGGATCGCGATTGTTGGATCAGGTGCGGTCGGCTGCTACTATGGTGCCCGGCTATCAGCGGCTGGCCATGATGTAAAGTTTCTGGCGCGCTCCGGGTATTCGGTCCTGAAGGAAAAGGGGCTTACCGTTAAAAGCCCGGATGGCGACCTTGATCTTCCCTCCATTAAAGCCTTTTCTGCAGCCGGAGATATTGGTCAGGTGGACCTTGTTATCCTCGCATGGAAAACTACTTCAAATGCTTCATGCCGTGATGTAATTCGCCCATTACTGCACGAAAAGACGGTTATTCTGACTCTCCAAAATGGACTTGGATCTACGGAACATCTCGCGGAAATTTTCGGAGGAGACCGGGTTTACGGTGGGCTTTGCTTTGTCTGTATCAATCGTCTGGCTCCTGACCGGATAAACCATATCGCGCAGGGATTGATTACGATTGGCGAATTTAATGATGCGGATCCGGCAAGGCTCGCGCAGCTGGTATCTCTCTTCACCAATGCCGAGATTTCCTGTAGAGCGGTTAAAGATCTCCCGAAGGCTCAATGGATCAAGTTGATCTGGAACGTGGCTTTCAACGGGCTCTGTATCACTGAGGGAGGAGTCACTACTGCAGAGTTGCTTGCGAGTGCAGAGGGTGAATCTCGGGTGAGAAAAATTATGAGAGAGGTAATAGATGGAGCGACCGCGTTGGGTATGTGCATACCTGCCAGTATTATTGATGAGCAGATCGTATCGACGAAGGAGATGGGCGCATACCGTCCATCGAGCCTGATTGATTATCTTGAGGGTCGTGAAGTCGAACTGCAAGCCATCTGGGCGGAGCCGTTGAGCAGGGCTGAAAGGGCAGGGGCTCGTCTACCTGCCTGGGGTCAACTCCTCGCTGACCTCAGGGCGCGTCTCGCGGAGAGGGGCTGAGTGATGAACTACGGTCCCCATCAGATTCAGCCGAGTCACGTTCACCTGTCGCGGTGTCCTTCGGGAGATAAGGGCTAAGAAATGCCTCGGAGAAATCGTAATGATTGGCAAAATCTTCGCGGGTATCAGAGTCCTGTCTACCGAACATGCCTTCCTCAATGAGCTCGAAGACCATATCTCCGACATCGGAACATTGCGTGACACCCCACTCCTGAAGCAGCGTCAGAGCCATAGGTCCAAATTCCTCAAGGGCATGGTCACGGAATCCATGAATAAGTTCCGCACCGCTTACATGGCGCTCCTCTCCGTGTTCTTCTCGAGTCCGTTTCAGAGTAAAATCCAGAGCGTCCTTGAGAAGAAAGTAGGCTCCCGCCTCAAAGCGGTCTTCCCGTTTGAGGATATTTTCAACAGCTGTGTCGAATCGTAAGGCCTGCATGGTCTCTTTGATGGATTTATCGTTTAGCTCGAGAGGCTGAAAGTAGTTTCGGCCGGGCTGCTCCCAGGCGCTGGATTAAATCCTGGAGAGCTGAGAGAAGTATATCGGGGGAGTCAAGGCGGGTTGGGGTATCGTAGCCGACCCAGAGGCAGATAGTTCGCTCAGAGCCGAGCCAAACAGCCCAAGCGTCAGTTTTTGAGGGGCTGGATCCGAGAAGGAAGCGGGGTTCATCACCGGAAAACTGGGTTTCAAGAGCAGCTCTCACCGAGGTCGGAGCAAACGCAGATCTGGTCGATGGTCCGATTGAAAGGATTTGATTTCCTTCTGAGTTTAGTAGTTGGCGGAGGAAGTACGTGCGGGGTTTTTGACCAGCAGCTGTCATGGTGGCGGCTGCGGCGGCTACTTCAAGCGGGGTGGCACTTAATCCTCCACGGAATAAGTCATCTCCCGCGAGAAAGGGGCCTTTGAATCCAAACCTTGCCATGAGCCTGATGAGGTCTTCTGTGCCTATTTCCCGGCCAAGGGTTACGGGTTGGCCTTTTTTGGGGGGGATCCCTCTTTCTGCGGCAGCAGCATACACAAAGGGTGCAAAAATTTCACCGAGGTCTCGCCGAGCGTCGAGAGCTCTGTTGAAGGAGGTGTTTCCGCTGGTGCGCCCTCCCACAATGCCTCGGATTCCTCCAGTTTTCGGGTCAATACAGACGGCTGCAATTTCTGGGGATCCCGGGATTGTTTTAAGAAAGGCTTGTGTCTCTTCTTCGAGAAGACTTTGCATGTCGGTTCTGATTGTGCTCTGAAGGCGAAGGCCGCCATTGCGGATGTCCCTTGTGTCGATGAGTTCCTCAAAGTGCCGACGGACAGCCTGCAGTGCCCGGTTACCTCCGGGCGAGCCTCCGGCAGGGGAAAGCCCGAGATCGCTCAATTGAATGCTTGAAGCTTCTTCCTTGCTGAGACTTCCCTCAGTAACCATGCGGGCGAGAACTTCATCCTGTTGCAGGATGGCTTTCTCAGGCGCTCGCAAGGGCGAGCATGCGTGAGGAGCTCGGATAATACCTACCAGAAGTGCACACTGGCGGCATGTGAGATCTGCTGCACTCACCCCAAAGTAGCGCCGAGAAGCCTCCTCCAGACCGTGGCAGCCAGAGCCAAAGTAAATTCTATTGACGTAGGCCGTCAGAATCTCGTCCTTTGAGTAAGAGGCTTCGATTCGCAGAGCGATTGCAATTTCCACCAACTTCCGGTGCAGGTTTTTTTCGCGTAGATTGAAGCTGTTACGGGCGAGTTGCATGGTCAGGGTTGAAGCTCCCTGAGTGAAGGACATGTCTGAAGCATTGCGTATGGTGGCCCGCAAGACTCCTCGGAGATCTACTCCACCGTGATTGAAAAAGCGTTTGTCTTCTCTTGCTTCGAGAGCTGATACGAAGAAATCCGGTATTTCCATGCGAGAAATAAGGCGTCGGTTCTCCCCGTGAAGAGTGGCTAGTTCCTTTCCATCCATGTCGAAAATGACAGAGCGTTCGGGCATTTTTTGGATTTCACCAATATCGTAACCGAGAGACGTGATGTAATAGAAAACGCCGATACTGAGAGTCAGCAAGACAACAAGGATTACCGGCCGGATTCCGATGCGAAGAAGCTTTCTCGCCCATGGTGTCAACTTGCAGAGGAATATGGATTTCCGTTCGGCTGGCTTCCAACACGGATCGTTCTGAATACTCGTGCTTTCGATGTAGTCTTCACCAGATATCGAAGCATCTTCAGGATGGCTCCCAGCGAGGTGTTGCGCTGGTTGAGCGTTATTGGTCGCTGAAGAAAGCTCCCGGGCTGTTGAGTTGTCTGGCACTGGACGGCAAGTTAGAGGGGGCTTGATCCCCGACTCCGGGAAGAACGTATTTATTTCACGGGAATCGCCCTGAGAGGATGCTTCGGGCAGAAGTCTGTCGCGTGTGGTTCGAGGTCAATGGGAATGAAATCATCGTAGGCGGTCTTCGCCTTTTCACATCCCGGAGTCGCATGTTTACCCGAGGATCGACAGAGTCGGACAGGTTTCATTTCTACCGGGGGCGTGAACGCGCCGAATTCGTATCTACCCAGACGATCGGCAGTCTTCATCACTCTGACCCATATCGGAAGGGCAAGGTCTGCTCCGTAGCCGTCTTCCACGATTGGCTTGGGCTGGTCGTGCCCGACCCAAACGGCGCAGGTTAGGCTGGATGAGTAACCTACAAACCATGCATCCTGGTATTCATCAGTCGTTCCCGTCTTTCCTCCAGCCGGACGCTGAAATCCGAGTTGGCGCCGCATGCTCGACGCTGTTCCCGAGCGAGTGGTGGCCTGAAGGACGGATGAGGTTGTCCATGCAGCACCTTTTCTGTCGATAGCCTGATAGCCAAGTGGCTTGTGAACCCACAGCTCGTTCCCGTTCTCGTCGAGAATTCTACTAACAAAGTGAGGGCCGTAACGTGTTCCTGCATTCGGAAAGATGGTGTAGGCGCTCGCAACCTGTTCGGGTGTAGCTTCCCAGGAGCCAAGATAAGATGACGCCTTGCTGGGGATAGTCATAGCAAAGGAGCGGTGGGCGACGGAGCGAACACTTTCCATTCCGGCATAGTTCCCGATGCGTACAGAGGATGTATTGCGCGAATCCATCAGGGCCTGTTTTGCTGTTACCGTAGTTAAATACCTGCCATCGGAATTCTTCGGGTCCCAGTCCCGAGGTGCGTATCGGATTTGCCCTGGCTTTAGTCTTGAATCGTCCACGTAAGATCCGGGGCGCATCCCCTGGTCGAAGGCCGCTAGATAAACGAAGGGCTTGAATACAGATCCTATCTGGCGACGGGCATGAATAGCACGGTTGAACTTTGATTCATTTGCATCTCGTCCCCCAACGATACACCGGATCGCACCAGTGCGGTTCTCCACAACCACGATTGCCCCCTGGAGATAGTCGGGGGTTTTTCGTTGCCCGGGGGGAGTGGATTGCCAATTGCTCCGTGTGTTGTGACGGTAACCTGGGCGCCGTTCGATTTCACTCAACTTGGAGTTTAAGTGGCGCTCAGCGGCTTCTTGGAGGTCCTTGTCAATAGTAGTGATGATTTTCAGCCCTCCCTGTTTAATATATTTCTTATCGAGGTGGCGCTCAATATCCCGTCTGATCGCATCCATGGCGTAGCTATCCTCTATAATCCGGCGATTTTCAGGACGGATGTGGAGGGGTTCAGTCTTCGCAGCTTTGGACTCGAGATCGGTGATAAAGCTGTTCGCGACCATCGAATCCAGAGTCGAGTCTCTTTCCTTCTTGGTATTGGCGAGATCGTCGAAGGGAGAAAATGCGTTGGGACCGCGGATGATTCCCGCCAGCATGGCGGCCTCGGAGAGCGTAAGGGCCTTTGCGGATTTTTCTAAATAGGCTCTCGAAGCTGCCTCTACTCCGTGAATGGATCCACCCCAGAAGATGAGATTCATGTAATGCTGCATGATCTCGTCTTTTTCGTAGGCCTCCTCAATGCGCAAGGCGAGGGCGAGCTCGAGAAACTTTCGATCAAGTTGTTGCCACTTGGGCCCTCTGGTTGACAAACCGAAAGCATTTCGCGCCAGTTGCATCGTGAGAGTCGAGGCCCCCTGAGCAAACGATTTCCGTTTGATGTTCTCGACAACGGCACGAGCTACGCCTCGTGGATCTACGCCGTGGTGCTGGTAAAAGTTCTTATCTTCACGGGCAAGAAGAGCCCTGCGAAAGTGAGGGGATACCTGTGCCAGATCAACTACCTGACGGTGAGCTCCATGCAGGCGACCGAGTTCCTTCATATTCCTATCGTAAATAATCGAGCGTTGTGGCATTTTAGCCACTTGGCTCATGTCGTATCTCAAAGACCTTAGAAAGTAGGAAAGGCCGCCAAGAATCAGAACTGTGGCTCCGGCACAAGCACTGTAAGAGATCCCCTTGGCAGGGATCCGAAGAAGGGCAGGCCAGTTCGTAACTAATCGATTAATAATGAGATAGGGCCAGAAGAAGAATACGAAGAGTGGGCTATGACCTCCTGCTGCTTTTCGCTTTGTCTTTGTGCCGGTTCCCCGGGATCTCGTCTTTGAGCGAGCAGCTTTTTGCTTCCGCTTACGAAGCGGCTTCTTCCTCGCGGAGTGAGATCGCTGGCGAGGGGTTGCTTTCTTTCTTGGTCTACGGCTGGACATCCCGGAAACGGAGAGGCAATGATGCGTGGTATTGAATCAGCTGGTTTTTGGGGATTTGTATCTGGCTGATCAGTTTAGACAGAAACTACCGGCATTGACGCTTGCTGGATGAGCATCATATTTCACAGCGATGAAAGTAGCAAGTTTTGGGGGCGCAGCAGCTTCAATTCTGTCGGCAGTGGTCGCCTTTTCGGAGGTTCCTGCTGAAGTTCCGTCCTTTGGGCCCGAGCAGTTGCGGGCGCTGCAGAACAAGGTGCAGGACGTGTCGGAGAAAGGACTTCATGCAACCGTCTCGCTCTTTTCCGAGGCAAGCGAGTCTTCTGGTAGCGGCGTAATAATTTCAAAGAACGGACTGATCCTTACTGCAGGACACGTTGTAGAGGGGTTGGAAGAAGTTACGGTGGTTTTTTCTGACGGTAAGCAGGCGAGGGGAAAGGTTCTTGGCTCCAACTTGTCGAAGGATTCGGCAATGGTGAAGTTGGCAGAAGAGACAGAGTGGCCTTTTGTAGAATTGGGTGATTCGAGAGGCGTTGAGGTCGGAGATTTTGTCCTATCACTCGGCCATGCAGGAGGATTCGACGCCCTGCGCACCCCTCCGGTAAGATTTGGCCGCGTTGTCGCTCTGAATCCGCTTGGATTCATCGGGAGTGATTGCGCGCTAATCGGAGGTGATTCAGGGGGACCACTTTTTAATCTCAAAGGTGAGGTGATCGCCATTCACTCATCGATTGGAGCCAATCTTTCGGCGAACAATCATACAGGAGTGCAGAACTTCAGAACCGACTGGGAGAGACTCATCAATGGAGAGACATGGGGCAGGCTGACGATGAATCCGTTGATGAACCCGGACCGACCGGTGATCGGATTCAATGTGGCGGGAGCTGTGGAAGAGGGTGTGCGGCTCGGGGAAGTTTATCCCGATTCTCCTGCTGATGTGGCAGGGATGCGACGGGACGACATCGTGGTAAGCATTGATGGTCAGCCAGTGAAAAGTTTGCGTGGGTTACAGGGGATACTTTCGGAATATGAGCCAGGAAATGAGGTGGAATTGACCTTTAATCGTGAGGGGCAAAGCAAGACTTGCATGGTCAAGTTGGCTCGACTGGCTGATGTGATGCCTGAAGAGAAATAATCAGCGCGTGTGAGCCTAACGACTATGAAGATCGGTTACTTTACAGCATGTATATTCCTTGCCTGTTGGACGCAGTCCCTGACACAGGATCTCGAATCCTCACCTGAAAATCAGATCCTTCTGGATGAGCAGGCTGCGGAGATCTTCAGGGCTCTGGTTCCGTCTGTTAAGACGGCGTCAGCCGGAACGGTAGAAGTGAGAGTCTGGCGTAAGCGGGTAAGCTACGGAACCATTGTTGGGCCCGAAACGGTGCTCACAAAGTGGAGTGAGGTAAGCCGGGATCTCCGAAGTCTGAGCTGCCGGACAGGGGCGGGTGAGTGGTTGCCGGCTGTCGTCAGCGGGGTGTATCCAGATGCGGATCTGGCTGTGATCAAAGTTGCGGGACTGGACGTTGATCCCGTTGTCTTTGCGGAAGAAGGGGTTTTGCGTCCGGGCAGCTTTCTTTGCCTCACGCGCCCCGATGGGCAAGCTGCCGGAATGGGAGTGGTGAGTGTCATGCCGCGTAGCCTTCGCAGCTCCGATCGAGCTTTTCTCGGTATCGCAATGGATCTGGAATTTAAAGGACCTGGAGTTCTCGTGCGCCGCGTTGAGCTGGGAACGGGAGCTGAGCGCTCGGGCCTAATAGCCTCTGACATTATTCTGGAGGTGACCGGGAAAAAGGTGAATGGAAGCTTTGAGCTAAGCACGCTTTTGCAACGTCTCGATCCGGGGCAGAAGGTGAAGATCCGTTTTGCGCGGGGCGAAGAAGAGAGAGAAATTGAGGTCGAGCTGGGTGGTAGACCGCGGGCCCCGCGTATACCCTACAGCCGGATGGAGCAGATGAATAACATGGGAGGACACAGATACAGTGAGGTGAGGGATGGATTTTCGAGTGTATTACAGTCGGATATGCAGATTGCACCGGAAGACTGCGGAGCTCCGGTCGTTGATCTGGAAGGACGGGTGGTTGGTCTTGCCATCGCGCGAGCTGGAAGAATCAAAACATTTATCATTCCATCCTCTGCAATAAAACAGATCCTCGCCTTGAAGCCGGAGCCACCTGAGGCTCAGCTTGGCGATGCAGGGAAAATGTCTTCTCCTGCAGTTCGAGCGCCGGAGGTAGACCCGTTCGAAGCGATGCGTCGTCGACTAGAAGAGATGAAGCGCTTGATGGAGGAGATTGAGGAAGGGGACGAGTAACCTTCTGGCGTTTTAAGATGGACTGGTGTAAGGCCTCCTTGTAACTGAGACGCATAGCGTCCTTATCGTATCTCGGTTCGGAATCTCTATTCGGTGCTTTCCGGAGCCTCGTCTGTCTTCTTGAGTTGGGCGACCATGGAACGCAATTGATCGCGCTCTGCCAGCAAGATCTCTAGTTGGTCTTGGGTAGGCGCACCTGCAGACTGCTTCTGTAACTGAAGAAGACGTTTCTCCGCTGCAGTGGCTCTTGAGAGGGCATCTGTGAGCTGTCCGCGAAGGTCATCAGTGTCAATTGTCGCATTTGTTGCACTGGCTAATTGGCTGCTGAGAGAGCGAACAGTTGTTTGTGAAATTCGAAGCTCTCGCCCCAGCGATTCCACAGATGCCTGAAGCTGGCTCACCAATGCCGCAAGTTGTGAGGATTCTGTCGAAAGACGGGTGGCCAACTGGGCTGGCGATTCCACGCTTGGGCCAGTTGCCCCGTCGACTAATCCCATGCTCTGGCGTTTGGCATTGAGTTCCTCGCGGAGCTTCTCCACTTCTGATTTTTCATCACCAAAACCAGCGTCGGTGACTTGCAGGGCCAGTAAAGAGAGGACAATAACGATTCCCCCAAGAATGAGACTTACAACGAGATTCTGATTTATCCTCGGTCCTGTTTGAGTGACAGGGTCGGGTTCGGTTTTTTTGTCAGAGACATTGTCAGAAGATTCATTTTTCATGGGACAAGGATTGTGGTCTTCTTCTCGCTTGGAATTCTTCCGGGAGGGCTCCAGAGGTCCTACCTTCGGCTCAGGATAAGAGCAAGTATGCTCTGACGCTAGATCTGATTGCTATACGATGTCGAGAAGCTGGCTTGGCTGGTCGATCAGGAAAGTGGGGTTTTCCTTGGAGAGTGATTGCCGGGAATTTAACCCCCAAGTGACCGCAATTGCCTCGACCTTCGCCTTACGGGCTGCTCGAAGATCTCGAATTTCGTCACCAACGTAAGTGATTTCTCCGGGAGCAAGAGACAAATTGCGGGCTATGGAACGCAGGTGCCTTGCCTTACCACTCAGTTTTCCAATGCTGCTGATAAAGGAAAATTCGTTCCGAATACCGTGAACCGATAGAAAGCTGTCGATATTCTCAGGAATATTCGAACTGAGAATACCCATATGCTGGGAGCGCTCACGTAAGAGGGGCAAAGCCTCGCGGACGCCTTCGATGAGAGATAATTGCCCTATCCGGCTTCTAAGGCGCCGCATGCCAGCGGCGAGGTGAAACGGGAGCCTGCGTTTTGGGACACCAAGATGACGCAGGAGTCCATTAGTATCCAATTCCCGCAGCTCGCCCAACTGATCAGGATGAATGAGATTATATCCATTCTTCTCAGCGATTTCATTATAGATGTTGATACCTTCACCGAGTGTATCGGCAATGGTTCCATCGAAATCAAATACGAGGCAGCGTCTCAATGTAATTCTCTTGTCATCAGGTTGATCCCTGCCGACACAGGGATAGGTTCGGATCGATATCTTCACTGAGCGATCCATTAGCGCCGCTCCGGAGCTTCAAGAGTGCGGCGAATGCAATCATGGCCGCATTGTCTGTAGATAACCCGGAAGGACAGGGAAGAAAACGTAAACCGTCGGACAGACACCCGTCGCGGAGGGCGCACCGGAGGAACTCATTACAGCTTACTCCCCCAGACAAGGTGATGGTGTTGCAACCGTGCTCTCTAGCCGCCCGGAGTGATTTCGATACAAGAACATCCGTGACGGCTTTCTGGAAAGAGGCACAAATGTCAGGAAGTCTCGTGGTCAGGTTGCTGACCTTGGGGAGAGTATAACGAACGGCAGTCTTGAGCCCGGAGAAGGAGAAGTTCAGGTCTCCAGGCATCGAACGCGGAAATTGGAAGGCCTCCGGGTCGCCGGCTTTTGCCTGTTTTTCTATCTCGGGCCCTCCGGGGTAAGGAAGCCCGAGCATGCGTGCTACTTTATCGAAGGCCTCCCCGGCCGCATCGTCTACAGTGCGTCCGAGAATGTGGTAATCACCAGCCTTTCTGGCGTGGACCAGCATTGTATGGCCGCCTGATACGATCAGGGCCAGATGAGGGGGGATTGTTATGCCTGAACTTCCCCGGGAGGTAGCCTGAACCGAAAGAAACGGAGAGAGAAGGTGGCCCTCCATATGGTTAACTGAAAGAAAATGTCTGCCAGACGCAGCTGCAAGTGCTTTGGCCATGGTATGCCCAACAAGAAGTGATGATGATAATCCAGGCCCTCTGGTTGCTACAAAAGCATCGACATCGCGGGCCTGTAGAGCTGCATGATCAAGCGCATTTTCCACCAGTTTTCGTAGAATAAGAGAATGGTTGCGGGATGCTACCTCCGGGACAACGCCGCCATAGGATCGATGCAGTTGTATCTGGGAAGAAACGAGGGAGCAGAGTATCTCTGCAGGTTCTGTGCCGGACTGCCTCAGAATAGCCACAGCGCTCTCATCGCATGATGTTTCGATGGCGAGGATAGTCAAAGCTCCTGACTTAGACTCCGGAGCTGGCTGCACGGCAGCGGACATCGTATTGAGAATGTTATAGTTTCGAGAGCGTCTGGGGAGCTTCGCTGACGAGGGATCTAACTACAGGTCAACGGCCCGTTCTGGCAAGGGGTCAGCGACTCACACCGTCGTTGTCTCCCGTGGGTTTCCCGATCTTGATTCGATTTACTCACGTCGACTTCAGAGATGGTTTCATGTTCCAAACGTAAGGGTATGATCTGGAATGTGAAGAGGCTTCGGGACCCTAGGCAGCATCTGCGCGCTTTTTTCGGATCGCCGGGGATTTTTTTCCTTCCACAACTCCGCGGCTGATAGAGACCGAATCGATATCCTTTCGCGAAGGAATGTCATACATGATATCGAGAGTGATTGCTTCGAAAATAGAGCGAAGAGCCCGCGCCCCGGTTCCTCTTCTTACGGCCTCTTCCGCCATCGCTCGCAAGGCGTCACGGGAAACCTTGAGTTTCACATTATTGAGCGCGAGTTGCTTCTGATACTGTTTTACCAGTGCGTTCCGCGGCTCGGTCAGAATTCGAATCAGCTCGTTCTCGTCCAGTCGCAGAAGAGACGAGTGAACGGGGAGTCGCCCGATGAATTCCGGGATCAGGCCAAAATGGAGAAGGTCTTCAGGTTGCACCTTACTCATCAGGTCCTCATCGGACCCTTCAGCAAGGGCAGTCTTCTCCGCTGCTGCAAATCCAAGTGCATTCCGCCCCAAGCGTCTCCGAACAATATCTTCCATGCCTACGAATGCTCCACCACAGACAAACAGAATACGCTCCGTATTAACTTGAATGTATTCCTGTTGTGGATGTTTGCGACCTCCTTGAGGCGGCACATTACACACAGTGCCTTCGAGAATTTTCAGGAGAGCCTGCTGCACGCCTTCTCCAGAAACATCTCTGGTAATACTGACGTTCTCCGTTTTCCTTCCGATTTTGTCAATCTCGTCAACATAGATAATGCCCTGCTCTGCTTTTTCTACATCGAAATCTGCGGCTTGGAGCAAACGCAGAACGATGTTTTCCACATCTTCCCCAACGTATCCTGCTTCGGTCAGTGTTGTGGCATCAACGATGCAGAAGGGAACGTCCAAGACCCGGGCCAGCGTCCGTGCCAGTAAGGTCTTACCTGACCCTGTTGGTCCAAGGAGAAGGATGTTGGACTTTTCGATTTCAACATCCGCCAGTTCGGATGGAGTGAGGGACGTATCTTGATGTATTCGCTGGTAGTGATTGTAAACGGCGACCGCCAGCACCTTTTTTGCCTGCTCCTGCCCTATGACATAATCATCGAGCTTCTTGCAGATCTCACTAGGAGTAGGGGTGGAAACGGCCTCCTCGAAAGAGGGGCCTGAATCCACCTGTTTTTCTTCGGAGAATTCCTTGTCTAGAATGGTGGAGCAAACCTCTATGCACTCGTTGCATATATACACCCCCGGTCCGGCAATAAGCTTTTTCACCTCCGAATGGCTTTTGCCACAGAAGGAACACATGGTGAGGTTTGATGCACGTGCCATAGCCGCTACAGATAATGAGGAACAGAGCTCTTATCAAAGAACCAACTGCATTGCATGGTAGCAGAGGACAGCAGTCTCTGCCTGCTATTTTTTCATGAATATCAGGACTCGTCCGCGTCTCCAAGGTCCTTCCTGTTTTCAAGCACCCGGTCTACCAGTCCATAGTCAGCGGCTTCCTGTGCTGACATGTAGTTGTCTCGATCGGCGTCCCGGTCAACGGTGTCGAGGTCCTTGCCCGTGTGTTTGGAAAGAATCCCGTTCAGGCGCTTCTTCAGTTCAAACATGAATTCGACCGTTCGTTCTACATCGGAAGCAGTGCCCTGCGCACCACCGGAAACCTGATGGATCATCACGTGAGAGTTAGGGAGGCAGAAGCGCTTGCCTTCACTTCCCGCTGTGAGGAGGACAGCCCCCATTGAAGCCGCAATTCCTATGCAATAGGTGTTCACATCGCAGGTGACAAACTGCATGGTGTCATAGATTGCGAGTCCCGCAGTCACGCTCCCTCCGGGGGAATTAATATAAATGTGAATGTCCTTCTTAGGATCTGCCATCTGTAGGAACAGCATTTGGGCAATTACCGAATTCGCCACGAAGTCATCTATAGGCGTACCAATGAAAATTATACGGTCTTTCAGGAGCCGGGAGTAAATGTCAAAGGCCCGCTCGCCACGACCATCCTGCTCGATGACAGTCGGGACGAGGTAGGAGTTTTGTGGCGATGGAGGGGTCGCAGATGTTGGATCAAAGTTACTCATCGTTTTTTTCAGATTCTTCGTTTACTTCGCTGTTTGGAGAATCACTGCCGGATTCTGGGTCTGGCTCTCCGGGATCGGCCTGCGCAGCCTCTTCCGCAGCATCGCTCTCCGTGTGCTCACTGGTTTCATTGACCTTCGCGTGCTCCAACAGGAAGTCAATGGTCTTACTCAGGATCATCGAGTGCTGAATTTGTCTCAGGCGACCGCTTTTCTGGAGTTCGGAGGCAAAGGTCTTAATCGGTTTTTTCGCCTGGTTGGCCATTGCAGCTACTCTGTTGGCCATCTCTTCCTGCGTTACCTGAATGTGCTCTTCTTCCGCGATTCTCTGGAGCAGGAAATCTGTTTTCAGGTTGGTTTGTGCTCTCTGCGTAGCCGCAGCGAAAATCTCGTTCTGACGCCCTTCAATTTCGTCTTCAGACATTCCCGATCCGAGACCACGTTCCACCATTTCATCAGCCTGACCCTGTGTTTCTGCGGTTACTAATTCCGGGGGTAGTTCAAATTGGACCATAGAAGTAAGCTTTTCGAGGAGCTGGCTGACCTTGAACTCTTCAATCTGCTGGTTGAGTTGGTGCTCAAGATTGCCCCTTATCATCTCCCTGAGGCCGTTGAGGTCAGATCCAGGTAGGATTTCTGCAGCGAGTTCGTCAGTAAGGTTGGGGAGCTCCTGAATCTTTATGCCTTTGACCGTCACATCGAAATCGAGTTCCACCTGGCGTAACTCTTCGACCGGAAACTCTTCCGGGACCGTGCAGGAAAAATTTCGTTCCTCTCCGATAGCTGCCCCTTCTAGTGATTTGGAGAACCCGGGGAGGATGGAGTCATCCTCCATTTTCAGCCAGTAGTCCTCTCCATTTCCAAGGTAGCCCACCGACTGACCAACAGCTTCTTCGGTCGGCGTTCCGTCCAATTCGGACCGGTAATCGATTACGGCAAAATCCCCTGCCTGAAGAGGGCGGTCTGTCACTTCGGTATAGTCCGCGTAACGGGATCTTACATTCTGAATTTCATTTTCGATGTCTTCCTCTCCGATGGCTCGTTCAGGAATTTCCAGCTGGATGGTCTTGTAATCTGGAAGCTCAAATTCAGGCGCGAGAGTCAGGATCGCGGAAAACGTCATGGCTCCGTCAGGGTGATGGACGGTATCCTCCGGCGCTTTGGCGTCGATTACCCGCAGGTTTTCGTTTTCGGCAGCATCGGTTAGCGCCTTTTGCATCATGCGCTGTTCCAATTCCCCGGTAATTTGCTCGCCGTAGCGTTTTTCAATTACCGTGCGTGGTACCTTGCCCGGACGGAACCCGGGAATTCTAGCCTGGCTACCAAAGGCTCGGATGATTTTGAGACGCTCCTCCTTCAGCTTTGCAGGAGGGATTTCGACTGAGAGCCGGGCTGCGCAGTCAGACTGTCTTTCGACGGTTATTTTCATGGTGTCTGCCGGATTCCGTCCGGTCGCGGGGGCGGAACGCTAGAGCGCGAACGAAGGGTGGTCAAGGACGCTGGCAGCGGCCAACGCCACTGGAATCCCGCCACGAGTTTGGAAGGGGATACGCCGATGGATGAGGGCGAGAGGTGAAAATTGACGCAAAAAATGGCAATATTGTTTTATGTTCATTGACCTTGGCCGGGAGACAGGTAAATGGTCTGGGCCGCGGGCGCAGGAAAGGCCTTCCCCGGTTGTTAGTCATGACGATTTTTACGCTTTGGATATGCCGCCTAAAGAGCTGCCTGGCAGCAGCCTTAATTCCAGCAGTGTTCGTTGGTTCAGGTCTTCTTTGGGCCCAGGAGAACCAGCGAGCGAACGGGCTGCTCGACCTTGAGGAGCGTACGATCTCAGAGGTTAAAATTCGCTATCAGGGGGCCAAGACGGTGGATGAGTCTCGCTTGCGAGACTACATGTCGGTGAGCGCGGGCCAGAAATATAACCCCGAGATCCTCGATAAGGATGCTGCCAGTCTGTACGAGAGTGGACTGGTGGATGATGTCAGCTTCCTGGGAGACCCTGTTGGAGACAAGCAGATCGTGCTGATTGTGGAGGTCGCGACCCGCGGACAGATCGTTGAAGTCGGGTTTGCGGGTAATACCGTGTTTAGTGACCGTAAGCTAGCTGATGAGGCTACCATTAAGGCTGGTATCGTAAGTGATGCGGCGATTCTGGAGGCTCGAAGAAAGATCGAGGAGCAGTATATGGGTTATGGTTATCCGGATGTGCTCGTATCGCACCGCCTGAAGGAAACAGCTCGCCCCGGGCAATACCAGCTGGTTTTTGTCATTGAGGAGGGAAGCAAGAGCGAGGTGCGGAAGATTTTGTTTGAAGGGAACACCGCTTTTTCGCGGGCCGAACTTCGGAGGCAAATGGAGACCAAACAAAAGGGCCTTCTCTCCTTTATAAGCAAAAGCGGTCGGATCGATAAGGAAAAGCTGCAGTTGGATCTGCTCAAACTGGAAGACTTCTACCGAGACAGGGGTTACCGGATGGTGCGTATTGATTCAGTGCGCCGTGAACCAGCCACGAAGGGGCGCGTCGATCTCGTTATTCCAGTCTACGAGGGACCCAGATATAAGGTTGGGAGCGTTGCATTCGGGAAGATGACTGTATTTACCTCTGAGGAATTGACTCCTGCACTAAGCGTGGCTGAGGGACAGGACTACTCCGGTAAGAGGGTCAATGATGACGTGCGAATGATTCGGAGCTATTACGGATCGCGTGGCTATGCTGATGCGAGGGTAACTCCAGAAATGCGGGATGTCTCTCCAGGTGTTGTCTCGATTACCTATGAGGTGGTGGAAGGTACCCTATATCGTGTTGGAAAGGTAAATATTCAGGGGAACAATGTGACAAAGGACAAGGTCATCCGTAGGGAAATTCCAATGCTCCCGGGGGATTACTACAGCTCCGTGGACGAAGAGACGACGAAATCCCGACTCCAGAACCTGCGCTATTTCAAACAGGTTCAAGTCACCGGGTCTCGTAGTAGCCAGCCGGGGTATCGCGATGTCAATGTGCTGGTCAGTGAGGCCAAGACCGGGCAAGTGAGTTTTGGTGCTGGTTTCAGCTCAGTGGACAGCGTGGTGGGATACCTTCTCCTTGAGCAAACGAACTTCGACATTGCCAATCCGAAGAATTTCTTCAGGGGAGGCGGTCAACGGTTCAGTATGCGCCTGCAGCTCGGTAACGAGCGTCGCGACCTGAGGCTCTCCCTCATCGAACCCTGGTTCATGGGCAGAAAGCTCTCGTTGGGTGGAGAAGTGTTCTATCGCGACCTCCTCTTCCTCAGCGATGAATATGATCAGAGCAACGCTGGAGGTGCGGTTTTTGTCCGGCGACCTCTGGGAGAAAAAGGATATATCAAGGCGGAGTATCGTCTTGAGCAGGTTGGTATTGACGTTGAGCCTGTGCCTGCTGGCTCTGAATTCCTCGCTGAGGATGGAGACTACGTCCGAAGTGCGCTTTCATTGAGCTATGTCTATGACAGCAGGGATAGCAATATGGTGCCAAGACGTGGGCACCGCCTCAATCTTGGGGCAACCCTGGCAGGTAGCTTTCTTGGTGGAGATGTCGACACTTACACCCTTAGCGCTTCGGGATCGAAGCATTGGAACCTTCCATGGGATCTGATTTTCAATCTCAGCGGAGCGGTAAACGTGGTGGACGCCCTTAGCGGAAATGTCCCTATCTTCGAACGGCAGATGCTTGGAGGTGCCCGGAACTTGCGCGGGTTTGATACGCGGGATGTTGGTCCTAGAGATGCGGCAACAGGATCGGTGCTGGGAGGAAATACTTCTGCATATGGGACCGTGGAGGTCACCTTCCCGATTGTTGGAGAGGTGAGGGGTGCGTTTTTTGGGGACGTCGGATTCGTAAATTCCGATTCGTATGATTTCAGTCCTGAGCAGCTCCACAGTGATGTAGGTATTGGAGTAAGGGCGAGCATACCATTCTTTGGGCCGATGGCTCTTGATTACGCTTTCCCGATTCAAAGCGAGAGCTTGGCCGATGATGGTCCTCGCCTGCAGATTTACGTGAACTACCAGTACTAGAGGTTTCGCACGGTCGCTTGAAAGCTTCCGGAAGGTTCCGCTTCTGGCTGAAGGTCGAAAGACTCGGCGTCTTTGAACTTACGCCGCCGGTAGCCGAGGGCCAAACTGGCAGACTCGGCGGGCAGGAGATCAGCAACGGTGGTGATTTCTCCAGCGGGAAGGCCGTTGTGATAAATGGTACAGGGCGGATTGGTTCCGGGCGGGACAAGGAACTTGGTCAGATATCGCGGGACTTTGCCTGCCCGCTTCATCCGGGAAATGACTTCCTGCCCAATATAGCATCCCTTGGCGTAGGAAATTGTATCGTTCTCGATTCCCGCCTCTTGAGGCATTTGCCCGAAATGAAGCTCGGATCCCCATTCTGGAATTCCACGAAACGTCCTCAGGTATTCATAATGGTCCTCCGTTGCGAT
>Ga0160422_10000057_pt1 | contig 55320 bp, 45 predicted proteins | sample Fk160mmetaG_FD_108192 | JGI IMG/M metagenome (GOLD analysis project Ga0160422, IMG submission 108192) | Marine microbial communities from the Central Pacific Ocean - Fk160115 60m metaG | ecosystem: Environmental > Aquatic > Marine > Oceanic > Photic zone | place: The Central Pacific Ocean... | reverse complement strand
GTCAAGGCTGGACACATAGAACTTCTTGGAATCCTCAGAGTGCTGGAAGCCAGTTTGTTCGGGCCGAGGACACGTTTCGTTATCCACGAGCTGACGGGGGATATCCTGTCTATCCAGGGCAGATGGGACGAAGCAGAGGAGCAATATGATCTCGCTCTCCCTATTGCTGTTAAGCACAAACTTACGACTCCCTCGGCTAGAATTTACTCATCACGAGCAGATTTGGCAGTAAAGAAAGGGGAGATGGATAAAGCACTGTCCCTTCACAAGAAGGCATTGGAGATGCAAATCAAACTCCGGGATGCACAAGGAGCAGCCAGATCTTACAATAACATGGGATACATCTTCAGGCGCCAGAGAGATAACAAGAGGGCAATAGAGGTATATGGAAACGTCGAGGAATTATTAGAATCAGAGGACTCACCCGAGCTGACTGAGGCCAGAATTAGACTAGCCTCAGCTTTCTTGGAAATGGGAGAGATGGATAGGGCAAGGGACCATGCAATGAAGGCCCATGACGAAACCGCAGAAAATAATCAAGAGAAACTCCACGCTAGGTCAAGAGCTGTCCTTGGTAGATACTATGCCAGAATAAAGGATAATGACCTAGCAATGCACCACTACACTGGAGCATTGGAGATCCTCTCGGACCAATCCGACCCTAGAAGTGCCGTGGAGGTTGAGATTCTTCTCGGCCAGGTTCTTAGTGACGCAGGTAGTACTGAAGAAGCCGCACAACACTATCTCGATGCATTATCAATCGCCGAGGCAAATGATTTCCGAATGATGCAGGGAGAAATTCTATCTCGTCTTGGAGAGGTTGAAAGCAATCGCTCACAGAGGATGGATTACTTGCAAAGGTCGCTCGTTGTTTTCAGAGAATTGGGCGCGGTGGACAGGATGCGAGAGGTACAAAATTCAGTGCACAGAGTAGTAATGGGACATTAGTCATGCAACTATCCTTTCGGGATTACTCTGTCCAATCCAATTACTGAAATCTGGACCTTCTTGTTTGGATATACTTAGACTTCCATCAAATGAATCGCAGATCCCCATGAGTACTTCACTTTCCGCAATATGAGGTTGATTGTTACTCTCAGAAAGATGGCAGAGAACTATGCTGTGCAGTTCTGGATGCACGATCTCTTGGAGTGCATTGGCAGTCTGATAATTAGAGAGATGCCCTCCTCTACCAGAAACCCTCCTTTTCAGAGAGTCAGGATATCCCCCCCTCATCAGCCTATCATGGTCATAGTTCGCCTCAATAGAAATATGATTACAATTTTTGAGATGAGAAATTAACTCAGCGGTCACCTCTCCCAGATCTGTGACCACTGCGGCCCTCTTCCCATCACTGTCACATGCTATGACTGCCACATTCTCCGCATCATCATGTGGCACTGGGACTGTGAGTAAGCTGATATCAACGCCCGCGTCAATTCTTTCTAACTCTGAGAAAATTCTCAGCCTTGCCGTATCTTCCCATTCTAGTCTTCTTGCAGTCTCAGCATTACTGATTAGATTACAACCCCACTTCTTAGAAGCCCTCAATGCTGACTTGGAGTGGTCAGAGTGATGATGTGTTACTAAGATAGTATCAATCTCTTTGGGATTAACATCCAACTTTTGCAATTTAGACTCAGTTTTTTTCAGAGAGAAGCCACAGTCAATCAATACATTGGACTCTGGAGTGGAGAGTAAGACAGAGTTGCCCCTGCTTCCACTCCCTAGATGCGTTATCTCCATACTCACTGATATCGGGGGTACGCGCGAGCCGACGACCTTTGAACAAATCCTATGATTATATTTTTTGAAGACCATTTTAGGACATTTTCGCTGTTTCCAGACACACTTTATCCGGATACATGTCCGAACGACGCTCCATCACCATCATAAGTCAGTCGAGGACGTTGAAGACCACTTAGCTGGGGGCATTCCATGAGGAGAAAGCAGACTGCGGCATTCATCGTCCTACTTTTGCTCAGTAGCTTAGCCTTTGTCTCTCAAACGAGACCCCAATCTCCCGTTGATTCGACAAACCCCACAGATGCAGGTGGAGGCGCTCCTCCTGCAACGGATGTCGATGAGGACAGAATACCAGATCAGTATGAATCAATATATGGTGAGAGTATCATTTTCGAAGACCCATTCGGGAATTTTGAGGTCTTAGGATTGGATATGAATAACGGCACTGACAACATGTCAGATCACGATAGGGATGGTGCAGTTGCCCTTCTGGAATACTGTTGGCCATACACCTTAGATAAGTGCTTCACAGATAGGCTTTCTTTGACTGGCAAGCCACCAGAATTGACTCAGTCTGGAAATAGGGAGTATCTTGATCCAACTAAGGCTGATACAGATGGGGATGGACTTCCCGATGGCTATGAGATCCACATGTGTACTGAGGGCGGACTTGGATACCTGAACGCGACTAATGCTTGGACCTGTCTTTGGTTCGATCCGCTGGACCCCTCTGATAGAGTAGAGGATATCGATAGATGTGATGATTTCAGCTTTGGTTGTGGTGACGGATTTGATGTCAATAGAGATGGAGATATCGATATTACAGAAAGATATTCGAACTCAGAAGAGTACTCATTCGGAATACCAGACTATTGGATAACCGAGAGAGACGGACTTTGGTGCTCGGGAACGATACAGGGTTTGAGTGAATTATCTTGTCAAGATATCTTTGAGAGGCCGACCGGGGACAGCGGGTGGCTTGGTACCGATCCAACTAGATCAGATTCTGACTACTACTCTTGGTCAGATCTGTTGGCTTCTGGATTGGTTGTTCCGGGGGATGGGATTCCCGATGGCTGGGAGGCACACTATGGTCTCGATCCCAGAAATGCCAGTGACGCAATCGCTGATTCTGACAACGACGGCTGGGATATGGATAGAGATGGTTTTGTCATACCAGATACTTCTACTGCTACCTCTGCTTGGGGAGAGGCGTTTAGCAACTACGAGGAATATATGGTACATTTTGACGATGGATCTTGGGTAAAGCCAGGCGTGAGGGGAACAGCTGGTACTAGTCATGGCGGATCAGTGCTTTTCTTTGACCAATCCACACAAATCCCCTTAGTCGATGGTGCAGTTCATTCGATGTTGAAGGACACAGATCAAGAGAGGATATTGGTCGGATCGAAATACGGCATTACCGCTTTGGATCCTCTAGGAGGCGTTTCCTCGTCTCATGAACTAAGAGCTGGATTGGAGATGACCTCGATGATTAGGTGGTCTCCCTCTGAAACCACAGACTTCATGATAATTGGTACAAATCAAGGTGTTCATTGCATATCCATGGAAAACGGCTTACCGATAATGTCGTCTGTTTCTGATTCCAATATTGGAAGAGTTTTCAACATGCTAGAGCTAAACACCGGGGGTAATAATCTGGATTTACTAGTCTTCGGGGAAAATAAGGCATGGACACTCAGTTTCGCAGATCAAGGGATAAATGGAGATTGTTGGAGTGGTGGCCAATCCATCGGAATAAGCTCCGAAGCTCCCAATATGGAGCTAACTGAAATCCTATCGGACGCTGAAGTTTCAGTCAATGATGCGATACAAGTTCCGATGAAAGGCAGAGGTCCATTGCTTCTGCTGGCAACTGACTCTGGCCTCATAGCTTGGAATACAACCGATGGTATTACTTCTGCAGGAAATCCATGGTGGGTATTTGATATTGAAGACGCCGAAACATTCGTCAGGATGGCCGATCTTCTTAATGAATCGAAATCCGCAGTCGTTAACGTACTTGAGCCAGCTGGGCCACTTCTTCAGGATGGTAATTTGGAAGAGATAACTGGAGTTTGGATGGGTACAGCTGGTGGTCTACATCTAATCGACCTCTCGATATTCATTCAAATGCCGAGGTCGTCAATTAGCAATGACAGGATGTTCAATTCCGAGCGATGGTCAGAAGGAGCCAATGATATTCATTCTGTATTGGCAATAGATGGAATGGTAGTTCTTGGGTCTAAAGATGGGACTTGGTGCCTAGAGGGCGGTCACACAGGCGTGCTTGGCCCATACTCAAATCAGACTCGTATGCCAGGACTGGTTACCAACCTTGTTTCCATGGAAGAAGGTGAGGAAAATTGGATCTTCGCCGGAGCTTCCCCGGGTAGATTCATGAATATAATGCCGATAGACCCGATGTCCAAAGATTCAGATTTCGACGGTATGCCTGATGGATGGGAGTTCTCCCACGGACTGGACCCCACCGATCCATTTGATAGGTACAGGGACGCAGATGCGGACGGCGTCAGCTTCCCACTCATTGATGGGACCATCTTCACCAGAGACTGGAGCAATCTAGAAGAATACAGGTATGTTAACTCATCAGAATTTGGAATGAATGGAACAGACCCAAGAAACATCGACTCAGACGGAGACGGATTAACTGATGGAGAGGAATATTGGGGGTGGTTCATGGACTCCACTTCATTCGAATGTCACTATCTGAATGATAATTATGTGTGTGACGAATCCTCTTCCCAAACAGAAACAGTTCATCTCGAAGGATGGCTGGGATCCGGGGCAGGTGGCGGTACTGATGGGCCAACAGACCCCAGTAACCCCGACACTGATGGAGATGGCATGCCTGATGGATGGGAAATCGAGAATAGAAGATGGGTAGGGGACATCTACACAGGAGGAAACCTGTGGACACTAGATCCACGAAACCCCAACGATGCAGACGAGGATGCCGACGGTGATGGCCTTTCCAACTTGTGCGAGTATCAATGGGGTCAAATTATTGATGATGTAATCAGAGAGGGACTCCCATCTCATGGCGAGTCTAACGAGTCAGCTTTGTCCTGGATCCCTACTGATCCAAATAACATAGATTCGGACGGGGACTCACTTCCCGATGGATGGGAGGCAAGATATGCATGTTCCTGGAATAAAGAAAACAGGGGAATTAACCCACTAAATGGCTCCGATTCATTGAATAATCCGGATGGGGATGGATATGATGTCAATATGGATGGCTTTTTGTCTTTGGATGAACAACTCGTTAATTGGCTTGAATATCATCTGAAAGATCAAATCATTTTCAATGATGAAACAGAATCTGGGCTACCATTCCCAGAAAACTTCACTACGAACTTATCCCATGCATCATGGCTTGGATTGGCCCCTGGATCCTTTGGAGAATTTACAAGTACTGCTTATCTAAGTCTGATTAATGGTACGACAACTAATGATGTGGGTTCCGGAAATCCTCTTTCCTCAGATTCTGATAGAGACGGAATGCCTGATGGATGGGAATTTTATCATGCCAGATGGAGCCTTTTTGAAGAGCACTGGACTCTAAATCCCGTGAATGAGAGAGACCAAGATGGAGACCCAGACGGAGATGGAATGAACAATTGGGAGGAGTACAATTCAATTGATGGAAACCTCAGCGAAACCGATCCACTGGTCACTTCTCCTCAATTCTACCTACTAAGCGTAGGTGGTGAATTACTACCGACTCCTTGGCTTTCCGCCGAGTCAACGCTATCCTTCGGGCATTTTATGTCAGATGATCAAAGAAACCTCTCGGGATTGACTGCAGACCCCAATGATCCAGATACCGATGGAGATGGTCTACTGGATGGAATCGAACTGATATTTACCAGATGGAACTCAACCGATTCTGTGTGGACCCTCAATCCTTTAGTCGCCGGTGATGGATATTACGACTCAGATTTGGATGGGATCACTGACTTGGTGGAACTCAATCTAACCAATAATAACCCCGCAAATGGTGCACTTTCTCCTCCAGACGCCCCTAGAATGTGGGAAGAAGCAGACTCGATAGATCCAACCGAGGCTAACAATAGAGTATTTAGGATATTATTTGGAAAGGAAGGAAAGGCTAAGATTGCCATGGAGCAGTATCAAGATTGGCTATCGGGAATGCCTGCTAAGCCATTACTTTCCGCTCTGCTAGGAATTTCAGATCCAAATGACGTTGACACCGATAGGGATGGAATGAGTGACGGCTACGAATACTGGTTTACCCAGTGGAATCTAGAAGAAAATATCTGGGAGATGAATCTACTTACCGGATCAGATGTATACAGGGACTCTGATGGAGACTCCTATGACTGTGACGGAGACGGTCAAATTTCTGACTCAGAGTCATTTGATAATCTGGCAGAATATGAATCGAGAATATTTGGTAAGAAAATAGCGGTGGGGACAATCCCTAATGAGACTGGCTTGGTTTCATATGGTGCGGATGCTATCAATGCATTCATGGATGAGGATGGTATGAATTACGTTGCAGCATTTGGCCAATTGTATGATATTTTCAAGAGCAAGAGCATAGAATCCTCAGACAGAATGGGACTGATTAATGCTGTAAATTCAGATAATTTCAATTTTAGTCTGGCAGGGATAAGTGACCCCACAGATGAAGACTCTGATTCAGACAATATGCCTGATGGCTGGGAGTTCTGTTACTCGGTGTATGGGGAATTCCTTCCAGTGAATGACTATCGCTGGTCTCTAAATCCAGTAAACCCATTGGACATTAATTATGACCCAGATTCAGACGGTTGGTTTGATAGACAAATCTCAGATATTCCAGCATCACAGGGACTTTGGGAGGCGAGACAATTCACAGAATATTCTCAGGAGTGGCAGTTAGGTCAGGGCACACAACCACTACTTTTCTCAAATTGGATGGAGTACGAGAATGGGACACACCCATTGGATGAAGATTCAGATGATGACTCAATTGTAATGAGGCCAGTCTTTGTGGATGGACTAGTGGACTCCTATCTACGTGACGATAATCTATCGGACGGTAGGGAGATTTTCAAGTATGGAACAAATCCGCTGGATAATGACACCGATGGAGATATGATGCCAGACTTCTATGAGTATTATCGCGGATGGAATGAGACAAACGATAATTGGTCTTCACTGATGCATATTTCTGTAGTATGGCATCAAGTCACCTCCGTAGTTTGGAAGCCTGTTCAAGTCTCAAATGGCGTTATCTCAAGGCCTGCCCTAGATTGGGCTTGGTTCACTCATGATCCAACGGATCCAACAGATGCAGGGCAAGATGCCGACAATGACGGGTCCTGGGATTGCTCAGGGGGTAGCTGTGTCTACCAGCCCTTCAATAATTTCCAAGAATACTATGGCGTTGTGAATGCCTCCATGTCATCGCCCTCACTTATCCGAGACTCTAGTCTTCTAGATTGCTCCGGAAACCAAGTTTCAGAATGGTGGCAACTAAGAGAGAGTCTTCTGGGTACGTGCTCAGGGAGCTCAGCAATATCGACCAATTATTTTAGAATGAATAAAATAAATGATAATGATATGCTATATGCACTGGTCATTCAGGATAACGACTTGGATTATGAGAATGTGGATAACAGTAATGACATTACCCTGCTGAATGGAGAATGGGCGGATTCATTCAACAGGATTGCAGGCGACCAGTACCATTTGCCTAATATCTTCCTAGGCGAGTACGTTTATGGTTGGTGGGTCTTAGACATAGACGGAGATCAGATCGCCGACGGTACAGATCCCACTAATTGGGATACTGACGGGGACTGGCTAAACGATCATTTCGAGATTGAAGATGATTTATTGGACGGCCTAAGGGGGAATAGCGGGTCTCCGATAAGATACGACGATAGATCAACCTAGTACTCATGAATGACCTCCTCTTGGACTAGACATGAACGATGATGGCGGCCAAATCCCTAGCCCCTCATCTTCAGTTGAGGAAAAGCAACTATTCCTGCATGAGAATATGGTTAATTTCGTTAATCAGTATAGTCAACCAATCATTGAAGTATCTCTGGTGGTTTCAAAATACATTCGAATAATACTGGAAAAGTTACAGGAAACAGCTTCATTAAGTGACGAAACTCTCCCAGTTGAGATATTATCCCCTCGCGAATTACAGTTGATTGATGAGTCTCCTATTCTAGATTCATTCCCTCTTGAGAGGGTATTGGAGTCAGTTGACCAAGATAGGATGGACATACTAGACACGATAGTTAGAACAGTACTAAATGAGACAGAATTACCATTTTTATCCGCCCTTGCAGTCCTCAGAGATTGGGAATACGTAACAAGGTCGCAATTATCGAAATCAACCAGCCCCGGACATCTTTTCAGTCCGATCCAACTCCCAGAAGATTTCTGAACTATCTGGACCTTGCAACGATTCCGCTCGAGACCCACCATGCATCAACAATCGACCATATGAATAATACCGGCCAGAGGAAGATTGACAATAGTAGTGGGAATTGAATTACAAACCATCCAACAGATTTCCTATGTTGCCGATTAAAGTGCTGGCCCAGAAAAAGGAACGGAACTAGCGAAAGAATCACTGCAACAATGGGCCTCAATGCACCCCAAGGACCAACTCCTCCGCTTAACTCTCTCCAAATCACAGAGATTACTCCAGCTGCAGTAACCTCATCCTCCTGGTTTTCGGTTGGAAGGATGACGACATAATCGTGCTCCATATCGAACTGGAGTTTGCCAATATGGATGAATGTGACTGATAAATGATGCGAAAAAAACAATTCTTACCATTTGTTCGCAAAAGTCGTGAGTGACCGGAAAGTTCTCTTGACGGGCTTTGAGCCATTCCACGATCAACAAGTAAATGAGTCATCTCAGGTTGTGATAGAAATTCTCAACTCGGGTTTGGAAGGTGTGCAGATATCCCATCAAATTCTGACAGTGGATTTGGCGGGTTCAATCGTCCCTTCGAAGATTCTAGAAAATGAAGAATTTGATGCTGTTTTGCTTCTCGGTCTTTCTGAAAAATCAAACACTATTCAATTGGAAAGATATGCCAGAAATAAAATCTCAATGAAATTCCCCGATAACTCTGGCAGGAAATTAGACAACGAAATTATTCAACAGAATTATCCAGATATGATTGAGACAACAGTAAGTATACACAATTTCGATGAAGAATTTGACTCAGATGATGATGTCAAGTGGAGCATTGATGCCGGGAGCTTTGTTTGTAATGAAACCTATTTCAGAACTTTAACATCCAATTCCGGAACTCCAGTACTGTTTATACACCTCCCGAAAGCAGATAGAGTGAATTTAGAAAGGCAAATTGAGGTCGTTTCAAGGGCAGTCCGTCTGATGATAAATAAGCCAAAATTGAGAGTAGTCGGCGCTTTGTTGAGAGATAAAAAAAATAGGATTTTCTCATGTATGAGGCCTGTTGGAGACGCTTGGTCAGGATGGTGGGAGTTTCCTGGGGGGAAGGTAGATCCGGGTGAATCAATGCAGGAAGCTCTCACTAGAGAAATTAAGGAAGAGCTTGGGATTTTAGTCAATCCCAAATCAAAAATATGCGAAATAAATCATTCATATAATGACAGAGATGTGAATCTACATATTTTTGATTGTGGATTGGTCGACCATAAAGAAATCACTCTCAGAGAGCACGGAGACTCTCGATGGTTGGCTAGGGAAGAATTACTGGAGGTAAAATGGCTACCAGCAGATTTGCCAACTATAGAAGATTGGCATCTAAATGGCATTCCACAGTCTAATCCGGACCCCTGACTGAGTTTCCACTCTTGTCGAACCATTCTGTGTATCTGCCATCTCTCTGCATCGAAATATCGTCTCCGACGTATCTTGGAACTCCTCTCCTGCCCTCATGCCATGTTGCAGATTCCAGCCATGGCAATAACTTGGTGCCAGAGATGCAAACATCTATGCTTCCTCCGAATACCCTCTCACCCAGAGTGAAGGAAACTTTGCCAGCCATAGAAGCAAGTCTAGAAATCGAGAACTCACATATGCTGTTGTCCCCATCAATTGTCATCGCATCTAATGCTGTGTCAAGTATTGACTGCCTCCTTATTGCGTCCAAGAATAAGTCCAGTGATGAGGAGAAACCATGAATTATTTCATGAGAATTGTTCGAGGGAAAGCCATCATCCCTTGAAGGCAAATCAGGATTCCAATCTGGGAAAAATGACCTAACGGAATCTACAACCAAATCTAAGTCCTCATAGGGCTGTATTGTGGTAGTGACCTCAATCTCCCTTATCATGGCCACACGACATGGCATAGGCTGAAAGTTATGTTGTTCGAATCTTCAACACGAATGGTTCAAATGGTAAATTTCTGAGCAGTGACTATGACCAATCGTTCTCCAGCAATATCGTTGGCATTATTAATAGCGCCCACGATGTGTATTGTCGCTGTCAGATTTGGAATTCCTGCCCTGAACGAAGTCATTTCAAACGATTTCATCTTAGAAGCCTCATTGCATATTTTTGCTGTCCTTGTTGGGTTGTTTATGCTTACCAGATATTCCAGAATAGAGGATCATGAATATCATAGATCTAACGCGATAAGGAGATTGTCCAAGACTTACAAGAATGAGGATAGGGGTCTGTGGGACGAGAAGTCAGATAAGGCCCTAGAGAAACTAGAGTCTAAGGCAAACTCCCCTATCAAAAGGGCAAACAAAAATCTCACTAGAAGGATGTCAGGGAGTATCGGCAGTCTGAATACCGAGATGAGTGAAACCGAGGTTGAAGATGGGTATCAGGCCGAGGTCCGTGTTTTAGGCATGCAGACCATCGTTGACGAGGAAGCAATTGATGCTACAAAGCAAAAACAAAGTAAAGCTTCGATTTCAAAGCTACTCAGCTCCTCATTGGACAGATCTGCAGAGAGGAGACTCCAGAAAATAAAAAACAGACAGGAAAAAGCAAAAATAAAGGCCAAGAAGAAATCAATCAAAAAGAACTCCAAGGCCAAGACGGGAAACAGTCCATGGGATGGTTCAGCCACAACATCTACAGTCAAGTCTGTAATATCATGTAGCCAGTGTGGCGTATTGAATAACAGGGAGTCTCAATACTGCACATCATGCGGAAATTTACTGATTCAATAGGGAACGATTCAAATCACCCCTTACACAGCCACCAACAAGATGACGGAGAAGAGGGACTACTACGAAGTTCTCGGCGTAAGCAGGAATGCCTCCGATGGAGACATCAGGAAGGCGTTTAGGTCATTAGCGAGAAAATTTCATCCCGACAAGAATCCCGATGATTCTGACGCAGAGAAAAAATTCAAAGAAGTACAGGAGGCGTATGCAATTCTCTCAAATCCAGAGGAGAAGAGAAAGTACGATATGTTTGGCCACAGTAGTCCAGGAGGATCCCCTTTCGGGCCCGGAGGATTCCAAGGGGTCAATATAAGTCTGGATGATTTATTCGGAGGAGGTTTCGATGGTATCTTCAACCAATTCTTCGGATCATCAAGGAGGAGATCGACCAAAGGGGACGACCTTATCTATCGTCACACGGTCCCCTTCCAAGTTGCAATGGACGGTTCTGAAGAAGAGATAGAGATAGAGGCGTTAAGAAATTGCAAAGACTGTGATGGTTCTGGCTCAAAAGATCCAAACAATGTCAAATCCTGTCCGGCATGTGATGGAAGGGGAAGGGTTGAGAGGCTGGAGAGACTTGGGCCATTCACCCAAAGATCTGTCTCAGAGTGTCCATCATGTGGAGGAATGGGAAAAATAATTTCAGATCCATGCGATTCATGCCGTGGGCAAGGAAGGTCTCAACAGAGTAAGAGGGTTAAGTTCACAATACCCGCTGGGATTACATCAGGAGTAAGGCTAAGAATGAGGGGATATGGAGGGGCCTCAAGAACAGAAAATGGGCCTCCAGGGGATCTGTACATCGAGATAGAGGTGCAGAGGCACCCTTGGTTTGAAAGGGACTCCTCTGATTTACTAATGGGTCTCCCTGTAGGATTCTCTGACCTAGTTTTAGGATCAAAGATTGAGCTACCACATATCGATGGAAAGAGTCTGACAGTAAAAATAGACGCTGGATCAGAACCTGGAGATACTATCGAGATAAAAGGAAGGGGCCTACCTATTCAAGGGAGCTCAAGAAGGGGTTCGGTAATGGTTGTATTAAAATTGGACATGCCAAAGAAACTAACCAGAGAACAGAAGAAGAAGATTACATCGATGGCAGATATACTCGGCTCAGATACGGAGGGAATCGAGGACAGGATCAGACAAGAGGCTTCCAGGAGAAGAGGGTAATCACTCCTCTTTCTCCCACGATAATGCCTCTCTGGGCACCGCGGCTAACGGCTCACCATCAACCAAACCAGATATCTCCAGCTCTATATTCGAAGGGTTTCCTCCTATCGAAATCCTCAAGAATTTCTTACTGTGAGGCTCTATAGAATCAAGGAAAATATCTTGTCCCTCACAAATATGAGACGGGTTTATGGAATCAATTTCAATATTCGAACCCTCGGGAGAATTCAGATTTAATGCCGCTAGGCTCCACCTCTTTTCGAATGTCCTAATTCCAATCATAAGGAAACTATCATTCATGGGACGCCAAGCGCAAATCTCAATCTGCTCAGTCATATGCCTGAGGTCTGGGTTGCCCCACTCGTCTAGTACACCTTCCCAGGGGGTTTCTCTCAATTTCCCCAGGGCAACTTCAATTTCTCTTGGATCAGCTTTATCTTCAATGATGGATTTTGTGAGTTTTTCCCTGAGCTTACTCAATCTCTCAATATCATGTTTTTCGTTAACTTTCCTAGCTCCGTCTCTTTGGACGATTGTAGAACGATTCCACCACAGGACCACAAGTAAAGGAAGAATCATCAGAAATCCAATTAGAATATAGAAGTTGGTGAAAAGATGGGACATGTCCCTGTACTCCCCATCGTCGGGAATATTCTCGCCCAAGTACAGTATTGTGAACTCATAATTCACATCCCCAGTAATTGGAGATAGCCCCTCCACCCTAATTGCATGATTACCCTTTGGCAAACTAATCATTGCCCCATTGGTATAATTCAAAATCTGCCAGCCACCTTGCTTCAATTCCTGTATCTGATATGTGACCGGTGAATCAATGTCCGATCTAATCATCACCAGAGAACCGTTTTCATCATCGATCTCCAAGGGGTGAATGTCTACAGAATCTCCCGGTCCAAGACTCCCTGATACTGAACTGGGACCAGGCCTTAGATGCGTCCAAAACTCAGAAGGCCCGGTTTCGGTCCAAAGAAAATCAGGAGCATCGCCGTTCAGACTTCCATCGCCGTTGGTTTGGGGAGTAATCTCAATATACCATTCAGAAAGAACCTCAGATTTCATATTAAATTCCACGCCAGTAGTAGATTCTGGGGTTTGCAATTCTTCAGGGCAGTCGTCTAAATTTTCTAGAATCTTTCTTGTTATATTTCCCATCTCGTGAATTACTATGTCGAGTGAAACCCCTCCAGTAAATTCACAATCCAATCGCATCAAAATCTTCGATCCGGAAGACACCAAAATTGAGTCGCCCTCGATATCACCAGTTGAGATATGTCCTCGAAAGACATTATCATTTGTGGAGTTTGCATGTAATTGGTACCCATATATCCATGGATTAGGCAATTCATGTCCATCAGGCCCTTCCTTGTCTCCGTCAAAACTGACTATATCAAACTTATATGGAGAGAAATCCCCTAAACTGGATTGTACTATTCGTATCCAAAGTTCAGAATACTGAGGATAATCTATCAGTAACCCATCGAAGTCAGAAGACGAAATACTCCTAACGAGAGTCTTTTCCTCCCCTCTGTGCCAAACTTCTAGGTCTACTGAATTTCTACTATTGATATCGGTAATTTTAACGACATCTCCGAAATCTCCCAATACCAATATTGCATCTTCATCAGAAGAGTTTTCCAAGGAACCAGTAAAAGTCACCCTATCTTTCTCCCAATTAGTTTCATCACATCTATTTAGTTGGCACATAGAGGAATAATCAATTGATAGCCAGTCAGAATTCTGTCCGGGAGAAGGGACAATATCAGGTAGATCTTCCTCTTCCATCAATCCTTCATTATCGCTGGAGATCGAAGTGACGACAAAATCCTCGGGCCTTAGGGAATCACTGCCCATTAATTCCCATTCAACTGTATTTTTTACTATTCCACTCCATTCTACGCGATGAGTATCTGAATAATGGAAGCTCTCCCCATCCGAAATTATTGAAAGCTCCATTCCAGGACATGACTCTAAAATACATGTTAACAGTATCCAGAAAGGACCCGGCTCTTCGCTTTGCCCTTGTAAAATCGGCCCTGCCTCATTACCTTCAGAGGAAATAGTCTGAGGGATCGACGACAGTAGTAAAATTACTACAACCGCCCTAGCCTGTGCAGCTCTCATGGCTCTCGGAGACAGTCATACCTTAGAATCCTTCAAGCGAAAAGTTCACTTCGGAGATATATGAATGGCAGGCCACTCTCCAGAGAAGTAATCTCAAGGAACCGCTTCTCAAGGCTTTTTTCGCTGGGAGACAGGAACAAACCCCAATCATGGGCTCCAGGATTAATAATATCTGATTTAGACCAAAACCTTCCTCTGGAAATAGCTCCATTCTGCTTCAAGAGAGACTCAACTCAATTTCCATCCAAATTGACTCTTTCTACTAGGGGCAATCTATGCTATCCATTCGATGGTCAAGATGTTTGGCAATCTTCAGAAGGACTCGTGCTTCCGCCCAGCCTCTCCTCCTCAGATTCCGGAGAGTTTGGCCATGGGACTGAATTTTTACCCATTTCCTGGCAATCTTTACACCACGATGTTTCCCTGGTAAACTCAGATAAACAACCCTCAGTAATTGCAATCACCGATGCCCCACAGCTTTCCAATGCCGCGGGAAAGCTTTCACAAGCTATTGATATTGTAAGGAGGAGATTCCCTGCCTCTCTAATCTGGGCTCCAGGGATATCTGGCCCTGATAACTGCTCCCTCCTTTCATGGATTGGCCTAGATCTTTTTGATCTAAATAGATCAAGAGTAGCATCTGCCAATGGAATTCTCCTTACCTCAGATGGCCCAAGGGACCCAGATCCCTCCTTATCGGAAGATTCTAGCATGGATTCGCAAATTACCCATTGGACGCAAGCGATAGCCTCCTTGAGGTCTGCAATCAGATCTGGTACAGTTAGAGAACAAGCGGAAAAGGCTAGCCTTTCGAGTCCAAGGTCGGTGGAAAGACTCAGGAGGCATGACAAATTGTTGCTTCAGAATGTTGATGGCTCTATTCTGACCAGTGTGGATAATTCAGGAAGGAGGTTACGATATAATTCTCCTGTAAGCAGGCAAGATAAATTGATTCATGATTGGAGAGAAAGAATATCCAACGTCCACACCCCCCCATCCCATCAGTGTGATGTGCTTGTATTGTTACCCTGCTCTGCTACTAAGCCATACCGACTTTCTCAAAGCCATCACAGATTTCTGAAAAATATCCCCTCCAATAGGGCGCACCAAGTAATGGTGACATCTCCTTTGGGCCTGGTCCCCAGAGAGCTTGAGGATATTTGGCCTGCAGCACACTACGATATTCCCGTAACGGGGGATTGGGACGCAGATGAGCTGGACATGATTAATTCAATGATAGCGGATATCTGCAAGAGGTCTAACTACTCCTATGTCATAAACCACTCTGGAATTGATTTATCACTTGATACTGCGATAGTCAAGGTCACTAGAAGAGGTACACCGGGGTCTAAAGAGTCCCTCTCCGAACTAAACCGCTCAGTCATGCAAGCAGTAGAAATGTATGGACTTGATGATGTCTCGGAAAAGCTGAATCGAATTGAACTTATGAGGTCCCGATCAAGATTCATTCATGGTACTGATGATTGGCTTGAGGGGGCAATTGTATCAGGTCGCCCTCCAATTTTTAGTATCTCGAAGAACGACGAACAGTTGGCTAAATGGAATCCCCGTGATGGAAGATTCGCCTTTTCTAAGAAATCATTGCCTCTATTACTTGAGAGTGGGGAATTTCCTACCGTTGAAATTTCTGAAGGGCATAACTGGAAAGGGGATATTTTCCCTACTAACATAGAATCCATTGCTGGAGAAATCAGGATGGGTGATGAAGTTCTAGTAACTCAGAATAACGTGCTAATAGGAAGTGCCAGAGCAGTGGCACCTGGTTGGGAGTGGCCTTTTGGACCGGGAAGGCTAGCAAAGGCTCGCCACAGACTCTGAGTGATGTAGAAAAAAAGTCTGCGTAGTCATTAAAGAGGGAGAGCAGGTCGCCGGGGCCGGAGATTGCTAGATGTCACGCATGCATTCAGGTGGAAAAGGGTCGAGTGGCTCATCCAAGCCATACTCTACAGAGCCTCCGGCATGGTCAGAAAAAGACAAGAAGTCCATTGAGTCAAACATTCTGGAATTGAATAAGGAAGGCCATTCAAATGCTATGATAGGCACTATTCTCAGAGACAGATTTGCAGTCCCCGATGTCCGATTAGTCATGGGCGAAAGAATTTCTCAAATTCTTTCTAGAAACGGAGTCTCTCCAAATTATCCTGAAGATATGATGAATCTTATGAGAAGGGCTCAGGGACTAATAGACCATCTCAACAATAACCCCAAGGACAAGCATAATAGAAGGCAATTGGAACTCTGCGAGTCAAAAATACGTCGTCTTGCAAGATACTACAAGAGTACAGACAAGCTAGATGGCGACTGGCAATATAAGAGAGATCAACTTCGCTTAATGGTTGAATAGTGACAGTAGAGATTTGTACTCCCATCCACTCAGGTGAGTCGTGCGGGACCTAGTTTCAGCAGAACCTTTCTCCTCCATCGAACTTTCAGTAAGGACTGCTGTCTCTGAATTGATGGATTCAAAACTTCCAGTTACTATAATTTCTGAGGCCAACCTTCAGGGCTCTCTCTCTGTAGCACCTATTGAAGCAGCATTATTGGAATCTAATATCCAATATAGGAGGAGGTTGGGAAGCACTATGTCAGATGGAATGAAAAACTGCATAATAATTGAAACCTCAAGAGAAGGAAAAGGCGCCGAATGGAATGCAGAAAGAAACATACTAACAGTTACAGAAACAATGTCCATTGCATTATCCGGTCACCAAGGAGACTCCAAAGTCGGTCCTTTGACAACAGTCTCTATCTGTCATTGCATTGCTCAACTAATCTCACCTTCAGGATCTAAAGTTAGAAGAATGAGGCCATGGGTTATTTCTGGAAATTGGATACATAATTGTATGGACATGACCTATGATCCGGTTTATGCTTCACTCAAAGACACTCTGAGATCCGAGGGGAGTATCAGAGTAGTCCCCATCACCGAAGTGCCAATGCCAAATGTCGAAAACCTGGATTTTATAGATTCGGAAAAACTCCAAGAAATCTCTTCTCGGTGGGATTCTATGGATAATGAGGGGAGGGCCAGATCAATCTCTCACTTGGTCAGGGGGGCCCTTCAATCAACAACCCCATCAACATCCAGACTAGAAGAAATTGTATGGAACTGCATCATAGCTCCAGGTTGGAAGTCGGACTTAGCAAGCCAGATAAGACTCTCTTCATCAATCTGGAAAGATAACGATAAGATAATCGCTTCATCTAAAATTATTGACTCCTTAATTAGAAATGGGAATTTATGATTACTCCTCTATTCTAATTACACTGTCACAGCCTTGGCAAGTGATTCGTAATGGCCTAACCTCAGACTCAACCATAACAATTGCGCCGCAAGAAGGGCATTTTACTCTCGGAGCGTTAGAAATCCCAGAACCCCCTCCTGTCTTCGGGGAGAGTAAAGATATCGGGAATACAAGTAAGACACTACTGGTAACGACACCGAGTACCATCTGCATGGGCAAACCGAGGAAGTATATGGAGAAAGAGAGAATACCCAGTGTAGCGACAGTAATCATGGTAGGGAATCTAGACCTTTTACGGGTCATTGTCATCCCTGTACCTATAGAAAGACTCAGAATTAATACCATCATACCAGAACCAAGTAATACACTGAATAGGCCATTGCCAGAAGGCGTAAACTCTACCCTAAAAGTCTGCTCAGGATCTAAGTCCGTCTCATACACGCTCAATGTTTCAGAAACAATCCATCTTCTGTGCGAATAATCGATTCCACTGGCCGTAACTATTCCGATGTCTGTCAGCATCGACCCTTGAATTTTAATGTCAACAGAAACCCCTGTCCAATAATCCTCATCTGATGACCTAGAAAAACTCTCTATGAGAAGTTGCCTCTCTCCTTCCATTAATGAGTATGAAGTTGAAATTCTAATGGTTATGGTTTCCGAACTAAATCCACTTGTCCCTCCCAAATCGACCGAGACTTGCGTTGGTCCAAGTTCGAACGGGTCAATTCCAATTATCGCCTCAGCCTCGATGAAAAGTCCGTTTGAAAGGAATGACTCTAAGTCCGAATTAGATCCAGTCAAATACCCCTCAAGTGCACTGATTTCGGAACTATCGACCATCTTATTGTTGTAGTCAGAATCCGGAACAGAGCTTGAGTAGGAATTCAGACTCCTCCACCAGCTACTGGAACCAAGACTTTGGTTTCCTATATTGTCCAGCCCCCACCTCATCCATTGAGACATGGCCCCATCGAACTCCAAAGAAACTTTCTTTGTGACTTCCTTGCCATCCCAATTTGCATCAACGCCGATGACTATGTCCGATCCACCACTCCTAAGTGGCTCGCTAGCCGGATACCAAGAAGCTCCTCCTCCATCATCCCCTCCAGATTCTATGAAATGAGTCATGTTTGACTCGATAAGTAAACCACTCTGAGGTTCCAGTGTGAACTCAGTGAGGAATGATCCACTCTCTACCCCCTCGGGAATACTCCAAACAAAGGTAACTTCAACTCCTCCCTCGACCAGTGTAGCCACCGGCTTATCTGCTACAGCTACGTTCTGTACTTCAAAAATACCAGAAGATGATGACCATATCCGATCTTCAAATCCGGACGAGATGAGAATAGGGAAATAAACTAGGTTACCACTAACGCTTGCATCCTTCATCTCTATGTCCACTAAGGGCATTTTCACAGATATACCGGATGCTTTCCCAGAGCTTCCCCATTGGAAAACTACTCCCGAGTTATCACCCGGCTGGTTAAATCCTAGCAGTTGGACTATCAGGGTTATCTCTAAAATATCATCCTCTCTTATGTCCCCCGACTCGATATCTATCGATGACTGAACATCTCCCTCGCCTGTCAGGTATGGTTCTAAACCTGAAGTTCCTCCCTCATAGAATGATCCGCCTATCCTCACTTCTACAGTCATATTGATATTGACGCCAACAGCACCTTGTACTTCATAGTGGATATTGAAATCCCATGTATCTGCAGGGTAATCTCCATCAATCCCCCATGGTACCTCCCAAGACCCAACCTCAACTGGTTGGAGGACCTGGTTGACTAGCTTAGACTCAGTTTCATCCATCTCAGATTCAAATGGAGTCAAGCCTCCTGAATCAGCATCACCAATTAGAAACAACTCGAAACTATCGTCTGTGCAACAACTAGCTTCCTGAGATGAAACGTTCGATATAGGACCTAGGATTCCCATCAAGAAGATCAAGACGAGTATCGCGGGCAGGCCTCTGGTACGCACTGTCATGATGTTCGACAGAACCTCAACATCTTGAACTCAACCCCTTTCGGACTCCTTCAATGTCAAAAAGCGAGGGTATGATAATCAGCCATGTAGCCAAATCAGACCGATATTGCCATTTTCCGAATCGGTGGACTCAACTTTAGCGAAACCCATTCTTTCGAGTTGGACAATCTCGCCAACGACATATTCCGAATCTTCAATAACCCCGTGGAGTATCATATTTTCATCATCTGTCGGAACTATAATCTCGGCCTTTACACAGCTGTCCGAAGAATTCCAGTGTATTATTTGTGCATCGCCACTCTTTTCTCTGGATATGAAAATGGCATTTTCACCCCTTATCTCGACATCTGCGTAGTCTTTCAACCTCACAACCCCCTCAAAAAAGTCATTTTTGGAAATTTGAATAGTCCTTCTCTCAAGGCCCCACTCCCTATGTCCCATTTCTGGATAATCTGGATGATTATTCAACCTCACAACGTCATCAATACAGCCGGAACCCTCTGGATGTACCAGATTTAGATTAACGGGCTCCTCTACAAAGGAGCGTCTCGCCGCTTCGGAGTCGATGATTTTAGCATTCTTGGAATCGATTGTCTGCATTGAGATTGATATGTCCTTTTGTGTGAGACCGAGTTCGATCCAGAACTCTCTGATAGCTTCCGGAGCGTATCCTCTCCTCCTGAGTGCGGAAACAGTGGGGAGCCTGGGATCATCCCAACCTGAGAATTCCCCCTTCTCTATCGACTCCCTGATGGAAGATGTTGAAAATCCCCCGAATTCATGTAATTTTACCCTCCCCCAATACAACGTCTCTGGATATTTCCAACCCAAGTGTTCGTAAAGAAGCGTCTGTTTTCTAGTGCTATCCATCAAGTCCTTGCCTCGCACAATATGGGTAACGCCCTGTAAGTGGTCTTCAACGGCGCTCTGGAAGTCAAGTAAAGGCCAAACCTTGTACTTGTCCCCAACTATTGGGTGAGGAGTATGTTGGATTCTAAGTGCGGGCCAGTCCCGTAAAGCCGGGTTGGGCAAGTCCAGACCAGTCTTCACCCTCACTACACTCCCTCCTTCCTCTATTTCCCCAAGAATCATCATTTTCCACCGATCCAGATTCAATTCAACATTATTCTCCCTACACGGACACGCTAACATATTATCTCTTAGCGACTTAAACTCAGAAGCTGAGCAATTGCATACATAACAGAACCCCTGAGATATCATGTTCTCAGCATGCCCTAAATATACGTCCATTCTTGAACTGGCCCTAATAACGACATCTGGTTTCACTCCAGATATCCACTCAAATTCGTCTTCAATGGATGTGTAAGCTGAAGGTAAAGGGGGCTTGATTTTGGTATCAGTGTCATCAAACCTAAGTATAACTTTCCCGGAGTACATTTTAGCAAATTCCGAATTAATTACCACTCCTCTAGAGTGTCCTATTGAAAGAGGACCGTTAGGATTCGGAGCGAATCTCAGAACAACTTCTTCAGTCCCGTTAACCCTTAGTTCAGGAAGACCGACTCTCTTCTTCTGCTTTTCACGATTCAATGCTTCTGGATTAGTCTCTTCGAGAATTTCCCTTACTCGTCCTAGGCCATCTTTTTTTGCGATCGCGTTTGCTTCTTCAACATGCTCTGAAATCAATGGAATCAAATCCTTGGCGGACGACCTCAGGTCCGGAAACTCAGAAAGCAGTCTCCCTAGGACGCTACCCGATTTCCCGTTTCCATTGTATTCGACTGCATTCTGCAGGGCATACTTACGGATGGCAGATGTTGCCTCTTCTCCCAACACCGACTCATCTTCCATTGTTGTAATGCTACCGGCCTTACCTATTTGTGATTGCTGTCTGACCATGCCCGAAGATTGACTTGAACATAATTTCCAACTACGTCACATCTTAGGGGGACTGGAGAGTTGTGAGTAGTGATCCATGCATCCCTAACTGTGGACCATGACCACCTTAGGCAATCGTGAGGGACGTTCCCCGAGACTAGCTCCGTAACCGCCCTCCTAGTTTTTGGATCTGAAGGATAACCAGATCCGATGTCCAAGCCTAACTTTTTCGTTAAATCTGATATGGCCAAATCCCTAAAATCCTTGGCGATTATACTCGACGCACCTACTAGTAAGTCAGACTGGTCCAGTTTATGTTCTGATGTTACGTCCCAATCGGCCCATTCATTTCCGAGGTAAGACATCACACTTTTCCCAAATCTAACCTGATCGATATCACAGGCATCGAGAAAGATTTCCCCCCTAGTTTTTGGAGATACCGTTTTCTTTATTGCTTCAGAGAATAACTCGGCTTCAAGAATGTTGAGATTTGAATCAATACTGTTCATATCTATTCTTTCGGGACTACAAACTGAAAGTCCGATTTTCCAACCCCTATTGGCACTTTCAATCTTGATTAATCTTGATATTTCGCCTCTTTTCTTCTTTGACAGGGATTTAGAGTCCGCTACCCCCATTTCTTCCAGAATTGCGTAATCTGCCTTTGGTATTGCTAGCGCGCATACTACTAATGGCCCAATTACAGGGCCCCTGCCGGCCTCATCGACACCTATGCCCCATTCTCTCACAATTCTAGGTCAAACTCAGGAGGGACTTGATTGTCACTCCCCTTTTTTCCAGAAATGGAAGAATCTTCCTCGCCATCCAATATTACATTATCAGGATGTAGGAGATCCTGATTTTCCATCTCTTCAGCTAACCTCAATGCTTCTTCAATATCGGACTCCTCTTTTGAATTATCAAGTATCCTACTTGCATCATCAATTGCCTCCAAAGATATTTCACTTTGGGATTTCACATCCGGTCTGCCCTCATGGCCAAAGAAAGACTTCTCAAAATCGGATACTCCAATCTGAATACTCCTCTCCAAGGAAACCCTACTCGTTTCGCTCCTGGAAAATTTCAACATCCAGTCCCCTTCTTCCTCTGATTTATCAGTCGGGACCGATGTCTTTGAGGTTCTTTTCAAAGCTAGGGAAGTTCCATAGACGCCGATTAGTATGACCGAAACGATCATTATTGGTTCTAGCCATAGGTTAAGAAAGCGAATTATTGGCTCCCTGAAATTCTTTTTTTCAGGACTAGTAACAGATGGGGGCTCACCAGTGACGTTAATTGAGACGGCCTCGGTAATGAATATCCCAGGATCCATTGCGGATCTTATTTCTACACTTAGATTAACAATCGTATCAGCAGAGGCTGTCTTGGGGACCTCCATCCAACCTAGAATCTCTATCGATTGACCTGGACTGACAGGATACACCTCCAATGCTCTATCCGACCTAAAGAGTATAATCTCTGAATGAGGTACAAGCACGTCAATGCCAAATCCGGTAACTACACTCGAGTCGATTGAAGCTATCAGACCATCAATTGAATTTCCCGTGTTTGTCAAGGTCCAAGAAGCTGTCAAGTTCCCCGAATCAATGTCTTCTTCAAATTCTCCCAAGGACCAAGAAAAGATTGCACCAGATTTGACCTCAAAAGAAACTTCTCCCGGAGACCAGTCGCCGATTGACAAAGTTATAGAAATGCTACTAGTGAGATTGTAGAGTGTGTCTTCTTTAACCTGACAAACTACACTAATTGGATCCGAAGACTCCCCTCTTTGGAGCTCAATAATGTCCATCTCGGGTTGTGTATTAATCCACTCTGGAACCCCGGATAAGGAAATTCGAAATGATGCCTGGCTATCGCCAGTATTGACCAGAACCACCCGGACCTCACACGTATTTCCCGGAATAACAATTGATGTAGAACAATCGTCTTCCAATATTGATATCTCCCCCCCGTCCCTAGGCACCACGGTCACTGCGTGATTAACGGATAAATAATCAAGAGAGTTACCCGCGCTCCAAACACGAATTTCGAAGTTCAGAGACTCCCCTACTTCGCTGGGTGAAAATACCTGGACCATTACAGAACCAGTTGCGTTCGGGGCCAAATCCTCAACCCTCCATCTCTCTATGACAGAAGCACTCCAATTCCCCGATGAGAAGAACAAACCCGGTGCGGAAATTTCTCCCCCTTCCTCTCTGACGGCCACGATTTCTACCTGTATATCCCTGATTTCGTTTCCTTTATTTCGAACAATTGTCTCAAGGGTTACGGTTCCACCAGGAGAGATGGAGGAGGACCCCCCTCCTTCCAATATCTCAATAGCGTCGTAATTTCCGTACCTAAGTGAGAAATTGTACCAGTCGATTATGTGTCCATCTAAGTCAACAAGAGACATTGAGAAATCATGGAGGGATTGAGAAAGTGGAAATCCCCCTACCACGGAAGGTGAGGATATTGTGAACTCCGTCCAAATTAATTGTCCTGGAGATACATTATATTCCTTACCGATGTCAGGAGAAGATTCGTAATTCCAGGAAACATCCCATTTATCAGGCCAATCGATAATCAATAACACCTGTTTATCATTCTCCATTTGACTACTAAAATTGACATTAATGCCAATTGAGGAATCAGGGTCGATATTGAAAATCGAGCCGGAAGCTGCCCCGAACTCCAAACCATCAATATCAGAGTCGGATTTGCTTACCGATAAAGCATCCTTTCCATTCTCAAAAAAAGGACTAGGATAATCAATAGAAATAGTATGGAAAGCAAGAGTAGTGAATATTCCGAGAATCAATGAGATAGCGAATAGGCCACTTCGCATGAGATACGGTAATCAGTATACGCTTTGATTTCTACCCTTTGGTGATGCTGAAAATTACTGTAATGGATCACTAATACTGTCCGAAATAATCCCAACATCAAACTCCCCCGCGTGTATGGGTGTTCTAATGCCAAATGATTGAATTACCTCTGGCGAGACCTCCCCGAATTCCCCTATCTGATTATCGCCGATGAATACCTTCGCCCCCCTTCCACTAATCCATGGTCCCGAATCAACCACAACGTCTCTGAACGAGACAGAAGAGTCATCGGCACCAAGATCTCTGAGTAGCGATTGGACAATCCCCTTAGCAGCTGAGAAACCCGCTCCCACTTCTGCGCAGGCCCAAGACACCTTGGACATATTTTCACCGTCGTGAACCACCTCACCGAGCTCATACACCTTTTGAGGAAGCTCATGATGCCTATTTGACGCTAGGATATTCATCAAAGAAGGAAATATAAATTGCCTGAGCAAAGTGTGGTCCACACTTATAGGATTAGAAATAGTGGTTACCTTGGATACTGGACTCCAATTAGTCTTCTCAAATTGGTCTCGTTCATTGGAAAGTGTCAGACTTTGTATTTCCTGTAGTCCAACACCTCTCATGCTCATCCTGATTCTACGATGTAGGTTTGAAGAGTCTAGGGGGGTTGAGTCAATATGTATGGATGAAAGAACTTCTGGGAGATTGCCGTAGCCATAACCAATCGCTATATCCTCTACAATGTCAATAGGGTGCATTATATCGCTACGCCAACGAGGCATTAAGAACACGTGTTCCCTTTCTCCGACAACACAGTCCGACCATCTTTCCTGTCTTTCCGAGCCATCAGTAATCGTCCGTGACTCAATCAACTTCCCCCCCATTCTGTTAATTGCTTCATTTATCTTTTCATCACTGAGTTTCATGCCCAGTATTTTCTCTATCAACCGATTCGGAACACGATGATTTCTATTCTCAAAATTGGGCGTCGTCCTCACCTTACCGTCCCAACTTGTAATCTCTACACTCTCTACAGCCCCACCTAGCTCGCTCAGAGATAGACAAACGAGGAGCAAGCATGCTTCGCAGGCCCTTTCATCAAATCCTGTGACATCGATGAAGAAGTCTGTCGTACCCTCGTTTACAGTGGTGCGAGCACCGTTAATTATGGGTGGAAAAGAAATGACCTCATCATTGGAATCTAGAATTATGGGAAAAGAATCCAGCCCTTCCATAAGGGAGGAATACTCAATACCCTTGGGGTGCAAGGATAGGATTTCTGATATACTCATTTCCTTTTCTGATGCGAGGGGTGTGAATGAAAAGTCCCGGGAAACTGAAACATATCTGAAAGGAGGGCTCAGCTTCGAAAGATCGTGTACGCCAATTGATGAAAATGACCGCTTCCTGCCCAATGTCAAGTGAAGCTTCTCCTGATGGTCCATCAGCGACTGAATGAATGAGTCCCTCTCCTCGGGGTCTTTACCAGTATTGACAGATCTGACTATTGCCCCCATTATCACAGGTCTTATCCTCCCCATAGTCTGATCAACTTTAATGTTGAATTCTCCCTTCGAGACCTCTACTTTGGTTTCGACTGACCCAACTCCTGTGAATGCCCTTATCGCCTTGGCCATTGTTTCGTGACTGAGAAGATCCGGCCTGTCAGGAAAAACCTCTACCTCGATTTCGTCCTCATCGTTTGACTCTACTGGACAGCCTATATTTGGTAGTAAATCCGTCAGAATAGGGCCATCATATACCGCGCCATTCAATTCCTGTATCCTCTTCATCATCGAGTGGTTAAGTGATATTGTAGGCATATTGATACCTCAGTTCCCTAACCACATAGGCAAAGGCCTCTCGAATCCAACTAATCTTAATCCACTTATGGCTGCAGTTTCCATATCTTTAGCCCTGAGGGCTCTTCTTCCAACAGTTCCTAAGCTGGAGATACCTGATTCTTTCATTAAACCAACAAGCTCTGGAATTACCTTACTTCTAATCCCCTCTTCACCAATTTCTTCGTCTAAGGGGCCAACAATAAATGAGCATCCAGATGCCCTTGTCACTATCATGTCCTCAGCAGTAGGCTGGCTGGCAATCTCTATTCCTACAATCCTCCCTTGAGATTCAAAACCCATAGCCCTCGATGACAAGCCGATCCTAGGAAGAGAGGCAGATGCCTTGCTCCCTCCCGGCGTAGCTACCCCAACTACAGCTCCATCCAAATCTAAGTCTACTATCAACCTGAATAGCCCCTCTACTCTCTCAACCCCGTCTCTTAAGAGAATCAAGCAATCATCATCGATTTGACTCGACATTGATACCAAAATTGCCTCAATTTCTGCATCATTCATTGGAGGCATCATCTGCAAATCCAAAACTATTCCAGATATCCCAGAAATATTGTCCGGAAAGCTCACAAGCTCATTCTCTCCAATGACCAAAAGATCTCCATCCGCGGGATCGGATTTGACCATTTTAGGTAGACTATTTTTTGATGACTTAGAATCCCCTTGATCCGATTTTATCACCCACGGAACTTCCAAGAATAGTCCTCCTTCGTCCGAACCAACTGGAAGAAGTCTAACTGACGTATCCACCTTAGAGTGTTCAGCAATTCTCTCCGGCCCTATTGGGCTGATAGCAATCTTGTCAAATCCCTCAGAAATCCATCTTTTCGGGGGCACGCTTCTTGTGGCTCCTATCTCCTCGGGAATCAAAACTAGCGCATCATCCTCCACTGAAAGGCCCAATGGCTCCAGTATCTCGGAAATTTCCAAAACCTCCTCCCTTGAAATCGAGCGCATTTTCGCACCCTCTCCAGGAGGCGGGCAACTACCAGCGATGATTATCTTCCCGCCAGTCATCGAGATTCCCGGATCCTCTCCAACAGAGCCCAAAACGATTAATGTCCCCCCTTTCATTCCAGATCCAATACCCGAAGAAGCATGGCCCCTGATTACCACTGTCCCGCCGACCATTCCCGCACAAGCGTCCATGCCTGCGGACCCCATTACCACGATATCTCCGCCCTTCATGTTCATTGCTAGCCTATCGCCTACGTCTCTCTCTACCACTATTCTTCCATTTGATTGGAATGCTCCCAGCATCGAACTACATGATCCTTCAACATTCAATATCCCGCCTTTGTTCATGGAACCGACACATTCACCGAGATTTCCCAGAATTAGCACTCTCGACCTTTCAGGGAGGTGGGTAACCACACCAAAATCCCCATCCCTCGGCTTGGTATCTCCTCCTGACCCATAGCCAATTTTTATGAGGCGATCCTTTTCTATGGCCTCCGGAAGCATCTTGGATATTTCCCTGTTGAGTTTGACGCTTCTTGCCGTCTCTTCCCTCATCGCCATCGTACTCCGAGTCTGGCCAATGGTCTTCATTGTGACGGACGTTTTCGAATACATAGATTGAAACTGTGCATATTGAGTTATCTTGATAGAGCATCTACCAGAGGAGGTGTTACAGGAGGGGGTTTATGGCAATAGTGAAAGTTGCAATCAATGGTTATGGAACAATAGGAAAGAGGGTTGCAGATGCAGTAGATGCACAGGATGACATGGAAGTAGTAGGTGTCACAAAAACTGGGCCAAGCTTTGGTTGTGAAATGGCAGTAAGGAAAAATTTTGATATATACTGTACCTCAGATGATCCCGAAATGATTCGTACTTTCGATAATTCTCCATTTGAATGCAGAGGCGGACTCAGGGATCTCCTTGCAATTTCTGACGTAGTCATAGATTGCTCGCCAGGTAAGATGGGTAAGGAAAATCTGGAAAAATACACAGATGCCGGAATTAAGAGCATCTTTCAAGGAGGAGAAAAACACTCACTCACAGGTCTTTCATATACATCATGTGCAAATCACTCGGAGAATTTTGGTGCAGAATCTACCAGAGTTGTGTCTTGCAATACTACTGGACTTTCCAGGACACTGATCCCACTTTACGAGCACTGTGGCTCATTGAAAGTTGAGTGTACCATGATCCGAAGAGCAGCAGATCCGGGAGATTCAAAAAAGGGACCGATAAATGCAATCAAGCCAGTCCTCAAAGTTCCAAGCCATCATGGACCAGATGTAATGACCGTCAAACCAGAAATTGAAATAAACTCCTTGGCAGTCGCTGTCCCAACAACCATAATGCATCTCCATGCAATAATTGCGGACCTTCCAGAAGGACACGGACTATCTACTGAGTCGATCATAGAGATGTGGAAAGAAACGCCTAGGGTTATTGTGATGAATGGCGAAGGGAATAGGATAACAACCACAGCTGAGGTAATGGAAATGGCCAGAGACATAGGAAGAAAATGGGGAGATTTGCATGAAATTTTTGTCTGGGAGGACGGCGTGAGGCTAATAGGAAACAGATTATACTATTTCCAAGCTATTCACCAGGAGAGCGACGTAATACCGGAGAACATCGATTGCATTAGAGCATTGATGGAAATCGAAGAAAATTGGGAAAATAGTGTGAAAAAGACAGATGAGGCAATAGCAAGATACTACAATATCTAAGCCCCACAAGCTGAATCGCCCCCTCAGGATGCATGATAAAGGTGTAATCAAGTTAGGTTAACTGTCAAAAGGCAGTCTAGGTTCCGAAGGAACCATGTATGCAAGGAAAACAGCTTTCGTTGTCCTTGCGGTTTTGTTATTTTCTTCATTTTCTGGAATGGTTTCTGGGTCGGCTATCGAAAGTCACGAAGTATCAGGTGATAACCCCGACCAAGGATCCCTCGATGAGTCCAATTGGAACTTATATGAAAATCCGGTTGGACATTCACACCACATTAAACAGTCATCCGGGATAATCCACTCCCCCTTCGGATCATTCGACCCCTTGGATCAAGAAATCCCTACATTCGAATGGAAAGGTAGCTCAATTGGTGCTGATCAATCCGATAGGACGATCTACATCGTCCAGTCATCAGATTCTGATATATCGGGCATAGTCTCGACCGTTCAGGAGTATGGTGGCTCGATCTTAGACTACATTCCTGACAACTCTCTGCTGGTCAGATTCCCCCATAATACCCCGGGGGATTTGATAATAAATAGCATGGATGGCGTAAGGTGGTTTGGCAATATGCCTGATTTATGGAGAATCTCTCCTGAAATACTGTCGGTGGAACCGACTTCGTTGGTAAACTTGGAGATTCTTCCTGCCAATGATATTAGCACATCAGAACTGATATCTCTCGAGAAAGAACTGTCCTCACTATCGATTGCTGAGGGGGCCAATGCGAGATGCGACTCATGGCTCTGCACTGTTAGGGGCGTCCAGTCTGCATGGGTCCCTGCTCTTTCTACAGATTGGAGAATTCTACACATTCAGATTGAGAGTACCGCCTCTGTTCATAATAGCGATGCAAGGAATATTTCCGGGATTAACGAGGCATTCCAAATGTCATCTTCAACTCTGGATGGGTCTGGTGAAGTGATCGCCATTTCAGACACTGGGCTAGATGAGGATCACGGGGACTTCGATGGAAGAATAAGATCCGTGTACAGTCAATTCGGACCCGACAATGATAACTCAGACTTATTGAATGGACATGGAACTCATGTTGCCGCCACACTTCTGGGGGATGGCTCCGGTGACCCATCAACAGCTGGAGTGGCACCCGGATCCACATTCCACATGTATACACATCAGTCACAAAGTGGTTTCTTCGGCATATACGGTTCGCTCTACGGCCTCTTTACCCATTCATGGAACCAGAATGCCAGGATCCACACGAATAGTTGGGGGACATCAAATCTAGGCAACTACAGCCAGACTTCCTCGAACGTTGACGATTTCGTACATGATTATCCTGGATACATGGTCCTCTTCTCAGCCGGTGACTTCGGACCTGGAAGCGACCAGGGCATAACTCCTCCCGGGACCTCAAAGAATGCCTTAACTGTGGGAGCTTCAACTACTGGATCACTTGGTTCGACCCCTCCCGGAGAGGTGGCCACATTCTCTTCTGTTGGACTCACAAATGACGGCAGGATAAAACCAGAGATCGTTGCCCCAGGAATTTTGGTTTGCTCAGCTAGAGCTGCAGAAGCAACCCTAATTCAAGGAGAGACATGCTCAACAGCCACCCATGACGATGGGACCACGCCTCTGTACGTCGCGATGAATGGAACATCCATGGCAACGCCTGTCGTCGCAGGAGCTTCTGCACTAGCTCGTCAATTCCTGAGACTTGAAGGTGTGAGTGAGCCTAGATCAGATCTTATCCGGGCAATTTTAATCAATGGAGCAGAGGATATTGGTGTCAATGATATCCCAAATCCTTCAGAGGGCTGGGGGCAATTATCTCTCGATAACAGTCTCTATCCCATTTCTCCTTCGGGCCAAGATATGAGTGTAATGTATGACTACACAAGGGAATTGAGCCCAGGCCATGGATTCACCTACACCGTTGATGTTGAACCTGGAGCAGGTTTAGACATTACACTAGCATGGAACGACGTCAAAGGGTCCTCAGTGGCAAATCAGTCGGCGGCAAGGTTGGTGAATGATCTGGATTTAATGGTAACATCGCCTGATGGCATAACCTACTTTGGAAACTACTTCAATTCTGGATTCAGTGTTACGGGAGGCGTGGAAGACAGACTGAACAATCTAGAGAGAGTAAAGATAGAGGACGCGTCTCAGGGCGTTTGGACAATTCGTGTTGGGAATTCAGGAGGGGACATCCAAGGATATTCCATAGTTGCCACATATTTGGGACAGGAGCTGTATTATTCTGACCTTACTGTTTTTGAGGGGTCACTATCAACTTCCATTGATACTCCCTTACAGGGGGATACAGTCCTAATTGAGGCTGCATGGGGAAACCAAGCTACTGCGTCTACAGATTCCTACGATATAGAAATCCATGATGTCACCACAGGAGACTTATTGTATTCTTCCAGACGAGCCCAGCTTTCCGGGGGTTCGATGGACTCCCTTTCATTCCCCCACTCATTTTCATCCACCGGGGAACACGTCCTGAGGCTCTCTCTCGACTCATCTTCAGAGATCGATGAGCTGAATGATGAACTAACTGGTACCAACAACAACATAATTGAGATAGTGGTTCAAGTGTCTCAGATAGGGGTCAGAGTGACTCCTCTCTTAGAAAGTGGGGAATTACCTTCGTCCCCATCAGAGCTTCAGGATGCAAAATCCAGATCTATGAACCCTAGGGATTCCAGCTCTGTTTACTTCTTACTGGAGCTGAGAAATGAGGGGACTTCACCGATTTCAGTCCAACTCAGTATTTCTCCTGTGAATGTGATATCAGATAACGGTATCCTACAACCTCCCTCGGATGAGTGGTGGAAGTTACTGAACGAATCAGGGCCCTGGGATTTGAGCCCAATGGGGACAGATGGAGACTCTGTAATTGTCGAACTAAACCTCACTGCTCACCCTGAGTCAACTCCTTCATCCTTGCCGGGCGAAGTCTTCGCGCTTCCCGGAACTTTCGTCACCGACCTGAATTTATTCGATATCAATGCGCCAACAGTGAATAATGTGATAAGGCTGGAAGCTGAAGTTGAACGTATAGAAGGCCTTGTTACCGTATTGGCCGGGGAGGGAGGGGCTGAGGCAGAACCTGGGCAGTGGGCCTCTTTCTCGCTAGCTGTAGGGAATGATGGAAATGGTCCCACGCAATATGAAGTCTCATGTTCCACGGACAATTCATGGCCGATCAACATCTGGGAATCTGAGTCCCCAGAAATATTAACCGATCCCATAGGAAGGCTTCTTTACACCACATTACCAATAAAAATCAAGGTACCTAAGTTACCAAATGGAGAGCCATCAGCCGGGACCACTGAAGTCGTCACATGTGCAACACAATCGGTGAATGATCCGTCTCTAGTGACGTATGATTCAGTGACCGTAAGAGTACTGGCGAATGACGATTTCCATACTGAAATCACCCTGGACGATGGCACACCATTGGGGCCATTGGCATTAGCTGAAGATAGGGTTGCACTAAATGGCGAAATGATTTCCACAATACTCGATATTAGTAATGATGGAAACATCCCTATGGCCTTTGAAGTCGAGGCATTTTCTTCATTGAATACATGGCCAATACAGATCGTTCACGGGAACGAAGAGACATTCGACTCCTTCATTGTCAATATCCCCGCCGGGGAGTCCGCGAGTTTTCAGATTAATACAATAGTTCCAATGGCGGCGCAAATGGGAGACTCAAACACTATCACCATCAGGACCACCCACTCCAATGGTGAGGTAATCTCAAACAGAACAAAATTGGTCGTTATGGAGCTAGCAGAGCTAGAAATAACTGGAGACCAATCCATTTCTGCCGCACCAGGCCTCACGGGAGTGGCTAATGTAATGATCAAGAATACTGGAAATGTGGACTTAATTGTCTCACTAACACTGGGAACCATACCCTCTGATTGGTCTGGTGGCTTCATGACTGCCGGAAACTTTGCTATGGCAATGAACCAGCAAGCTGTGATTTCTGTGGCTCTGGAGCTCCCTGGTGCTATATCAGCTGGGCCTCAAGAAGATCAAATACCAGTCATAATACAATACATCACTCCTGCAGGGGACGATCTTTCACGAACGGTTTGGCTGGACGTTATTGTAAAGGAATCAGCTTGGCTAGATCTATCAGTGTCCGATCCAATGGTTGAAGACGTCTACCCTGGAAGCCCCGCGACGTTCGATGTCACTCTACAGAATATAGGCAACTCAGAAACCGATGTCTCTCTGGAAGTGACTGGAGATGAAGGATGGGATCTACAAGTAGACCCTTCAGTAGCAGGCCCCCTCGCTCCTGGCCAATCAATAGTCATAGAGGTAGTCGCAGATCCCAGTGGTAATGCTGAGTACGGAATTGTCGATGTAGACCTCTTTGCCAATTCCAGTGCTGATGGCCTAGAATCATCTACTGACGGGTATCTTCAACTCAAGGTCAGCAAAGCTCGTGAATCTACAGAGGGAACGATTCCATCATGGGCGATGGGGGTCATTTTCCTTCTAGGGGTATCATTGTCAATAGTTATCGGAGTGAGAATTAGAAGATCCTCATCTATGGAAATTCGCCCTGATGAGGAGTTGATTCCTCCCGGATCTGCCTTACTTTCGGGGTCACAAAAAGAAAGAAGGGCCGCCGCACTGGAGACCAGTGCCTCAGGAGAGGTGTTAACCGGTACCGTCTCTGAGGAAGAGATGAGGGATGCCATCTCAGCTTCATCCCTGCCGTCTCTAGAGATCCCCTCCACTCCCGAAGGTGCTCCACCCCTTCCATTGAGTGGACTTCCAGAGGGTTGGACTATGGACCAATGGAGCGCCTATGGTCACCTCTGGTGGGAACAGAATCGTCCGTGACGATTATCAGTGTCTGCCATCTGGGGCATTCATGTCTTCTGACTTAAGGACTTCAACATCAATCGTATTGTTCGGACCTCCCGGAGCTGGGAAGGGAACTCAGGCAGGAAATATTAGCGTCGCCACAGGCAAGCCACAGGTTTCAACAGGAGACATGCTCAGGGCCGCTGTGAAAGAAGGAACACAGTTAGGTATCGAGGCCAAAGGATACATGGACGCTGGCCTTCTAGTCCCCGACAGTATAATCATTGGTCTAATTTCTGAGAGAATGTTGCAAGATGATGCCTCCGGTGGGGTACTCTTTGATGGGTTCCCTAGGACTATAGCTCAAGCAGAAGAGCTCTCCAAAATCACCGATGTCTCACTTGTAATAATGATCGAAGTTCCAGATGAGGATATCGTGGAAAGAATTGTTGGAAGGAGAATGGATCCGCAAACTGGTGAGATTTATCATGTAAAATTCAAACCTGCTCCGTCGGATGTTTCTTCCAGATTAATACAGAGAAAAGATGACACAGAGGACACTGTAAGGAGCAGATTGGATGCTTATCATTTACAAACAAAGCCACTTTCAGAATGGTACATCGAAGCATCAAAAGAAACCCAGTTGAGAGTAATTTCAGTTGATGGAAGCGGAGGCATAGACCAAGTATCAGAACTAATTGAGAAGGAGCTAGGGAGGTAGGAAATGCCACGAAATGGCAGACGCAGGACTCACAACAAGAAAGCTATCGCAATTCAGGCAATGATGGATTTGGAATCCACAATGCTGGGTAATCAAGATACTACTATCTTGAATTCTGCAAGTAGTCTAATTCTCAGAATTGGTAAAAAACATGGGATTAGGAAAAGTGGATATTTAGGCCTCACGATTTGTAGGAAATGCAAGAAAGCTCTGATCCCTGGAAGAAACTCGAGATTGAGGATACGCTCTAAATCCTTGAAGATAAGTTGCTCGGAGTGCATGTCAGTAAGGACTTTAGGTCCTTCCTTTGGGAGAGATTAATATGCCAGAAATCCCAACTAGAATAATCAAGATTTCATCAGACCCTAATCTCCCAATCACGGTGAGGATAGGGAAATCCGGCCTGATAAATTCCGTAATTGATGAAATCACAGATCAACTTTCAAGTAGGTCGATAGTTAAGATAAAAATCAATAGAGGAGTAGCAGAAGATTCGATAAAAAGATCGGAGATTTTCTCATCTTTAGCCTCATCTACTTCCTCGAAGATTTCATTCAGCAGGGGAAATGTTGTAGTCCTCTGGTCGGGAAAATGATTAAACAGAATCAAGGCGTAAGTACAGTGACATATTTAGGCAATATTTCTTTCGTGGAAGCATGTACATTGCAAGGGCATTAGCGTCAGGGGCAGATTCTGGAGTTTGGGTCGCACCCGAAATGCCCGATTGGGCAGTCCCTGCTGCATTCACTATCCTGATCGCAGTATATGCACTAATTGTATTCGAGATAGTTCACCGAGCATTAGCGGCAGCTGTTGGAGGAATTGCAGCTGTTGTAACTCTCCACTACATCGGAAATGGTCCGGATTTAGGGACTATAGTTACCTGGATAGATGAGGAAACAATTGGACTGCTAATTGGTATGATGATAATCGTAGACATATTGGGGAGGACTGGGGTGTTTGAATGGGCCGCGGTTCAGGCATATGCATTGAGCGGGGGCTCTATATGGAGACTAACCTTCATTCTCTGCACAATCACAGCAGTATTCTCCGCATTTTTGGATAATGTGACGACAATACTCCTTATTGTCCCAGTGACCATACAGATTGCCAAAGTATTGAATTTGGAACCTGTTCCACTGATAATAGCAGAGGTGATGTTTTCGAACATAGGAGGGGCTGCAACACAGATAGGAGACCCTCCAAATATCATAATCGGGGCCCAACTAAACAGCCAGGCATTGTCGGATAATGTGATTCTAGCAGATCAGGGGATAGCCTTCATCGACTTCATAATCCACGTTGGACCTGCAGTAATTATCGCAATGGCGCCGTCGTTTTGGCTCTTGTCGAAACTTGAGACCGAGGGGCTTTCGGGAGAAAGGCACAGAAACTTGGATTTATTGAGGCTGAGGTATAATATCAAAGATGCCGAACTACTGAAAAAATCTGGATTTATACTAATGTTAGTCATCCTGGCTTTTTTTGCTCACTCCAGCTTCCCACATCCAATGTTCACTGTCGCTACAATAGCCTTAGGCGGAGCGGTTCTAATGCTTCTTGTGACCTCTCCCCACCATGTCGAAGAGCAACTGGATGCGGTTGAATGGACTACCATAATCTTCTTTGCCGGACTATTCATTATGATACATGGGTTAGAGTACATGGGACTAATCGATGCTATAGCTACAGGAATCTCGGACACCATATCACAGGCATCTGAAAAGAATAGGCTAATGGTCGCCATACTACTTCTCTTGTGGGTATCCGCAATCGCTTCGGCATTCATAGATAATATACCCTACACTGCCACTATGGTCCCTGTTGTGATAGAGCTTGCGAGCGATCCTGAGCTTAACCTAGCACTAGGCCCTCTCGCATGGGCGTTGGCTTTAGGGGCTTGTTTGGGAGGAAATGGAACTATAATCGGGGCTTCAGCTAACGTTGTTGCTGCCGGTCTGGCCGAAGAGTCGGGGAATGACATCTCTTTCAATAGATTCTTCAAAACTGGGTTTCCAATAATGTTATTGAGCGTCGCTCTTGCTACTGTTTACTGCGTGGTAAGGTATGCTGTAGACTGGCCAAATGAAATGATCAAGTGGGCAATCATCATTGTCATGATGATAGCCTCACTCTCGTTGTTACCTATGATTTATGGAAGTGGCGCAACTGAAGGTGCGCACTATGAGGCAGAGTAAACTAGCAGTCGACAGTATCAAGACAAGTGGCCCCGAGGTAGTGTTATGCTGATATGCGATATCTGTGGACTGGCATCGCATTTAGATTCGTGCCCCACCTGCGGGGTCTCCGAGAACAACAAATTAGAGTCTGGCGAGGATAATGAATACATAGATAATTTTTCCAAAGATGTGGAACTACCATTCGATCTTCAGGTCCCATCGGTGAATATCTCAGATGTTCCGGTCTTCGGTCTCGATGATTCACCAACGCTCGATGAAGTTGGAAATTTATCAAAAAACAATGAAAAAACGCCATTTTTGAATAAAATACCTTTCGGGGTAAATGACGAGCCAAAACAATCAATAAGAAAAAGCATAATTTTTGGCCTTAATGACTCTCCAGATTTCTATGAATAACCGTGTCACTGAGAGATGTTTGTGTGCAACAAAGAAAGTGTTTCACCCCGGTTACTTCATATACCGAATGTAGGTCGCCGGGATGCTTTGTGTGCTCCTTGGTACAGTCGTGTATCAGGGTAAGAAGGTTGAGACCGCTTCGCCCCGCGGGGAGACGTAGTGGTCAGAGAAACCTGAATTGATATGCCTGGAATACCAGAGGACTCACACAGGTGGGTATGTGGAATCACAAGATGCTACAACCCGACTGGGGGATGGCTCGGCTCGAGAGCCGAAGAAGGTCGTGACAAGCTGCGATAAGTCGCGGGGAGAGGCATGAATCTCATGGATCCGCGAATTGCTGAATTGGACCTCCTGGCACTCAGTGCCATTCCTCGATATAGTGAAGGAAAGGGAACCCCCCGAACTGAAGCATCTCAGTAGGGGGAGGAATAGAAATCAAAAGAGATTCCGTTAGTAGTGGCGAATGAAAACGGAATAGGACAAACCGAATCCCCTTGGGAAACCTTGGGGAGATGTGGGGTTAGGATCGTCTGTAGCCCGATTCTAGGAAGTGGAAGTCGTCCTGGGGCGGCGCACCATAGAGGGTGAAAGTCCCGTACACGTACTAGATAGGGCCAAGTGACGAATCCAGAGTAGCGTGCGTTGGATATCGCGCGTGAATATGGGAGGCAGTTACTTCCAATCCTAAATACTACTCGAGACCGATAGTTGACAAGTAGCGTGAGCGAAAGCTGAAAAGTATCCTTAGCGGGATGTGAAAAGACCCTGAAACCAGTCGGGAACAAGCTGAATAGGCGTGAAAGCGAAGATATGAGCAGCGTCTATTCGTGCGTTTCGAAAAATGCCCCTGGGAGTTCTAATCATTGGCGAGGTTAAGCAGTAGATCTGCGAAGCCGAAGGGAAACCGAAAGGTCCGCAGCCGCGTAAGCGGTCAGGGACTGGGTGCGCTCGCCCGGAGTCAATGGTGGGAGACCTGAAGCCTATCGATCTATGCCTGGCCAGATTGAAGCCCGAGGAAACTTGGGTGGAGGATCGAACCGTTGCTGATGTGCAAATCGCTCGGACGAGCTGGGTATAGGGGTGAAAGTCCAATCGAGATGGGCAATAGCAGGTTCCGCGCGAGACTACTCGTAGGTAGATCTCCGTTGAGATAGATTGTGATGTAGAGCACTGATTGGGTATTTAGGGGGAGCGATCCCTCGGTACGCTGTCAAACTCCAAAGTTGCAATCGTCGTAGACGCGGGGAGTGAGCCACGGTGGGTAAGCTACCGTGACGAAAGGTGAATAAACCAGCTCAGCGTTAAGGTCCCAAAGTTCCAGTTAAGTGTTAATGACAAACCGTGTCCGTGGTCGAAGACAACCAGAAGGTGGGCTTAGAGGCAGCCATCCTTGAAAGAGTTCGTAACAGATCACTGGTCAAGCTTGCGGGCCGGGAAAATGGACGGGACTCAAACTGGACACCGATACGCTGAACCTCCGAAAGGAGATGTGGTAGCGCGGCGATGTGCTCGGGCAGAAGCGAGGTTGTGAAATCTCGTGGACCGTGTACATATGAGAATCTAGGGAAGAGTAGCAGCATAGAGTGGTGAGAATCCGCTCCACCGAAGGGGCCAGGGTTCCTCGGCAATGATCATCAGCCGAGGGTTAGCCGGTCCTAAGGACATCCTTAACCGAGATGTTCGAAAGGGAAATGCGTTAATATTCGTATGCCCCTCTGCAATAATGGTAACGGCTTGGGCTAGTTCTACCGTTCCTGTCGGGACGGCGAAGCGTAATAATCGATCGGAGAACCGTCATGGTGAGAAAATCGAGAAGACGTGAGCAAAAGATGAATGAGGCCTAGGTCCCATGAAAAGCCGCAGAGGTGACCGTACCGAGAACTGACACAGGTGCCCCTGGGTGAGTAGCCTAAGGTGTGACGGGCAAAGTACCGCGAAGGAACTCGGCAAAATCGCTCTGTAACTTCGGGAGAAGGAGTGCCAGCTTAGAGATAAGCTGGTCGCAGTAACAAGGGGACTCCGACTGTTTAATAAAAACATAGCTGACTGCTAGATCGAAAGGTTGTGTATAGTCGGTGAATCCTGCTCAGTGCCGGTATCTGAAATCGGGTTTCAACCTGACGAAGGACCGGTAAACAGCGGGGGTAACTATGACCCTCTTAAGGTAGCGTAATACCTTGTCGCTTAATTGGCGACTTGCATGAATGGCACAACGAGAGTCCCACTGTCTCCGCGGTACGTCCGGCGAAATTGACTATTACTGGCGCACAGTCCAGTAACCTCAACCTGCAAGCGAAGACCCCATAGAGCTTTACTGCAGCCTGGCGTTGTGTATTCGCGCACCTTGTGCTGAGTAGACGGGAGATGTTGATCCTTGGGACGTCAGTCCCGAGAGTAGTCGTCCATAGAGACACCGTCCTTGGTGCGTGAATATACTAACTCTTCATGAGAACACCGCTTGGTGGGCAGTTTGGGTGGGGCGCCACGCGCCCGAAAATCTAACAGGCGTGCCCAAAGGTCAGCTTAGGTGGTTCAGTCTCCACCGTAAACCGTAAGGGGAAAAGCTGGCTTGACGTGGATCGGACCAATAACGATCGACGATGCGAAAGCAGGGCCTAACGAACCAATGTGCCTCATTTCTGGGGGCCATTGATAACAGAAAAGTTACCTTGGGGATAATTGAGTTGTCACCAGCAAGAGCACATATCGACCTGGTGGCTTGCTACTTCGATGTCGTCTCTTCCCAACCTCCCGGTGCAGCAGCTGGGAAGGGTGGGGTTGTTCGCCCATTAAAGGGGATCGTGAGATGGGTTTAGACCGTCGTGAGACAGGTTTGTTGCTTTGTGGTTGAGGCGTATCAGGTGCCTGATCGGAAGGGCCCTTTAGTACGAGAGGAACGAGGGCTCGGAGCCACTAGTTTACCAGTTGTCTGACAAGGCAATGCTGGGTAGCCACGCTCCATGCGGATAAGAGCTGAAAGCATCTAAGCTCGAAGTCGCCCGAAAGACGAGGCACCTCAGGGGACTCGTAAAAGACGAGATTGATAGACAGCGGGTGTAAGTACCGAGGTTTCGACCGAGGTATTCAGCCCAGCTGCACTAATCCCCCGAGCATCAAGAATTCACATATTGAGCCCTGTGTGGGCCTCTGTTCAATCAAGCATATCAATTCACACATTCGAAAGAAAGTTGAGCACGACCATAGCGGAGGGGTAATACCCGGTCCCATATCGAACCCGGAAGTCAAGACCTCCTGCGTCGACTCCTGTACTGTGGTGCGAGAGCCCACGGGAACGATCGTCGTTGTGCCTTCTTTCTTTCGAACATCGCTCGCGATGTTCAAATCCCCGCACAAGTACTTATTCAAATACGTCCCAATGAGGGAGAACAGAGGGGAAACAGTATGGGAATTTCTTCTGGCGACATCTTGGGACACAGTCAAGTAGGTGTCTATTTATCCATTATCGGTGATGTTCTTTTTCTACCAAAGTCACTGGATAATGAAGCTATAGAAGAAATCCAAACTGCATTCGAAATTGAAACCCACCCATTCATGGTTGGAGGCTCATCTTTGATTGGTAGTCTGCTGAAAGGAAATAGTAAGGGTATAGCAGTCGCAGACATTGCAACTGAGGAAGATCTGGACGAATTAACTAGCTTCGGAGATGTAGTGGTCATGCAAAGTGGCGTAAATGCAGCAGGAAACCTTGTTGAATGCAATGAAGTAGGCGCAGTCGTTAGTCCCGTAGTTCCCCCTGGGGCCGACGGTGCTGATATGATTGGGGAGGTACTCAGGGTGAAGGTAGTTAGAAGCAAGGTCGCAGGGCATGATACGGTTGGAAGCATGCTGGTAGCAAACTCAAATGGTGCCTTGGCCCATCCAGATATTACTTCAGAAGAGGCTAAAATCATAGAAGGTACTTTGGGAGTTCCACTGATGGTAGGAACGGTCAGCTTTGGTTCGCCCTTCGTTGGCTCGGGTTGTGCTGCTAGCGATTCACACGCAATGGTAGGTACTGGATCAACCGGTCCAGAAATGAATAGAATCGAGGATGCATTGGGTCTGATATAGTCTCAGATGGCAGTGGGGGCTACATGATCGTCCCCTTTTCCATCAGATTCCCTGACTCTATTCCACACTGACTTCATCAATTCATCATGATGCTTTTCACAGTAGCCAAACCTCTTGTATGCTTCCCTAAATGAGTATGCTTTGTTACCTGTGCTTACAAGGAAGCCCTCTGGCGACAATCTACTTATGATGAAGCTCCCATCAGTACATCCGGGATAGTCGCACTTAGACACATCTAACGCTAAGGGTATCTACTATTGAAATCTCTCTAAGACTCCCCAGTATTCTGAGGTTCGATTACCAATAAAGGAGAGTTTGCCTCTATACTATCGCCTGGCTCGCAACCCATCTGTGTTATCATGCCAGATATGGGTGCCTGAATTTCATTTTGCATCTTCATCGCCTCTAAGACCAATACCACATCCCCCTCCGAAACTAAATTTCCATTTTCAACAGAAACAGATACTATTTTTCCCGGGATCGGGGATGAAACAACACCTGATTTAACTGATTTTCTTGCCCCCTTACGCTTCCTAGGTTTTTTTTGTCTGGCAGTACCATCAGTCTTGACTGAGAACTCATTTCCATCTACAATTACTCTCCAGACATCTCCATCATTCAATAGATGCACTTCAAACTCCTCTTCATCGATGATTATTTTCCTCTTGGTTGTCATTTAATCACCTTGAAGAACTTCGCTTTGACTTGAAATTGGAAAGACTCCTCCTGCCTATTGCAACTCTTCGATGATCAAGAGACCATTCACTACCCGGACTCCTTTGAGCAGAAGCTTGGAGATAGTCGCCTGTTGACTCTTCCAGAATTACTGCCATCATAGCAACTACCTTCAATTTTAGTAGATTTTCACTATCCATGTTTAATCACCTAAAGTGGAATATTGCCATGCTTCCTAGCTGGCCTAACCTCTTCCTTTTCCAGTAGTGCTCCCAGTGCTTTAATCATAACAGTCCTGGTTTCACTTGGTTGAATGACATCATCCAAGTAGCCCAGTGAAGCAGCACGGTAGGGGTTTGCGAAAGTCTCAACATAATCATCTACCAACCTCTCTCTTTCTTGTGAGGGGTTGCCCGAAGAAGCGATTCTCCTTCTGTGAATTATTTGCACTGCGCCCTCGGCCCCCATTACCGCTAATTGTGCAGATGGCCACGCGACATTATAGTCTCCTCTGATGTGTTTCGATGACATTACATCATATGCTCCCCCGTAAGCCTTTCTTGTGATCACAGTTAGCTTCGGCACAGTCGCCTCGGCATATGCATACAGTAGCTTAGCACCGTGACGAATTATTCCGCCCCATTCCTGACTAGCGCCCGGAAGGAATCCTGGGACGTCTACATATGTAAGAATTGGAATATTGAAAGAGTCACAGAACCTAACAAATCTCGCTGCTTTTACAGATGCATCAATATCTAGACAACCTGCTAGAAATAACGGTTGGTTTGCGACAACTCCAACAGTATGGCCTCCAAGTCTAGCAAATCCGATTACGATATTACGGGCAAATTCTGCTTGTACCTCAAGGAATGCACCGTCATCTACCGTTTCTTCGATTGCTCTCACTATGTCATATGGCTCCTTCGGATTCGTTGGAACTAAATCCTGCAAGGAGTCGCATGATCTATCAACCGGGTCATTTGTAGGTAGAACTGGGGCTCTTTGTAGGTTATTGAGGGGGAGCATTTCGACTAAATCTCTAACCAGATCAAGTGCCGACTCATCGTCACCAGCCGTGAAATGAGTAACTCCAGACTTCGTAGCGTGTGTCGCGGAGCCACCTAAATCTTCGAATGAAACCTCTTCATTGGTTACCGTTTTAATGACCTCCGGACCAGTTATGAACATGTGTGATGTTTGGTCCACCATTATTACGAAGTCCGTGATTGCAGGCGAGTATACAGCCCCTCCCGCGCATGGCCCCATAATTACAGAAATCTGGGGGATGACTCCACTTGCTCTGACATTTCTAAAGAATATCTCAGCATATGATCCCAGACTGGCAACTCCTTCCTGAATTCTCGCTCCTCCACTATCGTTCAATCCAATGACTGGGGAACCAGTTTTTAGAGCCATATCAAGTACCTTGCATATCTTTAATCCATGCATTTCTCCCAATGAACCGCCATATACTGTGAAATCCTGCGCGAAGCAGTATACGGTCCTCCCACCAATTGTGCCATGGCCACAAACGACCCCATCTCCTGGAATTACATTCCTATCCATGTCAAAGTCCCTGCATCTATGCTCAACTAGTGGGTCTATCTCCATGAAGGAATCATCATCAAGAAGTAACTCAATCCTCTCTCTAGCTGTTAATTTGCCCTTTGAATGCTGTGCTGAGACTCTTGCTTGACCCCCCCCGGCTACAGCTTGAGCCTTACGTCGGCGAAGCTCACTAACTCGTGCATCTTCCGCACCCATGCCCCTCCATCCGTCGGGACCTCAATATGCATTCCTGATGATATCCCCCAAATTTGCGTCTGCGGTTGTTTCAAGGAGGGCAACCGACTCGCGAACTTCGGAGTATGAAGATCGTAATGGCGAAACCAGGTCTCGATGGGCATGATAGGGGTGCAAAGGTCATCGCTAGGGCCCTGAGGGACGGGGGTCATGAGGTTGTATATACCGGGCTAAGAAGGACTCCTGAGGAAATATCAAGAATTGTTATGGATGAAGACGCAACCGCTCTGGGATTATCTACTCTTTCAGGTGCTCATGACGTTCTAGTGCCTCGAATATGCGAGCTATTGAGGGAATCTGGGATGGGACATGTCATGGTTTTTCTTGGGGGGATAATTCCCGAGAGGGATCATGGAAAGATGTTCTTGGAGGGAGTTCGAGCTATTTTTGGTCCCGGCTCAAAGACCGAAGATATACTAGCTTTTTTGGAAAACTCTGAGTCTAGAATAGAAAAAAATCTGCCGATTGGAGTCTTTAACGATGATGGGTGGCATTGGAATTGACCGGGAAAGAAAAACTCCTACAATCGGCCTTGGAAGGTAGTAGGAGGGACCTCTCGAGACTACTTACTATGATTGAGAAGGGAGAGGAACTAGCGATGTCCAAAGGAGAAGAAAATCTCGACTACATGATTTTGGGTATTACTGGCCCTCCAGGAGTTGGAAAATCTACGTTAGTCGGGAGAATAATCAGCTACTGGAAGGATAGGGGAAAGAAAGTAGCCGTACTAGCAATAGATCCATCCTCCCCTCGTACAGGGGGTGCACTTCTCGGAGACAGGGTGAGGATGGATTCGGCTAACTCAGGCGAAGGGGTTTTTGTTAGGTCACTATCGACACGTGGAAATCCTGGGGGAATTTCCGCATCCTTGATGGCTATGTCAAAATTATTAGCATCTTGTGGCTGGGAGAAAATCATTATCGAGACCGTTGGATCCGGGCAGTCAGAAATCAAAATAGTAGCATTCGCGGATAAAATCGTTCTAGTGGATGGACCAGATAGAGGAGACATAATACAGGCTGAGAAGGCTGGAATCATTGAACTCGCAGATTTGGTAGTAGTGAATAAATCAGATGTGCCCAGCGCACTAAAGGTAGCTGAAAATATTAGGTCAGCATTCTCTTTTAGCAATGAAAACGACTCACCTGAAGTATTACTGGTATCTGCCGAGAGGAACGATGGAATCGAAGAGATGATGCAGCTAATTCAGAGCTCCGAGTCGCCACTGTGGAGGAGTAGGATAAAAATTAGAGAGAGGCTCCTATCTTTGTGGGACCACCGCTTGATGTCGTCCCCGATGCTAAATCAAGTCATAGATGATATTGAGACCGGAAGTATTTCACTTGAAGACGGTTTGGATATTCTATCTGGGTGGAAAAATGAGTGATGTGCTAGAGGACTTCGAAACAGATCATGTAAAACACTCAATAGGAGGGTTTGGAGGGCACGCTCTAAGAAGGGCCACTCATATGATTATGGCCTTTATTCCCCTGATTTACTATTCTAGGGGCCAAGACTTGGCAGACTACGTAGGATTGAATCCTGAGCAGTTGGTAAGCTTGATTGTAATTGCCATCTTATTCCTAGAAGCATTGAGACTGAAGCTCGGTATTGTGATAATAGGGCAAAGGGAATACGAGGCGAATCAAATCTCAGCTTTAGCATGGGGAGGTTTTGCAGTTGCATTAGCATTATTGATTTCTCCTGATGACGGTAAATCCGGTTTGAATGCAGGATTATATGGGATTCCAATAATATTTGGTCTAACTTTTGTTGACCCCATAATGGGTGAAATTAAGAGAAAGAAACAGAATCTAAAAATGGCAATTTACGTTGGATTATTGACATCATATGCAGTATGGATTGGATGTCATTTCTGGATTGGAACTCCTATCCTAGCATCACTATTATTGGCCCCTCTAACCGTTGCCGGAGAAGTTCCAAAACTAAGGTACATTGATGACAATGCAACAATGGTTCTATTCCCCCTTTCTGCATTGGTCATCTTACTCCCATTCCTGTGAGGAAAGGATGAATTCGGGTTATGTTTACATCAGGGGTCGTTTTGGCAATGACAATGGTTGATTTGACAGAACACGAAAGTAGGATTTTTGACCTAATCAAAGAAAATCCAGAAATCCTAAGCTCGAAGGAAGCAAGAACGAAAATAGCCAGTGATATAGGGATGTCAGAAAAAACCCTTCGTAACAGAATTGGCGATCTTAGGAGATATGGCTTACTCAATGAAACCAGTAGAAAACAGGAAAGTAAAACACCAAGCATAACCCAATCAGGCAGTAATGAGCTCAATCAGTCTACATACTTGATGGCATGGTTAATCGCATCAGTTGCATCACTTGCAATCTTCATAATTTATTTCTAAACGGACTTTAGACTCTGCCTCGAGAAGTTTAATCTTCATCGCTTTACCACCGTCACCTGAGTACCCTCCGATACTTCCGTTATCGCAAATTACCCTATGACAAGGAACTTCTGGAGCATACGGATTCGAGGCACAGGCATTCGCTACTGCTCGATACGACAGGGGCCTGCCTATTGCCTGTGCTATTTGCTTGTAACTTCTAACTTCTCCAAGTGGGATTGAGAGTACCTCATTCCAAACTAATTTCTGGAAATCCGTACCTCGCATATTATTCATGCTCATCACTGGGAACCTCCATTCTGTAGCCTTCATCCATGCCCACTATCTCATAATTGGAGGGGAACAAAGCGATAGCAACTCCTCCAATCATAAAAGCAAGACCTAGCCAAAACTGTCCAGTGATCATCATTTCTAATGCGATAGCGACTAAAACCAGTCCTCCTACATTCGATATCCAAACTAAATTTTTGAATGTAGAAAGTGATACCCCTGTAGTCCTATCCGTGCGCTTTGGGCCGAACTCTGCTCCGAACCTTATTGGGTCATCCTTGCTCATGAAATCACCTGTCGATCATTATTATGGCATCTGTTGGACACGCCAGCACGCACAATTGGCATCCAGTACAAGGGTCTCTCAAAATCTTCGCCTTCCTGTTCACATCTACATTTAGAATAGGGCTGGCTAACGGGGTGTCATATAGCTCGATCGCATCATCATCACATACGATAGTGCACTGGTCACATCCTATGCATTGCTCTTCTTTGACCCAAGCCACAGCGTCTTCGCCTCCTTTCAGTTTGGCTCGATCTTCTGATTTCCTAGCGTCCAAAAGCATTCTAATCCGACGTTGCTCGGATTTTCTCCTGTCCAACAAATCTTGAATATTCGTCAAAGGAAACCCCTCCTAGTATCCACTCTCTATATGCCTGTCCACACATCATTAATTTAACCATGTTTCGATAGCGAGCACCATGATGCCCTCTAACCAGCCTTGGTTTCGTGATCCACTTAGTATATTGGGGCTCTTTCAAGGAGTAATAATATGGTCCGTAATGGCATTCTTCATTTCTTTAGAGATTGCATGGATTTCTCTCGCTTGTGGAGGGATGATAGGCATTTTCCTTTGGTTGACCGCGCTTGGCTACCAGCGATATGGTGTAGCGAGGTTCACGATATATGGGATATTGCTCAATGCTGGGCTATCGTCATATTCAGCATGGGTAGCATTTTTCTAAATTTCATTTGCGACCGGCTTCTACCTGCCTAGCTAAGAAACTCACAACATCCAAAATCTCGAAGTCATGCCTAGGGTCTCCTTCGAACTTGAGGCATTCGAAGTGGGAAACACACTTGGGGCAAGAAGTTAGCATAATGTCAGCTCCTGTTGCATTCACCTCTTCGAACCTCTGAACTCTCAGAGCCCTGCTATTCTCATTGCAACTCATCATACTTGAGACTCCACAGCAGAGCGCGTCCTCTCCATGATGTTCCATCTCGACCAGATCCACACCTTCCACACCCGATATCAGGTCCCTTGGCTGGTCATAGATGTTCATTTGCCTACCAAGTCTACATGGGTCATGGAAAGTTACAGTAACATCTTCTTCTGACCTGAGATTCATGTCAAAGCCATTTTCAACTAGGAACTCAGTGGTGTGCATAACTTTCATGTCTTCCAGCTCGTAGTCCATAGCAAATGTTCTGAAGCACTCGGCACAAGATGTGACTAGTGTATCAACTCCGCTCTCGCCTAGCTTCTTTTGATTGTATGACTTAAGCTTCTCGAAAACCTCAGTCATTCCTTGCCATTTCTGATCATGACCACAGCACTTCAAGAAGTCCCTACCCAGATATGTCACGTCTTCTCCCATTTCTTCGAAAAGGGTAAATGCAGATGTGGTCGCGTCCCCAAGATTCATTGTGCCTTGATTCACATGACTGAAAATCATCTCCTGATCGAGGTAGTCTACGCATCCAGGGTAGTATCCGATGTTCGAATCAATTGGATAGTCCTCTACAGACATAAAGTCCTCGTCGGCGTCCTCTTCTGCCTCAGCGGCCAGAACGGCCTGAAGTACAGTGTGGGGAATTTCTGCTGCGGGTGGCCCCCCAACGATCATATTCCTCCTTATGTCAACGTATGAGTCATAGTCCACCAGTTGGGGACATGCGTTGGTACATGCTGAGCATGTCAGACACGAGTAAAGAGGGACGCCATCGTCCTCATTGTTCCAAGTATTGTAAATGATGTTTAGCTTGTCACCGGAGTTGAAGAGCCTTACAGGACACGCATCGTCACAAAGATCGCATCCATAGCACTTATTCATTTCATACTCATATCCTCTAGCCATACTCCTCATTAGCATGAAGACCAATGCCCCCACTCCTAAACAGGGAATAAATAGCGAGTAAATCAATTTCGCATCCAAGCTCTTCGGATTCTTCTCGAAGGTCGGGTTTTCCATGTACATGGTAGACAACGTCTCTAAATCCATGGTTGACTCTGACCTAACTAGTGCAGTACCATCTTCATTCAGAAGCAATGGCTGATATGCTATTACAGAGAAGCTTGTAATGACTTCCACGGAATCATTAATCCCCTGCGAGGTAGTTTGGAAATCAACGGTATAACTTTGCCCGGAATCGAGGTAAATGCTTTCTGAAATGCAACCATCACTCCTCCAAAGTTCTGATCCGGCAGAGTCAGTGAGCACGAGGCTTTGACTATGCGTACCTGCAGATCTTACCGACGTTCTGAATAGGCAACCTATGTCAGTTGGTACTTCTGATACTCCCAAGTCCTCTACCTCAAAGGTAAAACTACTGCTGTAAATCAACTCAGATCCATCCTCCAACCCAAAGAAAGAAGCCCTATCCTCTGCGGAGTTTCTTCCAGTTTCGCTGTCAGCATGTCCATTATCCCCATTGAAATCAATAATTTTGAATTTTGTTGGTTGGTGTATTCCCCAATTGGACCAATGTGTGGCGGCTATGACGCACCAATCAGCTACATCTTCTCCTTCGGCTAAGCCATTCCAAGCAGCTAATCCCTGACTCTCTTCATATGGTATGCACTCATCTCCCCATTGCTCCCAAACATTTCCTTCTTCAACGTGAACGAGAGTGTCTGATGGTTGAGCTCTGAGGGCTTCCAAATCTTCCATGTCGTCCATCGCCCCTAGTCCCCCATAGTCCCAGAATCCATTTTCATAGACAGGCCAAGTTACCACGGAAATCAGAACTGCAGCAATTAGGGAACCAACCGCCACTTGTCTTCCTATGCGGGGAGTCACTCTGGATCCAACAGAGTTAAGTAGGAACTTTCTAGTTGGGAAGTAGATTACGGCGAATAAGAAAATTCCAGTAAGTATCCAAGGTACGGCGTTGAAAACTTCTGCTGTCCAGGGCGCCTGTCGGCCACACATAAATTCAGAATGTGATCCCACGAAGCAGTAATCACTACGGTCCTTGGCGTACAAGTCTAGGAATATGTTGATTGAGAACACTGAGATGAACCAAACATGTGCGAGGTAGACTGCACCAGCGGTAGCGAACCAAGGGTCCTCAACCCCCCTCTTCTCTCTACCGGGGAGAAATGGTGGCAATGCCAAGATTCCAACTGGTAGCCCGGTAATTGCTGCGCCCCACCATGCTGCATTCCAGTCTATCACCGGAGCTCCTAGGAATTCACCAATAGGGCCGGCAGGAATGACGAACTGAGGGAGATACTCCCCCCATCTGAGATATCCATATGAGAAAAGAACATACCAGTCTGGGAACACGAAACCAGCTTGAGCGAATGGATCCGCCGCACTATGCAAAGGAGGTGGAATGAGCCATGAATAGAATGCTATAGTCATTACAATGGAAGCGAAAATAATGGTGTCCCTGAGTACTTCTGTGGGCCAGAAAGGATGCCCTGTGAAGGTCCTCCTCCTCTCTTTATCAGCTTCAAGGAGCTTATCTCTCTCGCTGATATATGTGTCAGCGATTCTACCAAATCTCTCCATCATCCCCATAATATCGACCTCAGTGTGGCTCCGCAATTCCTTGTGCCCAAACTATGAACAAGTGAGCAAGAATGAGGGTAGTGACAACAACAGGTAGGATGAAAACATGAAGGAAATACATTCTTGTTACTGTTTGTCCGGTCACGGTAGTGCCGGCAAACATGGCCGTGGCGACCCATCCTCCGATTAGTGGAGTTGAGTTGGCCATGTTAATTCCGATAGTGGCCGCTCCAAACGCCAGACTGTCCCACGGGAGTAGATATCCTGAATAGCCAAAGAATATTGTGAAGAACATTAGGGCGACACCAATTAGCCAATTAAGCTCACGAGGATTTCTGTAGGCTCCGGTAAAGTATACCCTGCACATGTGCAAGAAAACAGCGGCAACCATGAAATGTGTGGTCCAATGGTGGATTGATCTAATGATGTAACCGAATGGGAGTTGGGTCATGATGAATTCCATGCTACTGTAGGCGGGTGTCGGATCTCCCTCTCCTCCCGGGACATAGTACAGTCCGAGGACAGTGCCAGTGAGTACAAGGATTACGAACGCGAGGAAAGAGATTCCTCCGAGGCAATATAGGGGGTACCAGTACCATATTATTCTGAGCTTGTATTTCTCAGCATGTGTCATCGGCATCTGTCTGTGCATGCCGTAATATGCATCTCTGCTCATCCCCCAGTAGTCTTGAATTCTGAACCTAGTATCCAACCAAGAGAAGGCCCAGAGGAAAGTCTTCTCGGCCAGCCCCATACTACTTGCACTTGTTTCCACCGCACGGAGGATGTCCTTTCTCGGCATTTCTTCCCTTTCCTTTCTGAGAGTGAGGGCCACTATCACAACAACCAGAGTGATGAAAACCCAAAGGAACCAAAATTGAATCATCTTACTCACCTCAGTCGCAGTACGTGTACCAATCCTTGAAATCAGGCAGTGCCTCTATCAAATCTCCATTAAGTACGAAGGGTATCAGTGGCATCCCCATTGGTGCCGGGCCCCCGGCCCTCTTAATACCAATGAAATCAAACTCTGCCCCACTAGATCTGTTTCGTGCTCTATTTTTTTCAATTACAGTTGGGTCGAATCTAGATGAATGGCAGATACAGAATAATTTATTTCCACCAGAGTCGGTGCCATTTGGAACCCACTGATCTTCGGTAAACTCGTTCGTCACTAGTTGCCACCCGGGGATGCAACAAAGATGCGTGCACCTGGAGAAAATAAGAATCAGGTTATCATGAATTGAAAGTGTTTCGTATTGAGGGTCCTCATCAAGCTCGTAACCCGAGCCAACATATTTGCCATCTACCGTGTAACCATCCATAAACTGGAATCTGGGCTTATCTTGAACGAGGTCAGAACCCTTGTTTTCTTCATGAGGAACGTAAACAGCATTCACTGGCATTCCCGACCACACACCTTGAGCGGCCGACATACCCGTTGAGGAACTTGATGCCGCATCAATAAACGATTGATATGTCATAGGCTCCAAGTGTCTGTCTCCATACCAGACTGAGTCCTCAGCCCCAGTTGGGACCCAATATCTGACAGCAGTGTCCCCCCCTGAAGAATCTGGTTGGCCCATGAGGAGCGCAGCAAAACCTACGCTGGTTAGGCCTGCCATGGTAATTACTCCCGCGGCTGTGTTGAAGGAATGTCTCATAAATTGCCTCCTGTCAATCATGTGAATGTCTGAATCGTTACCTTCGTCCCCTCCAGAACTATCCCTCAGAGTGAATTTCCTAGCCATGGTCTAGACCTCATATTTTTTCCAAGATTCGGGATCCTTCGATGTGATGTATTTATTTCGCCTACTCTTGACTATCACTATATCTGGCATTACATACTTCATGTATATCATGCCCAAGATGATCACTGTCAGGAGAAGCATTCCTAGGAAGAAAGCAAGCATCTGCTGGTCCCATTTATTGTAGAGCCCGTATGATAATGATCCAGCCCAGTACAACGACCACACTATCCCCCATAGTCCAACTAGGATGATTAGCCACGAGTCCCCTGATGGAGATACGCTGGCCCTTACTATTGAGCCAGCTGGAGCCTCGTTGAACACGCCATGTTCTATTGCCGACTCATATGCTTCTTCGGTTAACGATATACCGTCCAAGGCATCTCTGGCGTCTTCCACACTTACCTCCCCAGAAGCTACTTGCCTCAGCATCTTCATGACCACATCGTCTTTCATTACTGATCACCCCTTCTCTGATGCTTTATCCTCAACCTCAGCAGGTTACTCCTTCCTTCATAATGTCTTGAAAATCCATATCTCAACATGAGGCCACAGAAAATAATCACAATCACAACTGCCGCGAATCCGAGCAGGCCTAACCAATGAGCCCTCATTCCAGCTCCCATGTGATGTAAGTCCACACCTTCTTCGATAGGAGCAGGGGGCTCTATATCCCCATTTCCGACGAACACCGTGCGGACTCCGCCAAACTCACCTTCATCCATGGAAGCGCTGAGGCGGTTCCACCTATCGAGTTGTGAAGGAATACCATCCCCATTCACGGAATTTCCAGCTAGCCATATGGTTACCACCCCCGTTCCCTCTGGGGGGGCCGTCCATGTGATGTGCCACATTCTGTCTGGGGCCTTGGATCCAGAGTTAGTGTGTGTTAGAGATGTAACATCATCCTCCCAATTGTACACTAGGTCTTCGGATCCCGCTGAACCAGCTAAGGATCCACTACTAACTCGCATCGAGAATCCGCCGGTGTGTGATGAGGTATCTGCAGGAGGGCCTCCGATAATCTGAATAACCATCTCATATGATTCACCCGGCTCATATCGGTAAGGAACATCGTCTAGGATTAAAGTCACGGAATTATCTGGTTCTTCAGCATGACATGTGCATCCTGCTAGAGCGACATCGCCCTCATTGTTTGCATCCCCCCCTATTCCAGTGGGATTGGCCTGAGAGCCTCCAGCAGCCAGCACAGCGACTATGCTGATGGCCAGCATCTTCCTCACAGTGAGCATACTCGACGCCATGGACAACACCCTTGGTGATTAGGCCACCTGAAAGGGGGCTATTAACGTTGCATTGTCGGACTGTCAAACCGAACCCCGAAACATGCCAATTTGTAGGTTCCATAGCCACACCAAACTAATATGTCGGACCCTCAAGGCAAGCTCATGTCAGGACCAGTTTGGAGAAATGTATACAGTTTGACGGACGATCAAATTTCCAAGCTTGACATGGCTGAAGACAACATGGAAATGATGAAGCTTGGGCTGGCTGAGAGGATACTAATTGACATGCTAGGAGATGATCCAAAGTGTATCCCAGTTCTGAATGTGATGGCACACTTTCAAGGAAGATATATTTCCGATTTTGAAAAAGCAGTGGAATATTATGACAGGGTCCTAGAACTAGAACCAGATAATGCATGGGCTAGGGATGAGAGGAGACGTTACCTCAGATATTCGACCTATGATTAAGCAATTCTATACGCCTGCCCCATATTCGAGGCTCGTGCAGGATGGCGAGGTCCTTGTTGTGGGAGTGGGGGGCATAGGTTGTCTGTGGGCAGTTGAGGCACACTCAGGGTGCCCAGATTTAGCAGAATTATTGTTAATTGATGCCGACGAGTCTTCTTTTGAAGGTGCTAGCGATGCAAATTGTCTATTCTTAGATTCAGGTGGCGAGGGACGTGGAGCTGCTGCACTTCCCTCAATGGCGATTCACAGACTAAGGGATGGAATGGAATCAATCTCCGATCTTCTAAATAAGGCAGAGGTTATGATTTTGATGGCCGGATTAGGTGGTGGGATGGGGTCAGGAGCCTCAGGGGAGCTGGCGAAGATGGCAAAACAATGTGGGTGTTTGGTGCTATCAGTTGCCGGCCTCCCCTTCGCAGAGCAACCACTCAGATGTGCTATTGCGGAAGAAGCACTGCCTTCATTGGAGACGAATTCTGATGTTTGCATCAGGGTGAGAATGGAGCGTCTAGCCTGGCAATCGAGGAGAAGAAAGACAGACTGGATGATTGGATCAGGATGGATAGGAGAGCTGGTCGAGGGATTAGTGACCAAACTTGCCAGTGTGGGAAGGATCAACCTCGATCTGATGGATATGAAGGCAATAATCAACAAAACTGGAAATGCTACTCTAATCGTAGGGACGGGCTCATCTGAAAATCCCAGCTCTGTAGTCGAAATGGCTAGAAACTCCCCTTTGAACGATGTCTCCATTGAGGGTGCAAAGGGGTGCATGATCCAGGTTGAAGGCGGTCCTGATATGACTCTCTCCCATCTCACGGAATTAACAGACTCATTCGTATCCCAAATGGATCCCAACTGCCAAGTCATAATGGGAGCTAGGGTAAGTGACGAAATGATCGGAAAACTTAGGCTTGTGGCTGTAGTGAGCGGCATCTAGATTTGATTAATTAACTCACTTGTACTCCCAACGGCATGGCAAAGCCAAGTAAGGCCAAAAGAGGGAAAAACAGGTGGATAGGAATCATCGTCACAAACCTCTCCATTACCCGGCCCGAAATGATTAATTTATTTGAATTAGGGTTGCAAGGGTTAAGCTGGAAGCTATTCGATTTTCACGACCATGGAAATCAGAAGATAGCCATAATCAGGACTTTGTTGGAAGATGCCTCGGAAGCTCGGGAAAGGGTCAATTCAATTGAAGGGCTATCGACCGTTACCACCTCAGGTAAAATTAGGTTGGTAAGGGAAAGACTCACTCGTTAACGACGTTATTGCCAAACTCCCACACTAGGCCGTCTGTGCTCGAAAGAGCCTTCCTCTTACCCCCGGAAACAATGTGTAGAAACCCATCAGAGTCAATACCTACGACTCTGCACTCCTTTCCCTGATATCCTACCTCTTGCCCCCTTGAGAGCAATCTGGAAAGTGCCTTCCATGAATCGATTTGAAGTGACTTTGGGCTGTTATCAGGGATCCTGTCATCTTTCTCAATTATAGTCGAAACCCTAGAATCCACGCAATCAAATATGAAGTTCCTTGGAAGTTCACCCACAGTATCCCTCCACCCATGGCACAATTCCCCCTCAACCGTTCTACTGGTCGAATTGATTCCGACACCCAATCTAAAACCCCTATCCAAGCTATTTGCCTCTATTAAGATGCCACCAATTTTCTGTCCTGTAGCAGAAACAAGGTCATTGGGCCATTTCAAGTCGCATTTGATCAAGTTTGAAATCGAAGCCCCTATGGACATCTGAAGTAACCCAGGCGAAGGAAGCTCAGAAATTTCTCTGTTTATCTTCCATGAAGCGATTAAATCCCCCTCCCTAGATTCCCACCTGGATCCTCTCCTGCCCCTTCCCGATACTTGATTATCTGCAACAATTCTCTGCCAACCTTCTGCGGGAAGACCAACTGAATAGTCCATGGTTGATTCACAAGAGTCGACCCTGACTGCGGGTATCCCAAAGCCTGTTTTCCAAAGGCAAAAAACTCCCAGTTTTTCATCCCCCATCCTGAGTGAATCGATAATTCTGCAAGACCATCCAGAGTTGGACCAATCCC
>Ga0160422_10000056_pt1 | contig 55671 bp, 58 predicted proteins | sample Fk160mmetaG_FD_108192 | JGI IMG/M metagenome (GOLD analysis project Ga0160422, IMG submission 108192) | Marine microbial communities from the Central Pacific Ocean - Fk160115 60m metaG | ecosystem: Environmental > Aquatic > Marine > Oceanic > Photic zone | place: The Central Pacific Ocean... | reverse complement strand
TTTAAAAATATTTTTTGCTTGAATTTGATCATTCTTTTTCTCAGAAATTTTTTTTTTAAGATCGAATATTTTTCTTTTATATTCCTTAATCAATTCTTCAATTTCAGAAATACTTAATTCATCAACTTTAATTTGTTTTTCCTTAATTATATCGTCTTCATCCATATTAATTTATTTTCAAATTTTGAAAAAATTCAAGTGATCCTGGATTTGCAATAGCCTCTAAATTATTAATTTTCTCACCATTTAATATTTTTTGGACTGCTATTTCAACAATTTTTCCACTTTTTGTTCTAGGAATTTCTGGACATTCAATGATAATAGAAGGCACATGTTTTGGAGAACAATTTTGACGGATATTAAATTTAATTTTTTCTTCCAATTCACTATTAAGTATATTTGGATCTTTCAAATTAATAAAAAGAATTATTCTGATATCATCATTAAAATTTTGTCCAACAACTAAAGCTTCATTTACTTCACTAAAATTTTCAACTTGACGATATATTTCCGCAGTACCTATTCTCACTCCGCCTGGTTTAAGCGTAGCGTCTGATCTACCAAAAATAATATATCCGTGATTTAATGTTTTTTGAATAAAATCGCCATGATACCAAATATTAGTATACTTATTAAAATAAGCATCATGCATTTTTTCTGAGTTATTGTCATTCCAAAATTTTATGGGCATTGAAGGGAAAGGTGTCTTAACAACTAATTCGCCTTTATGATTGTTAGGAAGTTTTTTACCATCTTCGTCAAAAACATCAATATCTAGACCTAAACTTGGACCTTGGATCTCACCGGCATAAACTCCGTCGTATAAATTACCTGCAACTAAACATCCAACTACGTCCGTTCCACCACTGATAGAAGCTAAATGAACATCTTTTTTGATATAATTATAAACATAATTAAAACTCTCGCTGATAAGTGGTGAACCTGTTGAACAAATAGTTTTTAAATTTATTAAATCAAGATGTTTACTATTATAATTTTCATTTTTTAAATGATCTAAATATTTTGCACCCACTCCAAACAATGTAAATTTTTTTTGTGAACAATATTTAAGTAATATATCAATTTCTGGGTATAAAGGTGATCCATCATACAAATATATAGATGCTCCGCAGGAAAGTGCAGCTACTTGCCAATTCCACATCATCCATCCTGTAGAAGTATAATAAAAAACCTTGTCATTTTTTTTTACATTACAATGAATTAACAGTTCTTTTTTTTGTTCAATAAGTGCATTGCCAGATCCGTGAACAATACATTTGGGTGTACCCGTTGTACCACTCGAGTAAAGAATATACACAGGATGATTAAAATCAAATTTTTGAAAGTTTGTATCTTTTTTTGAATTTTTAAGAACATCATAGTAAGACAAATATTTTTTATCGATCTTGGTATTATCGTAAGAAAATACTATTACTTTTTGAATAGAGGGAATTGATTTGGTAATAATTTCTACATTATCTAATATATTTATTTTTTTTCCATTATAATAGTAATGATCACAAGTAATTAAAACTTTTGGCTCAATTTGTTTGAATCTTTCAATCACACCTTGTGGACCAAAGTCTGGAGAACAGCTTGACCAAATGCAGCCGTTTTTAGTTGAACCAAGAAAAGCTACGATAGTTTCAATTGTATTCGGAACGTAGGCTGCTACCACATCGCCTTTTTTGATATTCGTTTTAATCAAATAATCTGAAAATTTGCAAACATTACTAAATAATTCTTCCCATGTTATAAAATCCTCTGTTCCATTCTCCTTTAAGCTAAATACAGCGATTTCTTTAGAGGTTAATGGAATTAAGTTTTCAGCAAAATTTAACTTCGCGTCTGGAAAAAAAATATTTTTGTAAAAGATTTTGTTTTTGTCTAAAATTCTCTTACCCTTTTCACCTTTTATATCTGAAAAATCCCAGAGTTCTGACCAAAAAACTTCATTATTTTCAAGACTCCAATTCCAGAGAGAGTTAAAGTTTTTTTTAAAATTTACATTAAATTTTTTTTCAACTTTTTTTGAAAATTTAAAAATATTAGATGATTCAATTATTGTATTGGAGGCTTTCCATAGAAGATTTTTGTTCATCTCTAATATTGTACTTTGAAGAGATATAAACCACAAGGAGGAGCCACAGGAGGACAGCTATTTCTATTCTTTTTTTCAATTGCCTTTTTTAAATCGTCAATATTCCACTTTCCTTCGCCGACATATTTTATAGCACCAATCATCGATCGCACTTGATGTTGTAAAAATGATCTCGATTTTACAACATAAATGATTTTTTTATCAGATTTTTTGATCCTAGAGTATTCAATTGTTTTTATTGGCGACTTTGCATTACAGGATTTTGATCGAAAAGTTGTAAAGTCATGTTTACCTAAAAATAGTTTAGCGGCATTTTGCATTTTTTTTATATCGAGTTTTTTTTTTACATGCCATGCTCTTCCATTCATTAGAGATAGGTTAGATTTTCGATTAATTATAATATAATGATAAATTCTTAAAATTGCATTTTTTCTTGAATTAAATTTTTTTTTAACTTTTTGAACTTTAATTATACTGATATTCTTTTTTTTTAGAAAGTGATTTGTTCCCTCTAAAATCTTAAAGGTTTGTAGCTGACCATCGTAGTCAAAGTGAAATACCTGACCAATGGCATGAACACCAGAGTCAGTCCTACCAGATCCAAATATTTTAATTTTTTTTTTTATGATTTTTTGCAAAGCAGTTTCAATACACTGCTGTACTGTATTCCTATGAGGTTGAGACTGCCAGCCACAAAATTTTTTGCCATCATACTCTACGATACATTTAAATCTGCTCATCGAATTTAAATCCTAAAATAAAATTTTCTTTTAGTTGAATTTTCTTTCCACTTCTTTGCAGTTCTAATATCTCTATTGAGCGATCCTTACACGATATAATAATTTTTTTTGAGTCTATAATTATTCCAGGTTTACGTGCCTTTAGATCAGAAATTTTAGCTGAATAAACTTTTATTTTTTCGTTTTTGTAATCAAAATATGCTCCAGGCTTCGGATTGAGAGCATTAATTTTTGATATAATATTTTCAGCATTGTCATTCCAATTAATTTTCTCATCTACTTTTGTTATTTTTTTTGCATATGATACTCCAAATGTATCTTGTGGTTTGTAATTTGCATTTCCATTCAGAATATCATTTATACAATCAATAATAATTTCAGATCCCAATTTTGATAGAGCCTTTTCTAAATTTCCATATGTTAAATTTTTCGATGAAATAGATTTGCTAATTAATATTGGTCCACTATCTAATTTTTCTTCAATTTTCATAATCGTTATACCTGTGATATTTTCGCATGACATGATTGATCTTTGTATTGGTGCAGCACCTCTCCATTTTGGTAGTAAAGAGGCATGAATATTAATAAATCCTTTTTTTGAAAGAGCTAATATTTTACTTGGTATTATTTGTCCATATGCAACTACTATTGCCAGATCTATATTGATTTTTTCTAAATAATTGTACTCGTCTTCTATTTTATGAGGTGTTTTAATAGTTAGATTATTTTGTTCTGCAAAAACTTGAACTGGACATTTTAAAAGTTTTTGTCCTCTGTCAGCTTTTCTTGGAGGCTGGCAAATTACACATTTAATCTTAAAGTTTTTGTGTATTTCTCTTAAAGCCGGTACTGAGAATTCTGGCGTACCCATAAAAATTATATTTGTAGACATGTTACTTAGTATTTTTCTTCAGTTTTTTTTCAATAATATCACGTTTAAGTTTTGATAGATGATCAATAAATAAAACACCATTACAATGATCTATTTCATGTTGAATGCACCTAGAAAGTATTCCATCTGCATCAATAGTTTTTTTTAATCCAGAGATATCTTCATATTGTATTTTACAAGTGTCATGCCTTTCTACTTCACCGTAATATCCAGGTATTGACAAACACCCTTCTTCATTAATTACAGTTTTTTTCGACTTATTTATAATTTTTGGATTAATAAAAACTATTGGATTTTTTTTATTATCATCTTTTGAAGTATCTATTACTACAATCCTACTTAATATTCCTACCTGAACAGCAGCTAAACCTATTCCGGATGCATTATACATCGTATCCAGCATGTCCTGAATAAGATTTTTAACTGACTCATCTATATTTTTAACAGGTTTAGAAGATTTTCTTAGTATAGCATTTGGAGCTTTTACAATTTTTTTTAGAGACACATTTAACCTTTATTATTAAATGAGTTTCTAAATTTAAATGCCGAGAATAATGTTCCATCATCAAGATATTCAATTTCTCCTCCAACAGGCAAACCATGAGCAAGTTTGGTTATTTTTACATTAAGACTTTTTAGACTATCATGAATATAGTGTGCGGTTGTTTGGCCTTCTATAGTTGCAGAAATAGCCAAAATTACCTCCTTAATTTTATGTTTTTTAACCCTTTCTATCAATGAATTTATAAGCAATTGTTCAGGATTTGATCCGTTTAAAGCTGATAATGTACCTCCTAAAATATGATACTGTCCTTTGAATACACTCGTAGATTCCATAGCCCACATATCGGCGATATTTTCTACTACACAAATTTGGTCGGAATTGTTGTTAGAACATATACATTCATCACTTTTGGATTTTAAATTTCCACAAATATTACATTTAACGATATTTTCTTGAACTTTTATTATAGCTTGATGTAAGGGTATCATCAAATTTGATTTATGCTTAATTAAATGCAAAGCAAGTCTTCTTGCTGATTTTGGACCAATGCTGGGCAACCTTGATAATAGCTGTATAAGATTTTCCAAATCAGGTTCTTTTAATTTCTTCATATTAAAATGGAAATTTCATACCTGGTGGCAACTTTAGATCACCTGTTAGTTTTGACATTTCTTCTTGTGTTTTAATTTCTACAGCTTTTTTTGCATTGTTTACTGCGGCAATTATTAAATCATTACGTATGTCATCATCTTCATCAAAAACCTTGTCATCAATCTTCAGGTTCACTAGTTCATGGCTACCATTCATTACAGCAACAACTAATCCACCTCCAGATGCCCCCTCGGCTTTAACATCTTTTAGTTTTTCTTTAAAAACATTTACCTTTTCCTGCATTTCTTGTGCTTGTTTAAGCATTTTGCCAAAATCCATTATTTCTCCTCCTCTGAATTAGAGTTAATAAATATTGCGTCATCAAAAGTGTCTAATATTTTTTTATAAGTGTTAGTTTGTTTAATTCTATTTAGGTCTGCTAAATTTTTTTTTGTTTTTTGTTCAAATATAGTTTTATCGCCTTCTAATTTATTAAAACTTATTATCCATCTTTTACCTGTCCATATTCTTAATTTTTCTGTTAGATTTTTTATAAAATTTTTGGATAATTTTTCATTAAAAGAGATATCTATTTTACCCTGTTGGAAATTAACAATTTTTACATGTCTCTCAAGGTCAAATTTTAGTTCGACTTCTTTATTTTTTTTTACTATATCTATTAAGTCATCAAAATTATTAATTTTCGAAATAAAATTAACAATTTTATTGTCTTTTTTAGTTAGTGTTTCTTTTTTCTCTTGCACTACATTTTTAATTTGTGTTTTTACATTTAATTCATTTTTAATTATGATTTCATTTTGTAAATTTTCATCATTTATAATTTTTTGAGGATCAGGCATACTTTTAAGCCTACACAATCTTATAGTTAACATTTGAATTGCAATATAATTATCGGGAAATAATTTTAAATCTTCAAATCCTTTGATTAAATAATGCCATAATATTGATGAAAAGGTTAAATCAATTTTTGATGCCAATTCTTTAATTTTACTTATGTCTTGTTCCGCGATTGAAATGTCACTTGATATATTTCCTATAGATTGCTCTCTGCTAATTAAGTAGACTTGTTCTAAAAGACTCTCGAGAATTAATTTAGGGTCTGACCCATAATTAAATATATCTTCAAGTATTTTAATTGAACTATTATCATCTCCTAGTATAATTTTTTCAAGTAAATTAAGTATTTGTTCTTTATCTGCTAAGCCAAGCATCTTTCTTACATCTTCTGATACAATTTGTTGTTCTGAATTATTCATTATGTTTGCTTGATCAAGAATTGATAGTGCATCCCTTACTGATCCTTCAGAAGATTTGGATATTAATTGCAGTGTAGGTGTATCTATTTTGATATTTTCTTGTTTAGAAATTTTATTCAAAAATTTTGTCATTTGATCTATTCCAATTCTTTTTAAATCAAACCTATGACATCTTGAAAGTATTGTGATTGGAATTTTTTTTATTTCAGTAGTAGCCAATATAAATTTAAGATGCTGTGGCGGTTCTTCTAATGTTTTTAAAAGTGCATTAAATGCTTGTTTAGACAACATATGAGCCTCGTCGATTATAAATACTTTATATTTTGCTACTGATGGATGATATTTTGAAGATTCTAGTAAGTCTCTGATATCATCAACACCAGTCTTAGAGGCTGCATCCATTTCTAAAACATCAATATGCGAAGAACTGCTTATTTCATCGCAACAACAATATGTATCTGACGTATCTGTTGCGCCATGTTCAAAATGTTTATTACAATTGATCGCTTTTGCAATTACACGTGCAGTAGTAGTTTTACCTACTCCTCTAATGCCAGTCAAAATATAAGCATTATGGATCTTGTTTTTTCTTAGAGCGCTTTTTAAAGAAATCACCATTGTTTCTTGTCCTATTATTTCATCGAAATTTTTAGGTCGATATTTTAACGATAATACAATTTTTTTATTCATAATAATTTTACGGGGAACTGAATAACAACCTGAAACATTTACGTTACGGCTGCTTTCTTTCGAACCTGACCGGGTTAGCGTAACATCCACCTGCTACCAATTCCCCAATATGAGAATATATCAATTTAATTACAGATCTACTACAAAGATTTATATTTATTTAAAATATCTGTATGGGGATGCCGGGTAAATTCCTAGAATATCCAATTTTTCTGTTTGTTTTTTTAAATCATTAAGTGAATCTGAAATTTTTTTATCATTTATATGACCCTCAATATCCACATAAAAAATTGCTTGCACAAAAGAATTATCAAGTGAGAAACTTTCTAATTTAGTTAAATTAACTGAATTTTTAGCAAAACCCTCAAGACATTTATGTAAAGCGCCTGGTATTGACTTTAACTTGAATATACATGTTGTAATATAATTTTTATTCTTTTCATAATTTATAAATTTACTTTCATAATCCATAACTAAAAAACGAGTTGTATTACCATCCATATCTTCAAATTTATTATCTAAAATTTTTAAATTATAAATATCTGCAGATAAAGAAGAAGCTATTACTGCAACATCCTTTTCTGGTTTACTTGAAAGCAATTTTGCAGATCCAGCTGTATCCGCAGTAATTATTGGTATTAAATTTTTAGAATATATTTTATTTTGACATTGACTAATAGCGTGCGCATGACTCTTAACATACTTTATATTTGTAATATCAACATTTTGGTTTGATATTAAACAATGCTCAATTTTTAAAAAATGTTCTCTAATAATTTTCGGTTTATATTTGACTAACAAAGAATGTACATCAACAACTCTTCCAGCAAGTGAATTTTCTATTGGTATTACGGTACTTATTTTTCTGTCAGATTTCATTAATGAAAATACATCTTCAAAAGTTTTACAGGTAATAATATCTACATCTTTATAGATTTCTTTTGCTGCTAGGTGTGAATAGGCACCCAGTTCACCTTGGATAGCAACTTTAATTTTCATTTTAATGACTTTCTTATTTTAATAATATCTTCATTTGTGTCCACACTTATTGGATTATCTTTTGTGAGACCAACTTTTATATTGATTTTATTGTCAATTAACCTCATTTGTTCAAGGCTACGTTCTATTTCATTACGAGTTTTGTTAAATAATATAAATTTTTTTAAAGTGCTAATTCTATATGCGTAAATTCCAATATGATGATAGATATTTCCTTTTGTATTATAAATACATCTAAAAAAATCAATAGCATCAGAAAATTCATTAATATTTATTTTATTTTTAGTTTGGACTTTTACTACGTTTTTTTTTTTTATATCGCTATTAGATAATAAGCTAGATAATGTGCTAACTTCTATATCTGGATTTTTGACCATATAATTATTTAACATTTCTATAATTTTAGGTGAGATGTTTGGCATGTCTCCTTGAAGATTAATTACTATTTCATACTTATCTTTAATTAGTGTCAAAGCTTCATATATTCTATCTGTTCCATTTAAATGATCATGGCTAGTTTTTATAACTTTGCCATTGTACTTAAATACTACTTTTTCGATTTCAACATCTGGAGTTGTAACAAAGATGTTTTTTATATTAGTGGATTGAGCTCTCTTTAGGACATGTGCTATCATAGGTATACCTGCGATATCTAAAAGGGGTTTATTGGGTAATCTTTTCGCCTTTAAACGACTAGGGATAATAATAACTGTATTTTTCATATTTATTTAGTGCGACATCAATATCTTTAATTTATACTCTTAAAAGTTAATGAAATAATATAAGAATTAAAATTAAATGGATAGTTTTGAATTCAATAAAATTGCTGCAGCAGTACTAATAACAGCACTGCTACTCATAGGAATTAAGGAAATCGGGAATAGTATATTCAAAAACGAAAAATTAGAGAAATCTGCTTATAAAGTCGAGGGATTGGAGAAAACTACTAAAAGCGAGAAGGATGTACCAAAAAAAATAGAAGCGTCGTTACAACCAATTGCTCCAATGTTAGCAACTGCAAGTATTGATGAAGGAAAAAAAATTTTTAAAAAATGTGCTGCATGTCATAGCATAGAACAAGGTGGAAAAAACAAAATTGGTCCGGCACTATGGAGCGTAGTTGATCGTAAAGTAGGATCAGTAGAAGGTTTTAAATATTCTAATGCACTAAAAAATTATAATAAAGATTGGACATTCGAAGAATTAAATGGTTTCTTACATAAACCATTAAAATACATTAAGGGAACGAAAATGGCTTTTGCAGGTCTCAGAAAAGATTCCGATAGAGCAAATATTATCGCTTATCTAAATAGTATGGGTTCTAGTCCGAAACCTTTAAAATAATTTTGTTTTTTTAAAATTAAAATTAAATGAAAAGCCAGATAAAACATTTTATTGATAAAAAATCTTTAAGAATGTTTGCCTTGGGTTTTTCTGCAGGTTTACCGATACTTTTAGTATTTTCAACATTATCTGTGTGGTTAACAAAAGCTGAAATAGAAAGAAGTACAATTACTCTTTTTAGCTGGGTAGGTTTTGCTTACTCTTTCAAATTTTTATGGTCTCCGATCGTTGATCACCTACAATTACCTATGTCAAAATATTTTGGTCATAGAAAAACATGGCTTCTATTATCCCAAATAATGCTTATTTTATCTATACTACTCGCATCTTTTTCTGACCCAAAAATTAGTTTAATGTTCATGGTAATATCATTTATCTTAATCGCATTTTCAAGCGCAACCCAAGATATAACTATTGATGCGTTTAGAATTGAGTCTGTAAAACGAAACTTGCAAGGCGTAATGTCTTCAATGTACCTAGGTGGATATAGGGTTGCGATGATATTTTCTGGTGCAGGTAGCTTGTGGCTAGTTTCGAAATTATCGGGAGAAACCTATGATTTACAAAGTTGGCAACTTGTTTACAAGATTATGGCTGTGTTAATGACCGTAGGTTTGCTTGCTACTCTGTTTTCTGACGAACCCAATATAAAAAGAAAAAAAATAGGAAATCATTTTGAACAATTAAAATTTATAGTTATAATTCTTATATCAATATTAATTTTCTTTTCTATTTTATTAAACTTACCTAAATTATTTTTTGATTCGAAATTCGTATCTTTTGGATATAATTTAATTAAAATTTTAGTATCTTTCATAACATTATTAGCGTCATTGAAATTAATTTCCAGTTTCGGCTTAATTAACAATGAGAAAACTACAATTGTTTATATTAAACCAATGTTAGATTTTATAAATCGTTATAAAAAATTAGCTTTAATTATTTTAATATTAATATCAATTTATAGAATTTCAGATATTGTGATGGGTGTCGTAGCAAATATCTTCTATGTAGAAAAAGGATATACTTTAAATGATATAGCATTTTACTCAAAATTTGTTGGCTTAATAGCTACAATTACTGGTGGAGTAATTGGAGGATTATGTTCAATGCGATTTGGATCTTTAAAAGCATTACTTTTTGGATCAATTATTGCGGCTATAACTAATTTATTATTTGCATATTTAGCTATTAGTGAAAATAATATATTTTTACTAGCAGCTATAATTATAGCTGATAATTTAGCAAGTGGGTTTGCAGGAGCAGCCTTTATAGTTTATTTATCCTCTTTAACATCTATCAAGTTTACTGCTACACAATATGCCTTATTTAGTTCTTTAATGCTTTTTTTTCCTAAGTTAGTTGCAGGTTATTCTGGAGCAATTGTGGATATTTACGGATACGCTAATTTTTTCGTAATTTCTGCTATTTTAGGTTTACCAGTTATATTTTTAATACTTTTTTTAGAAAAATTTGGGATTTATCGAAAATGATATTTTACATATTGTAATCCGGATGTTAGAGGTTTTTAAATGAAGATTTATTTAATATTATTTTTATTTGCATTTTTATTGACCTTAGAAACTCAAGCAAAAAACCATAATAAAACAATTACAAAAAAAGAATTTTTAGATAGCCAGATGAAAATTCTTGAAGCAAGGTTCAATGCTGTTGATACAAATAAAGATGGAAAAATTACTCCTGAAGAAAAGAAGAAATTTGCTGAAAAAATCAATAAACAAAGATTAGCCTTACTTAAGAAAATAGATACTAATAAAGACGGTAAAATTTCAAAAGAAGAAGAAAAAGCTTATATTGAAAAGAATAAGAAAAAAGTTAAAAAATAATCTTAAATATTATTATAATCCCCATAATTAATAGCATAAAATTAAATAAAATCTTAAAAAATTTTTCTGTTATATTTTTTCTTAAGTAACTACCAATAAATAATCCAAAAAAAATAGGTATGATTGAGAATAGTGAAAAATATAAAATATTTAAGGTAATCATTTTAAATATTGAAAATAAGACAAATTGTATAACTGAGAAAAAGAAGAAAAGAATTCCCATAAATTGAATAGTCTTTTCTTTTGTATAATTTAATGATTGTATTAATAAAACAAGCGGCATTGTGTAAATAGAAGTAATACCAGTTGCAATACCAGTTAATGAGCCTATCCAGAATTGATTGAATAAATTTTTTGGATTTGCAATTTTATATGTCCGATAAAAAATTGATATTAAAGAATTAATTATTAATATCATACCTAAAAAAAATAGAATTATTTGAGACTCAAAATAAAGCAATATAAAAAACCCCGGGATAATTGATAATGCAGCTATAGAGATAGAATATTTATTATCATTAATAATACTCTTAAAAAATTTTCCATCCATCATTTGATAAAAATTTGTTAAAATCACAGGAAGTAAAACTATTGCTATACTTTGCTTAATATCTAAAATGAAAGTTAATAAAGTCAAAGAAACCGTCGGTAAGCCTACACCAATTACCCCTTTTACTAATCCAGCTAACGAAAATACTAGAAAAATAGAGACTAATAAATTTAAATCTAAATATTGTAAACTTTGCATTTAGATACTATTACAATTAAATATACAAAGTTCTATAAAAATTATGATATTAGAGTGTGAGTGTGGATCTAGATTTGAAATTCCAAGTAATAAAATACCAAAAAAAGGAATAACTGTTCAATGTTCAGTTTGCGGTAGAGAATGGTTTCAACAATTTATTGATGACGAAAATGAAAATAAGTCATTTGATACAATTGATCCATCAAAAATGAAAAATAAAATTTCTTTTCAAGCTAAGTATAAAAATGGTTTTTTTAAGAATTTTATTATTTTTATTTTTTTTATAGCTTGTTTTGTAAGTGTGATGATATTTTTTAAAGAAAATTTACTTATTTCATTTCCAAAATTAGATAACTTTTACCTAACGCTTGAAATAATGAATGAAATAATATTTGTAAACATGAAATATTTCATAGAAATAATAACTAGTGTTTTCAAAAATATTTAATAAAAATAAAGTTAATTTAAACAATTCTAATTTTCGGATTACTTATATTCCCCCATTGTTAATATATTTAGCAGCAGGATGTTCTGGAATTACAAATATAGTTAGTACTTTTTACGTAAAAGACTATTTAAATCTTTCAGCAAGTTTCTTAGCAGCGTTAGGATTTTGGTTAACATTACCCTGGGCTTTAAAAATGCCAATTGGACATATTGTTGATTTAATGTGGAGAAAAAAACATGTCTTTGTTTACCTAGGCGCAATATTTATTAGTACGAGTTTTTTAATAATGTTTGCTCTTATAGCTTACTCAGAAATGATGACATTAATATTAAAAAAAGAAACCTGGTTTATTGTTAGCTCTATACTTGCACCAATCGGCTTTGTATTCCAAGATGTAGTTGCTGATGCAATGACCGTAGAGGCTATTCCAAAAGTAAAACAGGATGGAACAAGTTTTAATATATTAGAAATTAAAAGCATGCATATTACAATGCAAACTTTAGGGCGTTTTTTCATTATAGGTGGTACTGTTCTTGTAGGTTCAATCAATATTTTTTTTTTTAAAAATATAGATAACTTTAATGATCTTGAAAAACTAAATGTATATAGTGACATTTACCTTTTTTCATTAGTAATACCTCTAATATCTGTAATGGGAGTAATATTAAATAAATTTTTAATTAACAGTCCAATTAAAGTAGCAAAAACTAAAGCAAATTATAAAATTATATTTGGAAGTATAATATTTGTTTTGTTTATAATCATAACAAATTTAAAGAAATTTACTTACTCTCAAGAATTAGTATTTGCCGGATCGATGATAATAGTAATATTTTTAATGAAGCATTTAGCTAAATTTATGAGTGATGAAGCTCGAAATTTGATAATTGGAACATCAATTATAATTTTTGTTTTTAGATCAGTACCAAATGTTGGTATTGGACTTACTTGGTTCGAAATAGATATATTAAAATTTGATCAAAGTTTCTTTTCAATATTAGCTATGCTTGCCTCTATTTTAACAATGATTGGAATACTGATTTTTAAAAATTTTATGGCAAGAAATTCTATTGCTAAAATTATGGTAGTTTTATCTATTTTGAATGCCATATTGTTAATTCCAAGTTTAGCAATGTACTATGGTTTTCATGAATGGACATCAAAAAATACATCAGGCATTATTGATGCGAGATTTATTGCACTAATAAATACAGCAATAGAGTCACCACTTGGTCAAGTATCTATGATACCATTACTGGCATGGATTGCGAAAAATGCACCAGACAATTTGAAAGCTACATTTTTTGCTGTGTTTGCTTCATTCACAAACCTAGCATTAGGACTTAGTAACCTAATGACTAAATATTTAAACAAAATTTTTATAATTTCTAGAGAAGTGCGAGATAAAGTTACGAATGAAGTAATTATTACTGCTAATTATTCTGAATTAGGACTCTTAATTTGTGTTACAATTATCATAACATTATGTATACCTATTTTCTCTGTAATAATTATACAAAAATCTAGATATAAAACTAATGAATAAAAAATTTGTTAATAATTATAAATTAATTAATATTTATGATAACAACAAATTTAATAAAATTTCATCGCAATTATTATTTGGTGAAAGTTTTCATGTTATTCGAAAAGGTAGAAATTATTTATATATTCGAACAAACTATGATAATTATTATGGCTATATCAAAAATAAAAAATATAATTTATTTGAAAAAAATCCAACTCATCAAATAATTGTAAGAGATGTAAATTTATATAAATTTGATAAAAATAATTTTTTTAAAACAAAGAAAAAATTACTATTTGGATCAAAATTAATTGTAAGTGAAACTAAATTTAATTTTAGCAAAATAGGTAAATTTTGGATAAAAAATATTAATATATTTTCTTTAAAAAAAAAAATTCAATTTCCATTAAAATATTTAAAATTATATAAAAATTCTAAGTATGTGTGGGGTGGCATTTCAACAAATGGAGTTGATTGCTCGGGTTTAATACAGAGTATTTACAAACTGAATCGACAATATTTTCCTAGAGACACAAAAGATCAAATAAAATTTATAAAAAGTAAAATTTCCTTAAAAAACTCAAAAAATGGAGATCTTTTTTTCTGGAAAGGTCACATAGGAATTAAAATAAATAGACAATATTTAATGCACGCATATGGACCAAAAAAAAAGGTTATAATATCTAATATTAATAAATTAATATCAGAACTTGAGACAAAGCGTCTAAATTTACTAGCAATTAAAAGATATAAATTAAAATAAGAACATTTTTACTATTGATTCGGTCACGATTTATCCTTAATTTGTTCTCGGGTTATTTCAAAATATAGTAGTTAAATTAATGAAAGACCATACATTATGAATGGCAAAATTATTTCAATATTAGGACCGACAAATACAGGCAAGACACATTTAGCTATTGAAAGGATGTTAGAATTTTCAAATGGGGTAATAGGTTTCCCTTTAAGATTACTTGCGCGGGAGATTTACGATAAAGTTGTAAATAAAATAGGTGTTGAAAGAGTTGCGTTAATAACTGGGGAAGAAAAAATAATTCCTGCAACAGCAGATTATTATTTGTGCACGGTTGAATCAATGCCATTAGATATAAATTTTGAATTTGTTGCTATTGATGAAATACAAATGTGCGCTGACCCAGACAGAGGACATATATTTACAGATAGATTGTTAAATTTAAGAGGAGATATGTTGACGATATTTTTAGGTTCATCAATAATTAAAAATATTATTAAACAATTGGTTCCAGAATGTGAATTTATTAATAGAAACAGGTTATCTAAACTTACTTATGATGGTTATAAAAAAATATCAAGAATCCAACCAAGAAGCGCTCTTATAGCTTTTTCTGTCGACGAGGTTTATGCGTTAGCAGAATTTGTCAGAAGGCAAAGAGGAGGTGCAGCGATTGTAATGGGATCATTGAGTCCGAAAACAAGAAATGCTCAAGTAAAATTATATCAATCTGGAGATGTAGATTTTTTAGTAGCTACTGACGCTATTGGCATGGGTATTAATATGGATATTGATCACATAAGTTTCAGCAGTATAAAAAAATTTGATGGCAAACAAGTCAGAAAATTAAGAAATAGCGAAATTGGTCAAATAAGTGGCAGAGCAGGACGTTTTAAAAATGATGGCAGTTTTGGAATAACAGGTAATTGTGAGCAACTAAGTGATGATCAAATAGAAAAATTGGAGAGTCATCAATTTGATGACATACTAAATATTTTTTGGAGAAATAATGATTTAAATTTTAATACTAAAGCTGAACTTTTAGAGTCACTAAATAAAAAATCTGAAATAAATAATTTAAAGCGTAACAAAGAATTACTAGACGAAAATATTTTAAAAAATTTAATATTAAATGAAGATAAATTCAAAGTAAGTGATGATGAAGAACCTTTAAAAATTTTGTGGGAGTGTTGTCAAATACCTGATTTTACTAAAAGTTCATATAATGAACATACTGAGATAATCAAAAAAGTTTTTAATTTTTTAATAAATAAAAAAAATAGAATTCCTAATGATTGGATGAAAACTCAATTAAAAGGTCTCGATAATTACGAAGGAAATATAGATGCTCTAGCTAATAGAATTTCTTATGTAAGAACTTGGTCATATGTTTCAAACAAAAAAAATTGGGTTGAAAATTCAGATTTTTGGGTTTCTAGAACAAAAGATATAGAAGATAGACTTTCCGAAAAATTACATAATGAATTGTCAAAAAGTTTTATTGATAAGAGGATAAGTATTTTATCTAGAAATCTTAAGCAAGACATTCAACTTGATACTAAAATAACAGATACTAATGAAATTATAATTAATAATCAGTTAGTAGGAAAATTAAATGGTTTAAAAATTGAGCTTGATTACACAAAAAATAATTTACAATCAGATATAAAGTCTATTCGAAAAGCAGCAAAAAATGGAGCTGCAAGAGAACTTATTGAGAGAACAAAAGATATTATAAATAATCCGGACAACTTAAAATTAGAGATTAATTCATCAATTTTATTTAACAATGAGAAAATTGCAGAACTAAAGCCTGGAAAAGACTATTTAAACCCTGAAATAAGAATAGTTGCAGATGAAGCTCTTGATTTAAAATATCTAAATGAATTAATTTATTTTTTAAAACAATGGATTGACGCTAAAAAAAAATATTATTTAGCAGATCTTCTAAAAATACAAAACCCAAACACTAAAAATAGAACAATAAGAGGTTTGTGTTATCAATTATTTGAAAATAATGGAGTATTAAAAAGAGAAGAAATAAGTGATGAAATAAAAATGCTTAATAAAGATGATAGAAAAGTTTTAAGATCATTTGGTGTAAAAATTGGTAGATATCATGTTTTTCAACCACGAATGATTAGACCTAATGCTGTTAAATTAAAATCAATATTTTGGAATTGTTATTATAAAATTGAAAATAGTGAATATCCAAATTTTGGTCTAAATTTTGTAAAAAATTTTCAAAATAAAAATGCAAAATATCTACTAATTTGTGGTTATGAGACATTTAAGCATATTATTGTGAGGATTGATATGCTTGAAAAGTTATTTTTAATGATTATGGATAAAAAAAAAGGTGACAACTTTTTTTTAGAAAATACTGCATTAAATCTTTTAGGGTGTAGCAAAGAAGACTTTATAATTTTTATGAAAGAAATTGGCTATAAATTTATAACGAAAAATGGAACCGAATTCTTTAAATATTTACCAAAAAAAACTAATGTTAAAAAAACAAAAATTAAAAGGGAAAATCCATTTCATATACTTAAAACACTTGAACTATAATGATTAATTTTTTTAAGAAAAAAACCGATATTTTAAAGAATTTTAAAAAAATAGAATTAGCAGTTTGCTCATTATTAATACACGCAGCAAAATTAGATGGTTGCTATGAGGATATAGAAAAAATAACGATAAAAAAATGTCTTAAAAAACTAGGATTAAAAGAAGATAAATATATAGAGGCTCTTTTTAATGAAAGCGAAAAATTAGAACAGGACAGTATTCAAATACTTGAGATGACGAAAGAAATAAAAAAATTAAATTACGAAAATAGACTTGAAATTATTGAAATGCTTTTAACAACAATATATTCAGATAAAAATATACACCATTATGAAAATAATTTGGTAAGACGTGTTGCGGGACTAATTTATATAGAAGATTTTCATGTCGGTGAAATTAAGAGGAAGTTTAAATGACATATATTGTAAATGACAAATGTATAAAATGTAAACTCACGGATTGTGTTGATGTTTGTCCAGTTGATTGCTTTTACGAGGGAGAAAATATGCTTGTAATAAACCCCGATGAATGTATTGATTGTGGAGTTTGCGAACCTGAATGCCCTATTGATGCAATTGAACCAGATACAAATCCAAACACCGAAAAATTTGTTTTGTTAAACAAAGAATTATCTGAGAAGTGGCCTAACATTAGTAAAAAGAAAGAACCAATGATTGAATGGGAAAATTTTAAAGATATGAAAGATAAAATGGAAAGATTTTTTAGCAACAAACCTTTTGTTAACAAGAAATAATAGTGCTTGAATTAATAATAATTTTCAGATATCTCATCGCTTCATGCCAAAAAAGAAAAAAACTAAATTTAAATTAAAAAAAAAGAAATCAAACAAAGTTAAGAAAAAAGAAATTTCTAAAAAAAAAGTAACAAAAGAAAATAAGAAAAATCAGTCTGTTTCAGCCTCTAACCAAAACGAGGTTTTAGAAATAAAAAAAATCAAAAAACAAGAAACTCAAAAAAGGATCTATAAAGTTAAAGAGTTTGTTGTTTATCCAAAACATGGTATCGGGCAAATTATATCAGTTGAAAAAGATACCATCGCTGGAATAGAAATAAGTTTTTATAGAATTGAGATTACAAAAGACAAGCTTATTTTAACTATACCAACTAACCAACAGGGGAATTTACGTGCCTTATCAAGTATAAATCAAATAAATAAAGCAATTTCTATTTTGAAGGGAAAAGCAAAAGTAAAAAGAACAATGTGGAGCCGTAGAGCTCAAGAGTATGAACAAAAAATTAATTCTGGTGAAATTTACCAAATTGCTGAGGTAGTTAGAGACTTAAATAAAAATACAGACATGCCTGTAGATCAATCTTACAGTGAAAGGCAGTTATTCGAAAAAGCTTATGATAGGCTGCTTGGAGAAGTAATAGCTGTATTAAACATTAATGAAGATGTTGGTAAAGTTAAGTTAAATAAAGCATTAGGTAAAAAACCAGAAGAGATTAGTAATCCAACCCCAGTTTAAAAAAAACGCCCTTCAAGTTTTTTGAAGAGCGTTTTTTTCAAAATTAAAAAGAAAAATTATCTTCTTTTCTTTCTTCTTTTTGTAGCTTTTTTCTTCTTGCCACCTTTTCTTTTCTTAGTAGCTTTTTTAGCTTTTTTTCTTCTTTTAGCCATCTCCGTTCCTCCCTTTTAAGTTTGGAGCATCACTTAAAAAAAATTAAGTGATTCGTTATAATTTGATATAAAAATAAAAAACATATAATGTCAAATAGTAAAATTTCATAGAGTTTTTTAAAATTAAATTAATTTCAATTTAAAGTTTAAAATAAACAAATAGTATCTAAAAGTAAGTTAATTCAACGTTTTTTTATGTTTTTTTTTATAAATATTAATTTTTTTTATAAAAATTTTCCAAAATGTTTTTATATTTTTCTTTTATTTTATGTCTTTTAATCTTCATAGTTGGAGTCATTAATTCATTTTCTATTGAAAATTCTTCGTTAAGAATGTGAAATTTTTTAATTTTTTCAACAATAGTTAAGTTTTTATTTACATTTTCAATAATTTTTTTAATTTTTTCATTATCAAATTTAATTTCTTTATTTAAAACTAAAAGACAACTCAAAAATTTTTGATTATCACCGTGTACATATGCTTGTGATATTTCATTATTTAAGCATAGCAAATTCTCTAATTTTGATGGAGAAATATTATCACCTCCACTAGAAACAATTATATCTTTTTTTCTATCTGTTATTTTTAAAAAACCATCATCATCCAAAACGCCGATATCACCAGTATGAAGCCAATTATTTTTAATAATATCATTAGTTGCTTTTTCATTATTCCAGTATCCAAGCATTATATTTTCACCTTGAACTAATATCTCTCCATCTGAAGCTATTTTAACTTTTACGTTTTTAAGCGGTATTCCTACTGTTTCGATTTTTATGTCATTTATTGGATTGCATGAAACAACAGGTGATGTTTCAGTTAATCCGTAACCCTGTAAAGTTTTCAATCCTAAAGCATTTAAAAAAATTCCAACATTTTTATCTAAAGGACCACCACCAGAAACAAAAGCTTTCAAATTGCCACCAAAATTTTTAAGTATTTTTTTTCGAACAAGAAGTTCTAATAATAAATTATTTACTCGCTCTAGAATGTTTATTTTTTGTTTTAGAAAAATTTTAGTACCTATTTTAACAGTTTGAAAAAATAACCATTTTTTGAAAAAATTTGCTTTTGTGGCACCTACAAACATTTTATTATAAAGGTTGTTATAAAATCTTGGTACTGCGGTCATTATATCTGGTTTAGCTAATTTAATATTTTCTAATAACTGTTCTATTTTTGGTGAGTAATAAATTTCTGCCCCTACAGCCATTTGAACAAACTGTATAGTATGTTCGTAAGAGTGTGAAAGTGGCAACCAAGTAAGAAATTTAAATTGTTTAGTTTTTATTTCTTTTATAATTTCAATTGCCCCTTCACAATTTGAAATTATTCCTCCATGTGATAATATTACACCTTTTGGATTACCTTGAGTTCCTGAAGTATAAATAATGCACGCTGGATCACTACGCAGAACTTTTTGTTTTTTTTCAAAATTGGACTCTTTTATTTTGTTAAAATTAAATATACCTTCAGTGAAATTATCATTAAATTTTATAATAAATTCAAATTTAAAATTATTATTTTTTGCTGCTAATAAAATTTTTTCTAATATCTCATCATTTGAAACTATTAAAGCTTTAGGACTACAGTCTTTAATAACGTATGAGAAATCTTTAACAGTATATGTGGTATAATTTGGTACTGTTATAGCACCCAAATTAGTTACCGCCAAATCACTTATTAACCACTCTGGTCTATTTTCTGAAGCAAGGAGTATTCTGTCTCCTTTTAAAATTCCCTTTTCATGAAAAAAGTTTGAAAGTGATTTGATTTTGTTATTAACTTCATTCCAAGAAATAGAATTATATTGTCCATCTTGAAGATAGAATAAAAAATTTTTTTGTTTTCTTGATTTAAATATTTCAAGAAAAATTTCGTTTAAATTATTTAAATTATCAAATTTCATATTTTGGTGGGCGAAAAGGGAGTCGAACCCTTATGGTTTCCCGGTGGATTTTGAATCCACTGCGTCTACCAGTTCCGCCATTCGCCCCTCTAATTTATCAAGCATAAGTAGTATTAAATTTAATACCTTAAACATATTATTATTATAATTCTTAAGTTATATTCATCAACTAAATGTTTAAAGACTTATTAAAAAAAACAGTAGCTTTAGCCGGTCGTAAAAGTGCAAAATTTTTTCTATCTTTTGTATGTATTATTGAAAGTATTTTTTTCCCTATACCCCCGGATGTAATGATAATACCCATGACAATGGCAAAACGTTTTCAATGGGCAATCATAGCTTCTATTGCATCAATTTCTTCTGTGATTGGAGGTTGCATTGGTTATGCAATAGGATATTTTTTTTATAAGGAAATTGGCGTGCATATTTTTGAATTTTATGGTTTTGAAGGTTTCTCAAGTTTTAAAGATCAAGTTGCAATTGGTAAAGGTTTCTACGCTTGGATTGTATTATTAATTATAGCTGGTTTTACTCCTGTACCTTTTAAATTATTAACCATATCAAGCGGTTTAATTCATTTTAATTTTTTTATTTTTATCTTAGTGGCTGCTTTAACAAGGAGTTCAAGATTTTTTCTGCTAGCAGGCTTAATATATATTTTTGGTAAAAAAATCGTTCCATTGTTAGAAAAAGGTTCGAGCAAAATACTAATTATTATTTTAATTATGCTATTAATCGGTTTTTATATAGGTTATTTAATTTATAATAATTATGAATTATTTATTTCCTAATTTAAAAATTGAAAAAATTGTACTATATTTAATTTGTTTTCATTTATGTGTACTAATGAGTGCGTATTATATTCAATACTTTATGAAAATACCTGCCTGTAAATTATGCTTATATCAAAGAATACCTTATATGTTTTCATTAATTGTTTTAATGTATATTTACGTTCTAAAAAAATATGTACCTTATGTAGTCTGGTTGTTAATTTTTACTGCTTTTATTAATATTGTTTTAAGTCTTTATCATGTTGGGATTGAAAATGAATTTTTTTCTGAACCTGGTGTTTGTGCAATCAAAGATACTATAAATAATCCAGATTTGTTACTTGAAAATCTAAAGAAAAATATGCTAGTAAAATGTAAAGATGTCTATTTTAAAATTTCGGGCTTGTCACTTGCGTCAATAAATTTTTTAATTTCTATTGTATTAATTGTACTTTATGCTTTACTAATTATCAAATGGCAAAAAATAAAAAATTAGAAGAAATTATTAGAGTTGACCACGCTGGAGAGAGAGGAGCCATCAAAATATATGATGGACAACTTTTTGCTTTACAACTTTTGAAAGCAGATTCTGAGTTGGAAAAGAAAGTTTCGGAAATGAAAGAACATGAGAAAGAACACCTAAAATATTTTGAACAACAATTGGCTGAGAGAAATATAAGACCAACTTTGTTTCTTCCTTTTTGGGATATGCTTGGAACAGCTCTTGGTTTTGGTACTGCGATTCTTGGAAAAAAAGCAACTATGCTATGTACTGCTTCTGTTGAAGAAGTTATTGATCAACATTATAAAGATCAAATTGAATATATATCTAATAATGAAAAAGAGGAAAAAGAACTATTAAAAAAAGTTAAAAAATTCAGAGAAGATGAATTGGAGCACAGAGATACAGCCTATGAAGAAGGAGCTGATAAAGATGGTTTATATGGTATCTTGGACGCAATAATAAAAACTGGTTCAAAAGCAGCAATAAAAATTAGTGAAAAAATTTAACTCAATTTTCTAATTTTACATCCCAATATAAATAGTCTAACCAACTTTTGTGTAAAAAGTTTGGTGGAAAGTTCCTTCCATTTTTATGTAATTGTTCCTCTGTAGGTTTGTAAGGTTTAATTTTTGGATACATGCCGCATTGCGATGGTAATTTTCCTCCTTTTTTAACATTACAAGTCGAACAGGCAGAGGCAACATTCTCCCATGATGTTTGTCCACCTTTTGATTTGGGCACAACATGATCAAAAGTTAAATTTTTATTTGCACCACAATAAAGACAAGTAAACTTATCTCTTAGAAAAACGTTGAATCTTGTAAAATTTGGATATTCGGATGGTTTAATAAATGATTTCAAAGAAATTACACTTGGTAATTTCATAGAAAATGATGGACTTCTGATTATTCTGTCATATTCCGAAACAATATTTACTCGATCAAGAAACACATCTCTTACAGCATCCTGCCAACTCCAAAGAGATAAAGGATAATAGCTGAGTGGACGATAATCCGCATTCAAGACTAAAGCAGGACATTTTTCTAACGGCAAATCTAATGCGTTTGATGCAATCATAATTAATAAGTTATTAAAAAAAAGTTATATGATCAAGTTAAACTTTAATAAAAAATGTCACGTAAGATTACGAATAAAATTAAGGCCTAAGCTCATTCCCTCTGTACTAATTGTATGACCACAATTTAAAACCTTATAATCAACATCAATATTTAACTTTTTAAGTGACTCATAACTATCATACATCTCTTCAAGTTTAATGACTTCATCTTCGGTACCATGAATAAATAAAATTTTAGTTTTTGCATTTAATTCTTTACCTAATAATTCTACATCATATACTTTTCCAGAAAATCCAAGTATTCCTTTTACTGGAAATTTTAAACTTAAAGAAGTGTGTAATGCCATCATAGTGCCTTGGGAAAAACCAACAAATATAATATCTTCATATTTTACTCCATATTTTTTTATAATATTTTCAATTAATATTTTTAGTTTCGTTATTGAATTATTTAATTGAATTAAACTTTTGCTCTTATCAATCTGCATTAAGTCAAACCATTCGTACCCTGCGCTATTTATTTGACACTTCATTGGGGCGTAGGGTAATATAAATAGCGTATCTGGTAAAAACCTCTGCCAATAATTTGTAAGTGAAATAAGATCTTTAGCATCTGCACCATACCCATGTAATAATATTACTACTTGATTAATTTTTTCATTATTTTTTAAAACTTCAATTTTTAAATTCATTATTATATTACAAATATAAATTTTTTATGTTAAGAACAAGACATGTCTGAAAATTCCTTAAGTTTTATAGCAATTATTGCTATACTTGCTGTAACAATTGTTCTTATAAGAGGTTTAAAATCTTTTTTTTCTGGTGGAAATTTAGAAGAGAAGAAAAAAAGTAATAAACTAATGCAAATGCGAGTATTTTTACAATTCTGTGCAATAGTTATACTAATGAGTCTTGCATATATTTATGGTAAATAATTTATATTTTCTTTAATAAATTAATAAATTTATCTTGATCAAATTCTATAGACCCAATTACTCTACCTACTTCCCTTCCATCTTGACCAATTATAATGGTTATTGGGATACCCCTTAATTTTAATAATTTGGCTATCCTAAAATCTTTATCAAAATATGTTTTAAAGTTTTCAACATTTAAACTTTTTAAAAAACTTTCAGCTTTTTTATAATTAATTTTTTCAACATTAATTGCAATTATATCTACATTATTTTCGTATTTAGATTTAAGTCTATTTAGTGATGGTAATTCTTCAATGCAGGGAGCACACCAAGTAGCCCAAAAATTAATTAAGGTTACTTTTTTTGTATACTTACTAATTATAATATCTTCGCCTTTAACATTCTTAAGATATAGAGTTGGAAAATCCTTACTTTTTTGGTGAATAATTATGTTTTTAAAGCTAGTATCTACTTTATCTTTTGATAAAGAAATGTTGGAATAATTAAACAATATTGTGTAAACAAGAATTAAGGCTATTTGTTTTAAAAATAAATTCATAAAGTACTTAAAAATGAAAAAAAAATTAAATGATAATACCGTTTGGGGCAAGAGAATGAAACATAAAACTAATAATATCTTGCAAGACGTTAATGCGTCTATAAACATTGACAAGGCTCTATATAATGAGGACATAGATGCGTCAATAATTCATTGTAAAATGCTGTCAAAACAAAAAATTATTTCGCCTAAGGTATCAAAAAAAATAGTTTTAGGATTAAACAAAATCAGAAATGAAATTATAAGAAAAAAATTTAAATTTAGTAAAAAATATGAAGATATTCATTTAAATATTGAAAATAGACTTTTTCAAATTATAGGGTCAGATGCGGGTTATTTACATATAGCTAGATCAAGAAATGATCAAGTAACAACTGATTTTAAATTATGGATAATAAAGTCTTCAAAAATATTAAAAGAAAATATCAAAAATCTAATTTTAGAGCTTATTAAATTATCTAAAAAAAATATAAATGTAATAATGCCAGGTTTCACTCACCTTAAGAACGCACAACCAGTGCTTTTTGCACATTATATGCTCGCATATGTGGAAATGTTTAAAAGAGATATTATAAAGCTTGATAATTTAATAAGAAATACATCTGAAAATCCATTAGGGTCAGGAGCTTTAGCGGGTACAAGTTTAAAAATTGATAGAAATTTTACAACAAAAAAATTAAATTTCAATAAACCAACATCTAATTCTATGGATGCAGTTTCTGATAGAGATTATGCATTAGAATTTATGTTTGTTTGCAGTATTAATGCAATGCATTTATCGAGATTTGCTGAAGAAATAATAATATGGAATTCAGACATTGCTAAAATGATATCCATAAAAGATGATATGTTGACCGGATCGTCAATGATGCCTCAAAAGAAAAATCCTGACTCAGCCGAGATAGTCAGAGGAAAAACTGCAATGATAATATCAAATTTAAATTCTTTGTTTATAATTATGAAAGCTTTACCGCTAAGCTATTTTAAAGATATGCAAGATGATAAGAAATTAGTTTTTGATTGTAACGAAAATTTAATTAAAAACCTTAAGCTTACAAGAAATTTAATAAAAGCAATTAAACCAAATAAGAAAAAAATGTACGAATATGCTTTAAATGGATTTACAACCGCTACTGATTTTGCAGAATATCTAGTTAATAAAGGACTAAGTTTTAGAGATGCTCATAAAAAATCCGCACAATTAGTAAATATTGCTGAAAAAATGAACCTAACTTTAAATGAACTACAATTTGACGATATAAAAAAAGTTTGTAAACAAATAGATAAAGATGTTATGAAGATATTCGATATTAGCAATTCAGTAAACTCAAAAAAATCTTTTGGAGGAACAAGTAAAATCAACGTGATTAAGATGTTAAATAAGTCGGAAAAAGAAATGAGATGAATATAAAAAAATTTTTTTTAATAATTATTATTTCATTTTTTGTATTTGGCTGCGGAAAAAAATCTCCACCAGAATACAAGAAAACTGCAACTATATTGATTAATAAAATATAATGGAAAATTTTACTTTTAAGGGTAATAAGCTCTTTTGGAATAATTTTGCTTTAGCTAATATAGCTACAAAATATAAAACCCCTTTCTATTTATACTCACAAAAACAATTACAGAGTAACGCGATCTTTTTTAAAAGAACATTTTCAAAAGTTAACCCATTAATATGTTTTTCGCTGAAATCTAATTCAAATAAAGCTATAATCAAAGAGTACGCCAAACTTGGTCTAGGTGCAGATGTAGTTTCAGTAGGCGAATTAATGCTGGCTTTAAAATCGGGAATAAAACCTAGCAAAATTGTTTTTTCTGGTGTTGGAAAAACCTACGATGAACTTAAGTATGCAATTTCAAAAAAAATTTTTTTAATTAATTGTGAGTCGTATAGCGAAGTAAGTTCTATTTATAAAATATCAAAAAGCTTACGTGTCAAAACTAAAATAGGTTTAAGAATTAATCCAAATATCAACGCAGAAACTCACAAAAAAATTTCAACGGGTGGTAGCCAGGATAAATTTGGAATTTCGACTATTGAATTGAAGAAGATTATCAAAGATTTTAAAAATAGTAATTCTATTCTTATCTCAGCAATAAGCGTGCATATTGGTAGCCAAATTCAAGAGGTTAGTCCATTTAAAAGATGTTTATTGGTATTAAACAAAATTATAAAGAACTTAAAATGTGAAAACATTAATATCAAATATGTAGATCTTGGTGGTGGTATGAGCATACCATATTCACCTAGAGATAAAAAATTTCCATTAAAAAGTTATGCAAAACTTGTTCTTGCCTTTAAAAAATTGAATAAAGTTAATATAATATTTGAACCTGGAAGATACTTATGTGGCAATATTGGTGTAATTATTTCGAAAATTATCTACATAAAAAAAGGAGAAAAAAAGAAATTTATAGTTACTGATGTCGCTATGAATGATTTAATAAGAACAGCTATGTATGACGCGCATCACTTTATTCTTCCTCTTACTAAAAGGAAGGTATTGAGTGATAAAATTGAATTTGTTGGACCAGTTTGCGAGAGCAGTGATAAATTTGGAATTTATAAAAATTTTTCTAAAATATACGAAAATGACTATATTTGTATAACTAATTCTGGTGCTTATGCGAGAAGCCTAGCATCTAATTATAATATGAGACCTCTTATTGCAGAATTAATAATTAAAGATAATAAAATTTTAACAATAAGATCAAGACAAAAAATCAATAAAATTAATTAGCTGTGAATTTAATTAAGTCGATAGTATTTAATTTTCTAATTTTTACTATGATTGCCATTTCATGTATTATTGCTTTGCCACTATTAATTCTACCTAGAAAATATTTTTTATCTAAATTAGTATATTTCTTAGGTTGGTATTTCTTAAGAGTTACAAAATTAATATATAATATAAATGTAGAAATCTTAGGTTTTGAAAATCTAAAAAAATACAAAAATTTTATTATTGCAAGCGCTCATCAATCAATGTTTGAAACATTTGTATTTAATTATCTTGTTCCTGATGCGTTTTTTGTTATTAAAAAAGAACTATTATTTATACCTTTTTATAACCTATATTTAAAAAAACTTGGTTACATTCCAATAGAAAGGAAAAAAATTACAAAAAAAAATCTAAACTTTTATAAAAATATTTCGCACAACATTTTAAAAGGTAAAAGAAAATTAATAATATTTCCTCATGGAACAAGAGTTGCAGCAGATAAAGAATACCCAATTAAAAAGGGTGTTTATAGGATTTATAAAAGTTTAAATATTCCATGTATTCCAGTTTATCTTAACTCTGGGAAATTTTGGCCAAGAAATAGTTTTTTGAAATATCCCTCTAAAATTAAATTCGTATTTAAAGACCCTATATTGCAAGGCTTAGAAGTTAATGACTTTTTAGATAAATTATCAAAAGAAATTCATTATTAATTTTTTCTTCCAAAGTTTGGTTCCTTAACATCTTGACCTTCATCAATAATTCGTTTTCTAATATCTCTAGTTTTATTAAAAATATTAAATAATTTTTCTTTATCATTATTCTTAATTGCATTCTTTAATCCATCTAAATCCTTTTCAAATTTATCTAGCATTTTAAGAATTGGTACCTTGTTACTAAGTATAATATCTCTCCACATTACAGGATCTGAAGAAGCAATTCTTGTAAAGTCTCTAAAACCACTCGCACTATATTTAATAACCTCTTCTTTTAGGTTATCTTCCAAGTCAGATGCTGTTCCCACAATGTTATATGCAATAATATGTGGTATATGACTTGTAATAGCCATAATAGAATCATGATCATTCATATCCATTAATTGGATTTTACAACCAAATGATTTCCACAAATTTGAAACAATTTTGATACTTTCATCATCAGAATTTTTACATGGTGTTATTATTAGCCATTTATTATTAAATAACCCTTCAAATCCAGACTCGGGACCGCTCTGCTCTGTTCCAGCAATAGGATGAGCAGGAACAAATTTTACGCTATTACTTAAGATATTTTGAGCAACTTCTACTATTTCAGATTTGGAGGAACCAACATCTGTAATAATTGTTTTATCATTTATCTTTATTTTTTTTAATTCTCCAAATATTACGTTGTAAGCGCTTATCGGTGTGCAAATAAAAATTATTTCATTTTCATCTTTGCACGAGGAAATGTTCTCGAAATAATTATTTCCTAAATTTAATTTTTTTGATTTTTCTAATTCTAATTTGGAATTATCGACAATATTGATAATAACTTCTTTATTGTTAGCTCTAATATGTCTAGCAATTGATGAACCAATTAGACCAATACCAATTATTGCAATATTTTTCATATTAAAATTTGTTTTCTAACACTTCTAAAAATTTTTTATTTTCATTATCATTACCTATAGAAACTCTTAAAGAATTCTTTATTCCATAGGAAGTCATTTTTCTTAATAAAATATTGGATTTTAAAAATATATTAAAAATATGATCTGAACTCAAACTTATTTCATCACAATTCATTAAAAAAAAATTTGCACAGGGCCTATTTGTTTTAAACTTTTTATCCAATAGTTTGTTAAAGAAAATTTTTGACCATTTAGTATTATGTTTAATGTTTTTGTTTATCCATTTATTATTACTTAATGAAGCTACTCCAGCTTCCTGTGTTAAACCTGAAATATTAAACGGTGGTCTAATTAAATTAAGAGATTCTATTATTTGTTTTGAACTATAACCCCACCCAAGTCTCAAGTTTGCTAAACCATATATTTTAGAGAATGTTCTACTTACAACTACATTTTTAAAATCTTTAAATAAATCCAATCCCGATTTAAAATCTTTATTAATCATAAACTCAGCATATGCATCATCTATCATTAGTAATATATGACTTGGAATAAGTGATCTCAATTTTAAAATATCGTTTTTATTTAAATATGTACCAGTAGGATTATTTGGATTAGCGATAAAGATTATTTTTGTTTTTGGCGTTATGCATTGAATCGTTTCATCAATATCAAAAGTATTATTTTTTTCTCTCGAATACAGAACTTTTGCACCATTAATCTGAGCATAAATTCTGTACATTAAAAAAGAATTTTCGCTTAAAATTACTTCGTCATCTTTTTCTAAAAATGCTTGACAGACTAAACTAATTATTTCATCAGATCCGCTCCCAACAATTATTTGATCTTTATTTAGTTTAAATTTTTTACTTATTTTATCTCTTAATAAATTTGAATTACCATCAGGATAACGCGACAAAGTCTTTAACTTTTTCTTTATAATTTTAGAAGCCTCTGGGCACGGTCCTAGAGGAGTTTCATTTTGTGACAATTTTATAAGATTAGCACTATTTACTATTCTGGTTAGTCCAGATGAATAGCTATTAATATTTATGTTTTTTGGCTCAGGTAACTTCATGATTATTTTATGACTTAATATATCACTTATTCATTACTGTAAAACTTAAGATAGTTTGACAATATTTTTACCTTTTAGTACAACATGCAAGTGCCGATTTAGCCAAATTGCAGGCATAAACTGCTAAAAAGGAAATCGTACAAATATACGATTTAATAAATGAAACTTAATTTTGAAAACATAAATAAAATTACTATAAACAAGGATCTACTATTAGACTGCGGTGTAAGGCTTGACAAGTTTGATATCGCATTTGAAACATACGGAAAACTAGATAAAAATAAAAAAAACGCTGTACTAATTTTTCATGCTTTGTCCGGCGATCAATTTGTAACGGGTTTGAATAAAGTCACTGGAAAGGAAGGATGGTGGAATTTAGTAGTTGGAGAAAATAAACCAATTGATACCAAAAAATATTTCGTAATCTGTGCTAATGTGATTGGGGGATGCATGGGTAGCACAGGACCAAAGGAAATTTGCGAAGGGACAGGTAAGCCATACGGTTTAAGCTTTCCGGTGATTACAATAAAAGATATGGTAAAGGCTCAAGCTTATCTTTTAGATCATCTAGGAATAAAGAAAACATTAGCTGTACTTGGTGGCTCAATGGGCGGTATGCAAGCACTTCAATTTTGCTCTCTCTATCCAGATAAGACTTTTACTGCTGTACCGATTGCTTGCGCTGCAAGTCACTCTGCGCAAAATATTGCTTTTAATGAATTAGCTCGGCAGGCAATAATGGCTGATCCAGAATGGGACTCAGGTAATTATATTTCAGCAGGAAAGGTTCCAAGAAAAGGTCTTGCAATTGCTCGAATGGCAGGACACATAAGTTATTTATCAGAGCAAGGATTACAAAATAAATTTGGGAGAAAATTACAGGAAGATAAGGGATTACAATTTTCATTTGATGCTGACTTTCAAGTCGAGAGTTATTTAAAATATCAAGGATATTCTTTTGTAGATAGATTTGATGCAAATTCTTATTTATATATTACTAGAGCCATGGATTATTTTGATTTATACAAAGCAAATAATGGCAACTTATCTTTAGCGTTTAAAAATACTAAAATTAAATTTTGTATTATATCATTTAGTACTGACTGGCTGTATCCGACAAGTGAAAGTAAAAAAATTGTTATTGCATTAAATTCTATCGGTGCGGAAGTAAGTTTTGTTAATATTGTAACTAATAATGGTCACGACTCTTTTTTAGTAAATGAACCTAAATTTTTAGATACTTTAAAAGGTTTTCTTGAGTCAAATTATGAGGATTTTAAAAATGAAAATTGAAGATAACGTTCTTTTAGATTTAATAGAAACCAAATCTAGAGTACTAGATGTAGGCTGTGGTGATGGTAATCTACTTTTAATTTTAAAGAAAAACAAAAATATTAATGGTAGAGGCATAGAAATTAATCAGCAGAAAGTTACTGAGTGTTTATCTAAAGGACTTGCAGTAATAGAAGGTGATGCAGAAAAAGATCTAGTAAATTATCCAGATAATTCATTTGATTTTGCAATTTTGAATCAATCACTTCAGCAATTTTATAATCCTAGAAAAGTTTTGAATGATTTATTGAGAATAGCAAATAAAGCAATTATTACTATACCTAATTTTGGATACTGGAAAGTAAGACTAAATCTTTTACTAAAAGGTACAATGCCAGTGACAAAAACACTGCCTTACAATTGGTTCGATACACCTAACCTACATATGAGCACAATTAAAGATTTTTATTTTTTATGTAAAATAGATAGAATACACATTATGAAATCTATATCTGTCACAGATAATAAATCTAGTAATATTAATTATAGTAATTTGAATATAAAAAATTTAATATCAGAAATAGGTGTATTTTTGATTACTAAATAAGTAGTTGAAATTCAAATTTTGAAAAAAGAATGTAATATTTTAATGAGTATTTTAAATGTAAATATCTTACCCTGCTTAAGTGATAATTATTCTTACATAATACATGATAAATCCTTTAATAAAGTAATTGCTATTGATCCTCCTGTTGTGAAACCAATAACTAACTTTTTAAAAAAATTTAATCTAAAACTAGATTTTATATTATGTACTCATCATCATGCAGACCATGTTGATGGTAATTTAGAACTTAAAAAAATTTTTGATTGTAAAGTTATTGGTTTCGAACAAGACTCATCTAGAATTCCTGGTATTGACATAAAACTAAAAAATCATGAGATATGGAAATTTGGTGATGAAACTGTAAAGATCGAGCATGCACCTGGGCATACAAATGGGCATGTTTTCTATCACTTTCAAAAAAATAAATTGGCTTTTGTGGGTGATATAGTTTTTCCAATGGGATGTGGTCGAATTTTTGAAGGCTCTACAAAAGAAATGTATGAGTCTGTAGTTAAAATTAAGAATCTTAGTAATGATACTACAATATACTCAGGACATGAATACACAATTTCAAATAGTAAATTTTGTTTAGAATTTGATAAAAATAATATTAAATTATTTGAAAGATCTAAAAAGATCTTATCTTTAAGAAAAGATAATAAACCAACTATACCAACTACGGTTCAGCTAGAGAAGGATACTAATATATTTTTTAGATGTGAGGAACAAGACATTAAGAATAGTATCAATATGAAAAATGCTTCTAGTGAGGAAGTTTTTGCTAAATTAAGGGAATTAAAGGATAATTTCTAATTACCATTTATTTACAATACTTGACTTGAATCATGTTCTGGATATATTGCCCCAATTTAAGATAATATGACGTTTGCAGTTATAAATACCGGAGGAAAACAGTATAAAGTTTTCACCAATGAAGAAGTTGTAATTGAAAAACTACCAAATAAAGTTGGTGACATTGTTCAATTTAAAGAAGTATTACTTTTAAATAACGATAATAAAGTAGAAATTGGAACTCCTAGTATAGCTGGAGCAAAAGTAGAAGCAAAAGTGCTGCAGCAAAGAAAAAATAAAACAATATTAGTATTTAAAAAAAGAAGACGACAAAATTCAAAAAGAAAAAATGGACATAGACAACATATGAGTCTTGTTCAGATAACAAAAATAATTGGAAAAGATGGAAAAGTTATTTCAGAAAAAAGTAACGAAAATAAAAAATTAAAAAAAAAAGAAACAACTAAACAAACTAAGGTTTAATAAATTATATGGCAACTAAAAAAGCTGGAGGATCGTCGAGAAATGGCAGGGATAGTGCAGGCCGTAGACTTGGAGTAAAAAAATACGGCGGTCAGAAAGTTTTAGCAGGCAACATAATTGTGAGGCAGCGCGGAACCAAAATTCACCCTGGGAAAAACGTCGGTATAGGTAAAGACCACACCATTTTTTCAAAGATATCGGGTATTGTTCAGTTTAAAACTAAAAAGTTTGGAAAAACTTTTATTTCAGTCATACCTCAATAAATTTTTACTAAATATTAGTTTAAATTAACAATGAAATTCTTAGATCAAGCAAATATATTTCTACAAGCTGGAAAAGGCGGCAACGGGTGTTGTAGTTTTAGAAGGGAAAAATTCATAGAATTTGGCGGTCCTAATGGAGGTGATGGTGGAGATGGAGGCTCTATATATTTTATTGCTGATAGAAACCTCAACACTTTAATTGATTATAGATATGTTAGAAATTTTAAAGCAAAAAATGGTGTTGACGGCAAAAGTAATAATAAAAATGGTGCGTATGGTAAAGATTTATTTTTAAAAGTACCTTTGGGTACTCAAATATATTCTTCTGATAAAAAAATTTTAATTGCCGATATTTTAAAAAATAAAGACAAAATAAAAATTGTTCAAGGAGGAAAAGGAGGCCTAGGTAATACAAGATTCAAAAGTTCTACAAATAGGGCACCAAGAAAAATTACTAAGGGAACAATTGGCGAAAAGTTAGAAATAATCTTAGAATTAAAAGTTATAGCTGACATAGGTATTATCGGTTTACCAAATTCTGGTAAATCAAGTTTTTTAAATTGTATAACGCGAGCAAAACCAAAAATTGCTGATTACCCGTTTACAACAATTAATCCAAATCTCGGTATACTAAAGGTGTTTAATAAAGAATATATTATTGCAGATATACCAGGTATTATAAAGGGTGCGCACAAAGGAGTGGGTTTAGGTATAAAATTTTTAAAACATATAGAAAGATGTAGTAGTTTAATACATTTAGTAGATATTACTGATGAAGATATTTGTGAACGTTATAATATTATTAGAACTGAACTGAAAAAATATAGTAATAATGTTTTTAAAAAAAAAGAAATAGTTATTTTGAACAAAATTGATTTACTAAATAAATCAAATATGAAAAAAAAATTAATTGAATTTAAAAAAATGTACAAACAAAAATTTTACTATATGTCAGTCTTGAAAAGGACTAATTTAAATGAAATTATAAAAATAATATGTTAAATATTTTAAACTCTAGACTTATTGTTATTAAGATTGGATCCTCATTACTTTTTACCGAAAAAAAAGCTTTAAAACTTAAATGGGTAAATAGTCTAGTAAGTGATATTAGTAATTTAATTAAGCAAGAAAAGAAAATTATTGTTGTTACAAGTGGAGCAATAGCACTTGGCTGTAAAAAATTAAAAATCAATAAAAAAAACTTAAAATTAAACGAATTTCAAGCTGTAGCCGCTGTAGGTCAAATTGAATTAATGAACATTTTTAAAAAAGAATTTAGCAAAAGAAATATAAATACTGCACAAATTTTATTGACCTTGGATGATACTGAAAATAGAAGGAGATCTTTAAATGCAAAGGACACAATTGTTAATTTACACAAAATTTCCGTGTTACCAATAGTAAATGAAAATGATACTACGGCAACCTCTGAAATAAGGTACGGTGATAATGATAGATTGGCCGCTAGAGTCGCTCAAATTACTGAGGCTGACACTTTAATAATGCTATCTGATATTGATGGTTTATTTACACAAAATCCAAAAAAATACAAAAACGCGAAAATAATTAATAAAATATTTAAAATTGATAATAATATAATTAAATCGGCATCAAAAAGTATTAGTGATTATGGTTCTGGAGGCATGATTACAAAAATTGAGGCAGCTAAAATTTGTATGAATACTGGATGTAATATGATTATTGCAAATGGTTTGAAAAATCATCCAATAAGAAATTTAAAGAAATCAGATAGGTATACTTGGTTTATACCTAGAGTAAACAAAGTTAGTTTTAAGAAAAAATGGATCCAAAGCTCTATGAATACCAAAGGTGCTATAATTATAGATGATGGAGCAAGAAAAGCACTTTTAAAGGGCAAAAGTTTGCTACCCGTAGGAATAATAAGTTTTCGTGGGAGTTTTGCAAGAGGCGAAACAATTCAAGTATTGTCAAAAAAGTTATCTAAAATTGCAATAGGTGTGTCAGCTTATTCGAGTAAAGATATTTCGCTAATAAAAGGAGAAAATAGTAGTAAAATAAAAAAAATACTTGGATATTCGTCTAGAGGAGAGGTTATTCATGCAGATAATATGGTAATAAATAGAAATGAATAAACTAAATTATTTAAAAAAAATTGCCTATAATGCAAAGAAAGCTTCAAACGATCTTTCCAAACTAACCAATTTAAAAAAAAATAGAGTATTAGAAGATTTTTTAAAAGCAATAAAAAATAATAAAAATCAAATTTTAAAAGAAAATAATAAAGATATTAATAACAGTAGAAAAAGTCGTGTTAAAGAAAATTTAATTGATAGAACAATGTTAAATAATGATAGAATTAAATCAATATGTAAGTCTATTGAGGAAGTGATATCATTTCAAGATCCTACTAATAAAGTTCTTTCATCATGGAAAAGACCAAATGGATTACATATCCAACGTATTTCAATGCCCTTAGGTGTAATAGCTGTGATTTATGAATCCAGACCAAATGTTACTGCAGATGTTTCAATTTTATGTTTTAAATCTGGTAATGCCGCAATATTAAGAGGTGGAAAGGAAGCATTTAATACAAATATAATATTATCAAATTTATTTAGAAAATCTCTGAATTTGAATAAAGTAAATCCAGATTGTATTCAATTAATAAATAATACGGATAGAGTTCTTGTTGATTACCTTTTAGCAAAGATGAGTGAATATATTGATGTAATAATACCAAGGGGTGGTAAAGGGTTGGTAAAAAAAGTTTTAGACTTATCTACTGTACCAACAATTGGTCACTTAGAGGGTTTATGTCATATTTATTTAGATAAGGAGTATAGCTTTAATTTAGCCAATAAAATCATAATAAATTCTAAATTAAGAAGAACTAGTATTTGTGGTGCAGCTGAGACTCTTTTAATTAATGATAAAATTAAAAGGAATGATATTTATACTTTACTTGATAATTTACATAAAGCTGGTTGCAAAATTATAGCTGATAAAAAAATACGCAAGATTTTTAATAATTCGAAATTAGCAAATGCGAAAGATTGGAAAACAGAGTACCTAGACTCAAAAATCTCCGTTAAAAGTGTAAAAAATATAGATGAAGCGATTAGTCATATAAAAACATTTGGAACAAATCATACAGAATGTATAATTTCTACAAACAAAAGTAATATAGATAAATTCATTAAAGAAGTTCCCAGTTCTATTGTTATGAATAATGCATCAACTCAATTCGCTGATGGGTATGAGTTTGGACTCGGATCTGAAGTTGGTATATCAACAAGCAAACTACATCCAAGGGGGCCAGTTGGATTAGAGCAATTAACTACATATAAATTTGTTGTTAAGGGGACTGGACAAATCAGAAATTGAAAAAAAAAATTGAAAATTTAGTTCTATTAGGAGGAACATTTGACCCACCTCACAAAGGTCATATCTATATATCGAACTTTATTTTAAAAAAATTTAATTTTCAAAAATGTTTTTGGGTGATTAACAGTCGTAATCCATTTAAAAAAATAGATCCAAAATTTACACATAGTGAAAGAGTGTCTAAATGTAAAGCATTAACAAAAACTAATAGAAAAATATTTATAGAAAACATAAAATATGTGTCGGTTTTTCAATTAATTAATAAAATCAAAAAAAAATATAAAGTGAATAAAATTTTATTTATAGTTGGGTCTGATAATTTAAAAGACTTACACAAATGGCACAATTTTAAATATGTTATGGGTAACGTTAACTTTATTTTTATAGAAAGGCCAGGATATAGAAATATATTAAAAAAAAGTAATTTTTTTAAAAAATATAGCAATTACCAAGTAAAAAAAAAAATTATGATACAATATTTAGATGATAAAAGCTGGGTTTACTACAAGACTAAAGGTTTAAATATTTCTTCATCAATTTTAAGAAATAGTTTATAAATTGCTTATCTTGAATAAAAAATTATTAAATAAGATTGTTCAATTATTAGAAGATAACAAGGCATCAAATATTGTTACAATTAATTTAAAAGATAAAAGTTCTATTGCTGATTTCATGATTGTGGCTAGTGGTACATCATCAAAGCATATACAATCAGTCTCAGAAATATTATTACAAAATCTAAAAAATAGCGGATACAATAATTGTAAAATTGAAGGATCTGAAAGTGAAGATTGGAAGCTAATAGATGCAATCGATGTGATTGTACATCTATTTCACCCAGAAAAAAGATATATTTATAATTTAGAAAAAATGTGGGAGGATATACTTCCAAAGGAACAAGTTAGAATCTAATGAAAATAGAAATACTCTGCGAAGGTAAAATAAAAAAAAATCAAGCAAATGTATTATGTAATGACTATTGCTTAAGGATCTCAAAGCTTAAACATTCTGGAGTATCGGAGTTAAAAATTAACGAATTAACTGATAATAAAATAAAAATAATTCAAAAAAAAAAACATCCACTTTACATACTAAGTCAAACCGGAAAATTAGTATCAACGGAGGATTTATTAAATTTAATCAGAGAAAATATTATGAGATCTAAAAAAAATATATTTTTTGCTATAGGAAATGCAAATGGATTTAATTCAAATTACGAAGAATATATAAATTTGTCACTTGGAAAAGTGACATTCACTCACGCCTTAACAAGACTTATATTCTGCGAACAAATATATAGATGTGTAACGCGTCTAATAAACCATCCATATCATAAAAATTAAAATGAAAAAAATATTAATAATTATTTTTATATTTTTAAGCTTCCCAGAAAAAGCATTAACAAACCAAATAGATCAACTATATAAAAAATTAGATTTATTTAGTGATGTTCTAGAAACTTTAAATAAGCAGTATGTGGATGAGGTTGATCAAAATAAAGTTTTGGATTCAGCAATTAATGGAATGCTTCAATCTTTAGATCCTTATTCTTCTTATATGAGTCCTGAAAATTTTAGAAACATGAATACAGAAACAAAAGGTGAATTTGGAGGACTCGGTATTGAAATAACAATGCAATCTGGTTTGGTAAAAGTAATTAGCCCTATTGAAGGAACCCCTGCTGATAAAGCAGGCATTAAAGCAGGTGATTTCATTGTAAGAATTAACAATACGCAAGTTAAGGGCTTAAGTCTTTATGAAGCAGTTTCTATGATGAGAGGTAAATCTGGAACAAAAATAAATTTAACAGTAAGAAGAAAAGATGTGGATGATGAATTAAAATTTACAATAACTAGAGCTAAAATAAGTATAAAAGAAGTATCTGCGGAAATTAAATCAAGTTACATAGCTTATATTAGGTTAAGAGCATTCAATCAAAAAAGTTACTCCCAATTAAAAGAAAAAATAAATAGAATAAATAAAAAGAAAATAAATGGATATATTCTGGATTTGAGAAATAATCCTGGTGGACTTCTGTCACAAGCTATTAAAATTTCAGACCTTTTTCTCGACGGTGGTGAAATAGTTTCAACAAGGGGGAGAGATAAAACAGATATTAAAATTTTTAATGCTAAAAAAGGCGATATAATTAATGGTTTACCGTTGATCGTTCTTATTAATGAAGGCTCAGCATCCGCATCAGAAATTGTATCTGGTGCTCTTAAAGATCACAAGAGAGCAATTATACTTGGTGAAACAAGCTTTGGTAAAGGATCTGTCCAATCAATAATACCTTTACAAAATAGAGGTGCTTTAAGACTTACAACAGCTAAATATTATTTACCATCTGGCGATTCAATTTCTGAAATAGGTGTAGCGCCTGATATTACTATTAAAGAAAAAAATAAAGAAAATTTTAAAATTAATAGCAAAACAGATAATCAATTAGAATATGCTCTTAAACTTTTAAAAATATGAAGATCAATTTGGCTAACTTACCACTCAGAAATGGTGTTGGGATGATGGTATTTAATAGTGACAAAAAAATCTTTGTTGGAAAAAGAATAGATAACCAAAAAGCATGGCAAATGCCACAGGGTGGTGTAGACAAAAATGAAAGTTTAAAAAGTGCAGCATTTAGAGAGCTTTATGAAGAAACTGGTATTAAGTCAGTAAAAATTGTTGCCGAATCTAAACAAAAGTATTCTTATCTCCTGCCAAAAAATTTATTAGGAAAAATATGGAGAGGTAAATTCAAAGGCCAAGAACAAAAGTGGTATTTAATGGAATTTTTTGGACAAGATAATGAAATCAATTTGCACCAAAAACACCCAGAGTTTTGTGATTGGCGTTGGGTTAAAATTAATGATTTAGATAAATTGATAGTATCTTTTAAAAAAAATTTATATAGAGATATTATTTCAGAGTTTAAGAACTTTATCTAAAATCAAAATTATCTATTTCATTTATTAAGGTAGACGTAAGATAAATATCTTGATCGGTTAGGTTATTTTCTTTTATTTTGGTTATTGCTTCTTCTTTTAATTCATTTAACTTTTTACTATCTATTTTATGTGTTTCATAAATTGAATCACTCAAAATATTTAATTTATTATTTTTAAAATCAATAACACCACTTATGATAAAGAAATTATTTTTTTCATTTCCTTCTACTTTTATAATTCCTGGTCTTAAAAATGTAATTATAGGAACGTGTTCGTCCATAATACCCATATTTCCCTCTATACCAGGCACACTAACTATACTTATATCTTTTGCTGAAAAGACTATTTTATCTGGTGCAACTAAATTTACCTCCATACTAAGCTGCGGCCTCCTTAGCCATTTTTTCAGCTTTCTCTATTGCTTCTTCTATAGTGCCAACCATATAAAAAGCTGCTTCGGGTAAATGGTCAAAATCACCTCTACAAATGGAGTCAAAGCCTTTTATCGTAGCATCTAAATCTACTAATTTACCTGGTGAACCTGTAAAAACTTCAGCAACAAAAAAAGGTTGTGATAAAAATCTTTGAATTTTTCTAGCTCTAGCCACGGTTAATTTATCCTCTTCCGAGAGTTCATCCATACCTAATATTGCAATTATATCTTGTAATGATTTATAAGTTTGTAGTATTTTTTGCACTTCTCTTGCGACTCTATAATGTTCATCTCCAACTATTCTTGGATCTAATATTCTAGACGTAGAATCTAACGGATCTACGGCAGGATATATTCCAAGTTCAGCGATTTGTCTTGACAAAACAGTCGTTGCATCCAAATGTGAAAATGAAGTTGCGGGAGCTGGATCTGTTAAGTCGTCAGCTGGAACATATATCGCTTGAACAGAGGTAATCGAACCCTTATTTGTCGTAGTGATTCTTTCTTGTAAGTTACCCATATCAGTTGCCAAAGTGGGTTGATATCCAACTGCTGATGGAATTCTACCTAAAAGAGCAGAAACTTCCGAACCAGCTTGGGTAAATCTAAATATATTATCAACAAAAAACAAAACATCTTGTCCCTCTTTATCTCTAAAATACTCAGCAATTGTTAGACCCGACAAAGCTACTCGCGCTCTAGCTCCAGGAGGCTCATTCATTTGACCGTAAACTAAAGCAGCTTTAGAACCTTTATCATTTGTTTTAATAACACCAGACTCGATCATCTCGTGATATAAATCATTACCTTCTCGAGTTCTTTCACCTACTCCAGCAAAAACAGAGTATCCACCATGCGCCTTGGCAACATTGTTAATCAACTCCATAATTAATACTGTCTTACCAACGCCAGCACCTCCAAATAACCCAATTTTTCCACCTTTTGCATATGGAGCTAATAAATCAACTACCTTTATTCCCGTTACTAAAACCTCAGTCTCAGTAGATTGTTCAGTAAACACGGGTGCTGATCTATGTATCGCCCATTTTTCTTTAGTCTTAAGATCACCTCTTTCATCAATTGGATCTCCGACTACATTTATTATTCTTCCCAGAGTTTCTGGTCCAACAGGAACTTTAATAGGGGAACCAGTATCAATTACTTTATCTCCTCTTTTAAGTCCCTCTGTTGTATCCATTGAAACTGTACGAACTGTATTTTCTCCTAAATGTTGAGCGACTTCTAAAATTAGTTTGTTTCCATTATTTTCACACTCTAAAGCATTTGATATCTCAGGTAGATACTCGTTAAATTTTACATCAACTACCGCACCAATAACTTGAGTTATTATTCCATGTTTATTTTTCATAATTATAGTGTTTCTGCTCCTGAAATAATTTCAATCAATTCTTTTGTAATAACTGCTTGCCTGCTTCTATTATAATTTATAGTTAATTTTTCTATTAAATCCCCTGCGTTTCTACTTGCATTATCCATTGCTGACATTCTTGCACCCTGCTCGCTCGCGGCATTTTCTAATAGTCCTTTAAAAATTTGAGTAGATATATTTTTTGGCAGTAAATTATTTAATATCTCTTGTTCATCTGGTTCATATTCGTACTGTGCGACGTCTAATGAATGATTTTTTAATATTTCATCATTTTTAACAGGGATAATTTGTTGTCCAACTGGCTCTTGCGAAATTACAGACTTGAATTTGCTGTAAAATATAGTGCATATATCGAATTCTTTGTTTTGGAACATTGATATTATTTTGTTTGAAATGAAATTGGCATCTGATACTTGAATATTTTTTTGATTTTTAAAAGAAATTTTTTCAACTATATATTTACCATACAATCTTCTTAATTGATCATATGATTTTGAACCGACTGTAATAATTTTTAAATTTCTACCATTTTTTAGTAATTCATTCATAAATTCACGTGACTTTTTACAAATATTTGTATTGAATCCTCCACATAATCCTCTATCCGCGGTCATCACTACACATAAATGTTTTTCACTCGAACCATTACCTGTTAACAATGGTGGTGCTGAGGATATATCTGTAATAGCGTTTTTTAAGTTAATGATAATTTCATTCATTTTTTCGGAGTAAAATCTACTTTTTTCAGCATTCTCTTGCGCTTTTCTTAATTTTGCTGCAGCAACCATTTTCATCGCTTTAGTAATTTTTTGTGTAGATTTTACACTCGTAATCCTATTTCTTAAATCTTTTAAACTAGGCATCTTTAAAACTTTCTTTCAAATTCTCCAATATATTTTTTAAATTTTCCTCTTTTGACTCATCTAATTTTCCAGTTTCGGATATTGATTTTAACATTTCTGGTGATTTAGTTCTGACTGTTTTTAACAAATTTGTTTCAAATTCTTTAATTTTATCATTATTGATGTTGTCCAAGTAACCTTTGACACCCGCGTAAATGCTAATAACCTGTTCTTCTACCTTTAGAGGAGAATATTGACTCTGTTTTAACAGTTCAGTTAATTTTGACCCTCGTTTTAATAATTGTTGTGTGGATGCATCTAAGTCAGAACCAAATTGTGCAAATGCTGCCATTTCTCTGTACTGAGCTAGTTCAAGTTTAATTGACCCAGCAACTTTTTTCATCGCTTTAATTTGAGCTGCAGATCCAACTCTTGATACAGAAATTCCCACATTTACAGCTGGTCTTATACCTTGAAAAAACAATTCCGTTTCAAGAAAAATCTGGCCATCAGTGATAGAAATTACATTTGTAGGAATGTAGGCAGAAACATCACTGGCTTGAGTTTCTATAATTGGTAATGCAGTTAGAGAACCTCCACCGTTATCATCATTTAATTTTGCGGCACGCTCTAAAAGTCTACTGTGTAAATAAAAAACATCGCCTGGAAACGCCTCTCTACCTGGTGGTCTACGTAAAAGTAGAGACATTTGTCTATAAGCTACAGCTTGTTTTGAAAGATCATCATATACAATTAATGAATGCATACCGTTATCCCTAAAAAATTCTCCCATAGTACATCCAGTGTAAGGAGCTAAAAATTGAAGTGGTGCCGGGTCTGATGCCGTTGCGGCAACTACTATAGAATAATCCATTGCACCTGAGTCTTGAAGTGTCTTAACTATTTGCGCAACCGTTGATCTTTTTTGACCAATTGCAACATAAATACAATACAGCTTTTTTTTTTCATCTTTAGATTTATTATTTTCTCTTTGATTAATTATTGTATCGATAGCTATAGCAGTTTTACCGGTTTGCCTATCACCAATAATTAATTCTCTTTGTCCTCTACCAATTGGAATTAAGCTATCTATAGCCTTTAATCCCGTTTGCATCGGTTCATTAACAGATTTTCTTGGAATTATACCAGGTGCTTTAACTTCAACTCTAGATCGTTTACTACTCTTAATAGGACCTTTTCCATCAATGGGATTACCAAGCCCGTCCACAACCCTACCAAGTAACTCTTTTCCAACAGGAACATCAACAATACTTCCAGTTCTCTTAACTATATCACCTTCTTTAATTTTACTATCATCTCCAAAAATAACTATTCCAACATTGTCAGATTCCAAATTAAGAGCCATTCCCTTGGTTCCTTCAGAAAATTCAACCATTTCTCCAGCTTGAACATTGTCTAAACCATATATCCTTGCTATTCCATCTCCAACTGAAAGCACTTGTCCAACTTCATTTATTTCAGCTTCTTTATTAATATTCTTTATTTTATCTTGTATAACTTTTGTTATTTCTGAAGGGTTTATATCCATCGAATTTATTAAATTTCTTTTGTAATTTTATTTAATTTTGTTTTTAGTGAGTTATCTATCATTAAACTTCCTATCTTGATTCTTGAACCAGAAATTAAATTTTTATTTAGTTTAAATAAAGTTTTTATATTAGATTTATAATAACCTTTTAAATCCTCAATTAAAATTTTTTTATTATTCTCAGAAATTTGTTCTGGACTTTCGATTTCTATAATAATCTCACCTCTAATCTTTGAAATTATTTTATTAAAACTTTTTAAAATACTTGAAAGATATAAAATTCTTCCATTTTCAACGATTAGTTTCATAAAGTTTAATGTATAATTGTTTAAAGATTTGACCTTTGAGATCTCATTTATTATTAGATTTTTTTTAACTTTGGATATTGTCGGATTTTCAAGGGTTTTCATAAAGTTTATGTCATTATCATTTAAATTAGAAATTAATTTAAAATCATTCTCTACTTCATTTAAACAATTTTGGTTGCTTGCAAGCGAGATTAATGCTGACGCATATCTGCTGGATACATCTGGGTAAATTTCATTATGTTGTTCCACTTTAAAGCCCTGTTTAATTGTGCTGTCCTATCACGCAGAACTATTCATATCAAGTGTGATATTTCAACATCTCACATACTTACATAAAGTTTATTGGATCAACATCGATATCTACCTTGATATTCTTAAATTTTTTCATTTTATCAACTGTTTTTTTTAACAAGATTTGAGGCCTTATTGATGTATGATATTTAATTAGTATTCTCGATCTAAAGTTTGACTTTATTTTGCTTATCGGCGCAGTTACAGGTCCATAAACTTTCATATTATTACTTTGAGGTAATAAATTCTTTATCAAAATAGAATTTTTTTGAACCAAAATTTGATTTGGACCTGAAACAATTAAAGATATTAATTTTGAAAAAGGTGGCAAATTTGATTGTTTTCTAAAATCAAGTTCTTCACTATAAAATTTATGTATATCTTTGTCTAGCAAAGCTTTAACTAATTTATTATTTTCTTCATATGTTTGTAAAATAAAAATTGAATTATCATCAAACCTTCCTGCACGTCCAGATAATTGATGTAAAAGTTGATAGTTTTTCTCTGTACTCCTAATATCACTTCCAAAAAAACTATTATCAGCATTTACAACAACTATACAATTAAGACTAGGAAAATTGAAACCTTTTGAAATCATTTGTGTTGCCACAATAATATCTACTTCATTATTTTCAATTTTTTTAATTTTATCAGTCAAGTCGTCGTTTTTAATAATATCACTCGATATTACTATAATTCTTTTTTTTGGATAAATTTGTTTAATTTCATCAAGAAGTTTTTCTACTCCTATACCGTAAAATTTAAAATCGCAATTTTTATTATCTAAACACATTCTTTCCAGACCAGTTTCAAAATCACAATAATGACAAATTATTTTTTTTTGCAGTCTATGATATACAAGTCCAACATTGCAGTTTGGACATATGGCTCTTTTGTTACAATTATAACAAATCACATAAGTTGCAAAACCACGTCTATTTAAAAAAAATAATACTTGTTTACCTTTATTTAAATACTGATTTGTATACGATAAAGTTTGATTAGATATAAATTTATTTTGACTCAATTCTCCTGTTGTAACTTTAATTTTTTTTATATCTGGAAACTTAATATCATTAAATCTTTTAGAAACAATAATATGATTATATTTATTTTTTAATGTATTATAATAAGTTTCAATAGTAGGGGTAGCTGTTGCTAAAATAATAGGAAATTTTAAAATTGAAGCCATAAGAATTACCATGTCTCTTGCATTATAAACCAATCCTTCCTCCTGTTTGTAAGACATGTCGTGCTCCTCATCGATAATTGTTAATCCTAGATTCTGAAATGGAAGAAAAATTGATGATCTTGCTCCTATGATAATATTGATTTTACTTTTAAAAACTCCTTTCCATATTTTCTTTTTTATTTTATCTTTTACTCCTGAATGCCAGATTGCACATTTGTTTTTAAATATTTCCTCAAATCTTCTACTAATTTGTTCTGTTAAAGCTTTTTCCGGTAAAAGTATTAGAACTTGTTTTTTTTTACTAAGAATATCTTTGATAACATCTACATAGATTAATGTTTTACCTGATCCAGTTACTCCATGTAACAATGAAACACTGAAATGATTATAATTAATTTTTTTTTTTAAGCTGTTTACTGCTTTTTTTTGATCTGCATTATAATTAATTTCTTTTATAGAACTAACATTATACTCATCAAAGGATTGAATTTTTTTTAAACTTTTATCTAAACTCTCAAAACCTTTTTTATATAAAAATAATTTATATACTAATCCAATAGGCTGTAAATTATATAAAGCAAACTCTTTTATGAATTTAATAACCTCTGGTTTTAATGGTGGTACTAGAATTTTTCTACCAATATTTTTAAGTTTTATATTTTTTTCAATTTTCGGATTTTCACCAAAAACTAAACCTATATACTTTTTTGTTAAAAAGGGAACTTCAACAAAGTCACCAACATTAACATTAAATTTTTTTGGTACTGAATATGTAAAGGGTTTGTTAAGATTTAATGGTAGTAATACATTCACAATCATTTAAAAAATTACGATGTAATATAAACTATATTAATATAACTATAAAAATAATTTTATAAATTTGTGGTCATATTCTTATTTAACTAAAAGTGTATTGGTCTTTTGTCCACAGCTAAAGCGGCTTCTTTGACTGCTTCTGTGAGAGTAGGATGAGCATGGCAAGTTCTTGCAACATCTTCAGCACTTGCTCCAAATTCCATAGCTAGAGACATTTCTGCAATTAGGTTACCAACATCAGGTCCTATCATATGAACACCTAAAATTTTATCTGTGCTTTTGTCAGCCAAAATCTTAACAAAACCATCTGCTTCATCATTAATTTTTGCTCTGGAATTTGCCAGAAATGGAAATTTACCAGTATTGTATGATATTTTTTTTAATTTTAGTTCTTCCTCTGTCTTTCCTACATATGCTACTTCTGGTGATGTATAAACTACTCCAGGAATTACATCATAATTTACATGACCAAATTTACCAGATAAATATTCAGCAACAGCAATCCCTTCTTCCTCGGCTTTATGAGCTAACATTGGACCGCTGATCACATCACCTATAGCAAAAATATTTTCTTTATTTGTTACAAAATTTTTCCCAGTTACTATTCTACCTTTATTATCAAGTTTTAAATCAATTTTTTCTATGTTTAGTCCTTCCGTATTAGGTTTTCTACCTATAGCCATTAAAACAATATCAGACTCGAAAGTTTTATTTTTGCCATCTTTAGTAGTTGTTTCAATCACAGCTTTATTACCGACTTTCTTTACTGAAATTACTTTAGTTGATAAATTGAATATTATTCCTTGTTTTTTTAAGATTTTAAGAAAACTTTCAGATATTTCTCTGTCCATCCCAGGTGTAATGTGATCTAGATATTCAATAACTTCTACATTAGAACCAAGTCTTGACCAAACTGAACCCATTTCTAAACCAATGTAACCTCCACCTATTACTATCATTTTTTTTGGTACTTTATTTAACGATAGAGCACCAGTAGACGAAACTATAATTTTTTCATCGATTTTTACATTAGGTAAACTCAATACGCTTGAACCAGTCGCAATAATAATATTCTGACCTTTAATTTTTTTTATATCACTATTTTTGGATTTTACTTCAACAGTTTTAGAGTCTAAGAAACTGCCGTGACCTTCAATATAATGTACTTTATTTTTTTTAAATAAGAACTCTATTCCCTTTGTTAATGTATCAACTGATTTTTTTTTATGCTGCATCATTTTATCAATATTTAAAGATATTTCACCCGTATTAATACCTAAAGACTTAAATTCTTTATTTGCTTTTTTAAATAATTCAGATGCGTGCAGCAAAGATTTTGATGGAATACAGCCAATATTTAAACAAGTTCCGCCAAGTGTTCCTCTTGACTCTATACATGCTACTTTTTTTCCAAGTTGTGCAGCTCTAATAGCAGCAACATATCCTCCAGGTCCACCTCCAATAACTATAATATCAAATTCTTCCATAATCTATAAGTTCAAAAATAATCTTCTTGGGTCTTCTAAAATTTCTTTTACTCTAACTAAAAATGAAACTGCTTCTTTTCCATCAATAATCCTATGATCATAAGATAACGCTAAATACATCATCGGTCTAATTACTACTTCACCATCAACAGCAATAGGTCTTTCTACAATATTATGCATACCTAATACTCCGGATTGTGGGGGATTTATGATTGGTGTAGATAACATAGAGCCATATATTCCTCCATTAGTTATTGTGAAAGTACCTCCTTGTAATTCATCAATAGTAATTTGTCCATTTCTAGCCTTTGTACCTAATTCAAGGACATTTTTTTCAATATCGGCAAATGACATTTGATCTACATTGTTAATAACAGGCACTACCAAACCCTTTTCCGTACCAACTGCAACACCTATATTATAATAGTTTTTATATATGATTTCATCATCTTGTACTTCGGCATTTACTAGTGGAAAAGTTTTAAGTGCATTTACACATGCTTTAATAAAGAAAGACATAAAACCTAATTTAATACCATACATTTTTAAAAAATCTTCTTTGTTATCTTTTCTTATTTGAATAATCATTGACATATCAACTTCATTAAAAGTTGTAAGGATTGCTGCATTGTTTTGTGCTTCCTTTAATCTTCTAGCAATAGTTGCTCTTAATCTAGTCATTTTAACTTTTTCTTCTAAACCATGAGAAGTAGCTCTTTCATTAATTGACGGTCTTTCTCCCATCATATTAATTAAATCACCTTTTAAAATTCTACCTCCTCTTCCAGATCCTCGAATTTGGGATGTGTCTATTTTTTTTTCTTCTACAATTCGTTTGACTGCTGGTGATAAGTCTTCTTTTTTAGTTTCAGTTTTTAACTCTACTACATTCGTATTAACAGGATTTATATTCTTTGATAAAACTTTTCTATCTTTAACTATCTCTTCTTTTACTAAATTTTTTTCATTAGATTTAATACTTTTTTTTATCTGAGACTTACTAATTGATCCTAATTGACTTCCTACCTCTACAGTTTCACCTACATCAGTTTTTATCTCTGATATATACCCTGAATTTGGAGATGTTACTTCAACACTAACTTTATCGGTTTCAAGTTCTACTATAACCTCATCCATTGTAACTGAATCACCAACTTTTTTAAGCCATTTAGCAACTGTCGCTTCTGCAACAGATTCACCTAAAGTTGGGACTATTACTGGTGTATTCATTAGATAGTTAAAGCTTTTGTAATGATTTCTTTCTGCTGAGCAAGGTGTTTTTTAAGATAACCTGTCGCTGTAGATGCTGAAGGATTTCGCCCAGAATAATGGATTTTATTATTTTTTTTGCCTGCAAAATCTAGAGTCCACTGTAAATATCTTTCAACAGTATTCCAAGCTCCCATATTTTGAGGTTCCTCCTGACACCAGAAATACTTTTCAACATTTTCAAATCTTTTAATATGTTTAGCTATTGTTTTTGCTGGAAATGGATAAAGTTGTTCAATTCTAACCAATTGAACTCTATTTTCTCTTAACTTTTCTCTCTCATCAAGTAAATCATAGTATATTTTTCCGCTACAAAAAATTATTCTCCTTATTTCATCATCATCAGCAAGTTTAATGTATTTGCTATTCGGTAATTCAGAATGGTCGAATAGTACCCTATGAAAAGAGTTATTTTTATTAAAATCCGAAATATTGGAAAAACTTTTTTTAGATCTAAGCAGCGATTTTGGCGTAAATACTATTAAAGGCTTTCTAAATGTTCTGTGTATCTGTCTTCTTAAAACATGAAAGTAATTTGCCGGAGTTGTACAATTAACAATTTGTAGGTTTTCTTGAGCACATAATTGTAAAAATCTCTCAATTCTTCCAGATGAGTGTTCGGGTCCCTGGCCCTCATATCCATGTGGTAAAAGTACTACCAAACCACTCGCGCGTGACCATTTTTTTTCACCTGAACAAATAAATTGATCAAATATAACCTGTGCCCCATTTGCGAAGTCGCCAAATTGAGCTTCCCATAGGACTAAACTATCTGGCTCTGAGAGTGAATAACCATATTCAAATCCTAAGACACCCATTTCAGAAAGTAAGCTATCTATAATTTCTACTTGAGCCTGATTATCTGAGATGTTTCTCAATGGAAAAAATTTATCACCAGTTAATTGATCAGTAATTCCAGCGTGTCTCTGACTAAATGTTCCTCTAACAGAATCTTGACCAACTAATCTAACTGGATAACCCTCATTTAATAATGTCGCAAATGCTAAGCTTTCTGCAGTCGCCCAGTCAATGTTTTGACCTGTGCTAATCATGTTTTTTTTATTTTCAAAAATTCTTTTAATTGTATTATGGGGGTTAAAATCTTTTGGAATAAAAGTTAACTTATTTCCTAATTCTTTTAATTTTTTTTCATCTACACCTGTTACTCCTCTTCTGTCTGATCCAACTTCGGTAGTAAATTTTGACCACACACCTGTAAACCAATCCTGTTCATTCGATATATAATTTTTTGAGCTTTCAAATTCTTGTTCCAGATATTTATCATAATTATTTTTTTGAGAATTATAATCTTCTAAAGTTAAAACATTTTCATTTATGAGTTTCCTCGAGTATAGTGATAATGTTGAGGGTTGTTGCTTAATTTTTTTGTACATGATCGGTTGTGTAAAAGATGGTTCATCACCTTCATTATGACCAAACCTTCTATAGCAGAAAATATCAATTACCACATCTCTCTTAAATTTTTGTCTAAATTCTGTAGCAATTTTAGCGCAATACACCACCGCTTCAGGATCATCTCCATTAACATGAAAAATTGGGGCTTGTACCATTTTAGCAACTTCTGAAGGATAAGGTGAGGACCTTGCAAAGGCAGGAGTTGTGGTAAATCCTATTTGATTATTTACTATAATATGAATTGTCCCTCCAGTATTGTGGCCTCTTAAACCTGACATAGCAAAACACTCTGCAACAATTCCCTGACCGGCAAATGCTGCATCTCCATGTAGCAGAATTGGTATTACTGATTTTCTATCTTTATCTTTATGAAAATATTGTTTTGCTCTCGTTTGTCCTAAGACTACCGGGTTTACAGCCTCAAGATGAGATGGATTTGCAGTTAAACTGACATGAACCATATTTCCATCAAATTCTCTATTTGCTGATGCACCAAGGTGATATTTTACATCTCCTGAAGCGCCCCCAATTGCAGGTCCAGGGTCACCTGAAAATTCTTTAAATATTTTTTTTAGTGGTTTTTGAATTACATTTGTAAGAATGTTTAATCTACCTCTATGAGGCATACCAATTTTTACCTCTTTGCATCCTAATGCTCCGCCACGCTTAATTATTTGCTCCATAGCTGGTATTAAAGACTCACAACCATCTAGGCCAAATCTTTTTGTCCCAACAAATTTTTTAGCTAGATATTTTTCAAAACCCTCGGCTTCTATAATTTTATTTAAAATTGCTTTTTTTCCATTTTCTGTAAATTGAATTTCATTATCTCGACCTTCTATACGTTGTTGTACCCAACTTTTTTCATCTGGATCAGTTATGTGCATAAACTCATACCCTATATTATTGCAGTATGTTCGGTTTAAGATTTCTAAAATTTCGGAAAGTGTTGCATATTTTAAACCTAAGACATCATCTAAAAAGATCTTTTTACCTAAATCTTTTTTCTCAAATCCATAGCTTTCAAAATCAAGTTCAGGCGTACTTTCTTTTTTTATTAAGTTTAATGGGTCAAGATTTGCTTTTAAATGTCCCCGAACACGATAAGCTCTAATCATCATAATTGCTCTTACAGCATTCTTGGTTTCTTCCTCAATATCCTCTGAACTAAGATTTTGTTTACTTTTTTTTATTTTTAACTTTTGCTCTTTAAAAAGATCTTTAGGAAGAAATTTTTCAAAATTATCTAAATCATAATTTCCATTAATCTTTACTTTTTTTGGTTGCCATTTTGCACCAGATATATTTTGTTGCACTTGATCTTTATTTTCTTCAAGACCCTTAAAATAATTTTTCCAACTATTAGGTAAGTCATCATCTTTATTTATAAATTTTTTATACATTTCGTTTATGTAGTCATTATTAGACGCAGATAAAAAAGATGTTATTTCAAAAATTTTATTTTTCGATGAAGACATTTAATTGCATTATATCAATTATTAACTATGGATTTCAACGTTTTTCCAATTTCTGATGGTGAGTTAGCTATAGTAATTCCACATTCCTGCAATTTTTTGATTTTATCTATGGCCCCCCCTTTACCACCAGATATAATTGCTCCAGCATGACCCATCCTTCGTCCTGGGGGTGCGGTCATTCCTGCTATAAATCCAACTATAGGCTTCTTGACTTTTGAATTTTTTATAAACTCAGCGGCTTCCTCCTCAGCTGTACCCCCTATTTCTCCTATCATAACGATACTGCTAGTTTCATTATCTTTTAGAAAAAGGTCCAAACAATCTATAAAATTAGTACCATTGATTGGATCACCTCCAATACCAACGCATGTAGATTGGCCAAGTCCTTCTGTCGTAGTCTGATATACAGCTTCATAAGTTAAAGTTCCAGATCTTGAAACAATTCCCACACTTCCTTTTTTATGAATATGGCCAGGCATAATTCCAATTTTACACTCTTCGGGGGTAATAATTCCTGGACAATTTGGTCCAATGAGTCTTGATTTGGATTTTTGAAGTTTGTTCTTAACTTTTATCATATCTAAAACCGGAATACCTTCAGTAATACAAATGATTAATTCAATTTGTGCCTCAATTGCTTCCTCAATAGCTTTTGCAGCAAACTTGGCTGGAACATATATTACGGTAGCATCTGCTTTGGTTTTTTCTTTTGCTTCTATTACTGTATTAAAAACTGGTAACCCTAAATGTTTTTGTCCTCCTTTTTTTGGAGTAACTCCTCCAACCATTTTTGTTCCATATAAAATTGATTGCTCGGAATGAAATGTACCATTCGAACCGGTGAAACCTTGACAAATAACTTTTGTATTTTTATTAATTAAAATTGACATTATCTAATAGCATCAACAATTTTTTTAGCTGCATCAGATAAATCTTCAGCAGGTATAATCTTTAAGCCAGATTTGCTTAGTATTTTTTTTCCTTTCTCGAAATTAGTCCCCGCTAATCTTACTACAAGTGGAACGGACAATTTTGTTTCTTTTGCTGCTGTAATCACACCGTCTGCTATAACGTCACATTTCATAATACCTCCAAAGATATTTATTAAAATACCTTTAACATTTTTATCTGATAAAATTATTTTAAATGCTGCAGTAACTTTTTCTTTAGATGCGCCTCCGCCTACGTCCAAAAAATTTGCGGGTTCTGATCCATAAAGTTTAATAATATCCATTGTTGCCATTGCTAACCCCGCACCATTAACCATGCACCCAATTTCACCATCTAATTTAATATATGCTAAATCAAATTTACTTGCTTCAATTTCCATTGGGTCTTCTTCATTTAAATCCCTTAATTTTAGAATATCTTCATTTCTAAATAATGCATTATCATCAAAACTAATCTTAGCATCTAAACAAACAATATTATTTGTTTTGGTTGTAATTAGAGGATTGATTTCAATCAGACTTGCATCAGTTTTAATCATTGTTTTATATATTGATTGAATAAGTTTTAGACCTTGAGATTTGCATTGATCTTTTAAATCATAAGGTGATAAAATTTTAAATATTTCCTCATCTGTTAAATTATCTTTAATATCTACTTTGGTAGTAATTATTTTATCTGGAGACTTAGATGCTACTTCTTCTATATCCATACCACCTTCTGCGCTAGAGATAAATGCAATTTTTGAACTTGATCGATCAACTAAACAGGACAAATAAAATTCTTTATCAATCATAGATGCTTCCTCTAAATATAATCTTTTTACTTCCCGACCCTCTGGTCCAGTTTGATGCGTTATTAGTTTCTTACCGAATAATTTCTTTGCTTCTTGCTTTAATTCATCAAGATTATTTATGACTTTTATACCCCCGGCTTTTCCTCTACCGCCCGCATGAATTTGAGCTTTTAATACAAGTTTTTTACTATTGAATTTTTTAAAAACTTTTTCTATTTCGCTTAAATCAAAAATAGGCTCACCATTTGGAACAGGTGCTCCAAACTTTTTTAATATATCTTTAGCCTGATGTTCGTGTATGTTCATCTTATGCTAAGGATGGGTCAATTTTTTTGGCTGCATTAAATAATTCCCTAACTGCATCAATAGAAGTTTGAAAACTTTTTTGCTCATCTGCATCTAATGTTAACTCAATAATTTTCTCTATACCTTTTTCCCCTATAATTACTGGAACACCAACATAAAGATCTTTTATTCCATACTCACCGTTTAAATAAGCTGCACATGGAAGGGTTTTTTTTTGATTTTTTAAATATGACTCTGCCATTGCTACTCCGGATGCAGCAGGAGCATAAAATGCCGAGCCGGTTTTAAGAAACTTTACTATTTCAGCTCCGCCTTTCCTTGTTCTATCAATTATACTATCAATTCTTTCTTGGGTTGTAGAACCATCTTTTATAAAATCATTTAAAGGTTTGCTATTTATCGTTGTCCTATTAGGTACAGGCACCATAGTATCTCCATGACCTCCTAAAACGAATGAGTTAACATTTTTAATCTCTGAATTTAATTCCTCGGCAATGAAGTGTTTAAATCTTGAAGTATCCAATATACCTGCCATACCAATAACTTTTTCTTTGGGAAAATCAGAATATTTTTGAAGTGCCATCACAATCACATCTAAAGGATTAGTTATGCAAATAACGAACGCATTCGGGGATGTATCTTTTATACCTTCTGCAACTTGTTTAATAATTTTTAAATTAGTACCTAGCAGATCATCACGCGACATTCCTGGTTTTCGTGGAACCCCAGCTGTTATTATAATTACATCAGAGTCTTTGGTTTCTTCATAATTATTTGTACCTGATAACTTAACATTATAACCGTCAACAGCTAATGACTGAGCTATATCTAATGCTTTTCCCTTAGCAATACCTTCGTCGATATCAAATAAAACTACATTAGCTAATTCTTTTATTGCGATCAGATGAGCAAGTGTGCCTCCAATTTGTCCAGCGCCTATAAGGGAAATTTTTTTCATCTAGTCTTTATAAATTATGAAAATTAAAAAGCTAAATTAATTTTTGTTTATAATTAATAAACCACACTATTTCATTGTTGGCATCGTGAAATTGTTATTATCTTTTATACCTGTGGGCCACCTGGATGTTATTGTCTTTAATTTTGTATAAAACCTTATACCTTCCATTCCGTGCATATGATGATCACCGAATAATGATCTTTTCCAACCTCCAAAACTATGGAAAGCCATAGGAACAGGTATAGGAATATTAATTCCAACCATTCCTACCTTTATTCTACTTGAAAATGACCTTGCTGCATCACCTTCTCTAGTAAAGATACTGACTCCATTACCGTATTCGTGGTTATTGATAATTTTTATTGCCTCTTCAAAATCTTTTACTCTTACAATTGAAAGAACCGGACCAAAAATTTCCTCATTATATATTTTCATATTAGTTTTAACGTGATCAAACAAACAACCGCCCATGAAGAAACCTTGTTCATAACCTTGTAATTTTATTTCTGATCCATCTACAATTAATTTGGCACCCTCCTTCTTTCCAACTTCAACATAGTCCTTGACCTTCTTTAAATGCTCCTTTGTTATCAAAGGACCCATTTCAATACTTTTGTCTGTTCCTGG
>Ga0160422_10000055_pt1 | contig 55741 bp, 71 predicted proteins | sample Fk160mmetaG_FD_108192 | JGI IMG/M metagenome (GOLD analysis project Ga0160422, IMG submission 108192) | Marine microbial communities from the Central Pacific Ocean - Fk160115 60m metaG | ecosystem: Environmental > Aquatic > Marine > Oceanic > Photic zone | place: The Central Pacific Ocean... | reverse complement strand
CAAGAAGCCTTTATTAATATGAAGAAGAAAGAGGTAGAACTTAAAAAGAAACAACGTGAGCTAGAAGAATGTACAGATGATCTAGACAAAGAGATGCTAGAGATAGAAATACTAGAATTAGAAACTGGTCTAACAAATGGTCAGAATAGTGTGCAAGGTGCTATTCGTAAGATGAACTTCTTTACTAATCAGTATGACAAACTAATGGAGCATATAGGTAAAGACGAACTTACTGAAGCAGACTACGAGCTAGAAGAAGCACGATACCATATAATGACCTGTATGAAACAGGCACTAAACAGTGCTAGACCTAGAGGTGGTCAGATAGATGAGGGTAACTTAATATATCTATTTGATCTAGGTATTAATGCAGCACAAGCACAAGCTGAAGTGTTTGCATATCTACAGTGGGAAAATAAAGTTATTAGCGAAGGTAAAGCCCCTGAACATGAAGCGACAGTAAAATGGTTAGAGGGTTGTGCAGACAAATGGGCAGGGTGTCCAGCTAAGTTTGCAAATAGTAGAGGGTTCGATGTCTTTGATCCTACATCATTGACTAATGTACCTCAGTTAGAAGCAGCCGAATAGGAGGAACTAATATGGCTTACAAAGTATGCAAGTATCGGCTAAACGCTGATGGAACAATACCAGACTTTTTACATTTTGGACATGACCCAATGGGTATGCATGGAGTGTATGTGGTGGTAGATAGTGATACTGCTGCACCTAGAGATAATGTTATGATTGGCATTGTTAAAGATGGTGGTAGTGGAGACTTTGAAGAGATTGCAAGTAAAGAGGCTCTTCAAACATATTTAACTTCTGTATCAGGTGATTGGACTGATCCAGATCCAGATGATCCAGAGAAGACTGTAGCGTTTGATAATGCTGCCCATGCTAAGAGAGTATGGGATGCTTTAGATGCATGTAATGCTACATTGTAAGAGGGTAAACTATGTTTGAAGAAATATCACCAGTAATATTTTGGAATGTTGTTTTAACTTTAGTCATTGGTCCTGCCATATGGATGTTTAGAAATCTAATGGCTGAAGTTAAACGCATAGACATACTACTTAATAGAACTAGAGAAGACTACTCAACTAAGCAGGAACTTAGAGAAGACATGCGTATGGTAACAGAAGCACTACACCGTCTAGAAGATAAGCTAGATAAGGTATTAGAAAAAAGGTAATATAAGATGGCACAGTTAGCAGGTTTTAAAGAATCAGGAATGCGTAAGATAGCTGATAGAATGGGCTACACAGGTCCAATGACAGGCTTTCAAGAATATTTACAGGAAAACCCTGATAAGCAACAGATGATGAATAGCTACGTAAACAAAGCTATGCTCATGGCTAGTGGTGGTTACGTGCGTAAGTTTCAAGAAGGTGGGTTTGCTATACCTGAGGGTTTTAATAGAGAAGAATACTTAACAGCAAATCCAGATGTTTTACAGGCTATATCACAGGGTCAGTTTTCTAGTGCAGAAGATCACTATAGAAAGTTTGGTGGTGGTGAGCAAAGATTAACTCAACTACCACAAGGATTTAATCCTGAATTATATGCGGTGGCTAATCCAGATGTAATTGGTCAAGTTCCTATTAACCCAGAAACAGGAGGTAGAGATAGAGCTAAAGTAGCTGAAGCAGGACTAAAACATTTTAGAGAGTTTGGTTTTAAAGAAGAAAGAGATCTTGGTACTGGTGTAACACAAACTTTTGTACCACCACCCACAGATGACAGAGATACTGTAACACAACCACCAACAACAGACACTACTACACCATCAGCAGGAGAAGGCACAACTACACAACCTATACAACCTGATCCTAACCGTACATTTGCTACACTACAAGAGTTATCATCTACACCTAATGAAAGTTTGACTCCAGAACAACAACACATACGTAACTTTTATTCTAATACTCCAGAACAACAAGCAGCTATAAATGCAATGCCACAATTTAGAAATGCACAGTTACCTGTTGGACAGTATCAACCGGGTGTACGAGTAACTGCACTAGATACAGGCACAGATACACAACCAACTACAGATACAGATACACAACCACCTGCACCACCACCCGGATCTGTTGTTGGTAGCACGTATTTAGCTAATAGACCTGACATAGCACAGGCTATAGCAGGAGGTGAAACTTTCGGTATAGATCCTGCTACATTACAGGGTTTATCTGAAGAAGAAAAAAATCAAAGATTAGCACAGGCACACTTTAATGCGTTTGGTAATCAGGAGAATATTAATCCTGTAACAGGTTTATCTAATGCACCTAGTAACTTTGATGGTGTGTCAGATCAGGTTATCATAGACTACTTAGACCAGTATCCTGATTTACGTGAGGCATTTGGTCCTAACAATGATCCAGCTACACTTGCAAAAGCTAGAGCACACTATGCTGACTTTGGTAGAAGAGAGATAGCAGAAGGTGGTAGACCTAGACTAGTGCAGTTTGATTTAACACCTGCACAGCTAGAAGCATTTAGATACTCTAATGATGCATATGAAAATCTTACACCTACAGAACTACGTAGAACATACATACAGATTGGTGGTGCAGCAGGTGCTACTAACTTTGATAGAAATGCACAGATACTAAACAATGTAGAGTTAGCTATCTATAGAGATAACAATCCTGACTTAGCCAATCTAAGTGACTTTGAATTACGTCAACACTTTATACAGTTTGGTAGACAGGAGATGTTGCAGGGTACTAGACCTAAGATAGATGCTCTAGTACCTCCTGTATCTCCGTATGCAGGACAACAAACTATAGGTGGTATTTCTACTGTTAGATTAGAAACTCCTACACTTGTAGGTGACACTAAGTTACAAGCACAGAAAATAGCACAGCCCGGTGGTGCGGTTCCAACAGGAACAACACTACCTACCACTACAGGATTAGGAGAAGTTTCAGGTGATTTAACAGCTAGTGTTGCAAAAGCTGGAGATCCTTCAGATGCTACAGCTACCACTAAACCTACCACAATAGGTACAGCAACAGTGGACAAAGCTCAAAGAAGTGTTGAAGATGTAACTACTGGCACTACAGGACAAGATGTAACTTTTACTTCTGACGCTGTTACAGGTAGAGTTTTAGCTACACCTAAAGCTGCACAGCAGGTTGGGTCTGCTGTTACAGGTCTTGATGCACCTGAAACTGAAGAGGTAGCACAAGCAGTTGCTGCCACACGACCTGATATGACTCCACAAGAAACTGTGCTAAATAATGCAATAGCAGAAAATGCAGCAAAATTTGTAGAAGAGATAGCAGCAGCTACAGCAACTCCTAGTGAAACAGCCACAGTAAAAGGTCAACTTACTACATTGCTAGCTGAGTTTGAAAAAGTAGATGAGGTAGGTAATCCTATAAACCCACCTTGGGCAGCAGGTGCAATGAGAGCCGCTACTGCTGAGATGGTTAGGCGTGGTTTAGGTTCATCATCCATAGCTGGACAGGCTATCGTGCAAGCAGCAATGGAGGCAGCCCTGCCTATAGCACAAGCAGATGCACAAATACAGGCACAGTTTGAAGGGCAGAACTTATCTAATAGACAACAGATGGCAGCGTTTTATGCACAGCAACGTGCAACTGCAATAGGACAAGAGTTCACGCAAGAGTTTCAGGCACGTGTTACTAATGCGGCTAGAGTAGCTGACATAGCAGATAGAAACTTTACTGCGGAACAACAGGTTGTGTTAGAGAACAGCAGAGCAGTAAACACATTAAGATTGCAGGATCTTAGTAACAAACAGGCTTTGACTCTAGCAGAAGCATCTTCATTAGCACAGTTAGATGTAGCTAATTTAAATAACAGGCAACAGGCTGCTGTACAGGCTGCACAAGCATTCTTACAAAAAGATTTAACTGAAGCATCGAACGATCAACAGATTGAGATATTTAACGCACAGAATCGTATACAGGCTATACTTTCTGATAGTGCTGCTGAAAACGCAGCTAGACAATTTAATGCAACATCTCAAAATCAAACGGATCAGTTTTTCGCTAACTTAGCTACACAAACTAGTCAGTTTAATAAATCACAGGAAAATGCCATAGAGCAGTTTAATGCGGGTCAAGAAAATGTTATAAATAGATTTAACGAGGAACTAGCCAATCAACGTGATCAGTTTAATGCACAGAATAGATTGGTGATAGATCAAAGCAATGCACAGTGGAGAAGATCCATAGCAACTGCTGATACTCAAGCTATCAACAGAGCCAATGAATTAAATGCTGCTGCATTACTAGACATATCTAATACTGCATATAACGATCTCTGGCAGTACTATGCAGACACTATGGAGTTTGCATATCAAAGTGCTGAGAATGAGCGTGACAGACAGATAAGACTAGCTATTGCAGAACTACAGGCAAAAGTGACCACTGATGTAGAGGCAGCAAAGCGTGATCAGCAGTCTGCAATTGGCTTTGGTAAGTTGATTGGTACATTCCTAACAGCAGAGAAAGATAGTGTGATAGGTAGTTTGTTACCTATATAACGTAAGGAAATAAACAATGATAAATGATCCAGCTAGAATAGCATACAAAAGTATTACACCACTTGAGATAGAGGAGGAAAAACCAAAGAGAGGTTTATTATCAAAAGGTGGTAGTAGAAGAAAAGAAGGTGATATGTCACCCGGTGATATAGCTAGATATTACTTTACACAACTAAGAAATGCTAGAAGGAACAGAACAGATGAGAGCTAGAGAACCTATAAACATAGATGGTCCTATTCCCGGAGAAAGTCTAACAGCAGAGTATGGTGGCAGACCTTGGCAGAAACCACCACAGTACTCCACTGTAGATGAGGCCATGCAGTTTTACATGCAAAGAATGGATAATGATAAGTTTAAGGATGACTTACTAGATGTCATTGAGAATGGCATACCGTTGACTATCATAGCTAATGCACTACAGCTAGGATCTGTGATGGAGGGTTATCACAGTGTAGATGTGGGTATACTTGTGCTACCTGCATTGGTTGAAAGTTTAGCACTAATAGCTGAGAATGAAAATGTTCCATTTAAAACTGGAACAGAAGAAGAAGACAGAGAAATTATGACAGATACACAGATTGCATTAGCAGATAAAGAAATGGCTAGTGAGGCTCAAGATGACATGTTAGATACTAGTGAGTTTGATGCGTTTGCTAACGAAGGTGCAGAAGAAGAAGAAGAGGTTGAAGAAGAACCTGTTGGATTAATGTCTAGGAGAATATAATGAGTATATTTAATGTTATAGGTGATGTTGGTGGTGCAATTGCAGATGTTGTTAGAGAGCAGGACGCTTTAAAGGCAAAAGAGAATGCCGCTATCCGTAGTAAATTAATAACTAGCTTTATAGATAGATCACAGAGAAAAAGAGATTCTAAACGTAAAGCTAATAAAGAAGCAGTTGAAATGTATAAAAAACTAGTAACAGTAGGGTATAGTAAACAGGCTGCATCTGCTTTAGTTAAGCAGGGTGCTGGTGAAGAGTTTTATGAAAATGCTATGAAATTAAAATTTACTAAAGGGATAGATCTACCTTCTTTGGTAGAGATAACGCACCCAGAGTTGGGTAGTTCTAACAGCACTTTTGAGGGCGATAAATCTACTATACAAACTATAACGGAAGATTCTGTCAAACCTTTCACAGATCCTGATGCTGTTCCCATACCTGAAACTGTACAGATAGGTGAGCGAAGTCTTACAAGGGGTCCAGTTACAGTTGATTATGGTCAGACTGCTAGAGCGTTAGGTTTAAAACCTGAATCAGCAGATGTAGAACAACCAACAGAACAAGTAGTGGCTGCACGTATAGATACAGACAGACTTAGAAATATAATGGATAATGAAGGAGACTCATTAAAAAAAGCATATGAAGAATCCAAATTAAAACTTATTGAACTTTCAATACAAAAAGAAAATGGGACACTTAATCCTAACGATGCAGATAAAATATCTAAACTAGAGAATCTGGTTACGAAATTAGGAAAAGCACTTTCTGATTACCCAAATAACAGAGCACCTACCGTTACTGATGTAGATAGAAGATACACAGAAAAGCCAAAGACTATCATTGAATCAGCACTTAAAAATGCTAAAGCTATAGTGCAAGACGGTGCAATGTTATATTCAAATCCTGTAGTTACTAAATTAAGTCAGAAATTTCAAGATGCTGCTCAAGGTAGAGATGTAACAATAGAAGAGTATAATATGTCTACGATGATATTGTCGGAGATTGTAAGTGGATTTAAAAGGGTAAGACCTAGAATGGATAAGCTAGATGAAATTGAAATAGATAGATTGACAAGTGCTGGTAAGGAGGGGCAGATAGGCATAGTTACAGAAACTGCGCGATCTGCTAAACTTATGATTCAAAATGAAACAGATAAGACTGCTGGAAATATTGTAGCTATGGTACAAAGTCCTACAAGGTTAAAAACACCTGTAGAAACTGCAATAAAAAACAAAATAAAATCACAAATTATATCTGGTTCAACTAAAACTTCAGCACCCAATGAATTTAATACAAATAGGGAGGCATTGGAAGCTGCTGATAAAGGTAAACTAAGGGTAGGTGACTTTGTTTTAATAAATGGAGTGTTTGCTATATATACAGGTTTAGGTATATTAGATCCAGATATTTTTTCTGATAATTTTTACTTCACTGCTACAACAAAACAAGAACTAATAAATATGTATAAACTTAAGCAAGTGGGAGAATAACAGAATATGCGATTAACAGAAGAACAGATGGAACAACAACTACGTGCTATGGAAACAGCAAGAGAGAATGCAATGAGAAGTCAGCGCATGTTGTCTGTAACTCAACCTGTACAAGCAAAAGAAGAACCTGTGAGCACTATTCCTACTGCATCTGATGAACAGCCAGAAGAGTTAGGTTTTACTATAGGTGAGCCTAAAACACGTGTAAATTTATACGGTGAAGAGGTTCCTATTGAGAGAAAAGGTGACGTAGATTTTGTAGGTGCTGCTACAAAAAGTTTTAAACCTATAATGGATCCTATAGAAAAAATTGAAAAAGAAGAAGAGCCATACACCGTAGGTGGTATTAGCGGTATGTTTATAAAAGAGTTTAGAGATGACCGCATACAAAAAGAAGTGATAGATAAGTTACCAGAGGACAATGCCTTTAAAACATTTGGTAATGTTGTTGGACCTAAGGTATTTAGAAACTCTATGAACCTCCTACATGGATTTTTTAAAGGTATAGGATATACGGCAGATGGTATAGAAGCTGGCATGATATATCTAAGAGATAAGCATCCAAATTATTATGACTTGCTACAGGCATCTGTAGTGGATCGTGTAGCAGGTGGTAAAATGGGTCCAGCAGAAACTGCTCAAAAAATAGTAAAAGATTTTCTTATGTTATCTGAATCTCTAGATTTTCCTATAGTAGGTGTGCCTCTTTTAGCAGCCAAGGCAATGCCAGCATATACTAAGCCTACAAAGGTAGAGTTATTTCAACCGACAGACAAAAGTGCTGGACCAATGTTACCAGCAACTGATGAAGAACGTCTTGTTGGATTAGATATGGATGCAGGTTTTAAAACTACTATACGAACTTACGACCCTGTTAAAAAAGAATTTAAAGATGAAGTAGTCGATATTAGAGGCACAGAAAAAGCACAGGCTATTAGAGAAGATCCTACAAAACTATCTGTGATGACAGCAAGAGAAGCAAGGCAGATGGAAAGTCAGGTAATGAGCGAGATAGAAGCACGAAATAGAAAGATTGCAGAAGCTAATGTAGGTGTGCGAAATGATTTAATAAAAAGTTTTGAAGAACAGGTAGGTGTAAAAATAAGTAAAGTAGATAGTAAAGGCAATCTACAAATAGATATGGATCTAGTAAAAAGTTCAGGTCAAGCGATTGCAGATAAAAAAGCTGGTATATTAGATAAGGCAGACCCTAACTTCATACCTGCATTTGAGCCTTTACTACAACCTGATAAACTAAACGGTTTAATTGCATTAGCTACTGACTTTAGAAAAAGATTTCCTGATAACTTTAAGGCTAAGAAAAAAGGCGATAAAGGTAATTTGTTAGATCAAATTACAGAGGTAGTAATAGCTACTGATAAAGATGGTAATCGTTTAGTATCTGATCCAGAGTTGTTAAGCACACTGTCAAAGTATGGTTTGTCTTTTGAAGAGTTTATATTAACTGCAACATCTACTGCATCACAGGCGGGTAAAATACTTCAAAAATTTGGAACGATAGTGGGCAGAAACAAAGCCGCACAAACAGATAAAGATTTTAATGCAGATAAACTACTAAGAGAAAATATAAATTTTTATGGTAATTTATTAATACGAGTGGAAGGTATTCGTAGAGGTATACTTGTTGCTGCACTAAAAACTGCATTTAGAAATGCGGAAGCACATATAATAGCACGTAGTCCTATGGAAGTTTTAGGTAATGTTCTAGATGGTGCAATGTATACTGCGGCTGACAAGGGTTTTAAGCTAGGTATGAAAGAGCTTCTACCCGGTTCAACCAGTTGGAAAGATTCTTTAAAACAAACAGCATGGATATTTAGTAATCAAGCAGATGCTAAAGATACTCTAGAATATATATACAAAAGACCACAGCTATTTGATAAATACAATAGAATGTTTGAAATATTTAGCGATATACAGGAAGCAAAGAAAGGTAACATCCCACTAGGTAATAATATGTTAGCTCAAACTGCTAGAAGAGTAGATCAAGTTTTTGAAGTTTTTGAAGATTCAGTACAGTGGGCTAACATACCAAACAGGCTTCAAGAGTTTACCATACGTAGGGCATCTGTTCTTGCTGACTTACAAAGACAGGTTAGGTTAGAATATGGTATAGATTTATTTACAACCTTAAGAGAGGGTAAAATACAACAACTATTAAACAATGATCCTTCTCTAGTTCCTGAAGGTAAGCCGGGATTTTTAGAGTTAGCTGAACGTGCCACTATGAAAGGTCTTAGTGATACCTATGCTAAACAGCCAGAAATAAAAGTATTTAGACAGTTTACAAATTTTTTAGTTAACTATGGACTAACAGCATTTACCACTGCGTTTCCTAGATTTTTATTTAACAAAGCAGAACTAATAGGTCAATACATGCTTGGTAGTTCTATACCTGCAACTAAAAGAATGTATTACTTACTTAACTATGAATTTGGTGGTGTTCGTAGTGCTACTTCCACAACAAGTAAAATAGTTAAGTCTGTTACATCTAAAAAAACAAAAGCCCAAATTAAAAAAGAAGTAGATGAAATAATGAATGTAGATTTTGAGGCAGCGTTTAAAGCACCACTAAATGCAAAAGACAGAGAGAGAATATCTAGAAATATAGTTGGTGTTTCTGCCATAGGTGCAGGTTATGGTATAATTTCTTTAAATGATGAGGAATTGCCCAACGAACCTGATACAGCTAGAGTGTTAAATTACGATGTAAATTTAGGACCACTATCGCCTATTCCAGATTTAGCGTTAGCATCTAGAATAGCATATGAAATGTTTGAGGGTGATTTAGCAGACTTTGTAGTAAATAGGGATGGGTACAAGAATGCAGTTAAAATTTTAGCAGGTGCAGAGGCAGGACGAAACTATTGGGGTTCAGTGTCTCCCTTTGTAGAGCACATAGTAGGTATAACTCAAGGAGTAGCTGGTAGAAATATAGATCCAGAAAATATAAAGCTAACACCTAATCAAATGGTAGCTTTAGAAAAAGCATTTACAAATTATTATATGAGTTTTGGTCAATACTTTCAACAGTTTTACCAAGCAGACGTAGCCTTTGGTAATAGACCTGTAGGAAGTCTAGACACTAGTTATGATATAATTCCCGGTGAATTAGATAGTGATGGGGAGCCTATAAGTAATTTTAAAAGAGAACGAATGAGATATTTAAAGGCTAGATACCCTGATCCTTTTGATCTTTACGAAGCTATGAAAGCAGATCCAACTGTGCCAACCATGACTAATCCTAGAATGCGAGTGAGTCTATTTGGTGAGGATACTAAGACAAAGTTAACTGAAGGATTAAATGTTACTTTTGGGTTGAACATTAAAAAGACAACACCTATGGGTAGATTTTTTAGGAAATATGGTATATATGATTTTAAAATTAGTAAATTTAGTAACACCCCATCTGTTGCTAGAGCACAAAAAGCACTGTTAAAAAATTATATGTCTGGCATATATGAAAACGCATTAGCTATGGAAAAAGAATATGAGAAGGAGTGGCTTTCTCTGCCAAAAAAAGAGCGAGAGATTATTAGATTACGAACAGGTTACATAACAAAAGAGGGGGAGAGAGCTTTTGGAAAGAAAGAGTATGTAAGGGATAAGATGCGTACTTTCATAGGACGACTAATAAAAGTAAAAAAGGGCGTTGTGTCTAATTTAACAAAACAAAGATTAGAGAACCCTGTCAATGAGGAAGTTAGATATATAGCTGCCTATAATGCTTATAAGAAAACAGGATCTAAAGCAGATAAACAGGATGCACAGCTTGAATTTTATAGAGATACAGGAAAACGAGCAGATCTTACTAATGTAGCTGACCTTAGATATATAGTTGATCTTATAAAACAAAAGCAGTCTATAATAAAAAAGCAAATAACAGAAGAATCAGAACTAGTAATAGAAAAGAGACAAAAACAAATAATGAAGAAAATGCGTTAGGCTACCTCTTATCCCCACTACCTTTCAATGTACCCTTCTTCAACCTAGCTTCTAACTTCTCTTTATTCTGTGCAGCAATCACTCCAAGTGACATGTTTAAATCTGATGCTAGTGCTGCACAATACCACAGTACATCACCTATCTCTGATGCTAACTGTTCCTTCCAATCACTAGGCATATTATCCTCACCGTCACGTACAATCTTTTTAACTTTGTTGGCTACCTCACCTGCCTCACCTACGAGTCCTAGTGCAGGGTATGTTATCTTGTATTGTTCAGGATATATTGCTGTAGTCTTTGCTATCTTTTGATAATCATTAAAATCTAACATAGCATACCTTTCTTTTAACCAGTTAATTGCTGACTGTTCTAAGCTGTTCTTCATACTTTACCTTTCTCAGATTCTCAAAGTAGGCTTTGTTATAGCCTCTCTCCCATTCTCTATATTGCATAGAGTTATGCCTGTATGGGTTGGTATACTTAGCACCTCTTTGAAATGCATGATAGCCTTTCTTAAACTGTATCTTCAGAGGTGCATCGTTTTTATTTAAGTTCCTTCTCATACCCATCTCCTAATTAGTTAAGTCTACTACCTCGCAAGCATCTGCTGTACACGCTAGTTCTCTAGAACCTATAGTGCTGTCTTCTTTCTCGTAGTCTGACAGTTTACTCCAATCAATATTAGTAGGCATACGTGCTACCATTTCTAAGCATGTCTCTTTGTCTACCTCTTGATAGGGTGGTTGATCATACGAGTGGTCAGAGTGCGGTAAGAAACTAATGCCTGAAACATCATCAAAGTTTTTATATATCCAAGCACCTACATCCATCCATTCATGTTCACGCACAGATATGGTTACAGATGGTTTATGCTCACACCAATAGTTCTGGTAGGTCAACCATATGTTTAACTGATCTATTGCGGTCATATCATCACGTACCATAGCACTCTTTGGTGTGACCATAGGAAAACTAAATACCGTAATTCCTGACGGTCCAGTTGATGCTGGTTCATTTGGCACACCCATATCTTTCATAAACTGTGTCATGGGATCTTTATCATCTGCACGTACAGTTCTAATGTAGTACCTGCTGTGTCTTGTGTGTATGCCACTGGCACTATCAACTAGCTGTGACACAGTGCCTGATGGTTTAACACAGGTGATAGCAGTGGATACGTTAATACCTAGCTTCTTTGCCATGTCTTTGTTTGTTTCTACTGCTACTTTCTTTAGTTCTGTTAGCACTGTCTCTAAACTACCTTGACTACCATTTAGTAGTGGGCAATCCATAATACCTGTAAGAGACACACCAAGTAGTCTTTCTTCTTCTGTGTTATCTTTCCATATCTTACGTAGGTATTTAAAATTAGTTAGTGTAGACTGCATAGTGCCTAGTATGGTTGCATATTTAACCTTTCTCTTGAGACTATCCATCGTATCTGTTTCACGTGCAACAACCTCTGATAAGTTACAGAACTGATATGGTCTTAGTATTATCTCAGAGCATGGGTTACATCCAAACGTATGCTCAGTATCTCTCCTGCCACTTTTAGCTGCTTGTTTTACTGCTGACTGTCTGTTGAATATACCACGTTCGCCTGACTTACTATCATACAAAGACAACCACTCTCGCATAAATGTACCCATGTGTGGTCTACTATCATATGCTACACTATTGTTAGCCATACCACGTTGTGCTTCATGATCCCACCACTCTCCTGATTTTGCATGTCTCATCTGCTCATCTTCAATGTTAGACAGACTGATAAGTGCACTGCGTCTTACACCTCCAGCGACCACTACTTCACCTATCTTGCACATAATATCATGGCATTCTATTGATGATAGCTTACGTCCAATTGCATTACAGAATGTCTGAACACAAAAGTTAAACAAATTTAAAAGTGGTCCGGGTCCAGAGGCTCTACCACCGAATGTTTTTAATCTTGATCCAGCAGGTCTTACCTCACTAACATCCCACATAGGTATCTGTCCCACGTATAAAGTAGATATAAGTTCTCTTAGAGCTTTTGCCCAACCCTCACGTGAATCTTGCACTACTATTACTGTGCTGGTGGGGTCTAGTTTATTAGGTACGGTAGGTAACTTATCTACGTATTCTTTCTCAACAGAGAAGCCTACACCTGTGCCACACATAAGTATGTACATACTTTCATCAAATGCTCTTGGTGTATCTACAGGTAGATAAGAACAGTTGTAACTAGCCACATGACACTTGTCTAGTGGTGCACCAGCAGTCATCAATGCTCTCATGCTAGGCATAACGGCTAGATCTTGCACTGCACCTTCTAGCTCTTTGCGCTGTTTGTCTGGCATAGCATAGTCATATGTATCTTTTATATAAGTAGTTAAGTAGTCAAAGTATCTTTCTACTGTCTCTAACCAACCCTCTCGTCTTTGCTCATCCTCTTTCCACCTAGCGTATCTAGATAGTGCAATAAAGTTTTGATAGTCAGAAGTTAAATAGTTATTAGTGTGCATAGTTATCTCTCCATAATAGTTTTTAGTGTCACTATCTCTGCACCGTCTAGGTCATGCAGATACTCACGCAATGCATCATTTATTTCAGATGCTACATCCCCATCAGAGGGTATTGGGTACTCTTCTGTGTCGATAGACAATGTTAAAAATACTTTTAATTTCATTACTCTTCCATGTGTTCTATCAACTTATCAAGATACCACTTAGCTTTATTAAGATCCTCTACAGCCTTACCTTTGTAATCAAATCTCCACAGATACTTCATTATGTTACCTTGTAAATAATATTTAAAGTTATCACCTGTGGCAGCACTAATAGCATCTATACATTCTACACCACTTTGATTATAGTGGGGTGGATGGTTTACCATATCAAAAGATGAAAAGGTAAATGGCCCACCCATGCCTTTAGTGTCTTCAATAGTAATAGTTTCATCACCCATAGTTAGCACTCCCATTATGCAAGTTCCTTTGTTTTTGTTTTAAAATCTATGTGAACTACGTTATCTTCACGCTTAGTTACTTCTGGTTCTGACCTATATTTACTAGCTACTTCTGATAGCTTCATAGCAAATTCTTCTAGCTGTTTATATATTAAAGGATCGTTTCTCATTACATAATATGAAGAACACATTAAGTGCTGTATATAAATTATTTGTTCCATAATAATAGGATCTAATGTATTCTTGTTATTTGCTAGTAAGGCAAACATAAGTTCACCTGTCCACTTATCACCCTCCATGACAGGACGTATTCGTATACCAAAGTCATTTACATGGTCCTTATCAATAATTTTTATTGGTGTATCTGTCATAGTATTCTCCTCTTTGTTCCTGTGAAACATATAAACTTGTTATGTTTATTTTTACCTTTTTCTTTTAACCATTCTTCAGGCACAACTCTACTAGCATATTCAAAACCATATTTAAAGCACCATTGTCCGTATGTACTTTTAGCACCTTTTCTTAGCTTGCGTCTACTGTTTTCAAAAATAAATCTTATGTCTAACTTAGGGTGTTGTCGTTTTATACAGAGATGCTTACGCCTATCTGCTGCTGTAAACATACCCTTTGTCTCAATGATTATACCGTTGTTCAATATAAAATCAGGAGTATAGGTACGGTAGGCTAGATCTTCCCACTCGATCTTAATACTTTCGTAATCAAACTTTACTTTGATTGACTCAAGATAATCAGCGAGTTTCTTTTCTAGCCCTGACCTGTACCCATACTTCCTTGCATGAGCATACTTAGCGTAATTCATCACTGGTTAGAAGTACCCCTCTAGCCCCTCTCTCTTTTCATTTTTGCCAAATATGTCATAGTGATGTTTGCCATTTCTAAACTGTCCCTTCTCGACAGCTTCTTTAACATCTGGGTTTGCCTCAAGATAACTTTCTTCAGGAAATTCTTTCATCATTGTCCTCCTCTTTTATGTGCACGTAAGATACTATCTTAGGTTCTTTTGCACGTGACTTTAATGCTGGCAGTTCTCTTAACGTAGGCCAACAGGCATATCTGTAAGAACACCAGCTACATTCTGATCCTAGTATTTTATTGCCTGTCTTTTTACCATTGAATGTTTCATCAATAGTATCGAAGCACCGTTCTAGTTTTTCACTCTTTATAGCTAGAGCAGTCTTCTTTATTTTATACATCTCTTCCATCATGTCAAGGCCGTTAGCAGGAATATATTTAAAGCTACCATTGGCTTTGTTTATTACCCACCAACCTCCAGCTTTTAAACCAGAGGCTTGTGCGTACCCTGCTAACTGTCCTATGTAACCAAAAGAGTCACTCTCTTTCAGTGATGCAAAAGATTTAAACTTGTTACGATATGACCAATCAGATGCAGATTTAATATCATCTACTGCACCATCAATAGCTATATCATATGTACCTTTAATTGTAACATCTGCTTCAGGTATCTCTAATGCAACGTGATCTGCATCTTCAAACGCTACCTTTGCTTCTGTTAACAGTCCTTTAAATATTGCCTCTACTATATCTCCTAACATCATGTTCATAACAAAGTTACTTGGCAGAGGTGTAGCTTCATCAGGACGATTCTTTTGGAACCACAGTTGGCATGAAGGTCTGCCTACATTAGACATCCTCAATGCAAACTCCTTACGCTTATTACCTCCACCAAACTGACGCTTTAGCGCATCCATAACGTCTTGGCCTATCTTCTCAATAGTAGCATCAGACATTACAGCCTTACCATTGGCTGCATCTGTCATGTATTGTGCTAACGTCAGTTCGGCAGGATGGTTCATTTAGAAGGGTGCTTCATCATCAAGAGAATGAAACTCTTCTAGCACTTTCTCATCAGCAGGAGAGAGTGCATCTGACTTCTTGTTCCATTCACTGATTATGTAGTCGTTATAGTTGTCCACCCACCCCATAAAGTTACTGAAGGTATCTGTATCCTTTTCTGATATGGTTAAAGCAGTGTTGAAATCGGGAGACACACTAGGAAGATAAAAGCTACTACCGTTTGGTAGTGTCTGTTCTTCAGTGCCTAGTGATATGTTATGTGATATAGGCAGTAACTTCTTTCTACCAAACGCATTGTAGGTATCACCTAATAGTTTAAAAGCACTACGGTTATCTATCTCCCATATAAAAGGTAAAGACTCTATCTCTTGTTTAACCTCTTCACCATTATCATTCACTACATCTTTAAAATCTATCAGACCAAACACCACACGTGTACGCTTAATCTCTTTAATCAGTGTCTGTTGTGACTGTGGTAATGCTTTGAAGTCTTTGATCCAACCTGTAGGCTTACCACAGTTAAAGCCACCATCATTATCTTTGAGATCTATGTTTAAAGACTCACCCATAACAGTCTTAACAAACCTGTTAGGAACACTGCCAGACCCCTTGATAAATCTCTTGTACATAAACCTCTGTAAGAAGGTTCTCATGGTAGCAGCAGGTGCATAATACAGACCTGCCGACACACCGTCATTACCTTCTGGTACATCTAATCTATAATACCCACCCGGAACTACTTCCATCTTTACCTTCTTACCTTTAACTTCTGTATCTCCCATGATCGGAGTATGGCTTATACGTAGTCTAGCTAAACTGCTCTGACCACTCTTGCTGTTAGCATCGGCTGTTATACCCATTGCCCTAGCCATTACCTCGTAGTTGTTAGTATCTAATGATTCCATAATTGCCATGTGTTTTTCTCCTCTACACAATTTTTCAAAAGAGCATAGTTATACTACGCAACGTCCTTCATGTCAAGCCAATTATTACCTATTTTTGCTTCTAATAATAGAGGAACATTAAAGTCTACACCTAAATGCTCCTGTATTAGCCATGTAATATTATGGTTGACATCTTCTACTGTGCTAATAACTTCATAGTGTTCTTCAGGATGAACATCAATTACAATACTGTCATGCACTGTATTTACTACGCACGATTGCTGATGTTGTAGCATCATATCAAACCAATACAAAGCTAACGGCACTATATCTGCTGTAGCAAAAGACTGCACAGGATAATTTTTGATTTGGGTAAAGTGACTTACTCTACCTCTAGGACTACGTACCACATCAGGAAAAGAAAACTCCCTGCCTGACGGAGTAGTAATTTTACCATTGTTAAGTGCTTCTTTGGCAAGAGACTTGTGCCATCTTGCAATGCCCTCATACTTCTCATTAAAGTGAGTATAGTATGTAGCCTCTGCCTCTGATCTACCATACCCACTAGCACCGTATAGTGGTGCAAAGGTATGTGCTTTAGCTTCCTGCCTACTCATAGGTTGCCCTGCATCAGATATAACTTTAGCAGTATAAGCATGAACGTCAAAACCCTCTGTAACTTCTTGTATTGCAACAGGGTCTTGAGACAAGAAAGCTGCGACTCTAAACTCTAGTTGAGCAAAGTCAGCCTCAACGATATGCCCACCATCAAAGCGTGATACAAATACACGTTTGACAGGGAACGTACCACCTCTAGGCATGTTCTGCATGTTAGGTTCTTTACCGCTTAATCTTCCAGTAGATGTCATATGCTGGTTTAGTTTAACATGTAGCATACCGTCAGCTTTAATATTATTCTTTATGCCACCCACAAAAGAAGAAAGATATGTGTCCAATGCAGACAACCTTTGCACCTTCTCCAAAAACTCAAGAGCCTCTGGCATATCTTTTCTTCTCGCAGCATTAGCTAGTAGCTCAAGATTACGTTTGTTGGTGGAGAAGCCACTAGCTGTAGCCCACTTAGCACTAGGAGGTACAAACTTTAGACCAGCAATAGTGTTAGTAGGAATAACGTGATAACCGTCACCACCACACGTGGGACATCTTGTTTCTTTAGCAAACGGATTGCCATCCTTCTTTACCTTTCTTATTTTGCCTGAACCATAGCAGGTTTTACACTGCTTTAAACTAGCCTTATAAACTATGTCAGTCTCATCACGCACCAAGTCTTTGAAACTTGCATCAGACATATAAGGTTCGTGTGCGTTCATCCACACTGTTTTATTCTTAGGCTTACGACTATAAATAAGAGTAGACAACTGTTCTGGACTACTCAAGTTGATGGGCACATCACCCATAAGTTCTCTTACTTTAACATCTAAGTATTTTATTATCTCCTTTCTCTCTTCTTCAAATGTAACACGCACCTCTTCTAGTGCGTCACTATCTACTTTAAATCCACGCATGTGTATCTTAGATAACAGCACAACCATTCTATTTGTAAGTTGCCTAATCCTATCTAAGCCTACGTCATTAGCAGTATTAAATTTTATATTTAATTCATGTGCCAATTGCTGTGTTGCATGTAAGTCAGCACTAAGATACTCTGACAACTCTGCATGTGGTATGTCACGTACAGACTTACCCTTCTTAAAGTATTGCTTAAGGGTGTCCTGCTTCTTAGTCTCTAGCTCGTATCTCTCAGCACATGCTTCAAGAGACAGTGGCTGTTTGATGCCACGTTGTATAATGTACTCCATCATCATAGTATCAAACACAGCCCCAGAGTATTTAAATCCTGACTCCCATAACCACACAAGATCGTGACTGATGTTGTGGCCTATCAGCACAGTAGCTTTATCCAAAGCATCCTGCACTATCTTATGTCCGTCAGTGGTGGGTGACACCTCACTGTGATCAAAGGTAACTATTGTTTCGTTACCGTGATCATCTAACATACCCACCATAACCAGTGTATTCTCAGGTTCAAAAGGATCTAGATGTAACTTACCGTTACGTTTTATAGTTGTGTTCTCAACGTCTAAGGTAAGTTTCACTTGTCTGTCACCCTTCTTGACCAACGACAGATGCTTTAACTGTTCCATCATTTGCTTGCTCCACTTTCTTTGGGATCTCAAGGAAGTTAAAGTTTACACTAAAGGATCTACGTTCACCCTTAGTTTTAAACGGATAAACACAGTGAAACAACTCACTAGGAAACAAATAGAAGTCACCCACCTGTGGCTTAACCATAAAGTTTGTAGCACTATATGTGCTGGCAGTGCCATGTACAAACTGTATGTGTCCATGTGAAGGATGATGATCCTTGTAGTCCTCTTCCCATTCAGAGTCAATGCCATCAGGCAGTTTAAGATAGCCAACACATGACATTCTACACCCTGTGTGTAGGTGCAATGGGTTGTAGTCGTTCTCAAACTGACGCACCATCCAACCTGATATAAACTGCACAGAATAATTATTCTTCTCTGTGTCTAGCATGTTCTGTCCATACGAGTTACGTATCGTAGCTGTGTTATTGTAGCTACCTACAAACTGTTTGATCTCATTCAAGAATGTATCTCTCATCTCATCTGTAAAGAACAACTCCTGCTTTACCTTACCAACTAACTGATCAGAGTAGTCTGTCATAGATGCAACGTCTTTATCAAAGAGTGCATTCATATCTGCTACAAACTTTGCACTTAGTCTCTTGTAACCCATAACAGGTCCAAAAGGAAAGAAGATCTGTTCCTCTGCATCTGGTTTGGGTCTAAATATATTTACCATGTGTGTCCTCCTTATGATGTAAATCTAGATATTTGATTGTCTAATTCGCATGTAACAACACCATGCCAGCCTGTAATCTTGTTCTTACCAACGGTGATATGTCTTTCAGGATCTTCGTCATTATCTCCCCCTCCTGTTATAGTATTTCTAGCAAGCAACAGTATTAAATCTGCTTCTGCTGCCTTACCTGTTTTCGACCCTTCCATCATGGTTTGGTCTAGAACAACTCTACCTGTAGCTTCAGCAGATAACTGAGACATATAAAATATAGCACAGTTATGTTGCTTTGCAATCTGCCTAGCATGTATTGCGTTCTGTTTTAGTAGCTCATGCGTACTTAAGGTTGTTGAAGTTTTAGCTAATTTATCTCCCATGTCAAGCACTAATATGTCTGGTTTGTAAGATTTACATACTGCCTCTACCCAATCCATATTTCTTACTGTACCATCTGCAATCTTGACATTATTAAATTTAGGTCTAACTGCCTGTCTATGCTTATCAATATCTTTTAACATATCTATTCCCATCATACCTAGTGATGCATTTATATAACGCATACGAACACGCCCTGTAGCTTCTTCGTTACATAAGACTGCAACTCTAGCACCCTGATCTGCAAAGCCACCGTCACCCATAACTAGACTCGCATGAAAGCTGGTCTTGCCTGTGTTAGGTTGAGCACCTACAGCAATCAAATGTCCCGGACCTACGCCAGATACCCTACGTGCTAAACTACGTATGTTAAATTTCCATTTTGGTTCTAGGCTGTGTTCTTCGATAAGAGTTAATATGTCTGTTTCATCCCATTCAATCTGAACACTAGGAATGAAATCGTCTGCATATGATTCTATAATTCTACGTAATGGTTCTAATGTAGTGGCATCACCATTTACAAAGTCAAACCCTATGTTGGCAACCTCTTCACCTACAACCTGCCTGAAGAGTGTACTCATTATGTCATGTGCTATATCTTTGTCTAATAAATTTGTTTCTTTCAGTTGTGTAAACATATCTTTGTACACAGACTTCTGTGCTGTCGTGAGTGTAGGATTAGCTGACAAAAAAAGTGCCTCAACTTCTTCTGGTGAGACACTGCGATCATAGGTTGCCATAGCATTATCTATTGAGTGTTTAATCTTCTGGACATCTTTAGTAAATAACTTGTCGGGACATCTAGTACCTTTGTTGTTATTGTAGAAATCTTTGTCCATTAGATTTCTTATTAGAGAAAGTTCCATAACTTCTCCTTTCAAGCCATGTTAAGTAATTCTATATCCCTATCATTCCCATACTTTAAATCGTCCTTTAACATTAGAACTTTAACTTTGTCCACTACACCGTCTAACTCCCTTGCTAGCTGTAAGGCTTTGCTTACTGCATCTCTATCTAAAGCAACTAATGCTGTAGAGAATTGTGATAGATACTGTTTTTGTTCGTTAGACATTGAAGTTCCCATTAACGCTACCCCTGTATGTCGGTCATCTCCAACGACAGCAGCACTTATACAATCCTCCACAACAACTGCGACCTTACCATAACCATATGTGTAAGGCAACCTGTTACTACCATATCTTTTCCATTTAGGCAAACGCTTTCCTATTGCTCTGCCTGTAGCGTCCACAGTTATACCCTCATGCACTACAGGAAACACAACTCTGTGTTCACGTATATCATACATCAAGCCATGTCTATTTGGTGACAGACCCCAACCAAATGCCCATGCCATTGCCTGTTCATACTCACTGCTCAAAGGCACTATGTTTACTGGCATACAAAAGTCTGTGATCGTATTGTCTTCAATCATATTTAATCTCCTATATATGGATTCAGCAGACATTCTCATTTTGTGTGTACCTCTTACATTGCACGATGCTTTATAACAATTCCACAGTAGCTGCCCATTGTTGTTGGTCACTGTAAATGTTTTACGTCCTTTGCACTCAGGGCAGTCCATACGTATTGAGCTACCGTCAGCAATATCTAAACTTCTAATATATTCAATCATGCAGCTTCCTTTCTAACTCATAGTAAAAATCTGCAACCTGATACATTTCTTTTACAGTGCCTGAACTCTTCATTATGTTTGCTCTAGTAGATACCACCACAACATTACCCTTTTCATACCCTTTGTTATTGTCAATCCTATCTAACGATAGGTTATGTAGTAAGTTATCTCTACCAAATGTAAACTTAGTTTTAAATACAGGACATTTTAAATCTTTAGGAATTAGTTCTAATAGTTGTTTTGCTGTTAGCGTGAAGCTAACATTAGATTTTTTTTGTCTCTTAACTCTATAAATTTTATAGTTTAACCATTTCATTGTTATGTCTTCGTAAGTGTTAATGTCACGTAATTTTTTACGATAATCAACATAATATTCTTTACGAGATGGCATATCACTCTTCCTTAAACTGTTGTCGTGCAGTCAACGCACTGTTAGCACTAAGGAAAGTGTTCTTTATGTAGGGTTTAACTGACTGTGGATTAGCGTGTCCTGTCACAGACATGATCTGTGGTAGTGGTACACCTGCCTCTACCATCTCAGTTGTGCCAGTTCTACGTAAGTCCATAAGTCTAAGCTCTTCAGGTAGCCCTGCTTGTCGCATAATCCTCCTGCCTATCTTAGATAACCTCTCCATAGAGAATGGTATGTACTCTCCATCTCTAGGAGTCGGCATGGGAACGACATACTTCTGAAAGTCAAAGTCATCTCTCTGTTCTTTTAACATATCCAACAGAGATTCAGATATAGGTAAGTGCACCACTGCACCTCTCTTAGATTGTATCAGGTTCAGACGGTTGTTATCAAAGTCTATGCACTGCCACTCAAGCATACGCATGTCACCTACACGTTGACACCACTCGTATGCCATCTGCACTATCAGTCCCACGTTACGGTAAACAAAGTCACCATAGGCTACGTTAAGAAACTCACGTACCTGATCCTCTGTCCACACTACATTACGTGATGCAGGTGTTAGCTTACGCACCAAAGCAAAGGGATTGTTCTTGACATACTCCATGTCTAACCCATACCTGTATGCCCTGCCAGACACAACAGCTACATGATTGGCTAACTGTATGCCACGCTTAACCCACTCTTCGTAGGCTATCTTTGCGTCCTTGCCTGTCACACTGTTGGCTGTCTTCTCTCCAAATCTATCTGTCAACACTTTTAAGAACCTTGTATAGTCTACTTTAGTTTTATCACGTAAGCGATTAAACTCAGGTGATTGCACGTAAAGGTTGACTAATCGTTTCACAGATATTGGCCTCATGTCGCTTCCATTTCTTGTTGTTGCATCTCTTTTGTGTACAGTCCTATGTCAGGGTAATGCACACCTACTGATCTTTTAACGTTACCATTCTTATCGTAAGCCATAACAGTACACTTTCTAGTTACACTGTGCTCTCTGTCTTTACCGTACACACTGTCTAGCCACAAACCAGTGCGTAAATAAAACTTCATGTTATGTATATACATTTCTAGTATATTCATTTCATTGTTAAGTTTTTTCTGTATAACCTTATCTCTTCTACAAGACATTTTTAGAGAAGATAGCATCTCTTGGTTGTGTTTAATCCAAGACTTAACTTTGTCCACGCTCACAGGGTGACTACTGTCTAGGTTACGTACACTCTCATGCACACTTAAATTGGCAGGTTTACGTTTGGCTGCACGTGCTTTTTCAAGACGTTTAGCTGATGCTTCTCGCTGTTCTTTTGTCATAGGTTTACGCATAATATGTCTCCTATTGTATAATTTTGTTACTGATTACATCCCAACTAACTGCTTTAGGTGTTCTTTGAGCGTGTCTTACTACTTTCATTAGTGTGGCTACAGGCACTTTACACAGATCAGATACTACTTTAGCTCTGTGTATGTCGTAAGTGGGATCGGCATGTGCAGCTTTCCATACTAACTCTGTAACTAAATCAGAGTACATCTTTTTGTTAGCCACAGTCAGTGCACCAAAAGTTTTCGGTGTTTGCCTGATCATTAGTTTCTATAAGCTCTCCTGTTGTTCCTGCATCTACGCCACACATTAGTGTGGGGTCAGTTGGTCTTATCACTGATGCAGTCCAATTGCCAGTATCTTCATTTAAGTGGATTATAGTTATGTGTCCACGTGCAGATATGCCTCTGAATATAAGCAGTTCCTTGTGTTCGTGTAAAAGTTTACGCATTGTTTCTTTCATAGGTGCACATGCCACTGGCTGTGCATTTGCTACAAATGTTAACACCATCAGCACCACTACCAATGCTAATGAACCTATAATAAATCTGACTGAATAGGTCATATTGGTCTCCTTTCTCAATGTATTGAATGTATTTCCTCTATATGATTCAAGTATATATCAGCGTCAGGATAATTTTGATCAGCGTCATTTATCGCATACGCTACTAAACTATCTGGCGTGTGCAACTCCAGTTGCTCTACCATATCGTGTGATATTTTTACCACATACATTAACTTATCTAACTCATGTTCTTCACAATCAAGAAGATCTACCAATAGGTGTACTTTGTATTGTGGCATAGTTAGTCTCCTTTAATAGTTTTGAAATGTTTGTATGTCTTCTTCTACTTGTTCTTCAAATAAATTTTCGCCGTATTCTATGGCCTCTACAGTAAAAGGTTTATCATATTTAGACTTTATCTCTTTCTGTATATACTTAGGCAGTCTATAAAATCTAGAGTAATTGTCTATCATACTAGTCTCCAAAGCCCATGATGTTAGTCGCAACAATCATCATGATTAAATATATTATTTCCCATTCCATGTCAAGCTGCAATCCATGTAGGTTGTGGTGTGTTTGTCCATTGTAATATGTGTGCCTTATCTGTGCGATAGTAGTTGCGATACGCCTCTACATAATCGTCACACTTAAACTGGTCTGGCATACACTGTGGTGGTGTGGTGTGTAACCTGAAGTCCTCGTCAAAGTTATCGTGAAACATATATGCAGCTATCTTCTTCATTATAGCTGTGCTCTTATGGTGCTTGCCATATCTACGTGTGTACTCTCTGCCTATCTCAAGACCATGTGCTACAGCCCATGTCATGTTGGCATCATTCTCTCGTACCCATACAGTCATGGGATGATTTTTGTATGCAGGTTTATATATCTCTTTCAATATAGGTTCATCCTCAAAGCACCACTCATGTAATGCAGTGCTACACATCTGAGCAGTTTCCAATACCATCTTGACCACATGCTTGTCACATAGTTGTCGAGCTGCTTTGATTGGATTTTTGTCTATAAAAAATATATTCATGTCATTATCCTATCTATAAAATATATGATCTTCTATTGTTACTATGTACTCTACGTTTCTCCACTCCGGGTCTACGTTAGTGGCATGGTAAAAGGTAGCACCGTCCACCGTGTTAATTGATAAGCCATATGAAAAGAATACGTCCTCTGCTATGGCAATAGCCTTTGACCACGCACGTTGGTCCTTTGGTTTATCTGATAGGCCATCACAATACCAACTGAACTGACACCTGTGTTTGATTGGGTAGTCCTGCTTCCAACTATACGTTGGTCCTTCACGTATCACCTCGCACACAGTATCAGGCCAACGTGGATCATGCACACGGTTCAACACCACCTCTGCCACTGCACGTTGTCCTATGGTAGGTTGATCACGTGCCTCAAAGTAAATGTTCTGAGCAAGACACGTGATCGTAGCACCTACTGCAAGTATGGTTTCACTTAACATAAATACACCCCCTCAAAAATCTGTACACCTACCATTGTGTTGCCAATCCCCATGTGTAGTGGGGTCAGGCCCATCGTACCCACCATACTCCTGCTTGGGTGCTCTACCTCTAGCACGTTGCAGCTGGTCATCTATACTCTCCTCTTTGCTACGCGCTGCTGGTCTTTTAAACAGAGTGAGTGTGACTACACCATCACTGTCTTCCTTGTACGTGCCAGCCCAATTGACAGGCTTGTTGTACCACCAATTTAGTAAGTCCTCTATGTCAGTGTCTACCATAATATTCCATGCTCCTTTGGTTGTATTTAAACTTACGTTGCTTACGCCTTTCTACTTTCCATGCACCTCTCTTTGGTTTAGTAAGTGCCACCTTTTTTGCTGGCATCTTTTGAAATGTCAACTGTGACTGCATCATTATGTTTGTTCCTCTTCCTGCTGTATGACCCCTTTCCCTTTTTGGGTTTTACAATTTGAGTGCGAGGTCTATTGTACGCCATCTCACGTGCAACTGGATTGATTGGTTTGATACGCACAACAGACCTCCTCTCGTCCTGTTATCTAAGTATGGGCTGCACAGAATAGTCACGCTTAGTTGTGGACACTAGCCCTTGCATGTTCCAGAACACGATAGGTTGTTTGGAAAGATAGATAGAGTACTTGCCAAACTGATAAGACTTAAACTCTTTGAGTTCTTTACCAAACTCCCATCTCCTTTTCTTAACTCGCTTCCTAAAGATAAAGTCCCTGTTAAGTATACGTCCACGTAGTTCTAATTGCTTTTGTATTTTGTTTGCTGTTGTCATAACAGACTCTCCTTTTGGTTAAGTTGGATATACAGTACATTATACCAGTATGTCGTGTCAAGTATAACCTAAATGGTGGGACTGTCCCACCTCAACCATACTCTTTCATCCACTCTTCGTCAGCAGATACTAACTTCACTAAGAAGTTATCCTTTATGTCTCTGCAATATGTGTCACCATACTCGTAAGATCCTTTGTGCATCAGGGGAGATGTGGCTGACACATACCATCTAGCAAAGCCGTCATTCTTTTCAGCAGATGAATGTTTGTAGGTCTTCAACACTCTCCACTCCCAACCTCTACCATCTGAGTAGATAGCATATGGGTTGTCATGGGTTCTTGTTTTTCCAAAGTTAGTTCTAGGCATTTGTTTTCTCCTTTATGATTATGCCAGTATGTCCAAGTTAGTGCCACGATTAGTGTCTATCGGTGGTGCTGGTCTGGTGGGTACTAGGTTGTCTGCCTTTTTAGCAGATGGATAGTGGTGTTCTTCCACGTGTTTTTCGTGTGGTGTAGTTCTCCAAGGAACATATATGTCCCTGCCTATGAAGTCCTGCACCAATATGTGATATACACTGTCGATACTCATTGCATTCTCCCATCTCCATAAATGTATGACCTTACACTGTGATCACTCTCATACTGTTCAGGTTCGTCCTGCATCTCTCTGCCATGATCATAGGCATTGGGGTCATGCTCAGATGGCACATGGAATGTTGCCACTACTATATCTCCATGTACATTATATGACTTGATCTCCGCAGGACAATTGTCTAACCACTCTTGAAACAAATCATGGTCCATATTACTTCTCCTCATAGTATTTAATAAAATATCTGAGCACTTGTATTATGCTCCTGTCCTTGAACTTACGTGTGTCACCATTGCGTCCCTGCCATTGCAGAAACTTCATAGCGTCTACAATATCTGTGGGTATAGTCCTGCCTGTCTGCTCCTCCCATAGCTTAACTACATCATACACTTTAAGATCAGTTTTTATAAATGGATATCCATTTTTTAGATGCCAAGCCTCTAACATTTCGTAAGCATCCTCTTCTGGAATACTCACCTTAACTAGTGCATCAACCTGTTTCTCCATTATTTCTCTTAGCTTTTCTTCCTGCTGCATTTCAACTCTGTAGTCTGTACTCATATCTTTAGTCCTTTCAGTATGTGGGCAATAACGTCTACGGTAAATCCATTACCGCATACTTTGTATCTTTGAGTGTTAGATACATGGTTGGTGTAGTTGTCTGGCAGTGTCTGCAATCTCTCACATTCCAGAGGTGTCAGCTTACGATACTTCATTGGCTCGACATAAACCTTTGGCTCACGATTGCCACCACCGTTACTTGTCAGGGTTGGAGCTTTCCCTGACGAATGGTAGACACGTTTAAGATAGCCATGTCCGTTGAGGTCAGCGTCACCAACGTGACACATCTGATCCTTACTAAATACTAGCTGTCGTCTGTGCTTCTCAAAGTATGTCTTAAGATTACCACCCTTCCAGTAGTTAGCATCTAGGCAATGGGACTTATCTCTGTCCACATAACCATCCTCTAGTATGTCCTTGAGCATGATGCCTTTGTCCTCTGGTAGACCTGACTGTGGTATGTTAGTCCAGTATAGTCTACGTCTGTTCTGTGCCGACACAAGGCTACTATTAATCTCGATAGGTTCCACACCTAGATGCTTGTTGATAACGTCCTGATACTCCTGCTTCATAGGCACGTTCTCAAACAGAAACCACTTGGGTTTGAGTGCCTCTTTCAAACGCACGATCTCCCAAAAGATTTGTCCTCTAGGATCGTCAAAGCCCTTGCCTTTACCTGCCACTGAAAATGAGGGGCAAGGAAACCCACCTGCCATGAAGTCAATAGGATCACCGTTGAATGTGTGTAGGTCTACATTGTGTATGTCACCTACCTGTTGGGTATCAGGCCAATTAGCCTGTGTCACTTTGATAGGATACTTGTCTATCTCACTGGCATAGTATCTGTAGACAGGTGATAATACACCTGCCCTAACCATAGCTTCCTGTAGCATAGAGCCACCATCACATGCTGAAAATACTGTGTTGATCATCTTAGTTTCTCCCAATGTTTCGCTTTTAGCTTTAACACCTGTGAGAATACGTTTTTAAACTCAGGGTGTTGACTGTTTCTCACAGACAAATTGCGTACTAACCACATTACATTATCAAGGTTATTCGTATCTCTACGGATACGTGGTACATCCATATCGTCAGGTATTTTTACCATTTAGTTCCTCCTGTCGTAGTCAACTACAAAACCTGATGTGTCTGTCTTAGCTGATCCCTTGGCTACTAGTCCTGCTATTGTACCCTTGGGATCTAGGAATCTCATATCGTCTTTGTCTGCATGTATTACCTCTCTGCCCATAAAACCATAGTCCATTGCGTCATGCAACATCTGCTGTGTCCTGAACACAACTGCCACGTTTACGTCTGGTAATTCCCGCATAGCTTTCTCTACCTTGGACTGATACACAGGGTCAGCACCACTGTAGGATAGCGTCAGTGGATACGGATCTTTGTACACACGATTAACCGTCTTGGTGTAGTCATAAAAGATTACGTCATCGAACTCTTCCATGATGGTCTTGTTGCCAACAGGCACTCGCTCAAAGGGTATGTCACTAGTGCCATTAGGCCTGACGCAAGGTTGTATGTCTCGTTTGTGACAGTAGCTACGAAACTTGTGGATGTCTGTTTGCAACATGTCCATGAACGTGTCCCTGTCATTGTGATATAAGTTAGACTTACGTATACGTGCCTGTTCGACATTGCTAAATTTACCTCGACCTGCTGACACTAGGCATGGGTCTTTGCACTTGGCACGTTTTGACCAAGGACACAGGATGTCGTCAGGCATGAGGTACATAATGGCTGTCTCATACTTCTCTCCATTACCTTTGATGGTCTTGGCATCTGCACCACTAGCAATTAATTTACCTCGATATGGCATGTCATAAATCTCCTCGTTGAAAACAATATAAACCAATCACTACTATGACAAAGCATAGTGCGACAATCGTCAGTTCGTCAAGTGCTGTCATCGTGGGACAGTCCCACTTGTGTCAATGGCTTGTATGGCTGCCCATGTCCTGTCGATCTCCTCTAACTTTGTGCGTCTAGTGTCCTGCTCTGTCTTGGCTTGCATGGCATTGTGAAGCATAACAAAGTCATTAAAGAATTTATCAACTTGATTCATATCTCTATCGCCTTTCTCTTTAACCTTTCAATTAACTTCTCTTGTTTGAGTATCAGATTGGCAAGGATACGATTGTCACGCATCACTGCTAAGTTCTCCATTTCGAGGTACGCAATCTTCTCGTCGTCACCTCTCGTCACTATGTCCATTGTCATTTAGTCACCTCCTCTCGCTACTTCGGCAAAGTTATCGTCCACCCTTTGCTTTATGTCATCAATAAAACTTTCGTAGTCTTTAATGATTTGTCTTTGTGTGACAAGCGTCTTACAAAACAGACGATCTCGTTTCAAATACTTGTCGGTTATGCCGTCAATGTATGTATCGACAAACGCCATAAACTCTGCTGTAAGGCTGGCAAAATTTTCGACGTCACTTGCAAGGTAAGCAGTTCTACCTTTTTCCTCAAACTGTTTCTTGCGTTTCACGTAGTCATCGTGAAGCAAAACGTGTTTTGTCATTTAGTACTCGTCCTTCCTTGTTGTTGTCTGATTATGGATAGCATTGCATTTAGCTTCGTGTCAACTCGTCTAGGTTTATGCGATACTCGTCTAAACATCTCGTCAAATTGTCGGTTCGTCATTAGCGACATGTCGTCAACAACTCGTCCAACTTGTTTTGGATACCAACTCGACAATTTGTCACTCGATTTTTCTACAATTCTTTTGTATTTCATAGAGTAAAAACCTTTCAAGTAATCGGTGGGACAGTCCCACCTAAGTGATCGTTTAAGCTACTGCAGCCGAAATCAATAAGTGATTTCTAACTATACCTATAGTAGCTTAGAGCATGGGATACAGTCAAGACTGTCGAGAATGCGCTGTAAGAGCGTTTAAGGTGTTTAAGGTAGGATAGTACTAGAAACGATTTAAGGGTGCTGTATGAGCGTTTAAATGGGTTCTAAATCTAGGCATAAAAAAAGGGTGATAACCGAAGCTATCACCCTAAGTTAAAAAGGTTTAAAGTATTAAGCTACTTTTTTGGATTTCTTTTCGATTGTTAGAGGATCTAATTCTAAGACGTTAATATCAGAACTATCACTATCAATTTCAAAGCCTAACAATTGAGCGCAACATTCAACTAATTCTTTGTAGTTGTAACCTTGCGTTTGAACGTGTTCAACTACGTGATCAATTAGCTTTTCAAATGATTGGTAGCTTTTAGCAGATGGACCATCAAGATAAGCAATGTACCTACGGAGCATTTTTTCTAAACCCTCCATAGATGTACCACTGTAGAAATCAACTTTCTTATTTTCGGTGCTACCATCTTTTTTAGTGATTAGCTTATGATAACCATTTTCTTTGTTTAACTTGATTGCATGGTGCAAATTCTTAGCTACAAACACATAGGCTTTCCTTTGTTCCTTTGTGTAACCTTTGAAAGTATCACCCCACTGAAACTTATCATCTACATCAAGTAGCTTATTCATAGAAGTGAGCATTTCAGATGTTCGACCCGAAAATACTTCTTTCCTGAATTCTTGATTACCTTTTTTAATTTTCGGTAATAGTTCCTGAGCAATATCTGCAACGAATTCTAATTCTTTTGTAGTATCTAACTTTTTCATTTTTGTTTACCTCATTGGTTAAAAACCACATTCAAACGATGTGGAATAACTACTCTTATATAGAAGTGATCAAATACAGTCAAATGGTTTAAGCTACTGCAGCCGAAATAATTTAAGGTGGGACAGTCCCACCGATTTGATGGGGTGGTATTTTGTGGACCATTTGAAGTGAGGGGATAGGGTGCTTCATTTCATAGTTGTCTGTTGTCAAAAGAGCACCACCCAAAAACCCCACCATCGAAAAGATCAAATGAAAGGAACTGATGCCATATCAGTTGCCTTTTAAATCTTGAGTCGAGACAAAAAAGCCTTATTTTCTGCGGATCTTAAAAAATGTCTCAAAAAAAAGATTATTTTTAAAAAAATGGCAGTCAGGGCATGGTCCACCCCCCGTTGGTACGTATATATGCTTGTACAAACACACAGATTAGGAAAATTAAGTGTTAACCACAGTAGCAACTGACAATAATATGTTGCATATTAGACACACATTTACGATATTTTTAATTATTTTTAGTATTTTTTAATTTTTTAGTTGACAGGGGTTGATCTAATGAGTATAACTATGTACATATAATAGATCACTTAAAGTGATACACTAAAAACTCCCTTAAATAAAACTAAAAAATACTTAGATATAACACTTAAGTGTACACTTATAGTGAGGCAATTAAATGAATCCTGAATCAATCTCTATTATAGATTTATTTATCCGTGCTTGGCCTATATTGCTGGGCATAGTAACTTTAATTATCGTGTTAGCTAAAATGCATGGTGATATTGTCGTACTAAAAGAGAAAGTAAAGAGTTTATTTGATCTGTGGAACTCTAAATAGAGTTATATGCTAGTTAGAGAACCAGTATTACTACGTGTTTATTACTTTTTGCCAGACTATAACAACTTAGTGCAGGAATTTACGTGGGGCACTGTAGATGTAATACCAGAATATCCACGTATAAATAGATTTTTAAGATATTGGCACAGTAATATTGATGCCGTAATTGCAAGCATAGATCTAGACCCATATAAGGAGCACATAGATGGACTACAAGAATATACTATCACGTATAGGCAATAGAATACAGATGATAATGTTAGACAGAGATGCTATGAGGTTAATCGTAGCTGTACTTGTGATAGCTGGTTTTGTAGCACTTGCATTTTCGTTTGGAAAGATTGGCATGTGAAACTATACACAGAAGATGTTTTAGTAGAATTTTACGAGGCACTAAAGAATAAAACCCTAAAGTATTTACACATACCCCACAGTGATGTGTTTTATGTGCGTACAGCAATAGAGAAAGCTACAGGTGTAAAGTATACCTTAGAGCATGTAGAGAAAAGCATGTTACTTGAAGGATGGAAAGATGGCTAGACCGGGCAGAAAACGTAGACCTGTAAAGTTTACAAAGAAAGATAAGAGTCCTACTGGAGGTTTAACGGCAGCAGGTAGGGCAAAGGCTAAACGTGCAGGGCATAATTTAAAAGCACCTGTAACTGGCAAAGTTAAAAAAGGATCAAAGGCTGCTAATCGACGTAAGTCTTTCTGTGCTAGAATGGGTGGCATGAAAAAGAAGCTCACTAGTGCAAAAACTAGAAATGATCCAAACTCAAGGATCAATAAAGCTCTAAGGAAGTGGAAGTGTTAAATGGCAGATAAGTATGATAGTTTAAGAGAGGGATATATAGCTGAATATCAAAAGTATAAACCTGATGCATCTTTACAGGATGCGGTAGACTATGCGGAAAAACGTATAGAAAAACTAAAAGCAAAAGAAGCTAAAAAAACAAAAGGAAATAAACCTATGCAAAAATCTATGGGTGGTGCTGTTAAGAAACCTGCAATGGCCTATGGTGGTACAGCAAATATGAAAAAGCATATGTACGCTGCTGGTGGACAAGTAAAAGATAACATGAAAGGTTTAAAAGCATTAGCTAAAGTTAGACCTGACGTAGTTAAGAAGATGGGATACAATGTCTAAACCTGATCCTAAAAAGGGTACAGGTAAAAAACCAAAGGGTAGTGGACGTAGACTGTACACAGATGAAAACCCAGAGGACACTGTGAGCATAAAGTTTGCTACACCTGCTGACGCTAGGAAGACAGTAGCAAAAGTAAAGAAGATAAAAAAACCATTTGCACGTAAGATACAAATCTTGACAGTTATGGAGCAACGTGCTAAAGTGATGGGAAAGAATGAGGTTGTTGCTATAGCGAAAAAGGCGAAGGAGCAACTTAGATCGGCAAACAAAAAAAGGAGAACATAACCATGCCTATGCACAAAAAGAAGACAAAGAAAATGGCTAAAGGAGGAGCCACCAAAATGAGATACGGTGGTATGAAAACTAAAAAAATGTCCAGAGGTGGAGCTACCAGACGTAGGTAATGCCCAATCTAATTAGTAACGTACCCCACTTTAATTGTTGGGTTAGAAGAGAGTTTACTAGTAACCATCAAAATTATCACGGTGACTTTCTTCATGCGATAGCATTCGCAGTGAATACAATACCAGATAGATCACTTAGCTTTCATATTGTATTTACAGGATGTGAGATAGATAGGGAAGATGGACCTACAGAAAACGTGCATGGTGGAGCTATGTGGGCTAGAATGCCAATACAAGCATTGGTAGCTGACATACCTCTAGAATATTGGCCTGAACCTATGGAAGACCATCTGTGTCAACCTTGGGATTGTGAGTCACGTGACCATAGTACAGTCGTATTAGACAGAGTAAGTTCATCGCCTTGGTTATGTAAAATAGGAGGTGATTTCTACACAGGTAAATATTTATTTACCGTGGACTACACAGGTAATGATATTGCAGATGATCCTGCACAGCATAAGCAATCACATGTACTATACTTAACAGATGCTGGTAACTGGACAGGGAACTTTGTAGCATTACCTAACAATAGGGTCAGGGCTACGAGTCCTGCTTTATGGCGCACTGGAGAGGGTGCACCAGACTTTACACCCTCACAGTGGTCACATTCAGCAGAAGGACATGAGTCTTACTTAGACCCATCTGTAACTTTTAACAATCTGTATTCAAATGGCAAAACAAAACACAAAAGCAAAAAGAGTAGTAAAAAAAGTAGCAGGTAAGTTAGCTAAAGCTAGTGCTGCACATAAGAAGCAGTCTAAGCAACTTAGTGCGCTTAAACTAAAATCAGGTGGGAGCACTGTAAATAAATCAGGTAACTACACTCAGCCGGGTATGCGTAAAAGATTATTTAATAGTATTAAGGCTGGTGGAAAAGGCGGTGCTCCGGGGCAATGGTCAGCGAGAAAAGCTCAAATGCTAGCAAAGCAATATAAAGCAAAAGGTGGTGGCTATAAGAGTTGATGGTCACATGGGTTATTACAGACGTTACTATGAAGGTAGGACTTATACAATGGTAGAAGACAATACGTGTAAATGTGACAGTTGTATAGAATGTAATTGCGACCCTAATGTTTGCAAATGTGGCTGTCACGATAAAGAAGAATCTAATGGCGAAGACTAAACGACAGGAAAGCCTATCAGCTTGGGGTAGACAGAAGTGGCGAACAAAATCAGGTAAGCCATCTACGCAGGGACCAAAAGCAACAGGAGAAAGATACTTACCTACTGCTGCAATAAAAGCCTTATCACCAAGTGAGTATGCTGCTACTACTAGAGCTAAACGTGCAAGTAAAAAACAACATGCTAAACAACCTAAAAAGATAGCAAAGAAGACTGCACGTTTTAGGAGAGTGTGATGTTTGGTTTAGGATCTTTGATAGGACCAATAGCTAACCTAGCTGGTACATGGTTAGATGGTCACGTAGCTGAAAAGAAAGCTAAGACAGAAGCTAAAATTGTTACTATTAAATCTGAAGCTAAGATAAAAGAGAGACAGGCTACAGGTGAGATAGATTGGGATATAGCACAGGCTAAAGCAAGTGAGGGTAGTTGGAAAGATGAGTGGCTTACAATTTTATTTTCGATACCTTTGGTACTGGCGTTTGTTCCCGGTTGTGAAGACATAGTACAAATAGGTTTTGCACAATTGCAGTTGATGCCTGATTGGTATAAATATGCCCTTTCAGTAATCGTAGCTGCATCGTTTGGGGTACGTAGTGCCACTAAACTATTTAAAAAATAGGAGAGAAACATGGCAGAAGAAAACGTAATAGTAGACAAAGTTGCATATCAATCTAACAGACGTTACATGGCATGGACTGCATTAGGTACAATGCTTATAGCTACGACTGCTGTACTAATATGGCCTACTAGATTTGCAGAGGCTGACAGTATTCTTATGATGATGTACGGTTCATTGTCTGCACTTGTTGGTGCATACTTTGGTTTTGCAATGCCAAAGAAGAAATAGATGAAGTATGATTCACACAAACTTGTAGAGATGTTGATAGCTGATGAAGGTATGGAATTACAGGTCTATACTGATTCACTTGACATAGATACAATAGGAGTGGGCAGAAACTTAGAAGACAGAGGCTTAACAGATGAAGAGCTTCAACATTTAGGTTACACATCTTTGCAGGACGTATACATGAATGGTCTTACATTGTATGGAGCTAGGTATCTTCTAAGAAATGATATAGCTATAGTTGAAAAAGAATTATGTAGAGCACATCCATGTGTGGAAGAACTAGATGAAGCTAGACAGATGGTATGTATAAATATGGCATTTAACTTAGGTATGCCACGTTTAAATAGATTTAAAAAGATGTGGGCAGCAATACATAAAGGTGATTATAGCACTGCTGCTCTAGAGATGTTAGATTCTAAATGGGCAGATCAGGTAAAAGGTAGAGCACTAAGACTAAGTAACATTATGAAAACAGGAATGCTAAATGGCTAGACAATATACAGAGAACCAGCTAAAGTTTCTAGAGGTGCTATTTGATGAAGCAAATGGTGATGTAGCAACTGCAAAGAAACTAGCTGGATATGCAGAGGGATCTTCTACAACTAATATAGTTAAGAGTTTGAAAGAAGAGATATTAGAAGCCACACAACAATACATGGCACGTAATGCACCTAGAGCTGCTGTAGCTATGGCAGGTGCACTACTAGATCCAACAGAGCTAGGCATACGAGATAAGATGTCAGCAGCTAAAGAGTTACTAGATCGTACAGGTTTGGTGAAGACAGAGAAAATGCAAGTAGAAGCAACAGGTGGTGTGATGCTAATGCCACCTAAAGCAAAAGCAGAAGAGGACGATTAGATGGGATCATTTGTAACTAAACAAGTGCTTAAAGGATTAATTGGAGTTGCTAAAAAGCAATTAAAAAAAACAGTTCGTAATAAACCGTTGAATAGCACACAAAAAAGAAATTCAGAAAATGCTATGGAAACATTTGATGATTTAATGGCAGATCAAAATTTAAATATTAAAGGTGCTACAAAACCAAGTGCTCTTATAGGTAATCAAAGAATGAATAGAGCAATAAACAGAATAGCTGAAGGTAAAACACAAACACAGACAGATGCTGTTAATGCATTATTACAAGGTGCTGGTGTTAGTTTTGCAGTGGGTGCAAATGCAGTAGCTAGAAAAAAGACTACTACAAAATCTAAAACTAAAAAGAAACCACCATTACCTAGATCAAAGCCTAAAAGAAAAACACCACCGCTGCCTAAAAAGAAACCACCACTACGTACTAGAGTGGGCATGGCTAAAAAGTAATGGACAGAAGTTTAGGCAAATGGAAACTACCGCAACCAACAGATATAAAGGAAGAAAATGAGTGGCTACCTGTACCACGTATTGCTAGAACAATACCCTTCGGATACGAAGTTGATCCAGAAGACGAAGACCTGCTCTTGCCAATCAAAGAAGAGTTGGATCATCTGGAGAAAGCTAAAATGTATCTTAGACAGTACTCGTTGCGTGAAGTTGCAGCATGGTTAAGTAAGAATACAGGAAGGTATATATCACACCTTGGATTACAGAAAAGAATAAAGCATGAGCGACAGCGTAAGGACAAAGCTAGAAGCCTCCGCAAGTGGGCAGAGTATGCGGAAAAGGCGATCAAAAAGGCAGAAGAAATCGAAACCAGCAGAGTCGGTGCAAAAAGAGTTGGCCCCTCAGAGGCTGGAGTATGACACTACAGAATTAGAGCGAGAGCTTAATGTAGTATTTAAACCAAACGAAGGACCACAGACAGAGTTCTTAGCTGCACCAGAACGAGAGGTATTGTACGGTGGCAGTGCTGGAGGTGGTAAGAGCTACGCAATGTTAGCTGATCCTACCAGATACTTTGACCATCCATCTTTTAGTGGATTGTTACTGCGACATACAACAGAGGAGTTAAGAGAACTTATATCTAAGTCGCAGGAGTTATACCCAAAAGTATGTCCCGGTATAAAATGGTCAGAGAGAAAAATGCAGTGGACCGCACCATCTGGAGCAAAACTTTGGATGTCATATCTGGATAGAGATGATGACGTAATGCGCTATCAGGGTCTAGCATTTAGCTGGATAGGTTTTGATGAGCTAACGCAATGGTCTACACCTTTCGCATGGAACTATATGCGATCTCGTCTACGTTCCACTGCACCAGAACTAGGTGTATACATGAGGGCTACAACAAACCCCGGAGGACCGGGACATCAGTGGGTCAAGAAAATGTTTATTGATCCTGCTCCATACAACAAGAGTTTTCCAGCTACGGATATAGAAACAGGTGAAACACTAAAGTATCCAGCAGGACACGCAAAAGCAGGTAAAGCATTATTTAGAAGAAAGTTTATACCAGCTAGGTTAGCAGATAACCCATACCTAGCTGAGACAGGTGACTACGAGGCAATGCTATTATCGTTGCCTGAACATCAAAGAAAACAATTGCTAGAGGGCGATTGGGATATAAAAGAAGGTGCAGCGTTTACAGAGTTTAACAGAAGTATACACGTAGTTGAGCCTTTTGATATACCAAATAATTGGGTTAAGTTTAGGGCATGTGACTATGGCTATGGTTCTTATAGTGGTGTACTTTGGTTTGCTGTTGCACCGAATGAGCAGATAATAGTATATCGAGAGTTGTACGTATCAAAAGTTTTAGCTGTTGATTTAGCAGAGATGGTACTAGAACTAGAAGAAGGTGACGGTAATATAAAGTATGGTGTGCTGGATAGTTCTCTCTGGCACAAACGTGGTGACACAGGACCATCACTTGCAGAGCAGATGATACAAAGAGGATGCAGGTGGAGGCCATCAGACAGAAGTAAAGGCAGTAGGGTATCGGGTAAGAACGAGATACACAGAAGATTACAGGTAGATGAGTTTACAGAAGAACCTAGATTAGTATTCTTTTCAGGATGTACAAATCTAATATCGCAACTACCTGCATTACCGATAGACAAACGCAATCCTGAAGATATAGATACACACGCAGAAGACCACTTGTATGATGCATTACGGTATGGTATAATGTCAAGACCAAGGTTTAACTTGTTTGATTACGATCCAAGTAGAAAACCACCTAGCCAGATGCAAGTAGCAGATGCAGTCTTCGGATATTAAGGAAAATGTAATGACAGATGATTTTATTATGGAAGAAGATGCTATTCATCTTGAAGATGCAGAAGAGTCTATGGATGAAGGTATATCTAATTTAATACCATATATTAATGAAAGATATAAAAGAGCAGAAGACTATAGGTATCAAGATGAAGAGCGTTGGATAAAAGCATATCGTAATTACAGAGGACTGTACGGTTCTGATGTGCAGTTTACAGAATCAGAAAGATCTAGAGTATTTATAAAGATAACAAAGACAAAAACTCTAGCTGCATACGGACAGATAGTTGATGTACTATTTGCTAATCAAAAGTTTCCACTAAGTATAGACCCAACACAACTACCTGACGGTGTAGCAGGTGATGTGCACTTTGACCCTAAAGAAACAGAAGAGGTAACTAATATACTAAACAGTCCGTATGGATTTGCTGGAGATGGTAATGATTTAGAACCGGGAGCTACACAACAGTCTTTGATGGACAGACTAGGTGAATATCAAAATAAGTTAGGAGGCTTAGAAGGTGTTAGAGAAGGTGTGGGTCAGACAGGCTCTGCAATTACAGTTAGCCCTGCAATGGTTGCAGCAAAACGAATGCAGAAAAAGATACACGATCAGTTAGAAGAATCAGGTGCAAGTAAACATTTAAGAAGCACAGCATTTGAGATGTCCTTATTTGGCACAGGTGTAATGAAGGGGCCATTTGCTATTGACAAAGAATACCCTAACTGGAATGAAGACGGTGAATACGATCCTATGTTTAAGACAGTACCACAGGTATCACATGTATCTGTGTGGAACTTTTATCCAGATCCAGACGCTAATAACATGGATGAAGCACAGTATGTGATAGAGAGGCATAAGATGTCACGATCACAACTACGTGCTCTTAAGAAGCGTCCATACTTTAGAGACAGCGTGATTGAAGAAGTGATAGCAGAAGGTGAAAACTACACTAAACTGTATTGGGAAGACGATCTATCAGATTATGCACCAGAGCATGACATAGATCGTTTTGAGGTTATGGAGTATTGGGGTACTGTAGATACAGATCTACTAGAAGAACAAGAGATTGACATACCACAAGATCTAAAAGACCTAGATGAGTTACAGGCAAACATATGGGTATGTAACGGTAGACTACTACGTGTAGTTCTTAATCCGTTTAAACCAGCACGTATACCATACGTTGCAGCACCCTATGAACTTAATCCTTACAGCTTCTTTGGTGTTGGTATTGCAGAGAACATGGACGATACACAGACATTAATGAATGGCTTTATGCGTATGGCAGTAGACAATGCTGTGCTTTCAGGTAACTTACTTATAGAGGTAGACGAAACAAACTTAGTACCCGGACAGGATCTTACGGTTTATCCGGGTAAAGTGTTTAGAAGACAGGGTGGTGCACCGGGACAGGCATTGTTTGGTACAAAGTATCCAAATGTTTCTAGTGAGAACATGATGATGTTTGATAAAGCTAGACAGCTTTCAGATGAGAGCACAGGCTTTCCATCTTTTGCACATGGACAGACAGGTATAGCAGGTGTAGGTAGAACTGCATCAGGCATATCTATGTTGATGGGTGCAGCAGCAGGTGGCATTAAGACAGTAATTAAAAACGTAGATGACTATCTACTAAAACCGTTGGGAGAAGGACTATTTCAGTTTAATATGCAGTTTGACTTTGATCCATCAATCAAAGGAGATCTTGAAGTAGTGGCACGTGGGACAGAAAGTTTGATGGCTAATGAAGTGCGTAGTCAAAGATTGATGCAATTTTTAAGTGTTACATCTAATCCAGCACTTGCACCGTTTGCTAAGTTTAATTATATCATTCGTGAGATTGCAAAGTCTCTTGATCTTGATCCAGACAAAGTTACAAACAACATGGATGAAGCATCTATACAGGCTGAGATAATGAAAACTTTTGGACCAGAACAGCCACCACAACAAGCTGGAACACCTCCACCTCCCGGCACTAACCCAATGGATACAGCAGGAACAGGAGGAGGAACGATTGGAACAGGACAAGCACCAACACCGGGTGAGCAAGGGTTCAGTGGACCACAACAAGGAGCTGCTCCAGAAGCTCAAGCCACTGGTCAGCAACAACCGCCAATGGCAACACTTCAGTAATTATATAGATATGTTACTAGAACGAGAGATAAAAGTTTTAGAACAGTCAAATGACATGGTAGCAATACACAGAGCGCAGGGTGCTCTTACAGCCTACAGTAGAATTAAACGGTTAAGGGATCATGTAAATGCAACAGATGGAAATGTTTGATTTAGGTGGACTAAAAGATGAGGGTGGTACAAAAGATCCTGTGTCAGGAAATGATGTACCCACTGGTTCTCTTAAAGAAGAAGTTAGAGATGACATAGATGCAAAGCTAAGTCCGGGAGAGTTTGTGTTTCCTGCTGACGTTACACGCTTTCTAGGGTTAAGATTTTTAATGAAGTTACGTGATGAGGCAAAAGCTGGATTACAACGTATGGAAGACATGGGTCAGATGGGTAACTCTGACGAAGCTGTGCTAGATGAAGATGTACCTTTTGAGCCATCCGATTTAATTATCGTTGGTGGCACTATAACTGACGAGAAAGATGACGACAAAAAGATGAACGTAGGTGGTGTTGTAGAATCTACAAACAAATCATTATTTCAAAAGCGTTACTTTGATCCAGACAATCCGTCAGACACACGTTTAATAGCTGTATTTAATGACGTACCTGTAACACCCATACCTCAAGGTTTTATAGAGGACACTCCTGAAAATAGAAAAAATGCAGAGCAGAGAAAAACAGAAGAATATACATCAGCTATGTTACAGAATATGGCTAAAGGTGGTATGCCAGTTAAATTACAAACTGGTGGTGATCTAAGTGACTTTGCTAATGTTCCTGCTTCAGGTAGGTTTGAGCAACTTGTAGGACAACCTCAGTTTAACTATGAGGTAAAAGAATTTAGAAATGCACAGGGTAATCAACTATTTATACCTTTCTTTAGAGGTGTGCCATCATATCAGCCACCACCGGGATATACTGAAGTAACACCCGAGCAACAACAAGAAGCAGGAGCACAACCTGAAAAACCAGAAGAAACAACTACATTAAAAAAAGCAAGGTCTAGCATGGACCCTGATGTAAGCGGTAAAGGTTTTAGTGAGATGTCACCTCTTGAGCAAGCACAGTATGGTCAGAGTATATCTAGCGGTTTTGGTAAAGTAGCATCAGATATTGTTGGAACTGCAATGACTATAGGAGAGATGATGTTAGGACCATCTGTAGCATCAAAAGTAGGAGCTAAAGCCCTTGGTATGCAGTTACCTGATTTTAGCTTTGGTAAAAAGCAAGATGATAAAGATGCGAAAGCAATGGCAGAAATGATGAAAAATGATCCAATTGGATTTGCTCAAGAAATGGCAGCATACGATGCACAATTAGACACAGCTATTTCTGATGCAGAAAAAGCTCTAGGTGCTTTATATGGTGTTGACATAGCAAGAGACACTGTATCGAGAGCAACAGGAGTTTCAAAATCTCAAGTTGTAGCACACGCAGCCGCTGTCGGAGCAGGTGAAGCACCACCGGGATCTACTGCTAACGCTATAGGTGGTTACAGCACACCAGATTTTAGCACTAACCAAGACAATGAGGTTATAGGTAAAGATGCAAAAGAGCAGATGGATAAAGCAGAACAATTAGGAATATCTATATCCAATCAGATGCGAGATGATCTGTCCCTTGGTAAAACAAATCCTACTTTAGCTGGTTTGATAAGCAATAAAGAAAAAGAATTAAAAGATAAAGCTAAAACAAAAGATCAAACAACACCAGATCCAGATCCACAAGTAGGAGAACCTATTGGCATGTCAGGTGGTGTAGGTGATGCAGGACCATCAGGACCAGCAGCGGGACCAGCAGCAGGAGATCCATCAGGTATGGGTGGTGGACCTCAAACTGCTGGAGATGCAGCGGGAGCAGGAGTAGGAGTTGGAACACCTGACGGACCAGCAGGAGGTCAATTAAATAAAGGTGGTTTTATATCTAAAAGAAAAAAACAAAAGAAGATGAAGCGTGGTGGTTTAGCTTCAAGATAATAAACCACATGTGTTGGCTACCTATGCCCCTAATAAGGCTACCATAGCCCCAACGAAAGGAAATATAAAATGTCAGACGTAACACAAGTAGAAGTAGAACCTAAGAAAACAGCGTTTATATCTAGGCCATACTCAAGAGAAGAAAAGTTAAAACAGGAAGAGGAAGAACTGCAAGAGTTAATTGAAGGACAAAAGCAAGATGCCTCATCAGAAGAAGCAGAAGAAGAACCTAAGAATGCAGAAGAAAGAACTTTTAAGAAGAGATATTCTGATCTACGTAGGCATCAGCAAAAACAAACAGACGAATTAAAAGCAGAGATAAGTAATCTTAAAGCGCAACTAGAGCAGTCAACCAAGAAGCAAATACAACTTCCTAAGTCTGACGAAGATATAGAAACATGGGCTAAAGAGTATCCTGATGTTGCAGGTATAGTAGAAACAATTGCTATTAAGAAAGCTGCTGAACAACAAGCTAGTCTAGAAGAAAAGGTAAAAGCTCTAGACGATATGCAACAGAGTGTAAGTAAGCAACGTGCAGAAACTGAGTTGCTACAAATGCACCCTGATTTTGAAGATATAAGAAACGATGATGACTTTCACACATGGGCAGAAGAACAACCACAATGGGTACAGAATGCTCTGTATGAGAATGACAATGACGCACGTTCTGCTGCTAGAGCTATTGACTTATATAAAGCAGACAGAAACATAACTGCAAAAAAATCATCATCTAAGGATGCAGCAAAGTCTGTATCCACTAAAGGTAAAAGAAGTAAACCTGCCAGTGACGATAGTGGCAACTCATATAAAGAATCTGATGTACAACGTATGTCTGCAAGAGAATATGAGAAGCATTCAGATGACATAATGGAAGCTATACGTAACGGTAAGTTTATTTATGACGTATCTGGTTCAGCACGATAAAAGGTGTTGACAAACAGATAATTGTGCATATAACTATGCATAATTAGTAGTAATGTGGCCCTTTTCAAAAGACTACCCACAGATACTACACCAAACTTCTAAGATACCCGAATAAGAAGAGCCTATGTGTAGTTGGCCTTACATATACCACCTCTTTATCAATCGGCCCTTAAAGTAGATAACATAGCGTATATGTTTTGATACGCATTGGGATGTCGTATAAGGAGAAAATAAAATGGCATTTTCAACCGCTACAGGCTACGGCAACCTGCCTAATGGTAATTTTTCACCAATTATCTACTCTAAGCAGGTACAAGTAGCTTTTCGTAAGGCTTCAATTGTTGAAGCTATTACTAATAGCGATTACTTTGGTGAAATCGCCAACATGGGCGATAGCGTTAAAGTGATCAAAGAACCAGAGATCACGGTCAAAGAGTATGCACGTGGTACTACAATCACTCCACAAGATCTGGATGACGAAGAGTTCTCACTAACCATTGACAAAGCAAACTACTTTGCATTTAAAGTCGATGACATTGAAGAAGCTCATTCGCACATTAACTTCCAGCAACTTGCAAGTGATCGTGCAGCTTACAGACTATCTGATCAGTATGACCAAGACGTACTTGGTTATCTATCTGGTTTTAAACAGTCAGCAATACACAGTGCTCCTGACACTGCTAACACTACAGTTAACGGTGCAAAAGCAGTATCAACTGCTGGTTCTGATGAACTACTATCTTCCATGAAAATCATGGCTGATTCTTTTGGTGGTTCTTCCAGTAACGCAATTGGTATTCAAGCACGTGCAGGTGGTGCAACTTCTGCTACTCCCGGTTCTGGTAATGCAAACCCACTACAAATAGTGGCACGTATGGCTAGACTCTTAGATCAGCAGAATGTTGACACTAATAACCGTTGGCTTGTTGTTGACCCAGTTTTTATTGAAGTTCTAAAAGATGAAGATTCTCGTCTTCTAAATAGCGACTTTGGTGGAACTGGATTACAAAATGGTTTAGTCTTGAACAATCTTCATGGCTTCAAGGTGTACATGTCCAACAACCTACCTTCTGTAGGAACAGGACCATCAACCACTGGTGGCACAAACGCCAGTAACTTTGGTGTGCTTGTAGCTGGTCATTCATCTGCTGTGGCAACTGCTGAACAGATTAACAAGACCGAAACTTATCGTGATCCTGATAGCTTCGCTGACATTGTCAGAGGAATGCATTTGTATGGGCGTAAGATACTTCGACCAGAAGCTATCTCAACTGCTCGTTATTGCTTAGTATAAGGGAGACTGAATAATGGCTACAGTAACAACATTATCTTCGTCAGCTAGAGGCAATAGCCCTAGAGGAAGAACCCCTTATCTTGTGCAAAATAGTATCGACTTCGGTGCTGCTGCTACCGCTAAAGGTACAGCACTAGCTGCTGCTGATATTATTGAAGCAATCACAGTTCCTGCTAACACTATGATTCTGGATGCTGGTTTTGAAGTAACAACAGTTCATGCTGGTACTTCTACTGACTGTGCATTAGATCTAGGTGTAACAGGCACTGACGTTGACGCATACGTTGATGGCTTTGACTTCGACGCTGCATCAGCAGGTGATTACAGTGTGGGTGCAGGTAATGGCCCTATCACTATTGGTGCAACTGCTGATACGCTTGACGTATTGATTCAGGCACAAACTGGAACTACAACGGCTGGTGTTATCCGTGTCTTTGCATTATTGCTAGACGTTGATGACATAGGCACAGTAGGTGCAGACGAAGTGGATCGTGATACACTCGCGTAACACATGTGAAAGGGGTGGGATAAACCTGCCCCTTTCTACTTAGGGATATACTATGGCTACAACATTTTTAACATTAGTAAATGATATAAATAAAAGGCTGAACGAGGTGGAGCTTACTAGCTCTAACTTTGCTTCAGCTACAGGTTTTTATGCACACGCAAAAGATGCAGTTAACTCAGGTATACGTTATATTAATGAGAGTGAATACGAGTGGCCTTTTAATCATTCAGAAAAAGAACAAACATTAGTTGCTGGTACTACACGTTATGCATTTCCAACAGATGCAAAGTTAATTGACTTTGAATCATTTAGAATTAAAGAGAATGCTACATTAGGAAATGACACTAGAAAACTAGCAATAATAACTTATGATGAGTATTTAGAAAAATATGTAGATCAGGAATATGCAACAAGTCAGCAACGTGCATTGCCACGTTTTGTTTTTCATGGACCTGACTTAAAGTATGGTTTAGTAGAACCACCCGATCAAGCGTACACATTAGTTTTTGATTACTACGTATTTCAAAGCGATCTATCTGCACACGATGACACAATGGTAATACCAGATAGGTTTAAACATGTTGTTGTAGACTCTGCTATGTTTTACGCTTTGATGTTTAGAGGTAATACACAGGATGCTGTTATATTAAAAGAAAGAGCAGATGAAGGTATTAAGGCAATGCGTTCTATGCTTATTAACAGATACCATTACATGAGATCTTATATGATACCTGCAAGTACAGGTGGACGTAGATTAGGGTCTGCAAGAACAACAGCAGGATCTAGCTTGGATGCACTATAATGCCTGACGCTTGGGAGACTTTTAGAATAGAGTTTAAGGGTGGGCTTATAACTAATCTTAGCCCACTGCAACAGGCTATTAATGCACCCGGTTCTGCACGTATACTACGTAACTATGAACCATCTATTGATGGAGGTTACAAACGTATACAGGGATATGAAAAGTTTGATAGTGCTATCATAGCTCCATATGGTAATCCAGTTGTAAATGGTGCATCTCAATCAGGTACATCATTAGCATTAAGAGCCATACATACTACACCTGCTGTTGGTGACACACTTACAATAGATGGTGTATCTGGCACATACACAGTAGCTTCAGGTGGTGTCAGTTATAATGCTGCTAGAGATGAGGTCACACTAACACTTACTAGTTCTCTAGCTTCAAGCCCTGCTAATGGTGCAGTGGTTACGTTTGTTACAGTTACTACAGCTAACTATGCAAATGGCATGACATACTTTAATGCTAAAGCTGTCGTTGCTATGAATGCTGACTTAGTAGAAACATCAGGTAGTGGTTACACTAAAATAAATAAACCTAACTATGGCACACCATTAGTTGACGGTGCTAGTCAAACAGGCACAACATTAGTGGCAGATGGTTTTGATACATTTCCACAAGCAGGTGATGTATTTACAATATCTAATGCTGATGGCAGTAACCTAGCTGCAATAGATAACGTGTATAGAGTTGAAACAACTGTCTCATCATATTCTGATTCGGCTAGTAAAGAAGTAAATATAACTATTCATCCTGAACTAGCGAGTAGTCCAGCAGACAATGCAGTTATAACTTTTATTTCTAGTGATAGAGAAGGTGCAGTTAATACACGTTTTGATGAAGTGGACTTTACAGGAACTACAACACTTGTAATAGTAGACGGAACAAATGCACCTGCATTATATAATGGTACTACATTTACTGTGTTAGACAGTGCACCATCAGATGTGATAGGTGCAAAGGTTGTTGCTACACATAAGAACCACATATTCTACGGTAAAGGTAGAGTGTTAAGTTTTGGTGCACCACTCACTACTACAGACTTTGAAAGTGGTAACGGTGCTGGTAGTATAGGATTAGATGCTGACATTGTTGCAATAAAAAGTTTTAGAGATCAGCTTATAGTTTTTACTACCTCATCTATTTTTAGATTAAATGGTGATGCACTAGCAACGTTTAACTTACAACCTATAACACGTGACATAGGATGTACACAGACTGACAGTGTACAAGAGATAGGTGGTGATGTTGTCTTTATGGCTCCTGATGGTCTAAGACTTCTTAGTGCTACTGAACGTATTGGTGACTTTGGTTTAGCACCTATAACTAAAAAGATACAGGGTACATTTAATGAGTTTGTAAAACTACACACAGACTTTTTTAGTTTAGTTGTACGTAATAAATCACAGTATAGGTTGTTTGGTTGGAATGTAAACTTTACTAGACCTAATGCACAAGGAATATTATTTACACAGTTTGCATCACCGGGTGAAGAATCTGTAATTGACTTTGCAGAAACTAGGGGTATACAGGTAACAGCATGTGCCAGTGTTTATTCAGGCACTACAGAGTTTGTTATCTTTTCTGGTAAAGAAGGTTTCTTACATAGAATGGAGAATGACACATCTAGTTTTGATGGTAATAATATAGCTACTACATTTGCTACACCGTTCTATCCAATCAATGATCCAAGACTTAGAAAGACAATATATAAAGCACAGTTCTATTTAGACCCTGAAGGTAGAGTTAACTTTGATCTAAACTTAAAGTTTGACTTTGATGAAAGTGGGGCTGTTGTAATGCCAGCAGTTACATTTACAAATGCATCTAGTAATGCTTCTCAATTTTTTGGTACAGGTGTATTTGGCACAGCTACTTTTGGAGCTAAACTACAAAAGGTATTTTCTGCACAGACAGTAGGATCAGGAAATACAGTGTCTGCACAGTTTGAAGCAGATAATAACACAGATGTTCCATATGCGCTTGACGCATTAACATTGGAATATGCTACACACGCAAGAAGGTAACATAACATGGGAACAGGATATACACGTAACGATACTGCTAATAATATAGCCGATGGTAACATTATTAATGCATCTGACTTTGATGGAGAGTTTGATGCCATTGTAACTGCTTTTAGTACATCAGGGCATACGCATGACGGCACAGCAGCAGAGGGTGGTGCTATAACTAAACTAGGACCAGCACAACAGCTTACTATAGCAGCAACTAATATTACACCATCTACAGATGATGCATTTGATATAGGCTCTAGTGGATCGGAGTTTAAAGATCTGTACTTAGATGGTGTGGCATACTTAGATGCTATTAGTTTAAACGGTACAACTATCACAACTACAGGTGCTGAATTAAATTTAATGGACGGTGATAGTACAGTAGGCACAACAGCAATTGCAGATGGCGATGGTTTAATTATAAATGATGCTGGAACTATGCGTCAAACAACTGTGCAAACATTAGCTGCATATCTTGATGATGAAATAACAGCTATGCCTAATTTAGTAACTACAGGTGCATTAGATTCTGGTAGCATAACTTCTGGCTTTGGTAACATTGATAATGGTGCATCTAATATAACATCAGGTGGTTTAGTTAAGATAGACGTAGATGCTGATGCAGATGATCTTACAGGTGACAGTGCCACAGGTAGACTTACAATAGGTGCAGGTGAAGATCTTAATCTATATCATGGTGGTACAAACTCATACATAGTAAACGATACAGGCGATCTAATAATAGATACAGCAGGTGATGTTGTTCTTGATGCAAATGGTGCAGATGTACTACTAAAAGATGATGGCACACAGTATGGTGCATTGACTAACAGTTCTGGTAACTTAATTATTAAATCAGGTACAACAACAGCGTTGACATTCTCTGGTGCAGATGTTACAATTGCAGGTGACTTAACCATATCAGGTGATGACCTGACTATGGGTACTAACACTTCTGGTATGTTACTAATAGCAGATGGCACAAACTTTAATCCAACTGCTGTAGGTGATCTAAGTGAAATATCTACCGTAGCTAATGACGATGTATTTTTAGCTATAGATACTTCTGGTGGTGGACTAAAGAAAATTACCAGAAGCACATTAGTATCTGGTTTAGCTGTTTCAGGTGCTAGTATTGCTAACGTAGTAGAAGATACTACACCTCAGTTGGGTGGGTCACTTGATGTAAATGGTGAAGATATTGTTTCTGTATCAGATGGTAATATTACACTAACACCAAACGGTACAGGTGTTGTTAGAATAGATGGCTCTAATGGTATTGATATGCAATCAGGTGGTATATCAATTAAAAACTCTGGAGCACAAAGTTATGTTAGATTTTACTGTGAAGTATCTAATGCTCATTATGCTCAGTTACAGGCTCCTGCTCACAGTGCTTTTGGTGGTAATGTTACTCTTACACTACCAGCTACTACATCTAACTTAGTTGGTGATACAGCAACACAAACACTGACTAATAAGACACTTACAAGTCCAGTGTTAAACACAGGTGTTAGTGGTACTGCTGTGGCTGATGAAGATGATATGTCATCTAACTCTGCAACTAAACTAGCTACACAGCAATCTATTAAAGCATACGTAGATTCACAATCAGCTAACATGCAGTTTGTTTTAGAAGATGGTGATGGTACAGAAGTACAGATAACAAAAGATAGTGAAGTTAAGTTTGTTGAAGGTGGTGGTATTGATATTGATTGGACAGATACTTCAGATGGATCAGACGGTGACCCTTATGACTTAACCTTTACTATCAACGCAGCACAGACAGGTATTACATCATTACTTGCAACAGATATAAAGATAGGTGAGGATGATGAGACTAAGATAGACTTTGAAACTGCTGATACAATTAACTTTTATGCAGGTAATGAGAAACAACTAATATTAACAGATGGTGCACTAACACCGGGTACTAATGCAATATTAGACTTAGGAACAGATGCACTAGAGTTTAAAGATGCATTCTTTGATGGTACAGTAGAGGCTGATGCTATAACTATAGGGGGAACTAATGTAACATCTCTCTTTAGTCCTATAGCAGGTGGTACAGGTATTGTTACAACAGGTGCTCTAGATTCTGGTAGCATAACTTCTGGTTTTGGTAATATAGATACTGGGTCATCTACTATTACAACCACTGGTCTTATATCAGGTGGATCTTTAGATATTGATAATGTATTAATTGACGGTACAACTATAGGTCATACAGACGATACCGACTTAATGACATTAGCTGATGGTGTTCTTACTGTTGCTGGAGAAGTTTCAATGACTACTCTAGATATTGGTGGTACTAATGTATCAGCAACTGCTGCTGAACTAAATTATGTAGCAGGAGTAACTAGTGCAATACAAACTCAACTTGATGCAAAAGCATCTACAGGTAAAGCTATCGCTATGGCGATGGTATTTGGTTAATTAGGAGATAAATAATGGCAAATCCAAATATTGTAGCTGTTAGTTCTATTTATGCAAACACAGTGTTTGATGCAGACGTTGCAGCTTCTGCTGTTTCGTTGCTAACTTGTGGCTCTAACAAAGTACAAAAGATTAACTCGCTTGTTATAGCAAATATAGATGGAACTAATGCTGCCTCTATTGATGTGTGGATAACACGTAGTTCTGCTGATTACTATCTAGCAAAAACAATATCAGTTCCTGCTGATGCAACGCTAGTTGTAATTGATAAGAATATGGGTCTATACTTAATGGAAAATGACGTACTAAAAATACAAGCATCTGCTGCTGGAGATCTAAGTGCAGTATGTTCATACGAAGAAATTGATGACGCTTAATAAGGATTCTTAATGGTTCGCAGAGGAAGTTTTATAGGAGGTCAGGACAATCTTAGTGTGCCTGATGCCCCAACTATAGGTGCAGCTACTGTTGGTTCTGGACAAGTATCAGTAGCATTTACTGGGCCTTCTGATGTTGGTGATGATCCTATTACATTATATGGTGCTTCAGCCACAGACGGTACAAATGTTATTGGTGCAACTAACTCTGCATCACCTGTAACCATCACTGGATTGACAAACGGCACTAGCTACACAGCAAGAGTATGGGCAATCAATGATTATGGTAATGGCCCATTGTCTGCTGCTACTGATAGTTTTACTCCTGCATTAGCTAGAGCTTTATTTATAGGAATGAAAACTGGTTCAGGTGGAGGTGCTAATAAAGAAATAAATTACATAACCGTCACAACAACAGGTGATGCTGCTGATTTTGGTGATACAATAGATGATGCACTGTTTTCAGCAGCTTCTGGATCTGACACAAGGGCTTTGTTTTATGAGGGTTACAAATCTGGTGGGTATTCAAATATTATAAGTTATGTAACGATTGCGTCATTAGGCAACGCTACAGATTTTGGAGATTTATCTGAAATTAGAGGATATTCAACTTCTACATCTAACAACGTAAGAAGTATGCACTTTGGTGGATTTAATAATGCTAGTGCTGTAGATAAAGTTGAATACGTCACTATACCCTCAACTGGCAATTCAACAGACTTTGGTGATTTATCTGCTGCTAAAGGTTATGCAGGTGCTTGTGGTTCATCAACTAGGGCTATTCATGGTGGTGGTTTTGCTTCTTCTGGCTTTGATGTTATAGAATATTTTACTATAGCAAGTGCTGGTAATGCGACAGACTTTGGTGATCTTTCATCTGCTCGTACTGGTACTGCTTTATCTAGTTCTACTAGAGGCGTATTTGCTGGAGGATATACTGGCTCTAATACAAATGTTATAGATTATGTTACTATAGCTTCCACTGGCAATGGTCAAGATTTCGGAGATCTTAGCGTAACTAGAGTGTTTGATCCTGCTGGAGCAGCAACGTCTACTAGAGGTGTATTTGCTGGTGGACAAAATCAAAATGTGATTGATTATATTACCATTGCCTCAACTGGCAATGCAACAGATTTTGGAGATCTTAGAGGAGTTGCATCACAAAAAATAGGTGGTCACTGTTCTGATGAAGCAGCAGTACAAAACGAATCATATTTCGCTCCAGCAGCTATGGGTTTAATGGGTGGTGGACTTTGGTGGACAGGTTCTACTTCAAATTATGATACTGCCATAATTTATTTAGATATTGCTACGGATGGAAATCATGCACAATTTGGTGATTTGACACAGAAAAAGGGTGGTGTTCAAGGTGGTGCAGCATCTACCACAAGGGCTGTTGCTATGGGAGGTATTCTCGCTCCTACAGCAGTTAATGTTATAGAATATGCGACTTTCTCAACGAAAGGTCAAAATACAGATTTTGGTGATGCTTCAGCAACAGCGTATTCTGGAACAACATCTAGTAATTCTACTAGAGGTATTTATGCTTTAGGTTACAACACTGCTACTAGTAGTAATTCAAATACAATGGAATATATTACCATTGCTAGTACTAGTAATACCACTGATTTTGGTGATTTAAGTAGCGCAAGAACCACTTTAAATTCATTAAGTAGTACAACGAGAATGGTTATTGGGGGTGGGTACGACACTGGAGCAGATTATCAGAATATCATGGAGTATGTTACTATCGCTAGTACAGGAAATACTACAGATTTTGGTGACTTAACGGTTGCTAGATATGTAGGTGGTGCAGGATCTTCTAACACAAGAGGTTTATTTGCAGGTGGTACTACTGGATCAGCTTCCAATGTTGTAGATTATATTACTATAGCTAGTACTGGTAACGCTACTGACTTTGGAGATATGTCCACTGCAACTCAATATGCTTCTGCTGTATCAGACAAAACTTCTCTTCTTGTTCATGCAGGAGGTGACTCCTCAAATGGTTTAAGAATAGATAAATTTACTATTGCTTCAACAGGTAATGCAGCAGATTGGGGAGATCTTGATGTACAAAAAGGAAACTACTATAGGGCATTAAGTACATCAAACTCACATGGAGGATTATCGTAATGGCTCCATCATTCTCAGGCGTTTGGAAACTACAGACAAAGTATCAGTATAATTCTGCTTTTCCTGTTGATGCTAATTTATTACCTAGATCTTTAATAGCTGGAGGAAATGTTGCTTCTGGATCTGCTGATGCTTCGGCTGGTTCAAATCAAGTGCAGATGCTACAAATATCTAATACAGCAAATGCTACAGATTATGGTGATCTCACAGTAGCTAGAACGCGAGTTGCTGGAGGTGGCAGTGATACTCGATTTGTTACGGCAGGTGGTGAAGGAACAGGAGGAGGTTCAGATCGTAGCAACGTCATAGATTATAAAGTATATAGTAGCAGTGGTAATTTATCTGACTTTGGTGATTTAACAGACGGTAGGGTTAGTCTCAATTCTATTGGAAATAATAATGTTCGATTAATATTTGCTGGTGGAGATGCAGGTAGTTATCACAATGTTATGCAATATATAACTATTCCAAGCACGGGCAACACCACAGATTTTGGAGATTTGTCTGTCGCTTCATCAGCAGGGCAAACAGGCATCGTAGGAACTACAACGCGAGGTATTAGTGCTATAGGTATAAATAGTTCTTACACTGTGCTTAACACAATAGAATATGTTACTATTGCTTCAGCAGGTAACAGCACAGATTTCGGAGATAGGACTAATTCTGTTATTCATGCTTCTGGATGCGCTTCTTCTACAAGAGGTGTATTTATGGGCGGTAACACAGACGGAACTGCTGATGACAATGTAAATGTTATTGATTACATTACGATGGGTTCTACTGGTAACGCTAGTGATTTTGGGGATTTGAGTCAAAGCACATTTAGGGCAGGAGGAATATCAAACACTACAAAGGGTCTGTATCTAGGAGGAAGCACAAACGCAGGTGCAACAACAGTAAATACGATTGATCAAATAACCATAGGATCAACAGGAAACGCTACAGATTTTGCAGATCTAGCAACTGCTACGTCTGGACACTCTGCTGCATCTGCTGAATTTCCATCAGTACAAAACGAATCATTCTTTGCTCCAGCAGCTATAGGTGTGCTAGGTGGTGGTTATGCAAACAATGAAGCTGAATCTATTATAGAGTACGTGAATATAGCTAGTGATGGTCAAGTTGGTGTATTTGGAGATCTCATAAATCCAGCTTACGGTATAGGAAATGGTGCAGCTTCAACAACTAGAGGTATTTCTTTTGGTGGTGAAGCTGAACCACAAGGAGGATCTAGTGGTAAACAAGATGTAATAGAGTTTATAACTTTTAGTACTAAAGGAAAGGCTACTGACTTTGGTAATTTAGCTGAAGGTAAATCAAATAGTGCAGGTTTTAGTAGTAGCACTAGAGGTATAACTGGTGGTGGTAGGGCAGCAAGTGGGGGTAGGCTTAATGTTATTGAGTATGTAACTATAGCGTCAGTAGGAAACAGCACAGATTTTGGGGATTTAAGCGTTGCAAAAGAAAGATTTGGTGGTGCATCTAGCACAACAAGAGGATTATTTTTAGGTGGATATGATGGAAGTAATAGATTAAATGTAATTGAATATGTAACGATAGCTTCTACAGGTAACGTTACTGATTTTGGTGATCTTTTAGCTGCTAAACTTTTTAATAACGCATTATCTTCTAACACTAGAGCTTTATCATTTGGAGGAGCGACAGATGGTAATGTTTATCAAAACGTTATTGAGTATGTAACTATAGCTAGTACAGGTAATGCTACAGATTTTGGAGATTTGTCTAGCACTTCAGATAGGGCTTCTGGAGTGTCAGATAAAACTACTGGATTAATTCACGCAGCACAACTTAATCTATCTGTATTGCAATTAGATAAAGTTACTATAGCTAGTACAGGAAATGCTTCTGATTATGGAGACTTAACAGCAGGTAACTATGGACCAAAGTTTGCAGCATCAAACTCACATGGAGGACTATCGTAATGACTGAACGATATTTAGGCTCCATAATATCTCCAAGTCCTGTCGAGCCATCCAGCAATCTTTCAACGGCAACTGCATCTGGTGTGTGGCATTTACATGATCCACTATTGTTTGGTCAAGCAGGTGATTGGCCTGATGCTACTAATGTTCCTACCACAATGCTATTTGGTGGTGGAGCAGGTACTGCTAGTTTTTCAAACATAATTGATAAGATAGCTCCAGAATCATCAGGCAATGCTACAGACTTCGGAGATTTATCAGTAGGTAGAATATTAATGTCATCATATGGCTCTGACACAAGAGGATTGTGGGCTGGTGGAGAAGCTTCTGATGGAAGAGGAAATGTTATAGATTTTGTAACATATAGCAGTGCTGGAAATGCAACTGACTTTGGCGATTTAAATAATAATCTGTCTATGGTAACTGGTACATCTAATAATGTTAGAGGACTATCTGCTGGTGGGTATGTTTCAGATAAGATAGATGTAATTGATTATATAACAATACCTACTGCTGGTAACGCTACTGACTTTGGTAACCTTACTGCTGCAAAACTAGATATGGCTGGATTAGCATCTACCACAAGAGCAGTTTTTAGTGGTGGTCAGATTATATCTAGTAACGCTAAACAAAATGTAATTGAATACGTTACCATAGCTTCAACAGGAAATGGAACAGATTTCGGGGATCTAGCTGCTACTATTGATGAATCTGCTGGTTGTGCTTCTAGTACTAGAGGAGTGTTTGGTGGAGGTTCTGAATCTGATATAGTAAATAGAATACAATATATTACTATAGCAAGTACAGGAAATAGTACAGACTTTGGTGATCTTACTGCTGCAAGAAGAAAATTAAGTGCGGGTGCTAATTCAACTACAGGAATATTTGGAGGTGGTAATACAGGAAGTGCAACTAATACAATGGACTCAGTAACTATAGCTACAACTGGTAATGCCACCGACTTTGGAGACTTAACAGATGCAAGGGATGGATTAGGAGCTTGTTCATCTAGTGAGGCAGCAGTTCAAAACGAAACTGGATTTCCCCCTGCTGCTATGGGATTACTTGTAGGTATTGGGGCTTCTGGAGCGCATACAACAATACAGTATGTAGATATTGCAACTACAGGTTCATTTG
>Ga0160422_10000054_pt1 | contig 56027 bp, 55 predicted proteins | sample Fk160mmetaG_FD_108192 | JGI IMG/M metagenome (GOLD analysis project Ga0160422, IMG submission 108192) | Marine microbial communities from the Central Pacific Ocean - Fk160115 60m metaG | ecosystem: Environmental > Aquatic > Marine > Oceanic > Photic zone | place: The Central Pacific Ocean... | reverse complement strand
CAGCTTTTTCCGCTTGCATTTGGACCAGTGAGTATAATTAGCTGCTGATTATTATTAAATAGTATGTCATTAGGAACAAAATTATTTTCATTTAAAAGTTGTTCGACAATTGGATTTCTTCCACCAATAATCTGAGTGTCAACTGCATTAGATTTTTCATCAATTGGAATTATTTTTGGTTTTATATAATTATTTTCAATTGATGTTATTGCCAAACCAAGTAGAGCATCTAAGCTAGCGATTGCTCTAGCTATAGATCGGATCTCTTTTGTTTTTTTAGCGACGCAGTCTCTTATTTTGCAAAAAATATCATATTCTCTAATCGCAGATCTATTATTTATTTGAAATATTTTACCTTCTTGCTCTTTGATTGCGCTTGTTATGAATCTTTCCTCATTAGTTAAAGTCTGTCTTTTAATCCAGTGACTTGGAGCAAGTTTAATTTTTGATTTATTTATAGAAATGTAGTAACCAAAGCTCCTATGAAATTGAATTTTAAGATTTGGAATTTTACTTAATTTTCTCTCTTTGACTTCTTCTTTTTTTAGCCATTTACTATAGTCATCGATTGCATTTCGTAATCCATCAAGAATACTATCCACGCCATCATGTACTAATCCCCCCTCACTTATATTTAACGGTGGATGCTCTACAATTGTATTACTTATTTGATCTGCTAATTTAACTAATTCTATGTTAGGTTCTTTCAACTTTTCGATCCAATGCGGAAGGTTTAAATCAAATAACTTAATAACTGATTTTAATCTTGGGAGCCTTTTTAACCCTTCTGAAATAGCAATTAAATCTCTCGCACTAGCTTGGCCAGCACAGGCTCTACCGGAAAGTCTCTCTAAGTCCCCCATTGCTCTTAATAGATTTTGTGTTTCAATTCTTAATTTTTTTGATTCCAAGAAATTAGATATTACATTTTGTCTTCTTGAAATCTCTTCAATATCTAAGGAAGGAGAATCAATCCATCTTCTAAGACATCGTGCCCCCATGCATGTATAGGTCCTGTCAATACTCCATAAAAGCGAACCTACATAGTTATTTTCTCGCTGTGTTTGTGTTATTTCTAAGTTCCTTTTAGTTTGATAATCAATTATTAAAGAATCACTTGAAAATTTGATGCTTGGAAAATCTAATGAGATTTTTAAAGAGGTTTCATATTTTGATTCGGACGGATTAATTTCTTCAAGATAAGTTAAAAGGCCTCCAAGTGATTGGGTCGCAATTGAGAGGGTTTTCAAGCCAAGACCCTCTAATGAATTTACATTAAAGTAGGTTTTTATAGTTTCTGTTGCTTCATTTAAACAAAAAGAGGTTTTCTGAGTAACTGTGCATTTAAAATGATTATTTTGAGAATATAGTAAATCTTTTTCTTCATCACTTCCGATAATAATTTCAGATGAATCAAGTTTGGCAATTTCATCATAGAGTTTTAATAAGGATTCACCTTCAATAACAATTAATTCCCCTGTACTGACATCTGCTCGAGAAATCCCCCAATTATAGTTATTACTATTTTTGGTTTTTTCAATGCATATAGCTGAAATCCAATTATTTTTTTTTGCTATTAGCATCCCTTCTTCAATCACTGTTCCAGGGGTGATAATTCTTGTAATAGCCCTTTTTATTGGTGTTCCGTATTTACCAGAACTTTTTTCTAATTGATCACAAATGACTATCGAATAATTTTTTTTAATTAATTCTGAACTATATCTTTCTAATGCATGGTGAGGGATCCCTGCCATAGGAACTTTTCCTATCCCTTTACCACCATCTTTACTAGTAAGAGTAATTTCAAGGACATGTGACATTAAAATTGCATCCTCAAAAAAACATTCAAAGAAATCCCCCAATCTATAAAGTAATATATGATTTTTATTCTCCTCTTTGAGAGTAACGTAATGATTTAGGACTGGGGCTAATTTATTTTTTTCTACTGTTTTGTAACTTTTAGATTTTTCACTTACTAATTCTTTATGTGAGGATGAATTAAAGTTATTTGTGGAAGCAGTAAAATTTTCTGTAATTGTTTTTCTTATTCTTGGCCTCTTTTGGGAATCTTCTTCTAACTCTTTATTTGTAAGTTTTAATAAGTCAAAAGAATTGTCTATTGTAATTTCTTTATCAGCCTCATTTTCAAATAAATTTTGCTGAATTAACTCATCTCCTGACATATTTTTTTTAATACTAACTAGATATTAGATAATTTTTTTTTTTTTGCATTTTACAACTCACTAAGGTTATGTAAATTTTTACCAAAAAAAGTATATTTATGAGAATATAATATCCATATGTTTTTAAAACCTTTAATTAAATCATGCAGGCTGTAAATTTTTTCTTTGTTAACGCTCTCCTATTTTCTTCTTTAATAGCAGTTATTGGTGTACCAGTTTTATATGTAACTCAACCATCCACAGAAGAAGGGCAAAAGGAAAATAGAAGAAAAATTTATTCAATTGCTGCAGTCTGGGTCGTTTTGGTATTTGTTACAGGAATAGTATCCTCTCTTGTTTGAATTAATACACTTATCATGAGAGTCTATTAATAGATTAAATATTAAAATGACTATTTTTGAAGGTACATTTACTGATGCAGATAAATTAAAAATTGGAATAGTAATTGCAAGATTTAATGACTTGATTACTAATAAGATTTTATTAGGTTGTTTAGATTGTTTGAATAGACATGGAATCGATACTTCTGAAGAAAGTAATAAAGTAGACATAGTATGGGTTCCAGGTTCATTTGAATTGCCAATCGCAGCTAATGCACTCTTAAAAAAATCAAAATATGATGTAATTATTGCTTTGGGTGCTGTAATTAAAGGAGAGACATCTCACTATGATGTAGTAATTAATGAAGCAAGCAAAGGGATTTCAAAGGTTTCTTATGATAATAATGTGCCTATAATTTTTGGGGTATTGACTACTGATACCATGCAACAGGCACTTGAAAGAGCTGGTATAAAGAATAATCTTGGGTGGAACTATGCGCTACAAGCTCTAGAAATGGGGTCACTTTTAAAAAATTTAAATTAATTGTTTAGAAAAAGTTTTATCATTTTTTTCCTACGTTAAGATATTATATATATATTGCGGATGTAGCTCAGTGGTAGAGCATCTCCTTGCCAAGGAGAATGTCGAGAGTTCGAATCTCTTCATCCGCTTAACTCATTAGTACTTATATATTTAATGAATAGTTAGGCTTAATCCTTTATGGTTTTAAGGAAATGATATTATTTTCCCAAAAATATAAATAACAATTAGATTTAATCTTTTCTAACTTTATTTCAGAGCTTTCAAATAAAGAAATTTCAAAATTTATAAATTTTTTTATAAATTTATCCTTGGGTAAAACTAGGTTACAATAAGATATTACCTAATAAAATTTTATGTCACCCAAGATATTAGTTACTGGGGCAGCTGGATTTATAGGTTTTCATATTTGCAAAAGATTAATCCTTGAGAGAAATACTGTTATTGGAATAGATAATCTTAATAATTATTATGATGTTTCTCTAAAAAAAGCAAGATTAAAAGAACTTAATCATGTAAGTAAAAAAATTAATGGAATATTTTTCTTTTTAAAATGTAATATCGAAGATGATAAAAAATTAGCTGCGATAATTAACAAATATAAACCTACCAAAATAATTCATCTGGCTGCACAAGCCGGTGTCAGATATTCTTTAAAAGACCCTAAATCTTATATCAGTTCAAATTTAGTAGGATTCGGAAATATTCTTGAATCCTGTAGAAATAATGAGATAGAACATCTCTTATATGCTAGTAGCAGCTCAGTTTATGGAGGTAATGAAAAAATACCATTTTCAGAGGGAGATTTTGTTGACTCTCCAGTAAGTCTTTATGCTGCTACAAAAAAAGCAAATGAATTAATGGCTTATTCATATAGTCATCTTTATAAAATTCCGTCTACAGGTATTAGGTTCTTTACAGTGTATGGACCGTGGGGAAGACCAGATATGGCTCTGATGATATTTACAAAAGCAATTCTCTCTTCTAAACCTATAAAAATTTTTAATCATGGCAAAATGTCTAGAGATTTTACTTATATTGATGATGTAACAGAATCAGTCATAAGGTTAATTGATAAGCCTCCGAAAATCGAAAAGATCAGACAAGAAAACGATTCAAAACCTGAAAAATCTTCATGTCCTTCTCGGGTTATAAATATTGGTAATAATAATCCAATTAACCTTTTACAATTTATAGAGATTCTTGAAAATGAATTAGGTGTAAAAGCTAATAAAATTTTTGAAAAAATGCAATTAGGTGAAGTCGAAACAACTTATGCAGATATAAACTATATCAAAAACTTAATTAAGTATGTTCCCTCTACTCCCTTAAAAGAAGGAGTAAAATACTTTGTTAATTGGTATAAAAATTTTTATAATTTAAATTAAATTACAATCAAATAATGATGTATTTATATATTTAATTTTTTTCAGCGAGAAATCAATTGATTTTCTCTTTATAAATTATTTGAATTTATTTTATTATTTCAAATGTAATATAAATACCTTAGTATTCAAAAAACAATTAATTTAATGAACCAAATAATTAGTAAGGATAATTTAAAAGATCTATTCAATAAACCTTATGGAATAGATCCTCCGACAAGAGATGTATGGAAACTTTATTATGATGAAAATGTCACTTTTGTTGATCCTACTCAGGAAAAATATGGCATTAATTCCTATATTGAATCTCAAGAAAAGCTTTTACAAAAGTGTGATGATGTTTTTTTAGAAACTCATGCAATTGTAATCTCAGAAAATATAGGTTTTATAGAGTGGACTATGGGATTAAAGATTCAAGGTAAAGAATTTATTTATCCCGGTACAACTAGATTGATTTTTGGAGAAAGTGGCAAAATAATAAACCATAGAGATTACTTCGACTTTTGTGGTCCTACCTTTGGTCCGATTCCTATCCTTGGTAAATTTATAAATTGGATTTATAGTAAATTTGTTGATTAAAGTTTAATTATTAAAGTTTTGATTCGGTACCTGAAAAAAAATAAATTTCAAATTATTAAATTCATTATTGTCGGAATTTCCTCTGCCGCAATAAATTTTGGAGTATATTCATTAATTTATCTGCTTACTTTAAAGATAAATATTGCATCTTTTTTAGGCTACTCAGTAGGAATGTTAAATTCTTTTTTATTTGCTAGGAAGTGGGTCTTTAGAAATTCTAGAAAAATTCGCCTTGATAAGGCTTTAGTCATTTTTTTTCTTATTTATTTTGTTGGAGGAATAGAAATGACAATTGTTATTTATTTCATAGATTCATTAATTAAGAATTATCAAATCGCTTGGTTTTTTGGTGCAGTACTTGCAGCATGTAGTAATTATTTAGGCTCAAAGTACATCCTTTTTAAGAATTAGTTAATGTTTTAAGTAAAAGATTTTGAGAATTGACTTCAGAAAAATCTAATTGACAATAGAATTGTTTTTGATTTGACGTCATGAGGTAAATTTTCTTTACGTCTTTCAATTTTTTCAATTGTAAAAGTGTTTTTACTATACACCTACCGAATCCTTTGCCTTGATGATCTTTATCAATAACAATATCCCAAAGGACAGCACGATATATTCCATCACTTAATGCTCTCCCAAAACCGACGATCTTTTTGTCAACCCAAATACTGACAATTCCATCACTAGATGCTAAACATTTTTTTATTTCGTCAATATTCCTATCTCTTGCCCAAGTAGTATTTCTATCAAAAAGATTTTTTAGTTGAATTAACCCATGACAAGGAAATAAGCATGGTCCCAACCCTAATAATCTTAATCCTGGAGCACCCTTATAATGTCTAATTAAGATTACTTTTTTCATTTAACGATATATTTTGAATATTTTTTATTTTAATTGATTATTGTTTTTAAAAAATTATTATTATTTGAACTTACTAGTTTTAGCTAACTATTTTATAATGGAATTCAAAATAGGTTTTTGAGGTAAAGAAAATTATGCTAAAACTTTTGTTGGGAGACCCAAATACACGAAAGTTAAAGCGATATCAACCTGTGGTTGAGGAAATTAATCTTTTGGAGGATGAAGTTTCTAAGCTATCTGATGAGCAGCTTAGAGGTGAGACAGGAAATTTAAGGTCTATTATTTCTTCTGAAAAAAATATTTCTCAACAAAGTGATTTAATAAATGAATTGTTACCGAAAGCTTTCGCGATTGTTAGAGAGGCTAGTAAAAGAGTCTTAGGTATGAGACATTTTGATGTTCAACTTATTGGAGGTATGGTTCTCCATGAATGTCAGATCGCTGAGATGAAAACAGGGGAAGGTAAAACTTTAGTTGCAACACTTCCATGTTATCTAAATGCACTTTCAGGTAGAGGTGTTCATGTTGTTACAGTGAATGATTATCTTGCTAGACGAGATGCAGAATGGATGGGACAAGTACACAAATTTCTTGGGTTGAGTGTTGGTTTAATACAACAAGACATGAGTCCAGCTTTAAGGAAAAAGAATTATGCTTGTGATATTACATATGCTACTAATTCAGAATTGGGATTTGATTATTTACGAGATAATATGGCGACTGATATTGAGGAAGTTGTACAAAGGAAGTTTAATTTTTGTGTTATTGACGAAGTAGACTCAATATTGATTGATGAAGCCAGAACTCCTTTGATAATTTCAGGACAGATTGAACGTCCTCAAGAGAAATACCAAAAAGCAGCTGAATTATCTTTGACCCTAGAAAGAGCAAAGGAAATGAGTAAAGATGGTATTGATCCAGAAGGCGATTATGAAGTGGATGAAAAACAAAGGAGCTGTATATTAACAGACCAAGGTTTTGCAAAGTGCGAAGAATACTTACAAGTCAATGATTTATATAATCCAAAGGACCCGTGGGCTCACTACATAACAAATGCATTAAAGGCAAAAGAACTATTTGTAAAGGATGTCAATTATATATTAAAAAATGGTGAAGCAGTAATAGTTGATGAATTCACAGGAAGGGTAATGCCTGGAAGGAGATGGAGTGATGGCCAGCATCAGGCAATTGAGGCTAAAGAGGGTATATCAATCCAGCCTGAGACTCAAACATTAGCATCTATTACTTATCAAAATTTTTTCCTGCTTTACCCTGGCCTAGCTGGCATGACTGGAACTGCAAAGACTGAAGAAGTGGAGTTTGAAAAGACCTATAAGTTACAATCAACTGTCGTTCCAACTAATATGATTAGAAAGAGAAAAGATTGGCCTGATCAGGTTTTTAAAACAGAATTAGGGAAGTGGAGAGCAGTAGCTAATGAGACTGCAGATATACATAAAAAAGGTAGACCTGTTTTAGTTGGTACTACAAGTGTTGAAAAAAGTGAGTTACTAAGTACTTTGCTTTCTGAACAGCAAATTCCTCATAATTTATTAAATGCTAAACCTGAGAATGTTGAGCGAGAAGCCGAAATAGTCGCTCAAGCTGGTAGGTCAGGTGCAGTAACCATCGCGACAAACATGGCAGGTAGAGGGACAGATATTATTCTCGGTGGTAATAGTGATTATATGGCCCGCCTTAAACTAAAAGAGACACTCCTGCCTCTTCTAGTAAGACCTGATAATGAACATAAACCTCCAATCCCTCCTCAAAGAATTTCAAAATCTAAAGATGGTTTTTCTAAAATTGCAGAAGATAAGATAAAAAAGAAAAATAGTAATAAAATAAATAGTTTTAGGAGCCTTTTCCCTTGCAAATTAGGAGAAAAGATTGAGTCTGATTTAAAATCAATATCACGAAAACTTGTAGAGGCTTGGGGAGAAAGAAATATTAGCCTTATTGAGTTAGAGGATCGCATTGCAACTGCTGCTGAGAAAGCCCCCACTGACGATATTCTTATACAGTCATTAAGAGAAATCTTGGCGGATATTAAAAATGAATATGAAAAAGTATTAATTCAAGAGGAAGAAGCTGTAAGGGTTGCTGGGGGATTACATGTTATTGGTACTGAACGTCATGAATCACGGAGAGTTGATAACCAATTAAGAGGAAGAGCAGGTAGGCAGGGAGATTTAGGGAGTACAAGGTTCTTTTTATCTTTGGAAGATAATCTTTTAAGGATATTTGGCGGAGAAAGAGTTGCGAATCTAATGAATGCATTCAGAGTTGATGAAGATATGCCTATTGAATCGGGAATGTTAACGAGATCTTTGGAAAGTGCCCAAAAGAAAGTAGAAACTTATTATTACGATATAAGGAAACAAGTTTTTGAATATGACGAAGTGATGAATAATCAAAGGAAAGCTGTTTATACAGAAAGATTGAGAGTTTTAAAAGGTGTTGATTTAAAAAAACAAGTTATTGGATATGGTGAAATAACAATGGAAGAAATTGTTGAAGCTTATGTTAATCAAGATTTGCCACCAGAGGAGTGGGATTTAGATAATCTGGTTTTAAAAGTAAAAGAATTTGTTTATTTATTAAAGGATTTACAAACAAAGGATATTTTGTCTTTATCTGTACAAGAATTGAAACTGTATCTTCAGGAACAGCTTAGAACAGCATATGATTTGAAAGAGTCTCAAATAGAACAATATCGGCCTGGGCTTATGAGAGAGGCTGAAAGATTCTTCATTCTTCAACAAATCGATAATTTATGGAGGGAACATTTACAAGCTATGGACTCTTTGAGAGAATCTGTGGGGTTGAGAGGTTATGGTCAGAAGGATCCTTTGATTGAATATAAAAATGAAGGTTATGACATGTTTTTAGAAATGATGACCAATATGAGAAGAAATGTAATATATTCAATGTTTATGTTCCAGCCTAAAATTGAAAAAGAAGAAGTAAAGTCAGTTTAATGCTTGTCATCTCCTAAAAATTCAATTATCTCTTTATCTTTTAGATTTTGAGCTTCACCAAGTTTAGATATATTTATAGTTTCGTCATTGATTAAATTTTCAAGAACTTTTTGTAACTGATTGAGTTGAGTTTCAAGTTGATCAATTCTATCCATCAGATTTCTTATTACATTGGCTTCTGCATCTGGTAAAGCTGAATGTGCCAATGGGTTTATCTTTACTCCACTTTGATGTACCACTCTCCCAGGTATACCCACAACGGTACTATTACCTTTAACACTTCTAACTACTACTGAGCCTGCTCCAATTCTTGTATTAGGTCCAACAGTTATGGATCCAAGAACCTTAGCACCGGCCCCGACCACAACATTTTCTTTTAAAGTAGGATGTCTTTTACCGTGACTTTTACCTGTGCCTCCTAAAGTGACTCCCTGATAGAGAAGACAATTATTGCCGACTTCTGCAGTTTCTCCTATAACAACGCCCATACCATGATCAATAAATACTTTTTTGCCAATTTTCGCGCCCGGATGAATTTCAATTCCGGTTAATGTCCTATTAATTTGACTTAAAATTCTAGGTATTAGCGGTAATTTATACTTCCATAATTTGTGTGTGAATCTATGAATGAATATTGCTTGGAATCCTGGATAACATAAGAAAATCTCTAGGATACCTCTCGCTGCGGGATCCCTCTCCATAATTATTGATATATCTGATTTGATTGTTTTGATCATAGATAGTTAGTTTGATATTCCAATTTCTTTTTTGAGCTGATTAATAGTTTCTTGACTTAAGTAATTGGCTGCGCAATGTATGTATGGCATTCTAATAAGTTGTGAGCGATTTTTAGTAAGTGTATTTTCTACTACAGATAAGCTTGGACCGTCACACAAAACGTGGTTTGTTGCCCTTAAAAGAGCTAAAAGCCTGCTGCTGTTTTCTGGATTAGCAGTCATTAAAAGTATATCATTGCCTCTAATACTGTGAAGTATCACTTCAGCAGCTCTCAGTAAGCCCGGGCTTATGCTTACTATCCCTACGCAACTGCCTGGCTTTAATTCTTTAAGCATTGTCAATTCCCTTTGGAAATCGCTTAAATCTACAGCAACAGCTCTAACCCCATATTTTTTTGCAAGTTTTTCTAAGGGCTGAAGGAAATATCTACTTGTAACAAGAGTTCCATTATTAGAATTACATAATACTTTTTCAAGTTCTTCCAAAGGGACTACTTCAACTGGAACATTAATTTTTGGTGATAAATCTTCGGCGATTAACATTGATGCTCCGATATCTTCTCTTGGAGTGCTAACCAAAACTCTTGCTCCGCATTTAATTCTCCAATCTATTTCTTCAGTTAATAATGTTCTTGCTTCTTGCAAAGTACAACTTAGCTTAATTAATTGATCAATAGCTTTTTTGGCTTCTTCCTTTGGATTTCTATCAGGTTTTTTTGAATAAGTGGAGTTATTAATTTCTTTTTTCTTGACTTGATCTCTTACATAAATTCCAGATCCAGCTATGGCTTCAACAACTCCATCTGTTTCGAGCTGCCTATACACCTTACTAATAGTATTTCGATGTAGACCAGTTTGCATCGCTAATTGCCTTGTGCTAGGTAGACGATGGCCAGGTGGATAATGTCTTGAGGCAATTGCGAAGCAAATTTGATTATAAAGTTGCGTAGAAGCAGGGATGTCACTGTCTTGTTGGATATGGAATCTCACGCTAAATTTAAAACCTTAATTCTCTTAAATATACATAAGTGACACTTTAACATCCGGCATAGACATAAGGTGGTGGTTGGAGAAACTTTTAATTAATTTTTATTTTTATCTTCTTTTTTTATAAGTGGTGTTTTTCTTGGACTTAAAAACATAATCATATTTCTTCCCTCTCTTTTTGGAGATTGCTGTACTTCAGATTGTTCTTCGAGATCATTTGCCATCCTTAAAAGTAGAGTCTCTACTAAGTTTGAGTGCTGAATCTCTCTACCTCTAAAAATAACTGTGCATTTTACTTTATCTCCAGACTTCAGGAATCTTAATGCTTGACCTATTCTGACATCATAGTCATGTTTATCAATTTTATATCTCATCTTTACTTCTTTAACTTCTGTTTGATGAGATTTTTTTCTTGCTTCTTTAGCTTTTTTTTCTTGTTCAAATTTATATTTTCCATAGTCCATTATTCTACAAACTGGTGGGTTTGCTTTCTCGCTTACTAGTACTAGGTCTAATTCTCTTTGGGAGGCAATCTCTAAGGCTTTTAATCTATCTATAACTCCTAATTGTTGTCCATCAGAATCAACTACTCTTAGTTGGGGATAATTTATCCTTTCGTTTATATTAGGAAGCTCTCTAACAGGAGTTCGGCGATCAAAGCGGGGACGTGGTGGCATTCAGTTCGGTTGTTGTTTGAGAAGTGTTTACAAAGGGACTATGTTTTAATAATGCTACCCTAAGGCAGCCTCTATTTTAATTATTGCATCTTTTAGAGGGTTTTTGGTATTAAGCCAGTGAGGATTATTTTTGTTACGAAACCATGTTCTTTGCCTCTTAGCAAAATTCTGAGTTTTACTAACCGTTTGCGAAATCGCTTCATCAATATTCATTTGATTATTTATTAAAAGTGTTGCTTGATGATACCCAATTGTTTTTAATAAGGGTAATTCTAGGCCATGTTTTTTGATTAATATTTTTGTTTCTTCGATAATCCCATTAGAAAACATACTTTTTGCGCGTTGATTAATTCTTTCATTAAGATCTTCTCTATCTAGTCCAAGTTCTACAATATTCCATGGTGGAGGATTTGAAGAACGTTGTGATGAAATTGGCTGATTGGTGGAGTAAAAGACTTCTAGAGCTCTAATGGTTCTAATCTTGTCTTCTTTTTTAATTCTTTTAGTAATCTCTGGGTCACAAGATTTTAGTAAACACCAACATTCCTCTTGTTCTAATTTTTCTAATTGTTTTCTAAGATTTTCTTGAGGTGGTACCTCAGGCGTAATAAAGCCTTTAGTAATAGAATTCATATATAGGCCACTCCCTCCAACTAATATTGGCCTTCTTCCATTATTTATTTCAAGATTAATTGATTTTGTAGCAATATCTTGAAAATCTTTCACATTCATCTTTGATGTTGGCTGTTGAAGATCAATTAAAAAATGCTTGATTTCATTTTGTTGTTTTTTAGTGGGTTTTGCCGTACCCACATCCATTCCAATATAAATTTGCCTTGAATCAATATTATGAATGTTAGTTTGAAAATATTTTGCTAACTCTATTCCTAATTCGGTTTTTCCACTTGCTGTTGGCCCAAATAAAGCTATGACTACAGGTTTAGAAGAAATCATATTGTAAACGTGAAGATGGTTATTATTGTTTATTAATTAAGTGATTAAATTATGCATTGATTTAAAGCCTTTCTCACATACCAATGTTAAGTTTAAGTCGATCCCTTTCAAATTTAATTTTTGAAAGTTCTAATTTATTTTTTATTTTAAATGAGTGAGGAAAAAAAACCCAATAAAGTGTCTAATGAATACGGTGCAGAACAAATACAGGTTTTAGAAGGATTAGAGCCTGTTAGGAAGCGTCCTGGAATGTATATCGGATCAACAGGACCTCGTGGTTTGCATCATTTGGTATATGAGGTTGTAGATAATTCAGTTGATGAGGCTCTTGCTGGACACTGTGATCATATAGAAATAATTCTAAAAAATGACGGATCGGCATCAATTTCAGATAATGGTCGTGGGATCCCAACTGATATCCATCCACAAACTGGGAAAAGTGCATTGGAAACTGTTATGACAGTTTTACATGCTGGGGGTAAATTTGGTAGTGGTGGATATAAAGTTTCTGGTGGTTTGCACGGTGTTGGTATATCTGTAGTAAACGCGCTAAGTGAATGGGTTAATGTTGTTGTTTATAGAGATGGCAATGAATTTCAACAAAGGTTTGAAAAAGGTATTTCTAAAGGCGATTTGATATCGAAAAAACAAAAATCTAATATTAAAATTACTGGAACAACAATAAATTTTAAGCCTGATCCTTTAATTTTTTCAGGGGGGATCGAATTTGAATATTCAATTTTATCTTCAAGATTGAGAGAACTTGCTTATTTAAATGGAGGAGTAAAAATTGTTTTTCGAGATGAGCGTATAAAGTTAAAAGATGGTCAGTTTAAAGAAGAAGTTTATTTATACCAGGGGGGAATTAAAGAATATGTTGAATATATGAATTCTGAAAAGGATTCTATTCATCCCGAAATAATATATGTTGACTCACAAAAAGAAAATGTTTATGTTGAAGCAGCACTTCAATGGTGTTCTGATGTGTATTCTGATAATATTTTAGGATTCGCTAATAATATTAGAACTATTGATGGGGGGACTCATATTGAAGGACTTAAGACAGTCTTAACAAGAACGTTTAATAATTTCGCAAAAAAAAGGTCAAAAAGGAAAGATGGTGAAAAAAATTTAGCAGGAGAAAATATTCGAGAAGGGTTAACTGTTGTTCTATCTGTTAAAGTTCCAGATCCAGAATTTGAAGGTCAGACTAAAACAAAGTTGGGTAATACTGAAGTTAGAGGAATTGTAGATTCTCTAATTGGCGAAGCATTATCAAAATATATGGAATTCAATCCAACTGTTCTTGATTTAATTTTAGAGAAAGCAATACAATCTTTTAATGCTGCTGAAGCAGCAAGAAGAGCAAGAGAGCTTGTCAGGAGAAAAAGTGTTTTAGAGAGCTCGACTCTTCCAGGAAAACTAGCAGATTGTAGTTCAAGAGATCCTTCGGAATCAGAGATCTATATCGTAGAGGGTGATTCTGCAGGGGGTTCTGCTAAGCAAGGAAGGGATCGAAAATTTCAGGCGATATTACCTTTAAGGGGGAAAATACTTAACATTGAAAAAACTGATGATACAAAAATATATAAAAATACCGAGATTCAATCATTAATTACTGCGTTAGGTCTAGGAATTAAAGGTGAGGAATTTGATATGAAAGCTTTGCGATATCATAGGGTTGTTATCATGACTGATGCTGATGTAGATGGTGCTCATATTAGAACTTTGCTATTAACTTTTTTCTACAGATATCAAAAAGAACTAGTTGAAAAGGGTTACATATATATTGCTTGTCCCCCTTTATACAAAGTTGAAAGAGGTAAAAATCATAAATACTGTTATAACGAAGGAGAATTAAGAGAAACAATTAATGAATTTGGAGAAAAGGCAAATTATAATATTCAAAGATTTAAAGGTTTAGGTGAAATGATGCCAAAACAATTATGGGACACGACGATGAATCCAAAAACTAGAATGATGAAACGAGTTGAAATAGAAGATGCGCTTGAAGCTGATCGAATATTTAATATTTTAATGGGAGATAAAGTTGCTCCAAGGAGGGAGTTTATTGAAACACATAGTCTAGATTTGGATTTAGCTACATTAGATATATGATTTCTAACTATTTAAAAAATATTTGTTTAATTAGTTTTGCTTTGTTTGCACCAATATATTTGCCTGCTGGAGGAATTCAGAGATATTTAAGTGAGAAGCCAGATAATTATTCTTATGAAAATGAGATAGTATTAAATTCTGAATGCTTTATTTATTCAGTCCCTGTTAAAAAATCACAAAAATTGATGTCGATAGAAGCAGGTACAACTTTATCTGTTTTGCAATATTGGGTTAACTCTGATCAGAATTCATGGATAAGGGTTAAAATATCGAGAAATATTTTTGTAGATAATCCACATCTTCCATCAAGAGGCTGGATTCGGCTTTAGAAAAAGACAGTTTGTTATCGATATCTGTTCTTTGACAATTAACTTTGTGTTTTAGTAATTGTGTTACTTCTATTACGAGACACGGAAATAACAATTATTTTTAATTGGAAAAATATTATTAAGTGAATATAGTTAAAGTTGACATTAGATAATTATTGAAGTTTTTATCATGAATGAAAATAATGAAAATTATATAAGTTTTTCTTCTCTATCATCTGAATTAAAACCTAGCGAAAAGATAGCAAATCAGCTTGAGGAATTTTTGATTGCAGGTAATTATGATATGGCTAAGCTTATTCTTGAACCCTCACAACCTGTTGATATAGCTGAGGCTATTGGAAATTTACCTCAAATTTTACAAGCGCTCGCTTTTCGGTTACTAAAAAAAAATGAAGCCATCGAAGTTTATGAATATTTAGAGCCTATTGTTCAACAAACACTTTTAGATAGGTTGAGGTCAGGTGAAGTCCTGGAGATCGTTGAAAAAATGTCTCCCGATGATAGGGTTCAGCTTTTTGATGAGCTTCCTGCAAAAGTCGTTCGTAAATTTCTATCAGCTTTAAGTCCGGGTGAAAGGAAAGTAACTGCAGAATTATTGGGATATGAACCTGAGACTGCAGGGAGATTAATGACTACTGAATATATTGACCTTAAAGAGTTACAAACTGCTGAGGAGGCCCTGAACTTAGTCAGAAAAAGAGCTCCTTTTACTGAAACAATTTATAGCTTGTATGTAACAGATAAGGAAAGGCACCTTACAGGAATTCTCTCATTGAGAGATTTAGTTACGGCCGAGCCTAATAAACGAATCGGTGATGTTATGACAAGAGAGGTTGTAAATATAACTACTAATACTAATCAAGAAGAAGTGGCTCGGGCGATACAAAGATATGATTTTTTGGCACTTCCTGTTGTTGATAAAGAAAATAGGCTTGTTGGAATTGTTACAGTGGATGATCTTATAGATGTTATTGAACAGGAGGCTACAAGAGATATTTATGCAGCTGGTGCTGTACAGGCTGGTGATGAAGATGATTATTTTCAAAGTAGTTTGTTCACAATTGCTAGAAGAAGAATTGTTTGGCTTTTAATTCTTGTTTTTGCTAATGGAATTACTACAAAAGTTATAGCAATGAATGATCAAATTCTTGGAGAGATTGTTATATTAGCGGCCTTTATACCGTTATTAATCGGTACTGGAGGTAATGTTGGAGCTCAAAGTTCTACAGTAGTTATTAGAGGTTTAAGTACTCAAAAAATCAGCTCTTCAGGAGCATTTAAGGCTATTTTAAAAGAATTTTTAACTGGGGCTTTGCTTGGCATTCTAATGTTGCTTGTTGTAATTCCCTTTGCGTGGTGGCAAGGAGAAGGACCATTGATAGGTTTTGCAGTTGGTATAAGCTTAATCTCCATAACTACTCTTGCTGCCACTGCAGGGGCATTACTTCCTCTGCTGTTTGACAGAATGGGTCTTGATCCAGCTTTAATGTCTTCCCCTTTTATTACAACTGCAACAGATATTGCGGGAGTTTTTATCTACCTCAATACGGCTTCTTGGCTTCTAATAAATACAAATTTGTAATTTTTAGTAAGTAAATATACTCAAAAATGTAAAATTGTGGATTTTTAGGTTTTACTTTACAATTCTTAATGGTATTGTTTACAAAAGTATATTTTAGTTATGCCTTCTGATTCATTAATTGATAATAAACTAAATTCAATTACCACTCTCAAGCCTGGTAATGAAGTTGACTTAGTTAGATCTTACTTAAGGGATATAGGGAGAGTACCATTATTGACCCATGAGCAAGAAATTACTCTTGGCAGGCAAGTTCAAGAATTGATGCAGGTAGAAAGACTCGAGTTAGAAATTCTAGAATTAACTGGTGAAAAACCTTCTCAAGAAGAGCTAGCTGAAAAATTAAAGCTTACAACTTCGCAAATTAAAAGAAGATTAAGAGCTGGACAGAGAGCGAAAGAAAGGATGGTTGCTGCAAATTTAAGATTAGTAGTTAGTGTTGCGAAAAAATATACAAAGCGAAATATGGAATTATTAGATTTAATTCAAGAGGGAACTATTGGTCTTGTAAGAGGAGTCGAGAAATTTGATCCAGCGAGAGGATATAAGTTTTCAACATATGCTTATTGGTGGATAAGGCAGGGAATCACAAGAGCTATTGCAGAGAAAAGTAGAGCGATTAGATTACCCATTCATATCACCGAAATGCTTAATAAGTTAAAAAAAGGACAACGAGAATTAAGTCAAGAGATGTCAAGAACACCATCAATAAGTGAATTAGCTAAGTATGTAGAATTACCAGAAGAAGATGTCAAAGATCTCATGTGCAAAGCTGGTCAGCCAGTTAGCTTGGAGACAAAAGTTGGAGACGGAGAAGACACAGTTCTTTTAGATTTATTAGCAGGTGCAGAGGATTTGCCAGATGAACAAATAGAGATGGATTGTATGAGGGGTGATTTACATTCTTTGCTACATCAACTGCCTGATCTCCAATGCAGGGTTTTAAGGATGAGATACGGTATGGATGGAGATGAACCAATGTCTCTTACTGGAATTGGTAGAGTTTTAGGTATTAGCAGAGATAGAGTAAGAAATCTTGAAAGAGATGGTCTTAGAGGACTCAGGAGATTAAGTGATAATGTGGAAGCTTATTTTGTATCTTGAATTATTTTTAATATAATCTTATTTGTAATTTCTGGGCACTCATCATGCGGGCAATGACCAGCCCCTTTAATTACTTCAAGACTTTTAATTTGTTTATAGTTTCTTTTCCATCCTTCTGCTTCTTTTAATGATTCCCAAGGGTCTTTTTCGCCCCAGATTAGATGAATATCATTTGAGACAGAATCAAATAAATCAGTAGCTAAATAATCATTAAACAAGTTAATAAATCCACGGAAAGCCTCCGCAGAATTTTCTCTTTGAGAAGGTTTGTACAATATTTCAATTAATTCATCATCAAGATTTTGGCCTGATGGATAAGCCTGAGTAAGAATTTTTCTTATAATTTTTGGATTGGCTGCTCTCGAAAAAAGTGTTTTGCTTATAAATCTTTGTCTCACTAATGTTTTGATGATAGGTCTTAATAAACTCATCAAAACATCCTTCTGTTCAAGTCTTTTATCATCCATTGTTCTCTGAGCACAATCTATCAAAATAACTCCAGCACACATTTTGCCTAACAATTCTGCTGCTTTAAGAGAAACAATTCCTCCAATAGAATTACCGATTAAAAATACTGGCGAAGAGATTATTTCTCTACTAAAATCTTCAATTTGCTTACCCCATAAATCAAAGCAGTATTTCACATGATTTCTTTTTGGAGACTCATAATCTAATAAAGCACAAGGCTGGCTGCTTTCTCCAAAACCTAATAAATCTATTGAATAACAATTAAAGTGTTCTCCTAATATTTTTTGATTATTTCTCCAATGTTTTTTTGAAGCTCCGAAGCCATGAATTAGCAAAATATTAGTTTTGGATTCCTGTCTAGAAGTTTTTGATGAAGACCAAGAAATATTCCATCCATTCCATTCCCAAAAATCTTTCAATTGTTTACTCATTTATGTCATATGAATAATTAAACTTTAATTCAAAAACCAGACATTTGTCAGTGCATGACTATTGTGATTTTGAGTGGTTCAGTTAAAAATTTATGAATCAAATAGAGGTGATTTGTGTAGGTGAAGCTTTAATAGACAGGATTGTCAATAAATCAGATTTGAGCTTTAAAGATTATTTAGGTGGTGCGCCTGCTAATGTTGCATGTGCTCTCAGTAAATTGAATATTAATTCTTCATTTATAGGAAGATTAGGCGATGATCAATTCGGAAGAAATTTTATTGATAATTTTAAAAGGATAGGAATTGATACTAGATTTCTTCAATTCGATGATTTATACCCCACGAGAATAGTTAAAGTGCTACGAGATAAATCTGGAGATAGGTTTTTTTCAGGTTTTGAAAATTATTCTGGTAATGCTTTTGCTGATGAGATGCTCGATAAATCTAATCTCGAGGAAAATCTTTCATATTTAGATAAATTGCTTGTGAACGCAAAATATATCGTTACTGGAACTATTTTATTGTCTTCCAATGAATCATCTGATGCTTTAATTTTTTTACTAAATCATATAAAAAAATTCAATATAAAAATAATCGTGGATTTAAATTGGAGAGATATTTTTTGGTCTAATTCCAATACAACATCAGAACCTTCAAAAAAACAATTTAAAAAGATAATTAATTTATTAAATTTCGCAGACACTCTAAAATTTGCGAAAGAGGAGGCAATCTTATTTTTTAATAATTCTGAACCATTGAAGATATCAAAATTCTTTCCTAAGGAGCCAGATGTACTTATTACTGATGGAAACAATCCAATATCTTGGTATGTTAATGGAATACAGGGCAATACTAAAGCATTTACTTCCAATAATATTATTGATACTACTGGGGCTGGCGACGCATTCTTGGCGGGTTTTATATCTCAAATGATCAATTCATCAGATTTTCTAGATTATTTAAAAGTAGAAAAAAATATTAAATTTGCTAGCGCATGTGGATTATTAACCTGTCTTAAAAAGGGTGCCATAACGGCACAACCTGACTTAATCCAGGTTCAAAAATTTTTAAATTCTGTAGGTTGGTAAATATTGATGGTTCTGCCCTTTTCATTAGCATAATCTATGTTTATAAGCCAAGAGTTATTTATAATAGGCATTATTATTTCTGGCCATTCAATAATTAAAATTCCTTGATTATTCTCGATTTCCTCTTCTTCCTCTAAAAAAAGTTCTTCAGCAGATAGCGCATTAGTTAATCTATAAAGATCAATATGAATCAATGGTATCGTACCTGATTCGTAATGATGAGATAATGCAAATGTTGGACTTGTTATATTCTCTTTTATCATCAAACCCTCTGCTACTCCTTTGACAAATGAAGTTTTACCAGCCCCAATTGGTCCCTTCAGTAATACCTTGGATTTAGGAACTAATTGTTTCGCAAAATCTTTTCCTAACAATATAGTGGCAGATAAACTTTCAAGATACACAAAAACTATAAAAAATCATCTATAGTTTAATAGATAAATTAAAATTTGATATGGTAATTGCAAATTCAAACAAAACAACTGTTCCATCATTTGTCATCGCAGATATTTCACAAGCAGATTTTGGTCGTAAAGAATTAAATATTGCCGAGACTGAAATGCCTGGTTTAATAGCCCTCAGGGAAAAATATAAGTCCACTAAACCACTAGAGGGAGCAAAAATTGCAGGTAGTCTTCATATGACTATTCAAACTGCAGTTTTGATAGAAACCCTAGTTGAACTTGGTGCACAAGTTAAATGGGCTTCATGTAACATTTTTTCTACACAAGACCACGCTGCTGCGGCAATAGCTAAAAAGGGTATTCCTGTCTATGCAAAGAAAGGGGAAACACTTGATGAATATTGGCAATACACTCACTATATTTTGGATTGGGGAAATGATTCTCCAAATATGATTCTTGATGATGGTGGAGATGCAACTGGATTATTGATACTTGGTAGTAAAGCTGAATTAGATATTTCTGTTTTAGATAATCCAAGTAATGAAGAAGAAATCGCATTATTCAATTCTATAAAAACTAAACTCAAAGAAGATAGTAATTTTTATTCTCGAATCAAAGAGAATATTATAGGAGTAACTGAAGAAACAACTACTGGTGTAGCTAGATTATATCAATTACAAAAGGAGGGAATCTTACCTTTCCCAGCTATCAATGTAAATGATTCAGTAACTAAAAGTAAATTTGATAATCTATACGGATGTAGAGAATCATTAGTTGATAGCATTAAACGTGCTACTGATGTAATGATTGCCGGTAAAGTAGCACTTGTCATAGGCTTTGGTGATGTTGGTAAAGGCTCAGCGCAATCACTTAGAGGCTTAGGAGCTATTGTCAAAATTGCTGAGGTTGATCCTATTTGTGCTCTTCAAGCAGCAATGGAAGGATACAGTGTAGTTACACTTGATGATGTTGTAAAAGATATTGATATTTTTGTTACTGCAACAGGAAATTATCAAGTTATTACAAATGATCATCTAATAAAAATGAAAGATGAAGCTATTGTATGTAATATTGGTCATTTTGATAACGAAATTGATGTAGCATCTCTTAAAGATTATGAATGGGAAAATATTAAACCACAAGTTGATCATGTCACATTACCAAGTGGTAATAAGATTATTCTTTTAGCTGAAGGAAGACTCGTGAACTTAGGTTGTGCAACTGGTCATCCCAGTTTCGTAATGAGTAACTCTTTTACAAACCAAGTGCTTGCACAAATTGAACTATTTAGTAAGGGTGATGATTACTTAAACGAGGTTTATGTTCTACCAAAACATTTAGATGAAATGGTTGCAAGATTACATCTTGATAAAATCGGGGCTAAGCTTACCAAGCTTACAAAAGAGCAAGCAGATTACATTAATGTTCCAGTTGAAGGACCTTATAAATCTGAATTATATCGTTATTAAATTTGAATCTACTTTTTCTAAATATCCTTTCGTCGATACCGGATTTAATAACTAAATCCGTTGAATCTAATCCAGACATAGCCTATTTTGTTATTGCTTTGGCTATGTTCCTAGAAAATATAATTCCTCCGATTCCTTCTGAAATAATAATGCCATTAGGCGGTTTTTTTGTATATCAGGGAACTCTCAACTTTTATGTTCTAGTCTTTTTTGGTTTATTAGGAACTGTAATTGGAGCTTTACCTTGGTACTACTTAGGTAAATTGATGAATGAAAGGAGGATATCCAATTTTATAGAGAAAAAAGGAAAATTTATCGGCATTACAGCGAAAGATCTTAAAAAAAGTAAATTATGGTTTGATCAATATGGAATATCGCTGGTATTTTGGGGCAGATTAATACCTGGTATAAGAACATTAATATCTGTTCCTGCTGGTATTGAACTAATGCCTTTGGGAACTTTCCTAATTTGGACTACGTTAGGCAGCCTTATTTGGATTATCGCGCTTACACTGGCTGGATATGCTTTTGGAGAAAATTATGAGGTTATTTCCCAATATGTAGATAACTTTAAGGTATTTCTTAAGCCTATATTTGTATTGATAGCCCTTTATTTTTTATTGAAGTTTTTCAAAAAGTTGAAAAAAGACTAAAAAGGTATGTCATTATTAGCCTGCATTTCATTTTTAGAGTAATCATTACTAACTTCAGCATCTCTTTTAGTTCCAAGAAGATTTAATCTATCTACTCTGATAACAGGTTTTTTTCTTTCTTCTCCAGTATTCTTATCTTTCCAAGAATCTATCTTGAAACTTCCTGTTATGCCAATTAAGGAACCTTTTTTGACATAGTCAGCAGCAACTTGCGCTTGTTTACCCCAAATCTCTAAATTAAACCAATCTGGTTCTTCTTCTCTGCTTCTCCTATTGACAGCTAGCGTAAAGTTAGCCACTATTGTCCCAGACTCAAAATATCGCACGTCTGGTTCTCTGCCTGCACGGCCAACAAGGTTTACTGAATTAATTTCCATAATTTATTTTTTTTTATATTACACATAATTCTTTATTCTGCCTGAACATTTTTGCTAGCTCTTCGTAACTTAAATAATTATTTTTATGGGAATCTGATAAATTGACTAGATATTACTATACAAATATTAAATTGTGATTTTTAATAGATTTAAATTTTCTCGCGATATTGGTATTGATCTTGGCACTGCAAATACTTTAATTCATGTCTCAGGAAAAGGTGTTGTTCTTCAGGAACCTTCGGTAGTAGCAATTGATCTTGAGGATGGGTTGCCACTAGCTGTGGGGACAGATGCAAAATTAATGCTCGGTAGAACGCCTGGAAATATACGAGCAGTAAGGCCATTAAAAGACGGGGTAATTGCAGACTTTGATGCTGCTGAGCAAATGTTAAAAATGTTTATCCAAAAATCAAATGAAGGGAGAGGCATCTTAACACCAAGATTAGTTATTGGAATTCCTAGTGGAGTCACAAGTGTTGAGAGACGTGCTGTAAGGGAAGCGGGATTAGCGGGTGCAAGAGAAGTACACTTGATTGATGAGCCTGTGGCAGCTGCTATTGGTGCTGCACTGCCGGTTACAGATCCAATTGGGACTATGATCGTTGATATAGGAGGCGGTACCACAGAAGTAGCCGTCCTAAGCTTAGGAGGTACTGTTTTGAGTGAATCAGTACGCGTTGCTGGTGATGAGATTAATGAATCTATCGCTATATACTTAAAAAAAATACATAACCTAGTTGTCGGAGAAAGAACAGCTGAAGAAATAAAGATTAAAATTGGTTCTGCTTTTCCTAATGATGATTTTGATAAAACATCGATGGAAGTAAGAGGTCTCCATTTATTATCTGGGTTGCCAAGGAGTGTTAATTTGTCTTCGGGAGAAATTAGAGAGGCTATGGCCGAACCTTTAAATAAAATAGTTGAGGCAGTTCGGCGAACTTTAGAAAGGACTCCTCCAGAATTGGCTGCAGATATTGTTGATAGAGGAATAATGCTTGCTGGTGGAGGAGCATTAGTTCGGGGTATAAGTGATTTACTAAGTCATGAGACTGGCATATTTACTCATATTGCTGAGAATCCTTTACTTTGTGTCGTTAATGGTTGTGGAGAAGTGCTTGATGACTTTAAGAGATTAAAAAGAGTAGTTGATACTCCGGATTTTGCTAGAAATGCAATACGAGATTGAATTCAATGATAGATAACCGACGAATCAAAACTTCTCGTTGGTGGAATAAGAGAAAAATATGGTTTGTTTTTTTATGCTTATTATTTTTAATAATTATTAGAGCTTCAAAAACTTTACTTTATCGAGATATTTATTATTTAATATCAAAACCATTTTGGCCAGGAGAATTTCAAAAAGAAATTATCTTAAACAGTTTTGATAAGGAATTAAAGATTAAATTAATTCAGCTGGAAAAGGATAATGCACGATTAAGAAGTCTCCTTTCTCTTCAAAATTCTTCAAATGAAAAAAAAATCACTTCAGCAGTAATTTCAAGAAATAATGGTAGTTGGTGGAAACAACTTATTCTTAATAAGGGATCTAGAGATGGTGTTGAAAAAGGTGATGCAGTTGTTGGTCCTGGCGGTTTATTAGGAGTAATTGATGATGTTTCATATCTTACTTCTTCCGTAAAATTATTGACTAGTTTTGAAAGTAAAGTTGGTGTTTGGGTTCAAAGAAATAATCTAAGTGGTCTTTTAATTGGTACAGGCAGCGATTCCCCCCAATTGATTTTTTATTCAAAGGATGTAGATGTAAATATAGGAGATCATGTTCTTTCGTCTCCAGCAAGCACTGTTTTGCCTCCAAATATACCTATTGGAATAATTACATATTTAGATATTGAATCAAAACCAATAACAACTGCAAAAGTCCAATTGATTGCTAAACCGCATGCCATAGATTGGGTAGAGATATTAAAGCTAGAAAATAAATGAATAAACATTCTAGAAGGTTTTATTCACTTATTTCTTTTGTAATAATTCCAATCATGTTTTTTTGGAATCCTAGTTGGTTCTCATTGATGAGAGTCACTCCTTATTGGCCTTTATTTTGGATCTTGCCCTGGGCGTTATTATATGGACCTTTAAGTGCAGTTATTATTAGTTTCTGTATAGGAATAATTTTAGATTCTTTAATTAACGATATTTATACCCAAATACCAGGTTTAATGATTTGTGGCTTCTGGTTTGGAACAATCGGGCTTTCCCAAAAGAACGGTTTAAAAAATTATCAATATGGCTTAATTGCATCTATTGGCACTTTTATCTGTGGTATTTTTTATTTTATCCAGGTTATATTCAATTTTACTATTAATAATAGTTATAGTTTATTATTCCCATATGCAATTAAGATTATTTTTGCACAGATTTTTCTGACAGGATTATTAGCACCAGTTTTAAGCTCTTGGCTTTATTTATATTTCAAAAGAAATAATATTAACAAGTTAACAAAAAGATTCTAACTTTAATAAGTTTATTTCCTAAATTACGCTAAATAAATCTAAATTTTGAATAATAAAAAAAATTTGTAGATATTTAAGATATATCTTTTTCTGTGCGTAATGTTATATTTTTACTTGTTAGATTAATTAAACAAACATTCAATCCATACTCTGTTTTGAATTAAATCAGTAATTCACTTTTTTATCGATGTCAAAAGCAAGCATTTTAGTAGTTGATGATGAACCAGCTGTATTAAAGGTTTTAGTGACGAGACTTCAATTAGCAGGTTATGAAGTTTTTTCTGCTACTAACGGAGAGGAAGCTATTGAGGCTTTTCATAAAGAATCTCCGGACTTAATAGTTCTTGATGTAATGCTTCCCAAAATGGATGGGTTTGCTGTGTGTAGGAGAATTCGAGCAGAGTCAGTCGTCCCAATCATATTTCTTACCGCCTTGGAAGCTATCTCCGAAAGAGTAGCTGGTCTTGATTTAGGGGCAGATGATTACTTATCAAAGCCATTTAGTCCAAAAGAGTTAGAAGCTAGAATAGCCACCATCTTAAGACGTATGGGTCCAAGTATATCTGTTGCTGAGACGAAAGAGGTACCCTCTGGTAAAGGGGTGATGAAATTTGGAAATTTAGTTGTAGATACTAATAGAAGACAAGTATCTAGGGCTGGTGAAAGAATCAGTCTTACTTATACCGAATTTAGTCTTCTAGAATTATTATTTGATGAGCCCGGTAAAGTTGTTCCAAGAGCTGAAATTTTAGAACAATTATGGGGCTATCCACCACGACGAGCGGCTGATTTAAGAGTAGTGGATGTTTATGTTGCGAGATTGAGAGGGAAACTTGAACCTGATCCAAGGAATCCTGAACTTATACTTACAGTTAGAGGTATTGGTTATGCCTCACAAAGAGTAGGTGAAACGGCAACATCCTTGGCAAGTTGAAATTTATTCTGATAACTTAATTAAATAAATCTTATATTATCTAAATTTTGTCTGATTTTAGAGAAGCTCGCTTAAATAAAGCTCAATCATTGATTCAAAAGGGATATTCCCCATATGCAGAAAAATTTAATGTTACGCACACTAGTAAGTTCTTAATTGATACTTATAGCTATTTAGAGAATGGTGAAGAATTCGATTTAAATGTTTCAATTGCTGGAAGGGTTCTAGCTAAAAGAGTTATGGGAAAATTAGCTTTTTTTAGTATTAGTGATCAAGAAGGACCTATCCAATTATTTTTAGATAAATTAGTAATTAACCAATGTGATCACAATTTATCATTCGAAGACCTTAAAGAAATTGTAGATATAGGAGATTGGATTGGTGTTCAGGGAATTATCAAAAAAACGAATAAAGGTGAATTATCAATAAAAGTATCTAAGTGGGAGATGCTTTCAAAAGCATTACAACCCCTCCCAGATAAATGGCATGGTCTTACTGATATCGAAAAAAGATATAGGCAAAGATATGTAGATCTTATAGTTAATCCATATTCAAAAAATGTATTTAAAATCCGAGCTTCTTGTATTAGTTTGATAAGAAGATGGCTAGATAATAGGGACTTTCTTGAAATTGAAACCCCTATCCTTCAATCTGAGGCAGGAGGAGCAGATGCCAGACCATTTATTACTCACCACAACACTCTTGATATACCTTTATACCTAAGGATTGCTACTGAACTGCATTTAAAAAGGATGATTGTTGGTGGCTTTGAGCGAATTTATGAATTAGGACGAATTTTCCGAAATGAGGGGATTAGTACAAAACATAATCCTGAATTCACCTCAGTAGAAATATATCAAGCATTCTCAAATTATGAAGACATGATGAATCTGACTGAAGACTTAATATCTGAAATAGTGCTTGAGATTTGCCAATCTTTAGAAATTAATTACCAAGACCAAAAAATCAACTTTTCTAAACCTTGGACGAAAATTTCTATGAAGGAAGCCGTCAAAAAATATACAGGAATTGATTTTGATTCTTTTGATGGGAATATAGAACAACTTAAAATTTCCCTGAAACAAATAAATATTGATGTTCCTACTGAGATTGATTCAGTTGGAAGATTACTAAATGAAGTCTTTGAGCAGAAAGTTGAAGCTCAGCTTATACAGCCAACTTTTATTGTGGATTATCCTGTTGAGATTTCTCCTTTGGCCAGAAGGCATTCTACAAATTCAGATTATGTTCAAAGGTTTGAATTATTTATTGCAGGTAGGGAACTGGCTAATGCATTTAGTGAACTAATTGACCCGATTGATCAGCGTTCAAGATTAGAATTACAACAATCCTTAAAAGACTCAGGGGATTTAGAAGCGCATGGAATTGATGAAGATTTCTTGCATGCTCTAGAAATTGGGATGCCACCAACTGGCGGACTTGGAATTGGTATTGATAGATTGATAATGTTAATAACAAATAGTTCATCTATAAGGGATGTTATTCCTTTCCCATTAATGAAACCTGAAGTTACTTTGCATAAATCCTAAAAATTTACCTTGGATGAAGTAAAATAGAAATTAATCCAATACGATATTTTTTAAATGAGTGGTGAACGTGTTGGTTTCCGCTTTAAGCACACAGATGCGGTTGTGAAAAGAAATCCTCAAGGCCGATCTAGAAGAGGCTGGGTAATGGAACCAGTTGAACAAACTACAAGTAGAGGCACCAAAATGCCTGCTTATAAAATCCGCTGGAGGGATAGCGAAAGACCTGAAATAGTGTTGCAACATATGCTAATAGCAGATCCTGACCCATCTCCTCCTCCTGCTTCAGTAAGTTTGGAACCAGACTAAAAAATTTAATTATCTTATAATCGCAGATCTTATTTGTCTTTTAACTTCTTTAATTTTATCTGCTTGCCTTTTATCATGAATTTTCTTGCCTCTGCCGACTCCAATTTTTAATTTAATCCATGACCCTTTCAAATAAAGTGATAAAGGAATTATTGTAAAACCTTTTTTCTCAGTCATTGACTTCAATTTAATAATTTCCTTTTTATGTATCAACAGTTTTCTTTCTCTTAAAGGGTCATGATTAAAAAATAATCCTACGTTTGTATGTGGTGAAATGTGGACATTTTTTAGAAGGATTTCTCCATCCCTAAAAGAACAATATCCATCTCTCAAATTTGTTTTCCCACCTCTTATTGATTTAACTTCGGTACCTAAGAGCTCAATACCAGCTTCAATTGTATTGATAATCTCATATTGAAACTTTGCGTATTTATTTTGAGCAAGAGGTTTAATAGCAATATCTTTTTTTGAATTTTTAATCATTTTTTTAATAAAATGTTTCTTCTTAAGGAAAATGCTATTACTCTTGCATTATGGCAATAATATCTTCTAATTTAAATGAATCCAATTCTTACCGCTCAAATAAAGAGCTGAGAATCGTAGGTTCTGAAATCCTTCCGGAAGATAATAAGAATAGAATTAATACATCAAATAGACCAAAATCTTTACAAGAATTCATTGGACATGAACAATTAAAGTCTTCCTTGAGACTTGCTATAGATGCCTCTAGATATAGATTTGAATCATTAGAACATGTGCTTTTTTATGGACAACCTGGTTTAGGTAAAACAACTTTAGCATTATTAATCGCTAATGAAATGAATACTAAATGCAAGGCTACAAATGCATCATCAATTGAGAGACCAAGGGATATAGTTGGATTATTACTAGGGTTGAAAGAAAATGAAATACTTTTTATTGATGAAATTCATAGATTAAATAAATTAACTGAGGAAATTTTATATTCAGCCATGGAGGATTTTAAGTTAGATATAACTGTCGGTGCTCACAGAGGCACTAGATGTAGGACGATTAATTTGCCAAGATTTACATTGATTGGTGCAACAACTAAACTGGCCTCGATAAGTAGCCCTTTAAGAGATCGGTTTGGGATTTGTTGCAAAATAAATCTATATTCTTTTGAGGCCTTACAAAAGATTGTCGTAAATTTTGCAAATATGATTGGAATCAAAATTTCTGAGCCCGCAAGTCTCAAAATAGCATCATGCGCAAGAGGTACTCCAAGAATTGCTATCAGACTTCTTAAAAGAGCAAGAGATTATTCTCAAGTGATGAGAAATACAAATAATGTGTCTATAGAAATAGTAGAAGAAGTTTTAAAATATCAAAAAATAGATTCAAAAGGATTAGATGCAACAGATAGAAAGTTTATTTCTTTTTTAAATAAAAATAATAATGCACCAGTTGGTCTAGAATCTATTGCCGCGGCACTCAATGAGGATTCTTCAATGCTAGAGTCTATCGTCGAACCTTATCTTTTGCAATTAGGTTTAATTGAGAGAACTCCTCGAGGAAGACAACTTACTCTCTTGGGCCAGAATTACTCCCAAGATATTAATTATAAATGTGAATTAAATTAAATGTAATGAAAAAAAATTACTTCTTAATTGCTGTCTTGATTTTATCTATAAATATTGCACCAGTTTATTGCCTAGATTCTAGACAGAATTTATTTCAAGATGCTTTAAGTTCAAGTTCTTCTGGAGAATTCAATCTTGCTTTAGAACGCTGGAATAGTTACCTAGAAATTTATCCAGATGATGCAGCTGCTTTAAGTAATAGAGGAAATATAAAGCTGGTTATTGGTGATCCTACAGGGGCAATTGATGATCAAAATAAGGCTATAAAATTAGATCCAGAAGAATTAGATCCTTATATTAATAGAGGTATAGCTAAAGAATCTTTAGCTCAATGGGAAGAAGCAAAGAGTGATTATATTTTTGTTATTGATAAGGATAATGAGAATTTTTCTGCTTTATATAATCTTGCAAATGTTGAAGGTTCTTTAAATAATTGGCAACAAGCAAGGAATCTTTTCAATGATGCAGCTAGATATAATTCTGGATTTGCAATGGCTAGATCAAGTGTTGCACTAGTTGATTATGAATTAGGCAACTTTGTTGAATCAGAGGAAGAACTTAGAAAATTAATAAGACGGTATCCAACATTCGCTGACGCTAGGGCGGCTTTAACTGCTTTACAGTGGTCTAAAGGAAAGTATGGCGAAGCAGAGAGTAATTGGATAGCCGCTTTGGAGTTAGATCCTAGATATTCTGATGAGGATTGGTTGCTTGAAGTTAGACGATGGCCTCCAAAACCTGTAGGGGATCTTATGAAATTTATATCTTTGCAATAACTTATGAAAGATATCTTTGATGAAAAACTGGACTTAATAATACAAGAGATTATTGAGATTAGGAGACATATTCATGCACATCCAGAATTAAGTGGACTGGAGCATCAAACCGCTATTCTGATTTCAGGGTATTTAAAGAATATTGGGTGGAAGGTAAGAGAATCTATAGGAAAAACAGGAATTGTTGCTGAATATGGTCCATCTGATAAAGGTTTTATTGGATTAAGAGTTGATATGGATGCATTACCAATTGCTGAAAAAACAAATTTAACTTTTGCTTCAAAGGTAGATGGTATTATGCATGCATGTGGACATGATATACATATTTGTATAGGATTAGGTGTCGCTCAATTAATTAAAGATTTTGAACTTAATACTGGTATTAGGATAATATTTCAGCCCGCTGAAGAGATTGCGAGTGGAGCAAGATGGATGATTGAGGATGGAGCAACAGAGGATTTAAAAAAAATATTAGGAGTACATGTTTTCCCCGATTTATCTGTAGGTAAAATTGGAATTAAGGAAGGTAGTCTAACAGCAGCAGCAGGTGAATTATCTATTGAAATTAAGGGGCAATCAGGACATGGTGCTAGACCTCACGAGGGTATTGATGCAATTTGGACTGCAGCAAAAATTATTTCTGGCATCCAAGAATCAATCACAAGAAAATTAGATCCTTTGGATCCTGTTGTCATAACCTTTGGGAAAATTAGCGGAGGCCAAGCTTATAATATTTTGGCAGAAAAGGTAAATATTGTCGGAACTGTAAGGTGTACTAGCTTGGAAGTATTTGATAATTTAGATTCTTGGCTTAATCAAATAATATTTTCTATTTCTAAAAGTTGTGGAGCAGAATCTGTTGTTAAATTTCGTAAAATAACACCTCCAGTGAATAATGATTCGAATATTAATTCTATTCTCAGGGAATCTGCTATTAAATTATTTGGAAAAGCAAATGTCGTAGAATTGCAAAAGCCATCTCTTGGAGCGGAGGATTTTGCAGAATTTCTAAATTATGTTCCTGGAGCAATGTTCAGATTAGGTGTTTCAGGTTTACATGGTTGTTCTCCTTTACATAATTCTGAATTTAATCCAGATGATAGTGCGATTAGAATAGCAATTAAATTAATTACGGAAACCATACTAAAATTGAGTGAGTGTAATTAATATGTCAATGAAAAATCAGAAAGCTTATTTGTATAGCTTCATATCGCCCCTTATGATTGTTATTGCAATTATTGGTTTAATATTTAAAAATGAAAATCAAAAAATATATTACTTGCCACTTATAATTACAGGTTTTTATTTAATACTTGAAAAGGAATTTTGTAGAAGATCACATAAAAAAAATATTCTTCAGAAAATAAAATTCTTTAAAAAAAATAAATAAAATCTAATTTTTTTTATTTTTATTGATTTATAGGATGCCTTATTTTTTAAAAATAGCTATTAATTAATTAATACTAGGGGTGCGAGTCATTTTTTGATTTTGCTGAGATCATACCCTTTGAACCTGATTCAGTTAAAACTGACGAAGGAAAGTGGAAATTTGATCAAACTTTAGTAATAATCTTTTGTGAATCTTTAAGCTATGAGAAATTCTTGGATAAAACCACGTTTGGGTAAAAAAAATATTACTCAAATGAACTTTGCTAGAAATAGCCAAATTACAGAAGAAATGTCTTATGTAGCTAAGAGAGAAAACCTCCCAGAATCATTAATAATGGAGGAGGTAGCCAGAGGTAGATTAATAATACCTGCAAATATAAATCATTTAAATTTAGAGCCGATGTGTATTGGAATTGCCTCTAAATGTAAGGTCAACGCAAACATAGGAGCTTCTCCAAATGCGAGTAATATTAGTGAAGAAGTCGATAAATTGAATCTAGCCGTAAAGTATGGTGCTGATACAGTAATGGATTTATCAACAGGTGGAGTGAATCTTGATGAAGTCAGAGAAGCCATAATTCAAGCTTCTCCAGTTCCTATAGGAACGGTACCTGTTTATCAGGCTTTGGAAAGTGTTCACGGCTCAATAGATAGATTAACTGAAGATGATTTTTTACATATTATTGATAAACATTGTAAACAAGGGGTTGATTATCAAACTATACATGCAGGGTTATTGATAGAACATTTGCCGAAAGTTAAAGGCAGAATTACTGGGATAGTAAGCAGAGGGGGAGGTATCTTGGCTCAATGGATGTTGCATCATTTTAAACAAAATCCTCTCTACACTAGATTTGATGATATTTGTGAGATTTTCAAAAAATATGATTGCACTTTTTCTTTAGGTGATTCTTTAAGGCCTGGATGTTTGCATGATGCTTCTGATGAAGCTCAATTAGCTGAGTTGAAGACTTTAGGAGAACTTACTAAAAGAGCTTGGGCTCATAATGTCCAGGTTATGGTGGAGGGCCCAGGACATGTACCGATGGATCAAATAGAATTTAATGTTAGAAAACAAATGGAAGAGTGTTTAGAAGCTCCTTTCTATGTTTTAGGACCTCTAGTTACTGATATTTCTCCTGGTTATGACCATATTTCGAGCGCGATTGGTGCTGCTATGGCTGGATGGTATGGTACAGCGATGCTCTGCTATGTCACTCCAAAAGAGCATTTAGGGCTACCTAATGCAAAAGATGTGAGAGAAGGATTAATTGCTTATAAAATTGCTGCACATGCTGCTGATATTGCAAGGCATAGATCAGGTGCTCGGGATAGAGATGATGAATTAAGCCATGCAAGATATAATTTTGATTGGAATAGGCAATTTGAACTTTCTTTAGATCCAGAACGTGCAAAACAATTTCATGACGAAACTCTTCCTCAAGAAATATTCAAGAAAGCAGAGTTCTGTTCAATGTGTGGCCCTAAGCATTGCCCAATGAATTCAAAAATCTCAGATGAATCTTTAGATGAATTGAATAGTAAATTAACAGAATGTCATAGTCATAGTTCTGTTTGACAAAATACCTTGTTAGATAATCTCTTTTGCTCTATTTACAACGTTTTCGACAGTAAAACCGAAATTCTCAAGGCATTTCCCTCCTGGTGCAGATGCACCAAATCTATCCATAGTGATTGCGATGCCATCAAGACCAATATATTTGTGCCATCCAAATGAATGTGCAGCCTCAACTACAACTCTCTTTTTGACGGTACTTGGCAATACATTCTCTCTATAAGAAGGTTCTTGCTCTTCAAATAATTCCACGCATGGCATTGATACAACTCTTGTTTTTTTGCCTAATTTAGAGATTTCCTTACTTGCTTCAATACAAAGATTTAGCTCACTTCCAGTTCCAATAAATATAATATCAGGAGTTCCTTCACAGTCCTGAATAACATATCCTCCTAATTGAACCTTGTCACAAGATGTGTTTTCTTGATTTGGCATACCTTGACGACTTAAGCAAAGAGCAGAGGGTCTATCTCTGTTTTGAATCGCAACTTTATAGGCACCACTAGTTTCGTTCCCATCTCCTGGTCGAAGTACAAGCATATTTGGCATTGCTCTTAACGATGGAATAGTTTCAACTGGTTGATGAGTGGGACCATCTTCTCCAACTCCAATAGAATCATGAGTTAAAACATAAATCACACCTAATCCGCTAAGAGCTGATAATCTCATAGATCCTCTCATGTAGTCGGCGAATACTAGAAAAGTCCCTCCATAAGGAATTAAACCACTATTGTGATAGGCGATCCCATTTAAGATCGCCGCCATAGCATGTTCCCTTACACCAAAATGTAAATATCTCTTTTCTGGCGAATGAGCTTGAAAAGATCCACTTTCTCCTTTTATATCTGTGTAGTTAGAGTGTGTAAGATCGGCTGAACCACCAATTAATTCGGGAACATTTGGTCCTAGAGCTCCTAAACAAATTTGGGAGTGTTTTCTTGTAGCTAATCCTTTATCTTCAGGTGTATAAGATGGTAAATCTTGATCCCAATTGTGAGGTAACTTACCTTCTAACATTCTTGTTAATTCATCACCTTCTTTTGGAAATGCATCTTTATATTGATTGAATTTACTATTCCAGTTTTTTTCTGACTCTTCTCCTTTTGAGATTGCTTTTCTGAAATGTTCATATACTTCATCGGGAATTTCAAAAGGAGGATAAGTCCAATTAAGAAATTTTCTTGTAAGATCCGCTTCCTCTTGACCTATGGCAGCACCATGAATCCCTGCAGTGTCTGATTTATTTGGAGATCCATAACCAATAGTTGTAGAAATTTTTATTATTGAAGGCTTATCCTTTACTGATTTAGCTGTTTGAATTGCTTGTGTAATTCCATCTATGTCATGATTACCATCTTGGACATGCTGAACATGCCATCCATAAGCTTCATATCTTTTAAGAACGTCTTCAGTAAATGATACATCAGTTCTTCCATCAATTGTTATTTGATTATCATCATAAAGAGCAATTAATTTACCAAGTTTTAGATGTCCTGCGAGTGAACATGCTTCAGAGGCAATACCTTCTTGATTGCATCCGTCACCCATAATTACATAAGTATAGTGGTCTACAATATCAAAATTTGGTTTATTAAATTTGGCAGCAAGATGTGCTTCTGCAATAGCTAATCCTACAGCATTTGAGATCCCTGCTCCAAGAGGTCCAGTTGTTACCTCTACTCCATCAGTTTCGAAAGTCTCAGGATGGCCAGGAGTCTTGGATCCCCACTGACGAAATTCTTTAATATCCTCTATCCCAACTGATTTATAGCCTGTTAGGTGTAATAGGGAATATTGCAGCATACACCCATGACCAGCCGATAATACAAATCTATCTCTGTTAAACCACTTTGGATTATTTGGATTGTGATTAAGGATGTTTTGCCATAAGGCGTAACCCATCGGTGCACAACCCATTGGCAATCCAGGATGGCCACTATTAGATTTATTAACTGCATCTACAGCCAGCATTCTTATACTATTTACACAGAGTGATTCCAAGGAAACGGTTGCAGAGACCATTGTTTTAAATAAGGTAAGTTTGATAGTGAGACTTGGTTGTCATTAAACCAGTTTGCTAAATGCTAAACATACATTGTGACCACCAAAGCCGAAGGAGTTTGAAAGAGTAACTCTTAATTGAGCATCTCTAGCACTATTCGGTACATAATCAAGATCGCAATTAGGATCAGGATTAACGTAATTTATAGTAGGAGGGATAAAATTATGTGTCAAAGAGAGTATACAAGCAACTGCCTCTATTCCCCCTGAGCCTCCTAAGAGATGACCAGTCATCGACTTAGTTGAGCTTACAGGAATGAGGTAGGATCTGTCTTTAAAAATTGATTTTATTGCAGCAGTTTCATTACTGTCATTCGCTGAGGTACTAGTCCCATGAGCGTTAATATAGTCGATTTTTTCAATTTCTAACTTTGTATCTTCTAAAGCAAGTCTAATCGCTTGAGCCCCTCCTACTCCTCCGGGTGATGGAGCAGTAATATGATGTGCATCGCAAGTAGTACCATATCCTATTACTTCAGCATATATTCTTGCATCCCTTTTTTGTGCGTGTTCTAAGGTCTCTAGTATTAGAATTCCTGATCCTTCCCCAATTACGAAACCATCTCTTTCAGCATCAAATGGTCTACTAGCTGTCTCAGGACTATCATTCCTAAATGAAAGAGCTTTGGCACTTGCAAAACCAGCTACTCCCAGTGGAGTAATACTCGCCTCAGCACCCCCGCAAATCATTGCATCTGCTTTGCCAAGCTGCAATATTCTAAAGGAATCACCGATTGCATTTGAACCAGCGGCACAAGCTGTTGATACTGAAGAACTTGGTCCCTTTGCTCCTATAGCAATAGCCGCAAGACCAGTAGCCATATTTGGAATCATCATAGGAACGGTGAAAGGACTTACTCTTTTAGGACCTTTGTGGCTCAAAATTTGTGCCTGGCTCTCCATAGTCAGTAGACCACCTACACCAGAACCAATTATTACCCCTATTCGAGATTCATTTTGTTCATTAATTTCAAGACCAGAATCTTTAAAAGCTTGTTTGGCTGCGATTACGCCAAATTGAGAAAATCTATCCCACCTTTTTGCTTCTTTTGGTTCTAAGTATTCTTCGAGTTTAAGATTTTTAACTTCAGCTGCGAATTTACAAGGATGATCTTCAGGGTTAAATAAAGTAATATTTGAAACTCCATTTTTACCTTTCTGAAGACTTGTTAAAAATTCATCAATGTCATTGCCAATTGGAGTAATAGCACCAATTCCAGTAACAACTACTCGATGGAAATCTGCCATCCTAAATTAACCTTTCTTTTCTTTGATGAAATTCACAGCATCTCCTACTGTGGCAATCCCTTCTGCCGCCTCATCAGGGATTTCAATATCAAAAGCCTCTTCAAGAGCCATTACAAGCTCCACAGTATCGAGTGAATCAGCTCCTAAGTCATTTTGAAAATTAGAGTCAGATTTAACCTCCCCTGATTCAACACTTAGTTGCTCTGATACGATAGCTTGAACTTTTTGGAAAATTTCTTCTTGAGACATAACTTTTAAAATGACTAAATTACCCTATAAGATTGTATGCCCCAGAGTTGACATGAGTGAAGCAAATCTTAAGTTTTTGTGTAATTTTTTGTAATTTTATAAAAAAAAAGGGGCTTGAGCAAACTTTTATGTAACACGCGGTTAAGTTTTACTACACAATTCATCAATATTTACATGAATCACTTTATGAGCAAATAGGATTATAGAGGGTTATCATGGATTAGGTTTTTAATGTCACATGCAGTTAAAATTTATGATACTTGTATCGGATGCACTCAATGTGTCAGAGCTTGTCCTCTAGATGTATTGGAGATGGTTCCATGGGATGGTTGTAAAGCTGGTCAAATTGCTTCATCTCCTCGTACTGAAGATTGTGTTGGATGTAAAAGATGTGAAACTGCATGTCCTACAGATTTCTTGAGTATAAGGGTTTATTTAGGTGATGAGACTTCTAGAAGTATGGGTTTGGCATATTAAATACCACTAGTGCAGTTGTAATACAGTCCACGTTTTAATTTATAGCAACATATTTCTACTAGCTTTAAAGAAAGAATTTAAAAATGTGCGGAATAGTCGCTGTTACTGGTTTTAGGAAAGCGCTTCCTTTACTTATTGAAGGATTAAAAAAATTAGAATATAGAGGATATGATTCTGCAGGAGTAGCGGTTATTAATTCAGAAAGTAATATTATTAGTTGTGATAAATCTGAAGGTAAATTAAAAAATCTAATTACTAAAGTTAAAGATAAAAATATTGCTGGGACAGTTGGAATAGGCCATACGCGTTGGGCAACTCATGGTAAACCATTAATTAAAAATGCTCATCCACATATGGATAGTACTGGAAAAGTTGCAGTTGTTCAAAATGGAATCATAGAAAACTTTTTAGATTTAAAAGCCGATCTTGAACAGGATGGGATAAATTTTAAGTCTGATACTGATACTGAAGTTATTCCACACTTAATCCAGAAAGAATTAAATAATTTAAGTAAACTTAATTTAGAAAGTAATGGCTCTACACTACTAATAGCAGTAAGAAACGTCATTTCAGATTTAGAGGGAGCTTATGCATTAGCTGTTATTTGGTCAGGAGCTCCTGATTCACTGGTCGTAGCTAGAAAACAAGCTCCCTTGATAATTGGCTTAGGAGAAGGTGAATTTGTATGTGCTAGTGATACTCCTGCTATTGCAAATTTTACAAAAACTATTCTGCCGATGGAAGATGAAGAAATTGGTCTTTTAACTCCATTAGGTATAGAACTTTATGATTTAGATAATGAAAGGCAATATCGTAATCCGATTTCATTAAAAATATCAGAACAAATAGTTGATAAAAAAAATTTTAGACATTACATGCATAAAGAGATATATGATCAACCTGAAATGGCCAAAAACTGGATAAAAAAATATTTTAAAAAGGATGATAAATTAAATTTATTTAATATTAATTATCCTTTTGATACCGAATTTTTTAATGAAATTGAAAGGATTGAAATTCTTGCATGCGGCACTAGTAGGCACGCTTCTATGGTAGGTAGTTATTTGTTGGAACAATTCTCTGGTATCCCTACAACTGTATTTTATGCAAGTGAATTTAGGTATTCTCCACCACCATTATTGCCAAATACTTTAACTATAGGAGTAACTCAATCAGGAGAAACTGCAGATACTCTAGCAGCTCTTAATATGGAAATTAAGCGAAGGGAGTTATCAGGTAAAGGTGATTTTAAACCTAATTTACTCGCAATTACTAACAGATTAGATAGTTCAATTGGAAGAATCGTTCCAAATATTATTGATATTTCTGCAGGTATTGAGATTGGTGTTGCAGCAACTAAAACTTTTTTTGGCCAATTATTATCTTTTTATGGATTAGCGATAACTTTTGCCCAAAAAAGAAAAACAAAGTCAGTTGAAGAAATCAATCAATTAATTTCTAATTTAATAAATTTGCCGCCATTATTAGAAGATTTAGTGATTGACTATAACAAAATATCTGAGAAATTAGCACATGATTTTTCTGATATAAAAGATGTTATTTTTCTTGGTAGAGGAATTAATTATCCAATAGCTTTAGAGGGTGCTCTAAAGTTAAAAGAAATTAGTTATATCCATGCAGCTGGTTATCCCGCTGGCGAGATGAAACATGGTCCAATAGCTCTATTAGAAAAGAAAGTACCAGTCATATCTATAGCCACTCCAGGAAATGTATTTGAAAAAGTAATTAGTAATGCTCAAGAGGCAAAAGCGAGAGACTCATACTTGATTGGAATTGCCCCAAAATGCGAAGATACTGAAATTTTTGATTACTTAGTGCCTTTACCAACAATAGATGAATGGTTATCTCCTTTGATATCTGTAATACCACTTCAATTGCTGAGCTATCATATTGCTGCTCACAAGGGTCTTGATGTTGATCAGCCAAGGAATCTTGCAAAAAGCGTAACAGTTGAATAATTAAAGATCTAGTAAACCTTTTGGAGGTTTTATTATTAGAAAGTTTTTTGCTTTATCTATAGTTGGGATTATTTCTTTAACAAAAGGGATTAATACCTTTTTTTTATTATCAAATAATTCTACTACAATCAAATTATTATTATCAGTTAGAAAATCACATACTACCCCAATCGTTGTTATTTGATTATTTTCAAATAGTCTCACTTTCAAATTTATTAATTCTGATATATGAAATTCCTCAGCATTTAGTTTAGGGAGATCCTTACTTCTAACGAGTAATTTATATTGCTTAAACTTTTCAGCTTGATTCCTATCATTGATACCTTTAAAAGTTACTATAAAAATTTCTTTGCCAGGTTTTTTATATCCCGAAATAAGTTCAATTAATACTGGGTCTTCATCATGTTTTTGTATCCATCTCTCCCCTGGTTTGGTGAATCTCTCATTAAAATCACTTAAGGATTTTATCATCATGCTTCCTTTAAGGCCATGAGGAGATGTTATTATTCCAACTACCAACCATTCTTTTTTTTCTACCATAAGATGGTTTTAAGTGATTATTGTAATTTTAATGGAAACGTCGACGAAACCAATCCTGCCAGGCGCTGTTGTAATTGTTAAAGATGAACGTTCTATCTATAAAGGATATAAAGGTTTTGTTCAAAGGGTTACGCAAAAAAATGCGGCAGTGTTATTCGAAGGGGGTAACTGGGATAAACTCATAACCTTTCCATTGTCCAGTTTAGAGTTGTCTTAATCTGCCTTAATTTTAGGTTTTATAACTTTTTCAATTGCTATCGCAGCAGCGGTTTTTTCAGCTTTTTTATGAGATTGTCCATATGAACTTGAATATTTGATCCCATTTATATAAAGTTCACAAAAGAATCTTTCAGGATCGCCATGTAAAGTCGATTGTTCTTTGATTTTATATTCTGGTAAATCCAATCCTCTTTCTTGACACCATTCCTGTAATAAAGTTTTCGCATTAAATTTATGTGGTTCGTTTATGATTGATTTTGCATCTCCCTCCCAATATTCATCAAGCCATAAATTAATAATATGAATAGATTGACAACTTTTGTATAATGCTCCAATTAGAGCTTCTGTAGTTTCAGCAATAATACGATCTTTGGAATGATAATCTCCCATCGCTTTGGAGCCTATTATGATAAGTTGCTCGATATTAATCATCTTCCCTAATTTAGTAAGCCACTCATCACTAACAATTTGTGCTCTAAGTTCTGATCGTTTACCAACGCTCATATTAATAAAATTTTTATCGATAAACTGTGAGGCTGTTAATCTTAAAACAGCATCTCCAAAGAACTCTAATTTCTCATAATTAATATTTTTATTAGCAGAAGAATGGGTGAATGCTTCATCAAAAATTTTAATAACTTCTATATCCTTGTTTTTTAAGATTGAGGAAAATTCATGAGAATTTATTTTTAAACTTTTTAGAAAAGTAATTATTTTTTCTACTCTGTCTTTTTGAATGAATCTAGACATTTATAGTTTCATAGTAATTGAAAAGCAGGTCGTAAGCCGGGTTCTGTTCACCTTAGACAAGGTGGGTAATCATCTATCTAGGACTGGAATTACTTCTCAGCCTCAAGCGGCGCTTCTAAGTAGATTTATTAATGGTCATAAAATCTACTAAGCCTTGCTCCCAGCCGGGGTTTACCTAGCCAATACCTCTCGATATTGCTGGTGCGCTCTTACCACACCTTTGCACCCTTGCCATGCTCTTCTCGTAGCATTAGGCGGTATGTTTCTGTGGCACTATCCTCACGGTCGCCCGCACTGGGAATTACCCAGCAAGCCTGACCATCCGGGAGCCCGGACTTTCCTCAAAGTGAATTTATTTTGGAACCAAAATAAATCTACTTTGCGATTACCTCTCCTGCTTTTATATAGGATAATGCTTATTAGTTAAAAAAACATTAATTGGGGCTGTAGCTCAGTAGGATAGAGCGACGGTTTCCTAAACCGTAGGTCGTGGGTTCAAATCCCCCCAGTCCCGTCACTTTTACAAAACTATATTTAGTATGTGTGCAAACTTGCCACTCTCTAGCTAGCGTATAGTTAGTGATAAAGCTTTTATGGCAAAGCTACATGATATGCGTTTAAAACTCTTGGTTCAGCAAGAACATGAGCGTATAGCGAAATCTCAACCTACTGATTTAGATCTTTCAATTGTTCAAGCTAGATGTTTATGCTGGTTGGCTTTGTTAGCAGAAGCACATGAAGACCAAGCTAATGATGCTGAAAAAAGAGGAGATGCTGAACAGGCTATGGGATGGTTCGCTGATTCTATGCGTTTAAGAGATGTTATCAATTTAGTCACAAGTATTGAAATACCACTACCAGAGAGTCATGATTCCTTAGATGAAAATGACGATTTTTTAGATGGTCCAACTATTAATGCCTAATTAATGCGATTATATTAATAGAATTAAAATATTGAATTGACTGACGAACCATGTCAATGCCCAGATTGTCAAAGATTTTATAGAGAACATGATCGTTTAATTCGTGAACACCCCACTCTCAAAGATCAGCAAGAATTAAATTGGGCCTCTCTACAATCTTTTAGGACTTTATGTGGCAAAGTTACTGAAGAATTACAAAAACGACTTGCTGTAAAAGATTCAGACGATGACAAAGATATGCTTTCTGAAAATATATCTTTTACAGATACTGAGGTATCAGATACAATTTGTGATCTGGAAAATATTAATGCCTATTTATATTCCATTGAGGCATTAATGGAAAAAATTTTTGATATAAAGGTTTCTGAAAAAGTAGATCAACAATTTAAAGAAGTCGCAGGAGAAATTGCACCTGATCCGTTGAATATTGATAGACTGATTTTAAATAGGCTTTTTCATCAAGCCCCTGATTCTCTTGATAAATAGAATTATTCTTTGCTAGCGAATTGATCAATATCACACGTTATTTCAACTGGCATGGGGGAAACTTTCCATATAGAGTCGCAGTATTCCCTGATAGATCTATCAGAAGAAAAATATCCAGATCTTGCGGTATTTAATAATGCCATCTTGTTCCATTCCTTTTTATTATTCCAAGCTTTACTTACTATATCTTGCTTGTTTAAATAATCTTCAAAGTCAGCCATAACAAAAAAGGGATCTGAGCCTCTCAAACTATTTAACAAAGGTTTAAATAAATCTTTGTCTCCATTACTGAAATGACCAATTTCAATTAAACGCATTACTTCATTCAACTCGGGACATTTTTTAATAAATGTTTTTGGAGAATAACCTTGAGTTTTCAATGCCATAATTTCACGTTCTGTTTTTCCAAATAAGAAAAAGTTTTCAGGTTTTACTAACTCTCTTAATTCAACATTAGCTCCATCGAGTGTACCAATTGTTAGTGCACCATTCATAGCAAATTTCATATTTCCCGTTCCAGAAGCTTCCTTCCCAGCAGTGGAAATTTGCTCTGATAAATCAGTAGCAGGATAAACTATTTCACCCAATTTGACATTATAGTCTGGTAAAAATACAACTCTTAATAATCCATCCATATCTGGATCAGAATTGACTACATTAGCTATTCCATTAATGAATCTAATCATCAATTTCGCCATGAAGTAGCCTGGCGCAGCTTTACCACCAAAAATAATAGTTCTTGGAGCTTCAACAGGACAAATACCATTTTTAATACGTAAGTATTGAGCAATAATTTGAAGAGCATTTAGGTGCTGTCTTTTGTATTGATGGATTCTTTTAACCTGAACGTCAAAAAGGCTTGATGGGTCAACTAAGATCCCAGTCTTTGAGTGAATATAGTTAGATAGCTTGCGCTTCCCTAGGAGCTTTGTGTCCTGAAACTTTTTTAAAAAATTAGAATCATCTTGTCTATTTTCAAGATTTTTGAGTAATTCCATATTTATAATCCAATCTGAACTGAGCTCTTTATCTAGTAGATCTGCAAGTCCTGGATTAGCAAGAGCGACCCATCTGCGGGGAGTTACTCCATTAGTTACATTAGTAAATTTATCTGGCCATAGTTCAGCGAATTCAGGTAATAATTGTCTTTTTATTAAATCTGAGTGTAATGCTGCGACTCCATTAATATGATGAGCTCCTATTGTAGCTAAATGAGCCATTCTAACTGATTTAGATCCCTCTTCATCAATGATTGATAAACGCCTAAGGATTTTGTCATCACCAGGATATCTTAATCTTAATTGCTGTAAAAATCTCCAATTTATTTCATAAATTATCTCTAAGTGACGAGGAAGTAAGTCATTGAATAAGTGTAAATCCCATTTCTCTAAAGCTTCTGGAAGTAATGTATGGTTTGTGTAAGCAACTGATTGAGTCGTAATACTCCAAGCTTTATCCCAACCTATGTGATGTTGATCAATAAGTAAACGCATTAATTCTGCTACAGCGATAGCAGGATGGGTATCATTTAATTGAACAGTCCAATGTTTTGGAAAATCTGTTATCGGTATAGATCTTTTTTCTAAACTCCTTAACATATCTTGAAGAGAACAACTAACAAAAAAATGTTGCTGCTTAAGTCGTAATCTTCTTCCTTCATCAGTACCGTCATTAGGATAAAGAACTTTTGATAACGTTTCAGAGGCTACTTTTTCTTCAACTGCACCATAATAATCTCCAATATTAAAGGCATAAAAATCAAAACTTTCAGTTGCATCAGCTCTCCATAATCTTAATCGATCACAGGTATTGACCCGATATCCCAAAACTGGTACATCATGAGGAACACCAATAGCATGCTCATATGGAATCCATCTGGATCTAAAATTACCTTTATCATCTCTGTAACTTTCAGTCCTTCCACCAAAACCAACGAAGCATGATTCATCTGGCTGTGGTAATTCCCACGGCCATCCCCCCTTTAACCACTTGTCTGTTACTTCAACTTGCCATCCATCTCTAATTAATTGATTAAATATTCCAAATTCATATCGGATACCATAACCCACTGCAGGCACTTGCAAGGATGCCAATGATTCCATATAACATGCCGCAAGTCTTCCTAACCCACCATTGCCAAGACCAGGTTCCTCTTCAACTTCTAAAATTTCTGATAACGATTCTATTCCAAACCTTTTTAAAGCATCTTCTGCTTCTTTAGTGATGCCAAGATTTAAAAGATTATTACTTAATTGAGGGCCAATAAGAAATTCTGCTGAAAGGTAAGCGACAGTTTTTTGTTGTTTTTTTCTTATTACTTCTTGACTGGCTAAATATCTTGTCATTAACCGATCTTTTACTGCATAACTTAATGCCATATATAAATCGTGATGACTGGCAGATGTGGCTAATTTCCCTAAAGTAAAAAAAAGATGAGAAGTCATCCCTTTGAATACGGCATCTGAATCCATGCCAGCTTTCTCAGAATCTAAGTAGCATCCAGGTGTTGGTAGTCTTAAATCGAAGGGTTCGTTAGTCTTCATAGGCTTACTCATATAATTGACAATAGCCATAATTAGGAATTATTCCGCTTTGTAACTGCAGATCCACACTTGTTTATTTTTTTTTTATTTTTTTACATATTTGTTAAACTTGGCATTTGATAAACTATGTTCCAATTAGGGCGAATTATTTATTATTACTTTAGATGAATTATTTTTTAGCTGAATTAAGTGCACACGATTTAGAAGTTGCAGAAACATTAATAGGCGTTATCAGATTTCTCCTTATCTTTTTAGCTGCCAGAGCTTTAGCTGAGGTTTTAGTTAGGTTGAGTCTCCCAACTATTGTTGGAGAACTTTTAGCTGGAGTAGTGATAGGCGCCTCTGGATTTCATCTTTTAATCCCTCCTTCTGCTCATACGACCTTAAATGAGGGATTAGTTAATTTGATTAGTTCTCTGGCCTCAATCCCTCCCGAATCAGTACCAGATGTGTATTTTGAAACGTTTCCCTCACTGCAAGCAGTAGCGACACTAGGCTTATATGCATTGCTCTTTCTGACTGGGTTGGAAAGTGAATTAGAAGAATTAGTAGCTGTTGGTGCTCAAGCTTTTACTGTTGCAATGGCAGGTGTAATTTTACCTTTTGCATTCGGTACTTTCGGATTAATGTTTATTTTCCAAGTTGATTTAATTCCCTCAATATTTGCTGGAGCATCTATGACTGCTACGAGTATTGGAATTACAGCCAGTGTTTTTGGTGAGCTGGGTTACTTAAAGACCAGAGAAGGACAAATTGTTATTGGGGCAGCTGTTTTAGATGATATTTTAGGAATTGTAATCTTAGCTGTTGTTGTAGCTCTTGCGGCAGGAGGTTCTCTTGAAGTAGCACCTATTATTAAATTAGTTGCAGCAGCTGTTGTATTTGTTATAGCAGCGATAGCCTTAAGCCGAACAGCTGCGCCTGGATTTGACTGGCTTTTGGAAAGATTAAAAGCACCTGGTGCTGTTGTTGTAGCCTCTTTTGTCATATTGGTACTATGTTGCTTTGTTGCAACAGCTATAGGTTTAGAGGCTGCATTGGGTGCTTTCGCCGCAGGACTTATCTTAAGTAGTTCTAAAAATAATCATGCTATTCAGCAATCTGTTCTCCCATTGGTTTCACTTTTTGCAACTATTTTCTTTGTTCTGGTTGGAGCAGGGATGGATTTATCAGTCATAAATCCTTTAGATCCATCCAGTAGATCAGCTTTAGTAGTTGCTGGATTTTTATTAGTTGTAGCAATTATTGGAAAGATTGCCGCTGGGTGGTCATTCATAATTGATAAACCTACGGATAGATTAGTTGTAGGACTAGGTATGATGCCTAGAGGTGAAGTTGGTCTAATTTTTCTTGGTTTAGGCACAAGCGCAGGATTATTAACTCCCTCATTAGAGGCAGCTATTTTACTTATGGTAATAGGCACAACATTTCTCGCCCCTGTCCTTCTTAGGATTGTGCTTAAGGATAAGAACCCTGGTGATGGAAATAAAATTTCAGATGATGTTGCCGCTGATCCAGTGGGACTTCGTTAGTAAATTAATTTATTAAAATTAAGATATCTTTGCTTTCAATAATGAATCAATCTACATTAAATACTAACGCTAATTTTACTTGGAATTTTTTAAATTATCCCATACATACTGTTATGGCAAAATCAGATGAAGTTTCTAATGATTTTGCAATTCTTTTAATTCATGGCTTTGGTGCTTCAACTGATCATTGGCGTTTTAATATCCCGGTATTATCTGAAAAGTTTGAAGTCCATGCTTTCGATTTATTAGGATTTGGGAAAAGTCCAAAACCCATTGATGTCGATTATTCTGGTTCACTATGGAAAGATCAAGTTGTTGCTTATGTAAAAGAGGTAATTAAAAAACCAACAATCGTTGTAGGTAATTCATTGGGTGGATATGCCGCTCTTGCTGCAGGGGCTGAATTAGATCAACTCTCCGCAGGAGTGATTTTACTTAATGCAGCAGGTTATTTTAGTGAAGAGAAAAAAATTAAGAAGAATATGTTTCAGACTTCTATAGAGACAGTTGCAGGCATTTTTTTAAAAAATGTTGTTTTGCAGAGATTGATTTTTGAAAATATGAGAAAACCAAGCAATATTAAAAAGACTCTTAATCAAGTTTATGTAGATAAAAAAAATGTTGATGATTTTTTAGTGAATTCTATAAGGAATCCATCTCTTGATTTTGGTGCTTTCAATGTCTTTAAAAGTGTCTTTAATCCTTCAGGTCCTCAAGGCGAACCTCTCGATAAGCTTTTTAAAAAGCTAAGTTCTCCACTATTACTTTTATGGGGTAGCAAAGATCCTTGGATGAATACACCAAAAAAAAGAAATTTATATAAAAAATTTACGCCAATAAATACGACAGAAATAATCCTTGATGCTGGCCATTGTCCTCACGATGAGATACCAGAATTAGTGAATAATCATATAATGAGTTGGTTAGAATCATTAAAGAGATAATTTTGTGGAAATTTATTTGGTTGATAAAAGAAATAGTATATATATCTTCAAAAAAGATTCAGAGAATTACATTAGATTTTGTCCCAAAAGAGGAGGAATAATAACAAATTGGGTCTCTAGTTCAGCAAGTATTTTATATTTTGATGAGGATAGATTTTTTGACTCTTCGAAAAGCATAAGAGGTGGTATTCCAATATTATTTCCCCTTTGCGGTAATCTTACTTGTAACCAATCTATATTTGGAGATAATTTTCAACCAATGCTTCAGCATGGTTTCGCAAGGGATTTAGAGTGGGAATTTTTTCTTAATGAAAACAATCAATCACTAAGTCTTTTCCTTACAGAAAATAATAAAACAAAACAATATTATCCTTTTAAATTTAATTTGCAAATTGATGTTTATTTAGAAAATTGTTCAATTAATTTTGAGATTTCTATTAAAAATAATTCCAATAATAAAATGCCTTTAAATTTTGGAATGCATCCATATTTCAATATCTCTAATTATTCAAATATTAAGTTCTTTAATTATCCTATAAATTGCCAAAATCAAAAAACGAACAAAATAGATATTACAACTAATCTTTTTGATCAAATTGCAACTGGAATTGATGCATTAATCTATTCATTAGGGATAATTTCTTTTAATGATTTTGGATATAAAAGAAAAATCACGCTTGAGAATCCCCCTCCCTTTGATTTAAGTGTTATTTGGACAGATCCTCCAAGAAAAATGGTATGCGTCGAACCTTGGACAAGTCCACGAGATTCTCTAATAGATGGATTTAGAAAAATTATTATTTCTGAGATGAGTTCGCAAACATTAAGTGCATCAATAAAGGTAGATAATCTTTAGCTGATAAAAAGATATGAAAATAATTGTATTTGATGATGACCCAACAGGCTCCCAAACAGTTCATGATTGCTTACTCCTTTTGAAGTGGGATTATCAAACTTTGTTGAAGGGATTAAATAATCAATCAAATATATTATTTATACTTGTTAATACAAGGTCGTTAAGAGATTATGAAGCAAAAAACAGATTAGAAGAAGTGTGTAATACGCTTAAAGAAGTTATTAATAATGAGAACTTTGATAAAGAGAGTTTTATCTTTGTTAGTAGAGGAGATTCAACATTAAGGGGACATAATTTCCTTGAGCCAGAAACTCTTAACAGTAATTTAGGTCCTTTTGATGCAACATTTCATATACCTGCTTTTCTCGAGGGGAATCGTGTAACAAAGAATGGAATTCATTATGTAAATGATATTCCTGTTCATAAAACTATATTTGCAAAAGATAAGATTTTCGGCTTTCAAACAAGTAATATTAAAAATTTATTGCAAAAAAAAAGTAACTATCAACTTACTAATGATCAAATTTATAATCTCATTTTGTCCGATCTAGAGTTGTTAGAAATTGAAGATCAAAACGTTATCTATAAAAGATTATTTAATTTAAATAATAATCAACAAGTAATTGTAGATGTAATTGAATATTCTCATTTAAAAAAGTTTGTAAATGTAATTCAAAAAATCATGCAAAAAAAAAGGTTTCTTTTTAGAACAGCTGCCAGTTTTATTAGTGTAATTTCTGACATCAAAAATAGTAGTAAAGATGGAAGATATTTCTCACAACTTAGGAGAAAAAATTTGCATGATGTTCCTATGAGCGGATTAATAATTGTTGGTTCATATGTCCATCTTTCAACATTACAATTACAAAGGATTTTAGAATATCAACAATGTAAACCTATTGAAATTAATGTTTTTAAATTTTCAAATATCATAGATATTAAAAGTAAAAAGCAAATAAATATTTTTCTTGACGATTTATTAATTCAAATACGCAATTGCTTAAATGATGGATATACACCAGTCATTTATACTTCAAGAGATTTGAAATCTTTTGAAGATGAAAGTCAACAAATAAAATTTTATAATACTCTTTCATTTTTCTTAGCGAGCTTAATTTCTGAAATTAAACTTGAAATTGGATATTTAATATCTAAGGGAGGTATTACTTCAAATACTATTTTAAGTGAAGGTTTGGGAATCGATTATGTTTATTTAGAAGGTCAAATATTGGAGGGCATATCATTAGTTTCAGCAAGCTTAAACCAAAATTCTAGTATGCTTCCAATTATTACTTTTCCTGGTAATATTGGTAATCAATTTTCATTGGTTAAAGTTTGGAAAATAATGGAAAATACAATCTAAAAGTTATATATGATTCTTTGAGCAAAGTCACTACAAGATAAAGGTTCAACTTTGGGGTCCATTAATCTAGCTAGGTCATAGGTGACTTTTTTTTCTTCGATCGCTCTACTAATCCCTCTGGTTATTAATTCAGCAGCTTCATTCCATCCGAAAAATTCCAACATCATTACTCCACTAAGGATTACAGAACCAGGATTAATTTTATTAAGGCCAGCATGCTTGGGGGCTGTGCCATGAGTTGCTTCAAAAATTGCTGCTTTATCTCCAATATTGGCTCCAGGAGCCATACCTAATCCTCCTACAATGGCAGCTGCAGCATCGGATAAATAGTCTCCATTCAGATTTAAAGTTGCCAAGATAGAGTATTCTTGTGGTCTAGTTTGTATTTGTTGAAAAATGCTATCAGCGATCCGATCGTCGACAAGTATCATTCTCTTCCATTGATTGTCTCCATGAGATTCAGATATCGATAAAATCACATCTTTGATTTCTTCACAAATAATATTTTGTTTATCTTTTGTCAGTTTGTCAAAACCTGGCTCAATAAACCTAGCATTATTTTCTATGGAAATGCTTGGATTATGATGTAAATTATCTAAAATCCAACTTTCTCTTTCAGTAATACAATCATTTCTAAATTCTGTAGTGGCTAATTCATAACCCCAATCGCGGAAAGCACCTTCTGTGAATTTCATAATATTTCCTTTATGAACTAGGGTTACATGTCTTTTATCACCATTTAATCTTTTTGCGTGCTCAATGGCTTTCTTTATATGCCTTTGACTCCCTACTTTGCTAACTGGCTTAATCCCGATACCACAATTAAATGGTATAGTTCTATTTTTAAGTTTTTTGCTATTTGGAATTACAGAATTATTTAAATGATTAATCAAATTTATCCCAATCTCATCTTCAGCCTCCCACTCAATTCCCATATAAATATCCTCAGTATTTTCTCTGTAAACAATGATGTCTAAATTCTCTGGTGTTTTATGAGGACTTGGAGTTCCGGAATAGTATCTGCAGGGTCTAACGCAACTATATAAATCAAATATCTGTCTTAAAGCAACATTTAATGATCTAATTCCGCCTCCAACAGGAGTTGTTAAAGGTCCTTTTATTGCAACTCCAAAATATTTTATAGCTTCGATAGTATCTTTTGGCAGATAATTATATGTTCCATATATTTCACAAGCCTCATCCCCAGCATAAACTTTAAACCAATTAATTTTTCTTTCATTGCCATAACTCTTCTTGATGGCAGAATCAAGTACGTTTTTTGTAGCAGGCCAAATATCAACTCCTGTCCCATCACCTCTAATAAAGGGAATAATTGGATTATTTGGGACGATAGGTTTCCCATTCTCAAAAGATATTTTTTCTCCTGAAGATGGTAATAAAAGTTTTTCAAAATCTGGCATAACTTTTTTCGACGATAATTACTTTAAAATTTTCAATTTATACTACCTCAATTGTTATCTAAAAATCAGAATTTGCAAAACGATTAAATTCCATAAAGAATTTATCTAATAATAAATAATGTTCATTTCCACATTTTCCTTAAAAAAAAAAGTTATTAATTAGCAAGTCACTTTAAGGTATGTCATTTTTTGAAAAACCCATATCTATTATGAATGCAAGTTCAGATGTAAGAAACTTTGATATAGCAAATAAAATAGCTTCTACGGCATCATTATTTCGTAAATATTTTCCTGAAGCTAATGTCAATTTCAGTCCATGGGATAAATGTAGTGGTAATGATTGGCTTGAAACGATAGATTTTTCATTTAATTTCCCAGGTTGGAGTCCGCCATTGGAATGCAAGGCGATATTATTACAATTAAGAATTGATAAAGATCCTCAAAGTGGAGTACCAACTCTCCTAGGAATAATAATGAAAGGAATGATTGTTTCTAAAGAGAGGTGGAGAGTAGCTACTATTGGTAATTGGGAAATGACAGGAACACACTTACCACAACAAAACCAAAAGGATAATTTATTTCTAGTTTGTAAAGAACTATATAAGTTGTTCTCTACAACATCTCCTAGTAACAAAAAGTAGCTTAAAGAAGGATTTTATTAGTAGATTGAATATATATTTATAAATTTAAATTCATAAATGGCAGTTGCTTTAGCAGGACAATTAAGAGAAGGGACAAAAAAATCCCATACTATGGCCGAGAATACAGGTTTTATTGCTTGTTTTCTTAAAGGTGTGGTTGAAAAACATTCTTATCGAAAATTAATAAGTGATTTATATTTTGTCTATCAAGCCATGGAAGAAGAGATAGATAGACTTGTAGGTGAGGATCATCCAGTAATTAAGTTTATTGGCTTTAAAGAGTTATTTAGACAAAAAACACTTGAAAAAGATCTAGAATTTTATTACGGAAAAGACTGGATAAATGAAATTAGCATATCGGAATCTGCTAAAGAATATGTAAATAGAATTCATAAGGTTGCTGAGAATAATCCAGAATTACTTGTAGGCCATCACTACACAAGGTATATAGGTGATTTGTCTGGAGGCCAAATTTTAAAAAAAATTGCTAAAAAGGCATTAAATTTGGAGGGAAATAATGGCTTAAATTTCTATGAATTTGAACTCATTAAAGATGAAAAAAAATTTAAGGAATCTTATTCAAATGTATTGAACAGTCTACCTATTGATCAAAAAATTGCAGATAAAATAATTGATGAAGCCAATGAAGCCTTTATTTATAATATGAAAATGTTTAAAGAATTAGAGGGGAATCTGATTGGAGTTCTAGGGAAAATAGTTTTTAATTTCATCACAAAAAAAGTAAGGAAAGGTAGTACTGAGACTTGAATTCTTATGTTTGATTCTTTATTTAATGCATTACATTCCAATTTAGAGAAAAACAAAGGAGAAATTTTAGTTGTTCCTGAGGAATTTCGAAGTCGTCACAATAAAGAATCAAATGCTTTAATAAAAAATTGGTTATTTAAATTGCCTAATTATAGAAAATGGAGAATTACTAGACTTGATTGTGGCGATAAGTTGCAAGTTTTCAACACTGTAGCTTATCCAATATTTAATATTGAAAAACCTATTCTAGGAGTAGATATTTTATGGTTTGGTAAATCTAATAAACTTCTAGCAGTGCTAGATTTTCAGCCATTGATACAGGATAAAGAGTATTTGAAGCAGTATTGTTCAGAGCTTGATTTAATTAAAAAACAATTTAGCGATTTTGATAATAATTCTATGAAGAACATATATGACTCTACAAAATATTTTTCGCCTTGGGTAATTATTTGTAGGGGTAATAGATCTAATCTTGATAAAGATCTAAATAACGTTTTTAATGTGTTCTTAGATCGATATTTTAAAATTGATGAAAAAATATCTAAAAATCAATTTTTAAATTTCGAAGAAATAAAGAAAAAGCATTTTGAATATGATAAGTATAGTATTGAGAAAGATCCAGCTGATAAATTATTTAAAAACTTTTTTGGGGATATCTGGACTGAGAAATTTATCCAAGAATTTCTTTTTACATTAAAATAACAATTATTTTATGTAATGTTAATAAAAAATACTGTGTTCTATAAAGATCAATGGATATGGTCAAACTTTCTTCAATATTTAGTATCAAAACTAGATGATTATGGATGCTTAAAGTATGATATTCCTTTAGATTTTTTACATAAAGAAGCTAATTATGGACCTAGGAAAGAAAAAAAGATAGTTCGTCTCTCTACTTGGGGAGTTTTTTGTAATAGAATTAACCTCGCTAGAGCAGTGTGTATAGATAGTCCTCAATATTCAGTATTAAATTTTTTGATAATACCAAATCCCTGTTTCAATATGCCTTTTTTTGGGGTAGATTTTGTATCACTTCCAAATATGTACCTAATAGTCTTAGATTTTCAGCCTTCTATAAAAATTGAAAAACAATTTGACACTAAATTACTTAATCAATTAATTAAATTAAAACAATCATGTAATAATGCAATTCCATTCGCAGATAAGATGTCCGATGAAGTTCAATCTTTTTTCTCTCCTGGATTAATTTGGTCAAAATTATCTAAAGTAAGATCAAGTAAACTTTTAATAGAGGATCAACTTTATTATTATTTCAAAGAATATTTAAATTTATATTTAGATACTTTATTTAAAATTGATAAGGTTGATAACTATTTAAAGAATGAAATAATGTATGGACAAAATAATTATCTTGAGTATAGAAAGAATAAAGATCCGGCTAGGCCTATGCTAAAGGTTTTATTTGGAGAAGACTATACAGAGGCTTTGATTAATGATGTATTATTTTCTGTAAGGTAAGTTTAATTAGTAATTTTAATATCTATTATGAAAAAAATATCTGTACTTTTTGTTTGTTTAGGTAATATCTGCCGATCTCCAGCCGCAGAGGCAATATTTATTCAATTACTTAGGAATGATGAGAGACAAAACGAATTCATTATTGATTCAGCAGGTACAGGAAGTTGGCATGTTGGGAAGGAAGCTGATTCAAGAATGAGATTCGCTGCTAAACAGAGAGGTATTATTATCAAGAGTAAGGCTAGGCAGATTAATATTGATGACCTTAAAAAATTTAATTATATTATTGCGATGGATAATTCTAACTATAAAAATATTATGAAAATTAAAAATAGAGAGTCTCAATGTAATTACTCTAAAATATTAAAAATCCAAGAATTTGCTTCTGTTTTTCATGAAAAAGAAGTACCAGATCCTTATTTTGGCGGAGATGATGGCTTTAATTATGTACTTGATATTTTGGAAGATTCAGTTAGTGGATTTTTAAAAAGCATAACTTAGAAATTATTTTTGTAGTTCTTTAGGGATTTTTTCAGTATATATCTCGATTATTTGATTTACGATCTCTTCAATTGAATATCCATCACTAATAATCTCATAAGCATCTTTAGATTTTAATAAAGGTGAGTTTTTCCTATTTGAATCTGCATAATCCCTTTTTGCTATTTTATCTTTTAGTTCTTCAAAAATAATATTTTCAGAACCTGCTCTCTCTAATTCAAGTTTTCTTCTTTTTGCTCTTTCCTCAATAGTTGCGGTTAAAAATATTTTTACTTCAGCTTCTGGAAATACTTTTGAGCCAATATCTCTTCCTTCAGCAACTATACCTCCCTTATCTCCTATTTTTCTTTGTGCATCAACTAGAAAATCTCTTACTAGATCAATTGTTGCTATTTTAGAAACTAAAGATGTAATTTCTTGGCTCCTGATCTCATCAGTTACACAGATATTATTAATGAAAATATCTTGTTTATTATTATTTATTGTTTTAAAAATTATAGATACTTTCTTTAAACAATTTTTTAATTCAACATTATCCCTGTAATTGATGTTTTGATTAAGAAACAACCAACTTAATGCTCTATACATAGCTCCCGTATCCAAATAAAGGAAATTTAACTTTTGCGCTACTAATTTTGTAACTGTACTTTTGCCTGCCCCCGCAGGACCATCAATCGCGATAATAGGGTCTCTTTTCATCAGAAAGACATGATCAATTAATCTTGTGCTGCCACAAAATATTGCTGCTGCAACTATTGTGATATTCTCATTTAAGTTTAATTTTTGAAGATTAAAAGCGTCTAAATGATCAAGATAATCAATCTTAACATTTAAATTTTGGTATGTTTTATGTAAAGTTTCTAAGTTAATCGTCTGCGTTAGCAAAAAATTTTTTTTAACTTGTATTAACTCTTTAGTGCATAATTTTAAATTTAATCTTTCAATTTTACTTAGTAAAGTATTGCGAGAACTGTAAGCGATGCCATCAGTATCTCTTTTAGTGGCAATAGTTTTTATGTTTGTGTTCAGATTCATTTCTTTGATCATATTTTTTAATATTTGTACTTGTTGCCAATCTTTTTCCCCCAAAAACATAATTTCTGGCTCAATGATATCTAATAGTCTTTTTACAACTGTGCAAACCCCATCAAAATGTCCTTTCCTTTTTGATCCACATAGGTACTTAGATAGTTTTTTTGATGCTTTTATTTTGACTACACTTTGATCTTTAGGATAGATTTCTTCTGATTTAGGTATAAAAATAGCGTCTGCACCTGATATAAAGCTTTTGGTGATATCGTCTTCTATTGATTTAGGATAATTTCTGAAATCGTTTTTGCTATCAAATTGTAGAGGATTTACAAAAATACTGACTAAAGTCGCAAACGAATTATATTTTTTAGCTGTTTTAATTAATTGTATATGTCCTTCATGTAAATTACCCATTGTAGGGACGAAACTAATGGGAGTTATTATTTGTTTTTTCCATTTATTTAGTTCCTCAATTGTTTTGATAATGATTTTAGTCACTTTTGTCTTTACAAAATAAATCTATTTAAATAAAAATTACTGGACAAAATCCATCTTCAGAGGAAGATCAATATAAGAAGATTCTATCATTTTTTTTCTATGGATTACAAAACATCAGGTGTTGACATAAAGGCTGGAAGAGAATTTATATCTGATATAAAGAACGTTATTGAAAGCACTCATACAAGTAATGTAATAGAGGGTATAGGAGGCTTTGGGGGCTTATTCAAGATACCGTTGGCTAACTATAGTAATCCAGTTCTTGTATCTGGGACTGATGGTGTTGGAACAAAATTGGAATTAGCTCAAAAAAATAATTTTCATTTTGAGGTAGGAATTGATTTGGTAGCAATGTGTATCAACGATATAATTACAACTGGGGCAAAACCATTATTTTTTTTAGACTATATAGCTACTGGTAAGCTTGATAAGAGACAACTTCAAGAAGTTATAAAAGGTATAGCAAAAAGTTGTAAAGAAAATGGATGCTCACTTCTGGGAGGCGAAACTGCTGAGATGCCTGGTTTTTATTCAAATAATAAATATGACTTGGCTGGGTTTTGTGTGGGTATAGTTGATCAACTAAATCTTATAAATGGCAAAACAATCTGTGAAGACGATGTCATTATTGGTGTGCAAAGTAATGGTGTTCATAGTAATGGTTTTAGCCTAATAAGAAAGATTT